>WPCG01018938.1_pt1 | contig 20540 bp, 16 predicted proteins | sample 5403311 | NCBI WGS metagenome assembly WPCG01 (sample SAMN12869467, study PRJNA574797) | sludge metagenome | isolation source: wastewater treatment of Control | place: China:Beijing | collected 2019-05-17 | reverse complement strand
CGCGAGGCAGGTCTGATACTAAAAAAATGGCCGCGATCGTGGCTGCCGTGGATGCTGCTACCGGTGGAAGGGGCAGCGTGGATTCCATTCAGAAATTACACTAAAACAATATACAAATCAAATGGGAAGAGAGATTAAATTCAGTCTTTTATATAGAGACATGTGGCAATCGTCGGGGAAGTATGTCCCCACGGTGGAGCAACTTACCGAGGTAGCGCCCGCGATCATCGACATGGGGTGTTTCGCGCGGGTGGAAACTAACGGGGGCGGGTTCGAACAGATCAACCTGCTTTTTGGAGAGAACCCCAACAAGGCGGTCCGCGAGTGGACGCGGCCTTTCAACGAGGCAGGAATACAGACGCATATGCTCGAAAGGGGCTTGAGCGGTATCCGGATGAGCCCGGTACCGGCCGACGTGCGCCGGCTGATGTTCCAAGTAAAGAAAAAACAAGGCACCGATATCGCCCGGTCGTTCGATGGGCTAAACGACCCGCGTAACCTGGAGTTATCCATCCAATACGCCAAAGAGGCGGGGATGATCTCCCAAGCGGCGCTTAGCCTCACCGTGTCGCCGGTTCACACCGTGGAGTACTACACCCAATTAGCCGATAGCCTCATCGAGATGGGTGCCGACGAGATCTGCATCAAGGACATGGCCGGTGTCGGCCGCCCCGCCAGTATCGGTAAGATCGTGAAGGCGATCAAGGAGCGCCATCCCAATATTCCGATCCAGTATCACGGGCACGCGGGTCCCGGCTTCCAGATGGCTTCTATCCTGGAGGCTGCCAACGCGGGCGCGGAATATATCGACGTGGGCATGGAGCCCCTCTCCTGGGGATCGGGGCATGCCGACTTGCTAGCAGTACAAGCCATGCTGAAAGATGCCGGCTTTAAGGTGCCCGAAATCAACATGCAAGCCTACATGAAGGTACGCACGCTAACACAAAAGTTTATCGATGATTTCCTGGGCTACTACATCAACCCGAGGAACCGGTTGATGAACTCGCTCTTGATTGGTCCGGGGCTGCCCGGCGGTATGATGGGGAGCTTGATGGCCGACCTGGAGCAGAACCTCGCTTCGCTCAATAAATGGAAAAAGAAAAATAACCAGCCGGAGCTCACGCAGGACGACCTGCTCATCAAGCTGTTTGAAGAGGTAACCCACGTGTGGCCCATGATGGGATATCCCCCGCTGGTTACTCCCTTTAGCCAGTACGTGAAGAATTTGGCACTGATGAACGTGGTACAACTCGAGAAAGGAAAAGAGCGCTGGAGCATGATTGCCGACAATATCTGGGATATGATGCTCGGTAAATCGGGCAAGCTCCCCGGCGAGCTGGCTCCCGAGCTCGTGGAGATGGCTGAAAAGCAGGGGCGCGAATTCTATAGCGGCAATCCCCAAGAGCTTTACCCGGATATGCTGGACGAGTTCCGGGCAGAGATGAAGAAAAATAACTGGGAAATGGGGCAGGACGACGAAGAGTTGTTCGAGCTGGCCATGCACCCCGAGCAATACCGGGCATACAAGTCGGGCGAGGCCAAACGGGCGTTTGAAGCCGACCTGGCCAAGAAGCGTGCCGAGGAAACGGTTCCTGCCGCGACTGTCGCGCCGGAGCCGACGGGGAACAATTTCCAACCCCGTACGATGGTAGTCAACATCGGCAACGAGGAGTACGTGGTAAATATTTCTTACCCCGGTTCCGAGAATGGAGCATCCCAGCCGCAACCGGTGCAGGCAACCGTGCCGGTCGCCCAGCAGGCAGCTGTCAGTACACCCGCTTCTAACGGGCAGGCGAAAACGGTGATCTCGCCACTGGAAGGGAAGTTTTTCCTCACGAAAGATAACTCCGAGACCGCGTTGAAAGTGGGAGACACGGTGAACGAAGGCGATATCATCGGCTATATCGAGTCGATGAAAACTTACAATGCCGTGGCCGCGGAAGAGGCTGGCAAGGTGACCGAGATCTGTTTCGCGAATGGTGATCCGGTGGATGAAGATGATGTACTCGTTAAAATGGCGTGACAATGAGTGAAATTTTCTCCAGTTTACCGGAAATGACCGGCTTTGCCCTTGTAGGGTGGGGTACCGTCCTCATGTGGGTGATTGCTTTCCTGTTGTTATATCTCGGAATTTTTAAACAGTACGAGCCGTTGCTTCTCGTGCCCATTGGCTTTGGCGTTTTGTTGGCCAACCTGCCGGGTGCGGGGCTTGGTATCGTGGACAACGCCTTGGTGATGAATCCCGATGGTAGCTACATGAATCTATTGGATATCGCCAATGAACACGGTATCATGAACCTCCTCTATTACGCGCTTATCAAGACCGGTCTATTACCTCCCATCATCTTCATGGGGGTGGGAGTACTGACCGACTTCGGGCCGATGTTACGTAACCTGAGGCTTGCCTTCTTCGGGGGAGCCGCGCAGGTAGGTATCTTTGCCGTGCTGATAGCCGCCGTGATCATGGGCTTTACCCTTCCCGAGGCAGCCTCCTTGGGGATCATTGGGGGGGCGGACGGGCCCACGGCGATTTATACTACCATCAAGCTGGCGCCGCATTTGCTGGGACCCATTGCCATCGCGGCCTACTCTTACATGGCGTTGGTACCGGTGATTATTCCGGCGGTAGCCAAGCTGTTGATGAGCGAAAACGATTTCAAGATCCATATGAAGAAGATGGATAGGCAATATCCTCCCAAACACGAGATCAAGAACCTCAGGCTCGTGAAGATTATTTTTCCGATCGTGTTGGGCCTGTCGGTGTCTGTTATCGTGCCTTCTGCCGCCCCCCTACTGGGTATGCTGTTGTTTGGCAACTTGATCAAGGAGATTGGCGCCAACACCAGCCGCCTCGCGGAAGCAGCTTCCGGGCCCATCATGAACACTGCTACCATCTTCCTGGGGCTGACCGTGGGTGCCACCATGACGAGTGAGGTTTTCCTGAATCCACAGACGCTGGGTATTATCGTGGGGGGATTCCTTGCCTTCGCCGTTTCTGTGGCCAGTGGTATCGTGGGAGTGAAGATCTACAACAATTTCTCGAAAAAGAAAATCAACCCGTTGGTGGGGGCAACCGGATTGAGTGCCGTGCCCATGGCGTCGCGGGTAGCCAACGAGGTGGCATTGAAGTACGACAAGTCGAATCATATCCTGCAGTACTGCATGTCGAGCAACGTCTCCGGCGTGATCGGTTCGGCCGTTGCCGCGGGAATATTGATCTCGTTCTTGGGCGGGTAATTCATGTGTCGTGATTATAGATTAAATAATGCGATCCACGAGATCGCTGAGCGTGCGGCTTAACGGCCGCACGCTTCGTTTATGGCCTCGGCAATCAGGGGAACCCCCCGCTGGATGGTCTCCACGTCGGTATTGCAGAACGACACCCGTATGAAGTCGTTTTTTACCCCGGCGGGATCAAAGGTTTTGCCGGTCACGACGACAACTCCCTTCTCGATCGCCTTCTTGAGCACGTCGGTCGCGTCACAACCCCCGGGCAGTTGCAGCCACGTGTAGAATCCGCCCCGCGGTTTCTCGAACGTTACGTCTGCCGGTAGCGATGCTTCCAGTGCTTCTATCATGGCAGTTCCCCGTTTCTTGTACGCTGTACGCATCGCGGCGGTATATTCGTGAATATCTCCCCGTCGGATAAACTTGTCCGCGATCACTTGCGAGAGGCTGGGGGAGCAGGCATCGATGGATTGTTTAATCAGCTCGCATCGTTTGTAGATCTCTTCCGGTACCAGCATCCAGCCTACACGTAATCCCGGGCCCAAGATCTTGGAGAACGATCCGGTGTAACAGACATCGATCCCTTCAGGGTTGGCCGCCTTCATGAGCTGCATTCCCGGGAGATCCTCCTCGTGAAAATAGAGGTCGCTGTAGACATCGTCCTCGATCACCGGGATATTTTTTCCTTTTAGCATCTCCATCATCTCCTGCTTCACCTTTCGAGAATAGATGATCCCGGCGGGGTTGTGAAAGTTGGGCGTGTAGTAGAGGAACTTGGGAGCGGGTCCATCGGCTTCTAAACACCCCGCGAGCCGCGCGGTATCCATCCCGTCCCTGTCGAGTGGGACGGGGATTAACTCTGCTTGACAGGCACGGAACGTGGAGAGCGCCCCGATAAAACTGGGCGCTTCCACCACTACCCGGTCGCCCGGGTCAATAAACGCCCGTGCCAGTATGTGGATGGCTTGCAACGATCCGGTAGTGATCATCAGGCGATTGTCCCGCACCGGCAACCCTTTCTCTTCGAGGTATGCCGACAGCGATTCCAGTAGCGAGGGCAACCCGGCGGTAGGTCCGTACTGCATGGCTGTTTGTTTTTCTTTCCCGGTAAGCGACGCGTAGATTTGGTCGATGGTTTGGAGCGGGAAGAGCTCGTTTCCCGGCATGCCGCCGGCAAACGATATCATATCGGGAGCCGTCGCGAGGCTCATCAGGTCGCGTATCTCCGACGAGCGGAGCGTGGCGACGCTGCTTGCAAAACGAATCATATTTTAATTAAGAATTAAGAATTAAGAATTAAGAATGAAGAATGAAGAATGAAGAATTAGCAATTAAGGATAGATGCAGGATAATTCTTCATTATTATTTTTTCATTTTTCATTACTTGATCACAGCTGGTAGATATCGCGCTGCGAGAGCAGTTTCATGCCTTGTTCCTCGAGCAGGTCGGTGACCCCTGGAATATTTTCGGCACGGATTACCGCTAAGGCGACATCGTTGTTGGAGAACGCGTACATGTAGTCCACGTTAAAACCGGCCTCGGTGAGCACTTTTAATACCTGATGAAGGGCTCCCGGTTCGTCGGCCATGTTCACGCAGGCCACGTCGGTCAGCCCGATCGAGAACCCTGCTTTCTCGAGTGCCTCTTTGGCCAGCACGGGCCTTCCCACCACCATGCGGACGATGCCGTAGTCGGTTGTCTCGGCCAGGTTCAGCGCGATGATATTCACGTCATTTTCTGCCAAGATACGGGTGAGCTCCGTGAGCCGCCCCGATCGGTCTTCCAAGAAGATGGATAGTTGTTGAATATGCATGTTGTTTCTTTTTTTAGTGAACGTTTTAGCGTTTGTGATCTATGCTTCCACGCGGTTATTGCCGGTAATCGATGATCCGCTGTGCCTTCCCTTCGGAGCGTTGGATGCTGTTGGGCTCCACCAGCTTGATGGTTGCGCTGATGCCGAGCATGCTCTTGATATTCTGCATGATGCACCTCCGGATTGTCTCCAGTTCCCGGATGCTGTCCGACCAGTTTTGTTCTGAAATCTCTACCCGCACCTCCAGCGTGTCGAGGTTGTTCTCCCGTCGGATGATGAGTTGGTAGTGCGGCGAGGTTTCCGACATATCCATCAGTACCGACTCGATCTGTGATGGGAACACGTTCACCCCCCGGATGATAAGCATGTCATCGGTTCGTCCCAAGCATTTCTCCATGCGTACCAGCGTCCGCCCGCAGTCGCACTTCTCCCGGCAGAGCCTGGTGAGATCTCGTGTCCGGTAACGCAGTAGCGGCATCGCTTCTTTGCTCACGGTGGTGAATACCAGTTCGCCGATCGCGCCGTCGGGAAGGACCTCCAGCGTATCGGGGTCGATGATCTCCGGGATAAAATGGTCTTCAAAGATATGGTTCCCACACTGGCATTCACACTCCATCGAAACCCCCGGGCCGATTACTTCGCTTAGCCCGTATATATCGTACGCCCGGATGTTGAATAATTTCTCTATCTGGCGCCGCATCTCGTCCGACCAAGGCTCGGCCCCGAAGACACCTGCTCGCAGCTTCACTGTTTCAGGATCGATTCCCTCTTTCCGGATGCTCTCTCCAAGGTGTGCCGCGTACGAGGGCGTGCAAGCCAAGACCGTGGCGTTAAAATCGGTCATAAACTGCAGTTGCTTCCGGGTGTTCCCGCTCGACGTAGGGATAACGGTCGCGCCGATCTTTTCGGCACCGTAGTGAAGCCCCAGTCCCCCGGTGAAGGGGCCGTAGCCGTAGGCCACCTGGATGGTGTCGCCCCTGTGAATCCCCGCCATGGCCAAGCTGCGGGCCACCACCTCTGCCCACGTTTCAATATCTTTCCGGGTATACCCCACCACCGTGGGCTTTCCGGTGGTGCCGCTGGACGCGTGGATTCGTACCACGTCAGACTGCGGCACGGTGAAAAGGGCAAACGGGTAGTTGTCCCGGAGATCTTCCTTCGTGGTGAACGGGAGCAACTCCAGTTGATCCACGCTTCGAATATCGCCCGGCTCGATCCCTTTCTCTCTCAACTTTTTCTTGTAAAAAGGAACGTGGTTGTACATCCTTTCTATCATGGCCGTGAGCTGTTGGCCTTGCCAGCGGCGCATCTCTTCTCGCCCGGCGCACTCCCTTTCGGGATTCCAAATTGTATTACCTTGTCGCATGTTCTTTTCCAAGCCTGAACGCTTTTATATTCATGGTGACTATCTTTTCTCCTTTTTCCTTGAAAAACCGGGTAATGGCTTTTTCGATCAATCCTTCGTCAATCTCGATGTAAGGTGAAGCGGCTCCCAGCATCACCACGTTGAAGGTACGCGCGCTTCCCGCTTGCCGGGCCAGTGCCCCGGCTTCCACCAGCAGATGCCTTCCGGACTCCCCGATGGCCGCGGCCAGTTCTGCCTCGTCCGGGTAATTGGAAATGTTTTTGTGCGGCTCGGTGGCGGCCACCACTATGCCGTCGGGTGACAAGAAAGGAAGGTGGCGCAAGGCTTCCATCGGCTCGATAGACAGGATAAGGTCCGCCTTACCGAGAGGGATTAGGTCCGAGTATATCTCCTCCGGCGATACGCGCACGTGCGATTCCACTGCCCCGCCCCGTTGGCTCATGCCGTGCACCTCTGCCTGTTTAACATGTAGACCGGCCTCCATGGCTGCCAAGTCGATAATTGCGGCGATGGTGAGGATTCCTTGTCCTCCCACCCCCGCGATAATAATGTTTTTACTCATATTTTTAAGATTCCAAATTCAAGATTCCAAATCGTTAATCCTCACATCCTCACATCCTCACATCCTCCAATCATTTCCTGGCTATTTGGATGCACTCTCGTTGCGCGATGATCACGGAGACACCTTCGTGGTCGATTTCTTCCTTTAGTACTTGGACGTTCTCGTCGAAGTTTTTCCTATGCGGCACGATCAATCGGATATGTTTTTCTTCCACGCCAACCCCTTTGCATATCTCGTGAAATCGGCCGGTTCCCGCGGAGCTTTGTCCGCCGGTCATCGCGGTGGTCCCGTTGTCGGATATAATCACGGTTACCGGGGATTGGTCGTTTACCGCGTCGAGCAGCCCCGTGATTCCCGAATGGGTAAAGGTGGAGTCGCCAATCACGCATATGGCGGGCCGTACTCCCGCGTCGGCTGCTCCCTTGGCCATGGTGATGGCGGCCCCCATGTCCACGCAGGTGCTGATGGTGCTATAGGGGGGAAGTGCTCCCAGCGTGTAGCATCCAATATCGCCAAACACACGGGGATCGGGGCAGTCGGCCATTACCTGGTTGAGGGCATCGAACAGGTCCCGGTGGCTGCATCCCTTGCAGAGCATGGGGGGCCTTCCTTTCACGATATTTGGGACTTTTCGTGTTTCCCCGGTATCCACGTGTAGCGCGTTGGCCAGTAGGCGAGGGGCCAGTTCCCCCGTCCGGGGCAAGGTTCCATCCAGCCGCCCCCGGAATTTGTCGTTCCCGAAATAGCCCTTTAGCAATTCTTCGTAGACGGGGTATCCCTCTTCGGCGATCAAGATATCGGCGTGTTGTTCGGTGAACTCCGCGATGAGGCCATCCGGGAGGGGGTACTGTGCTATTTTTAATATATCGACAGGCAGATTGTATGTTTTTATCGCCTCCATCGCGTAATTATAGGCGATACCGAAGGCGATCACGCCCAACGTGTTATTGTTTTTTGTTGCTCTATTAAATGGGGATGATTCGGATAGGGCGGTTAGCTCTTGTTGCTTGTCGAGCAGTTGTTGGTAATTGCTTCGCGCGTTGGCGGGTAGCAGGATCCACTTCGTTTTTTCGTCGGAAAGGTGCAGCTTGTTTTGCTCCCTTGCTTTTTCCCGGATGATGCCTGCTCTCGAGTGGGAGAGCCTTGTAGGGACCCGGAGCATCACCGGTAATCCTGTTTTTTCCGAGAGGTTGAACCCGTACCGGGTTATATCGTATGCCTCTTGTTGATTAACGGGTTCCAGCACGGGGATCATGGCGAACTTGCCATAGACGCGGCTATCTTGTTCGTTTTGCGACGAGTGCATCGAGGGGTCGTCTGCCACTACCACGACCATTCCGCCGTGCACGCCCGTGATCGACGCGTTCATGAAGGCATCGGCGGCCACGTTTAGCCCCACGTGCTTCATGCAGACGAGGCTTCGTTTCCCGGCGTACGACATTCCCAGCGCGGCTTCGAACGCTGTCTTCTCGTTCGTGGCCCAAGCGGACCGCACGCTGGCCTTTTCGTGTAGCGTGGATCGTTGTATAAATTCCGTTATCTCCGTGGAAGGAGTACCGGGATAGGCGTATACCCCGGATATCCCGGCATCCAGTGCCGCTTGCGCGATGGCTTCGGCTCCCAGCAATAGTTGTTTGTTCATATTATTATCCCGCGGGCTTTTTGCAGATTGCAAATGATACAAAAAATCCCGCTTTAAATTGTGTTTTATTCAGAAAAGCGTGTTTCAGGTTTCAAAATTACAAAAAATAAACCATTTAAGCATTAAATAACCAGTTTGCAACAAAAAAACCTGTTAATCGAAACGACTAACAGGCTTTTATTCGCGACAGTTTGGAGGTTTTTTTACTTAGTGGCGTTCGTCCCTATGTCCATCTTGTCTTTCGGGACGTGGCAGCAGCACCTTGCGCGAGAGCTTGAACTTGCCGGTACGCGGGTCGATATCGATCAGTTTTACCTGTATCTTATCGCCTTCCTTGATGCCCGCGTCTTCCACCTTCTCTAACCGTTTCCAGTCGATTTCGGAGATATGCAGCAGCCCGTCTTTGCCGGGGAGGAACTCGCAGAAGAGACCGTATGGCATGACCGAACGCACGGTTGCTTCATACACTTCGCCCACCTCGGGAACGGCCACGATGCCCTTGATCTTGTTCATCGCCGCGTCGATGGAAGCCTTGTTAGTGGCTGACACCTCTACGCGTCCCTTGTTGTCGATCTCCTCGATGGTGATGGTGGCACCGGTCTCCTCTTGGATGCCTTGGATGATTTTTCCACCCGGTCCGATCACGGCACCGATATAATCTTTGGGTATCTCGATCACCTCGATGCGCGGCGCGTGAGGCTTCAGGTCGGCCCTCGGCTCGGAGATAGTCTCCAGCATCTTGCTCATGATGTGTTCGCGTCCCTCCTTGGCTTGAGCCAAGGCTTTCTCGAGAATTTCGTACGAGAGCCCGTCCACTTTGATGTCCATTTGTGCCGCGGTGATCCCTTTCTCGGTACCGCACACTTTAAAGTCCATATCGCCCAAGTGGTCTTCATCTCCCAGGATATCGGAAAGCACGGCGTAATTCTGTCCTTTGTTTTCCGAGATAAGTCCCATGGCGATACCGCTCACGGGCCGTTTCATCTGTACACCGGCGTCCATGAGTGCCAGCGTTCCCGCGCAGACGGTAGCCATTGACGACGAACCGTTGGATTCCAGGATATCCGATACCACGCGCACCACGTAGGGGTAGTTTTCGGGTAGCATCTTTTTGAGTGCCCGGTGTGCCAGGTTGCCATGGCCGATCTCGCGACGACCCGTTCCTCTTTGTGGGCGGGCGTCTCCGGTGGAGAAGGGCGGGAAGTTATAATGCAGTAGGAAGCGTTCGTAGCCATGCACGAGCGCGTCGTCTACCATTTTCTCGTCGAGCTTGGTACCCAGTGTCACGGTAGTAAGCGATTGGGTTTCGCCGCGGGTGAATAACGCGGAACCGTGGGGTCCCGGGATAAAGTCCACCTCGCTCCAGATGGGGCGTATCTCGTTTGTCGCGCGCCCGTCCAATCGTTTGCCTTCATCGAGGATGCTGCGGCGCATCGCTTCTTTCTCTACCTCGTGGTAGTAACGCGATATCATGGCTGCTTTCTCTACCAGTTCCTCTTCGGGGATCAGTGCCAAGAAATCGGTTTTGATCGCCTCGAATGCTTCAATCCGCTGGTGTTTGTTGGGGTTGCGCGATGCTGCCACGTCGTAGGCGCGTTGGTAGCATCTTTCCCACACCTGTTTCTTCAGTTCCTCGTCGTTCTCCTCGTGGCTGTATTCGCGTTTTACCGTTGTCCCGGCCATCTCGGCCAGTTCCAACTGCGCTTGGCATTGTACTTTAATCGCCTCGTGTGCGAACTTGATCGCTTCCAAGAGGTCGGCTTCCGGTACCTCGTTCATTTCGCCTTCCACCATCATGATGTTATCGAGGGTGGCTCCTACCATGATATCCATGTCGGCTTTCTCGAGCTCCTTGAAGCTAGGGTTAACAACCAGTTTCCCGTCGATACGTGCTACTCGAACTTCCGATATCGGCCCGTTGAACGGGATATCCGATACCGCGAGGGCGGCCGAAGCGGCCAGTCCCGCCAACGCGTCGGGCATATCGTCCCCGTTGGATGAGAAAAGGATCACGTTCACGAACACGTCCGCGTGGTAGTCATCCGGGAATAGCGGCCGCAGTGCCCGGTCGATCAACCGGCTGGTTAGTATTTCTGAGTCGGAAGGTCTTCCTTCCCGCTTCAGGAATCCTCCCGGGAAGCGTCCGGAAGAAGCGAATTTTTCCCTGTATTCTACTTGTAACGGCATGAAATCGGTTCCCGGGGTGGCATCTTTCGCGGCGGTAACGGTAGCCAACAGAAACGTGTCACCCATTCTGAGAGTCACGGCCCCGGCGGCTTGTTTCGCCAATTTCCCCGTTTCCAGCGTAATGGTGCGTCCGTCTGACAGCTCAATACGCTTACTAATTGGATTTGTCATAAATTAAAATATATATATTTCCATACAAAAATTCCCACAAAGTTACACAAAGTTTTGGTTTCTTGGTGCATGGGGTGCTATAAAATATAAAAACCCGCAATATTCGGGGTTAGTGATGGCCCGTGCCATTCAATTGCCTGGTGTACAAGGTGTGTTTTCCGGAATGGGTGGTATAATTTGGTAAGCCGGTTCTTTTCATTCTCTGTAATAGAGAGGCAAACACATCGTATTCATATTGTAATCAATTCATAATTCGTGCTTCTACCTCCCTGCGCCTCTTTCTGCAAAATCTCTTTGTTTATGAGGTCTTGTATATCCCGGATAGCGGTATCTTGTGAGCACTTGGCTATTTTAGCCCATTTAGATGAAGTCAGTTTCCCTTCAAAACCATCTAACAGTTTGTTCAGCATTAATCGTTGGCGATCATTCAGCGGAGTTTGGCCATGCTTTTCCCAGAAACGAGCTTTTTTCAAAACAGAATCTAATACATCTCCACTGTTGAGCAATGCATTTCCGAGGCAAGATAGAAACCATACTAACCACTCGGTTATATCGCTTGTTCCATGTTGAGACTTCCCCAGGATTTCATAGTATTTCTTTCGCTCAATAAGTATCTGGTTCGACATACTATAAAAGCGCTGTGAACTTCCGTCGCTGCGTGCGAGCTGCAAATCTGCAATGGCACGGGCTATGCGCCCGTTACCATCATCAAAGGGGTGAATGGTAACAAACCAAAAGTGAGCAATTGCAGCTTTTAATACAGGATCAGTTTCTGATGTGCTATTGAACCACTTCAAAAACTTATTCATTTCCGATTCGACCTGATCCGCTTTCGGTGCTTCATAATGAACTTTTTCTTTACCCATTGCTCCGGAAACGACTTGCATGTCACCGCTCCGATACTTGCCAACTTCTATTTTATACATGCCGCTAAAACCAGTAGGGAAAAGAGCAGCATGCCAACCAAACAGTCTTTCTGTGGCTATCGGTCGCATATAATTCTGCGTGGCATCAAGCATCATTTCCACGACGCCGTCCACATTTCGAGGGGAATCAACCAGCCCCGATACATCTAAGCCTAATTTACGGGCAATAGACGAACGCACCTGATCTTTATTCAGGATCTCTCCTTCTATCTCAGTTGATTTCAATACATCTAAAGTCAATGTAGAGAGTACTGCTTCTTCTTTCAGTTTGAAACCTAAACTTTCCATTTGCCCCAGTAGGCGTCCTTGCAAATGCCTTACGTTGGCCAATAATGTAAGCAACTTGTCATTATCCCATGTGAAATTCGGCCACTCCTTTGTTTGATATACATACATAATCTTACGGCTTTATTCTACGCGGTTCATGCGACAAATATACTGTTTTTTCTCCGCATCTTAAATTTTCTCCGCATATTTCGCAAAGAAAAATCACTGAAAGGTTGGAGTTCTCGAAATTTTACATACTTTAACGATTAAAGGAATAATTGCTTTTGCATTCAGAAAGCAGAAGCCAGTGTCGAGTTCAATCAGAAATTCCTGCAAATGGTCTAAAATTGCTTGCTCTAATTCCGATTCGCTATATTCCGACCGTTCTCCCAGTCCAAGAAATTCCAAGAAGTACGGATCACGAATAACATCTATGCTTTGAACCGGTTTTTGATTCTTGAATTTACTGATGATAGCTTCTTTGTTTTTAGACAACCCGGTTCGGACATATAAAGCCGTATTGATAGCACGTTCCAGTTCTCTGACATTCCAATTGTTTTTTATTGTTTTAACTTCATAGAATAGGCGTTCAAGAGGATCGTCAAATCTAATCAATTCTATAAAATGAGTAAAACACAATTGTGACAAGAGGGTTTCGGAAGAAATCGGATACTCTTCCTGTAATTCGGCGGTCACTAACCCCCGAATTGGAATTGGCAGTTGCTTGAATATTTTAAAATTATACGAATCATGAATAATTATCCGAATCATGGCCGTTTCAAAAGAAAATCATGTAATTTTGTTGAAAATTATCCGGCTTCGCCGCTGTAAATATTTCGTGCGTTTTTACTTCGTGCTATTTTATGACAATCGGGTAATTATTTGGACATGCATATGAAGAAATTATTGGGAATGGTTTTATTGACCCTGCTAATGGGGGGGCTCTTTTTCTCCTGCAAGCGAGGAGACGTGTTTAGCGTGACAGGAAATATCGAGGGAGCCGAGGGGGATACACTCTACCTCGATCATCGCGGGTTAGGGGGTGTAGTGACGTTGGACTCGGTAGTGCTCAAGGCAGGCGGTAGGTTCTCCATGAAGCAGCCGGCCCCGGCTAACCCGGAGTTCTACCAGTTGCGGCTTCGTGACCAAGTGGCCGTGTTCGCGGTGGATTCGGCCGAGACATTGCGGGTGACCGCCGACGGGAGCAACCTGTACCACTCTTTCGCGGTGGAGGATTCGCCATCCAACGACCGAATGAAGCGAGTGGATGCCCTTACTGCCCAGACAGCCACCGCGATTAGCGGCCTGGAAAATCAACACGAGGCCAAATTGATCGACGATATGGCATTCATTGAACAACTCGATAGTTTGCTCGTGGATTACAAGGAACAGGTATCGCGGTTGATATTGGGCAATCCTTCCGGCGCGGCTGCTTACTACGCGGTGTTCCAGAAGATTAACGACTACCTGATCTTTGACCCGTATAATAAACAGGATTACCCGATGTTTGGCGCGGTGGCCACCTCGTGGAGCCGGTACTACCCGGATACGGGGCGGACGAAGCACCTGTATGACTTCACGATGAACGCGCTGAGAACCCGTCGCCAACAAGAGCGGCAAGCCGCGCTGCTCGAGAATATTCCTATCGAAGAGGGATCGGGCTTGCCCGATATCGTGCTCCGGGGAGTGAACGGCGAGCGAGTGGCTCTTTCCTCGCTGAAAGGGAAGGTGGTGGTACTCGACTTCGTGGTGTATAACGCGGACTTCTCTCCCGCGCATAACATCCGGTTGAATACCGTCTACGCGCGCTACCATGCCCGCGGGATGGAGATTTACCAAGTCTCGTTCGATTCGGACGAGCATTTCTGGAAGACATCGGCCGCTAACTTGCCATGGATCACGGTAAGAGACCCTTTGTCGGTGAACACCTCGTTGTTGGCAACTTACAACGTGAGAGAAATTCCCACCGCCTTCATTATCGATCGAGAAGGGGATATTGTTGCACGGGTAGAAGAGTACGGCCGGTTAGCTGACGAGCTGGAAAAACTATTGTAGAAAAGTACCGGAAAATTTTGTGATATTGGAATAAAGATTTATCTTTGTGATAAGTACATCATGGAACAAAGGGAGTTCCGGCCTCTTGAATCAGGTCGGAATTCTTTTTCTTTGTGCTGCTTATAACTAAAACCGTCCGTTCTTTCCTGGTTAAAAAAATACAGGTTCTTTGCTTAAACGGTCGCGTTGGAAATATGCATAGACACGTGTTAGTAACTAATAGACCAAGCAAAACAAAAAAAACAACAAAGAGAATATGGCTGTAACGTATATGACCGAAGAGGGCCTTCGGAAATTAAGAGAAGAATTGATTGAAATGGAGTCTGTACAGCGGCCCGAGATATCACGACAGATTGCCGAAGCAAGGGATAAAGGAGATTTATCCGAGAACGCGGAGTATGACGCTGCCAAGGAAGCACAAGGCTTGCTGGAGTCCAAGATCTCCCAGCTCAAAAGCTTGATCGCTACTGCACGCCTGATTGACGAGAGCACGATCGGTACCGACGAGGTGAAGATCATGAACAAGGTTACCATCAAAAACCTGAAAACAAACAAGCTGATGACCTACATGCTGGTCTCGGAAAGCGAGGCCGACCTTAAAAGCGGGAAGATCGCGGTGAATTCGCCCATCGCCCAGGGGCTGCTGGGTAAAAAAGTGGGAGATATTGCCGAGATACAGGTGCCGTCGGGCTTGATGACGTTCGAAGTGATCGAGATATCTATATAATTTGGCCAAATTTTAAATTTCACACGCGTGGCAACGATATTTAGCAAAATCATAGCGGGAGAGATTCCCTCGTACAAAGTGGCAGAGGACAACCGGTTCTATGCTTTCCTCGATATCCGCCCGATGGCAAAAGGGCATACCCTGGTGGTTCCCAAACAAGAGACCGACTATCTTTTTGACCTGGAGGATGAACTGCTTGCTGCAATGACCCTCTTCTCCAAGAAGGTTGCCGCGGCCATCAAGATCGCCATCCCTTGTCAACGAGTAGGGGTAATGGTGATGGGACTGGAGGTGCCGCACGCCCATGTTCACTTGATCCCGATGCAAAACGAGGGAGATATGAACTTGTCGAACCCGAAACTGCAACTTACCGAAGAAGAGTTCGCGACGATAGCCGAGAGCATCCGGTCTGCTTTCGTTTCCTGATACCTTTGCTTTTTACCCCCGCCACCGGCTCGGATATTTTTAGGGAAAAATACTTGGAAACAGCTTCCGAGCACCGGCAGAAAACCAAAACCGGCTCCTAAACTGGCATACTATTTGCAAATGATACGTAGAGTAAATATAGAACAGCTATCTATTAAACTTTACATGATAATATGATACAAAAAGGACAAATCGGGGTTACCACGGACAATATTTTCCCCATCATCAAGAAATTTCTTTACAGTGATCACGAGATTTTCCTGCGTGAGATCGTTTCCAACGCGGTGGACGCCACCCAGAAGATGAAAACACTTGCCGATATGGGCGAGTTTAAAGGGGAGCTGGGCGACCTGTCGGTGCGGGTTTCAATCGATAAAAAAGAGAACACGTTAACGATCTCCGACCGGGGTATCGGGATGACCGCCGAAGAGGTGGACAAGTACATCAACCAGATCGCCCTATCGTCGGCAAACGACTTCCTTGACAAGTACAAGGACAGCGCGAACGCGATCATTGGCCATTTCGGGCTGGGCTTCTACTCTTCCTTCATGGTGTCGAAGAAGGTGGAAATCATCACGAAATCACACCAAGAGGACGCAGAAGCGGTGAAATGGTCGTGCGACGGCTCCCCCGAGTTTACCATGGAAACGGTGGATAAGGCGGACCGGGGCACCGACATCGTGTTGTATATCGACGAGGAGCACGAGGAGTACCTCGAGGAGAGCCGGGTGGAATCGCTCTTGCAGAAATATTGCAAGTTCCTGCCGATTCCCATTGTCTTTGGCAAGAAAAAAGAGTGGAAGGATGGCAAGCACGTCGATACCGACGAGGATAACGTGATTAACCAAACCGACCCGCTCTGGCGGAAGCAACCGTCCGGGTTGAAGGACGAGGATTACCTGCAGTTCTACCGCGACCTTTATCCCCTCTCTTTCGCGGAAGAACCGCTTTTCTGGATTCACCTGAACGTGGATTACCCGTTCAACTTGACCGGTATTCTCTACTTCCCGAAGGTGAAAAATAACCTCGACCTGCAGCGCGATAAAATACAGCTCTATAGTAACCAAGTGTTCGTGACCGACTCGGTGGAAGGGGTCGTACCGGAATTCCTGATGCTGCTGCATGGGGTCATCGACTCGCCCGATATCCCGCTCAACGTCTCCCGCTCGTACCTGCAAAGCGACAATAACGTGAAGAAGATTTCCAACCACATCACCAAGAAGGTGGCCGATAAACTGGAGGAGCTCTTCAAGAAAGAACGCGCGTTGTTCGAGGAGAAATGGGATAGCTTGAAGCTTTTCGTGGAGTACGGGATGCTCAGCGAGGAGCGGTTTAGCGACCGGGGCATCAAGTTCTCGCTGGTAAAGAATACCGAAGGCAAGTACTTCACGCTGGACGAATACAAAACCTTGGTCGAAAGCAATCAGAAGGATAAGAACGACGAGGTGATATACCTCTATGCCGATGACTCGGAGGCACAATTCGCCCCCATAGACGCGGCAAAAGAGAAAGGGTACGACGTACTGCTCATGAATGGCCAACTGGATGTCCACTGGATGGGGCTCCTGGAGCAAAAAATAGAAAAGACCCGGTTCGTGCGGGTAGACAGCGACACGATAGAGCATATCATCCAAAAAGAGGATGTGGCTACCGTGGAGCTTACCGACCAGCAGAAAGAGGCAGTCACCGAGGCGGTGAAGTCGCTCCTGCCACCGGTCGAGAAAACTGAATTCAGTATCGAGTTTAAATCGCTCGGCGAGAAGGCGCGCCCCATGCAAGTCACCCGGAACGAATTCTCGCGACGGATGAAAGAGATGGCCGCCATGCAGCAACAGATGGCCTTTTACGGGGAGATGCCCGACAGTTGCCAAGTGGTGCTGAACGTGGATGACCCGCGGGTGAAGGAATTGATTACCGGGAGCGAGGGTATGGAGAAAGAGGCACTCACCGAACAAGTGAAAGGAGATACCCGACTGAAGCAAATGGTGGATCTGGCGTTGCTTTCCAGCGGCATGCTGAAAGGCGAGGCACTCAGTAACTTCGTGAAGAGAGGTTTCGAAATGGTTTAACACCCCAAAGGCAACATGAATAAAGCCTACGACGTTACCTACTCCCCCTTTCGCGCGTTCACGCGCGAGGAGTGGCGCTTGCTGGAGGAGCACCCCATGTTCCCCATTACCGGCATCGACCTGACCCGGCTGCAGGCACTCAACGAGCCGCTCACGACCGAAGAGGTAGAAGATATCTACATTCCCATGGTCCGGCTGTTGCAAATCCACCTCACGCACTACCGTCGCCTGCACGATGAACGGGACCAGTTTTTCCGGAATGCCAGCAAGCCCATTCCCTACATTATCGGGGTGGCAGGTAGCGTGGCCGCCGGTAAAAGCACCACCGCGCGGGTGTTGCAAAAGCTCTTGTCCATGACCCCCGGGCAGCCCCGGGTGGAGCTGGTTACCACGGACGGGTTTCTCTATCCCAACCAAGAACTCGAGCGGCGTGGGATTCTTAATAAAAAGGGGTTCCCCGAGAGTTACGACGCCAAGCAACTGCTCTCTTTTCTCGCCAACGTGAAGTCGGGGCGCGAAACATTGGAGGTGCCGGTTTACTCGCATCTTTACTACGACGTGATCCCCGACAAGATACAGGTCATTCAACGGCCCGATATCTTGATCGTGGAGGGGATTAACGTGCTGCAGGTAACGCTGAATAAAAAAGCAAGGCGACGCGTTTTCGTGTCCGACTTTTTTGATTTCTCGATTTACGTGGATGCCAATGAAAGGAATCTTAGGGAGTGGTACCTGGAGCGGTTCAAGAAACTGCAGAAGACCGCTTTTCAAGATCCCGACTCCTACTTTCACCAGTATGCCTCCTACTCGGAGAAAGAGCTAATGGTGTTTGGTAACCAAGTGTGGGACGAGATTAACTTGCCGAACTTGGTTCAAAATATCCTCCCCACCCGCTTCAGGGCCGATTTGATTTTGGAGAAAGGAGCGTGTCATTTTGTCAGGGGAGTGCGTATCCGGAAAATCTGATCTTGATGCTGCCCCGGTGAGGGGCATTATGCCGCGGTCGGCAACCTTTCGGATTCCCAAGGGAAGCGCTGCCGCGATTTCGGTATCGTAAGAAGAATTTTTGCCTCCCAATTGTGAAAATCCCGTCGCGAGATGTTTTTATAAATACAATTGATAGGGTATTGGTGCTTCATGAAGTCGATTTTATCGAGGGTAATTATCTGGTATTCAATAATAAATGTTGGTTCTTTTTTAAATTAACGTTCGTTAATTGTTTTTACGGGGAACGATACCTTTTCTTTCAAATATATCTTTTTATATTTGCAATGTGACAATCGTCTTTCATTCAATGGAAAGGAAGCCGACTGGCATTTAACACAACAAAAGTCATCGCTTATGAAGACAAAAATTTCTTTCGAAAAACAACTATTAAGTCTGCAGGACAACATGTTTAATTTTGCGTTAACATTGACTGCCGATCGAGAAGAGGCAAAGGATCTTTTGCAAGAAACCACGCTTCGAGTATTGGACAACAGAGAGAAATATTATGAAAATGTGAATTTCAAAGGCTGGGTTTTCACCATCATGCATAATATTTTCGTGAACAACTATCGCAAGATCGTTAGAAGCCAAACCATTATTGACAAAACGGAAAATCTCTATCACCTTAATTTGCCTCAGGATTCCGGGTTTGATACCCCCGATGGAGCATATACCATCAAGGAGATCAATAAGGCCATCAATAGTTTTACCGACGAATACAAGGTGCCTTTCTCGATGCACGTGTCGGGGTTTAAGTACGAAGAGATAGCCACGCATTTGAAGTTGCCCATCGGAACGGTAAAGAGCCGGATATTCTTCGCGAGGAAAAGGCTTCAGGAGCTACTCAAAGATTTTAGGTATTACGCGGAGTAAGACGCGCTGTAGTAATAAAAAGCAAAAACCTCTGTCCAACCGGATAGAGGTTTTTGCTTTTACTGGAGCTCCTAACGCGAGGTAAAGGGTAATCAATTAATTGATCATTACTTGGAATTCTTAGGAATCGTGAAGTCTTTCGGGTTTTTTACTTTCTCCCGGGTTAACGCCAAATCGAGTACCTCCTTGACATCCTCCACGTAGTGGAAAGTGAGTCCCTTCACGTATTCCGCCTTGATCTCGTCCACGTTTTTCTTGTTCTCCTTGCATAGGATAATCTCCTGGATGCCGGCCCGTTTAGCGGCTAGTATCTTTTCACGGATGCCACCCACGGGAAGCACCTTGCCGCGGAGGGTGATTTCGCCGGTCATTGCCAGGCCGGCCCGCACCTTTCGTTGGGTATAAACGGAGGCAAGCGAGGTAATCATGGTGATCCCTGCCGAGGGACCGTCTTTCGGGATCGCTCCTTCCGGCACGTGCACGTGCGTGTTCCAGTGTTCGAACACCTCCGGGTTGATTCCCAGCTCTTCGGCGTGCGAGTGGATGTACTCCATGGCCAGCATGGCCGACTCTTTCATTACCTCCCCCAGGTTCCCGGTAAGGGTGAGTTTGGCTCCTTTGCCGCGGCTGAGGGAACTCTCCACGAAGAGAATCTCCCCGCCCACGGCTGTCCATGCCAGTCCCGTTACTACCCCGGCGTACTCGTTGCCTTGGTACCGGTCCTTGGAATATTCCTCCACGCCCAAGTACTCTTTCAGCTGGTTTACTTTAAGCGATTTGGGGTACTCTTCCCCCGCGGCCAAGCGACGGGCCACCCGGCGCATGATCTTGGCAATTTTCTTGTTCAGCTCCCGCACGCCCGACTCCCGGGTGTAATCTTCGATAACCCTCTGCAGGGTAGGCTTGGGAATCGAGAACGCTCCCTTGGGTATGCCGTGGTTAGCCAGTTCCTTGGGAACAAGGTGGCGATGCGCAATCTCCACCTTCTCTTCGGTGATATAGCCTCCCACGTTGATCAGCTCCATGCGGTCGAGCAACGGTTGAGGAATCGCGTTCAGGTTGTTGGCGGTAGCGATGAAAAGCACTTTCGAGAGGTCGTACCCGATGGAGAGGTAATTGTCGTAAAACGAGGAGTTCTGTTCCGGGTCGAGCACCTCGAGAAGTGCCGAGGAGGGATCTCCCCGGAAATTGCTGCCGATCTTATCCACCTCGTCGAGCACGAACACGGGGTTGGATGAGC
>WPCG01035906.1_pt1 | contig 20651 bp, 19 predicted proteins | sample 5403311 | NCBI WGS metagenome assembly WPCG01 (sample SAMN12869467, study PRJNA574797) | sludge metagenome | isolation source: wastewater treatment of Control | place: China:Beijing | collected 2019-05-17 | reverse complement strand
CCGAGACGACGTGCGCGTGGTGCGGCATGTGCGTGCTCATGATCACCGCCATGCCGTCTTCCCGGAGTGACCGGAGCGTGCGGAGCATGGCGTTCTGATTCCCGAAGTCCAACGCGGAGGCGGGTTCGTCGAGGACAAGGCAGCGGCACTCCGAGGCCAGAGCGCGGGCGATGAGCGTCATCTGCCGTTCGCCTCCGCTCAGCGTACGAAACGGACGATCGGCGAGAGAACCCAGCCCGAGGCGCTCCAGGCAGCGATGCGCGACGGCGAAATCGCGTTTTCCTGGAGGGGTGAACAGCCCGAGGTGGCGGCTTCGCCCCATCACCACCATATCAAGAACGCTGTATCCGAAGGAAGCCGCCGCGATCTGCGGCACATAGCCGACGTTTCCACCCCGTGCTATACTGCCTTCGGAGAGGCGAAGCATCCCCTGGATCGCTTTCAGAAGCGTCGTTTTTCCCTTGCCGTTCGGCCCGAGAATGGAGAGAATCTCTCCTTCCCCGACGGTGAAACTGAGCGAGCGGAATATCCAGCCTCCTCCGTTGTATCGAAATCCGCCGTTTTCCATGTCGATCACATCCATGCGCCTCCTTCTCTCCGACGTTTTTTCAGCAGGAATGCGAAGAGCGGAGCTCCCGCAAGCGCCGTCAGTATGCCGATCGGTATCTCCGCCGCCGTCAAGCTTCTGGCGACGTCGTCCATAAGCGTGAGGTACGTAGCGCCGAGAAGCGCGGAGACCGGAAGCAGCTTGCGATGGTCCGAGCCGACCAGCATTCGCGCCATGTGGGGCACGACCAGCCCCACCCATCCTACGATTCCCGCCAGCGCGACGGTCGCGGCGGTGATCAGCGTCGTACAGACGAGCACGAACCACCTGTTGCGTCCGACGTCGATGCCGAGCGCTTCCGCTTCCTCCTGTCCCAGCGAGAGAACGTTGATTCTGAAGCGTACCAGATAGAGCAAGGTTCCGGAGCAGCAGATCACCGGAACGGCGAAGACCAACCTGTCCCAGGACGACGACGCGAAGCTCCCCATCAACCACATGACGATCGCGGGAAGCTTGTTGTACGGATCCGCCACGTACTGCCCGAGGGATGTGAGCGCCGTGAAGAACGCGCTGATGACCACGCCGCCCAGCACCAGCGAAAGGAGCGATTCCTCCCGATCGCCCGAGCCGAGGCTCCACACGGCGATCATCGCCAGAAGCCCGAAGACGAAGGCGAGCGGAATCACCGCGAACAGCCCGTCGAAAAGTAAAATCGCCAGGGCGCCGCCGAATCCGGCGCCCGAGGAAACCCCGATGATCTGCGGCCCCACGAGCGGATTGCGGAAGACGCCCTGAAGCGCAGCCCCGGCCATCGCCAACCCGCCCCCGGCGATCAACGATCCTAAAACGCGGGGGAGACGGATGAGGAGGACCACCGAGGTCTCCTGAACATTCCAGGAGCCCTCGGCGGGGATGAGCGCCGAAAACAGGATCCCGGCGACGCGCTCCACGGGCACGGGAAAACGCCCGACCGCCAAGGAGAACAAGGCGACCGCTCCCGTCAAGACGAAGAGCATGCCCGCGAGCAACGGAAAAGAGAAAACGGCGCGTCGTTCGGTCACGATCGCTTACTTCGCCCTTCCGAAGAGAGCGTCGTAGTGTGCGCTCCCTCTGTTTTTATCCATCAGAAGAATATGGTCGTACTGTTCGCGCGAAGGGACCTTTCCGTACAAAAGCCCGTAGGCCCGTTCCATTTCTCCGGCAATGTCGAACGTGTCCCGCCCCGGGTGGAGCACGGAAGACATCCACATCCACATGAGCGGCGTCTCCTGATTGGGGGGATCCCAGCGGTAGCCTCCGAGGGGAAGCTTGTAGACGCGGCGGTTCCTGACGGCGGAAACTCCCTTCAGGCGCTCGTTGGTGTACACGTAGTCGGGGGAGAGATCCCGTTCGAAGCCGTTGAGCAGGATGACTTCGGGGTCCCAAAGCAAAATCTGTTCCTCGTTCACAGCGGCGAATCCGTCGATCTCTTCCGCGGCGACGTTCTTCCCTCCGGCGAGCGCGATGGAAACGTCGTTGTGCGTGTTTTTTCCTGCGACCTGATAGTTTGCGAGAAAACGAAGAAAGTAGAGCGTCCGAGGCTTTTCGGAATCGGGAATCGCGCCGCTTCTCTTCGCGAGCTGTTCGCGGGTCTTCCGATGCCAGTCGAGAATCGTCGCCGACTTTTCCTGCTTGCCTAGGATGGCGCCGAACGTCTCTATCCACCCTTCAAGATATTCCTGCGTTCCGTACTTGAAGAGCGCCACCTTCATCCCGGCGTTCAGCAAAGGAGTGTAGAGATTGTCTCCGAAGTTCCCCCACTGGAAAACGATATCCGGGGCGAGGCTCATCAATGTCTCCACGTTCGGCTGAAAGCCCTCTCCCTGAACGATGTCGCTACGTATCTTCAGAGCTTCCGGGAAGAATTCGGAGAGGATTTCCCCTTCCATGGCCGTCTTCGAAAGCGGGTTCATCCCTACAAGCTTTTCGGAAGACCCGTCGAGGGCGAGTACCATGCTCGCCGCCGGAATAGGAATGGTGACGATGCGCTTGATCGTACCCTCGATCTCGATCTCTCTTCCCGCCTGGTCCGTGACGACCGTTTTGGCTCCCTCTCCCGGAGAGATGAGAAAGCACGAAAGCAACAGGGCGCATACCCCTGTTCCGACGACGCGAAGCCTGTTTTTCAAAATATGGCGCATACAGCGATCTCCTTTCTGTTTGCAAAAATATTCTTGTCTCTGAACACAAGCGCGAAAGCGTTTATGTTAGATATATAAAACACTTGCGGAGGATACCAAATCCGGAAGGAGTTTGTCAAGCCTTATATTTCATCTCCGTCACCGGAAGGAAAACTGGTCTGGCCCAACGCGACCGGGGAGGAGTTGGGAACTTGCAAGATGCATGCGATATGCTTCTTTGAATCAAATTTTCTTCAGAGGCCTTTTCTTGAAACCTCTTGACATTCCCGTTACACAAAGGGTATTCTATCGAATGTATGAAGCTTGTATTTAGCTTGTATACAAGAAAGCGTTTCGAGAGGAGAGAGCGCCGGTGCGGGAGAAGAAAAAAGACCAAGCCTACGAATCGATTCGAACGCTGGTGCTCCAGCGCGGAGCCTCCGATTCCTTCGTCATCTCCGAGAATTCTCTGGCCGCGGAGCTGAACATGAGCAGAACGCCGATACGGGAAGCTCTTCAGCGTCTCCAGATGGAGGGGTTCATCGAGATTCACCCTCATCGCGGCATCGTCATTCCGGAGGTCTCCGTAATCGAAGTGAACGAAACGTTCGCTCTCAGGATGGCGATCGAAGAATTCGTGATCAAAGAGATCATCCCCTTTATGACGGAGCAGCGGACGGCGGAGATGGACCGCAATCTCGCGCTTCAGAAAGAGGCCGTCGACAAGGGCGACGTCTCGGAGTATCTCCGCCACGACAAAGAGTTTCACGATCATTTCCTCCGCATTTATTCCAACGCTCTTATCTTCAGGACAGTACAGCGTGTCAGGGATCGTTTCATCTCCATGGGGGCCAACGTCCTCCGCGAGCCGGGGAGCGTTCAACGGTCGTTCGCGGAGCACTGCGCCATTTCCGACGCCGTCCGCAGGGGCGATAGGGGCGCCGCCGCGGAGGCTATGCACCGTCATCTGATTACAGGCAGAAACAATGTTCTCTCGATGCCGGGAAATCTCGGCGCAGGGATCTGACAGCTCTACGCGGCCGCCCCGTTCTTCGTGACCGGGAGAGGCCTCGGCGGATTCGAGGAAGGGGGGGCGCTTTTTCGAAGAACCGCGCATGAACAAGAAGAAGTCCGTACGAAGGGCCGTATTCGAAAAAAAGACCAGACTTTCAACGAGGTGATGTGTATGTATGCGCAGCCTGTGCGGAAAGAGGCGACTCTTTCTCCCGCAAAATATGAAAAGAACCTGTTGGGCTACTTCTACAAGACGATGGTGACGATCAGGAGTTTCGAGCAGATGATCGAAAAATTCTTTCTCGAAGGCGAGATTCCGGGGTTCGTTCACCTGTACATCGGCGAGGAGGCCACCGCGACGGGCGTCATGGCCAACCTGCGAAAGACCGATTATATCCAGAGCACGCACCGCGGACACGGGCACACCATCGCCAAGGGGGCGGACCTCAAACGGATGATGGCGGAGCTTTTCGGTAAAAGTACGGGAAGCTGCAAGGGGAAGGGCGGTTCGATGCACATCGCCGACTTCAGCGTGGGGATGCTCGGCGCGAACGGCATCGTCGGCGGCGGATTCACGATGGCCACCGGCGCTGCGCTTGCGCACACGATGCAGAAGACGGACGGGGTCGCCGTGACCTTTTTCGGCGACGGCGCCTCCAACCGGGGGACGTTCCACGAAGCGGCGAACATGGCCGCGGCCTGGAAACTTCCCGTCATCTTCCTGTGCGAGAACAATCAGTGGGCCTCCACGACGCCGTATCGTACGGCGACTTCCGTGGACGATATCGCCGACCGCGCCGTCGGCTACGGAATGCCCGGCGTGATCGTGGACGGGAACGATGTCTTCGCGGTCTACGAGGCGGCGAAGGAGTTGATTGAACGGGCTCGTAGAGGAGAGGGGCCTTCGATTCTGGAGTGCAAGACCTACCGCATCAAGGGGCACTTCGTGGGCGATCCCGAGAAGTACCGGACGAAGGAAGAGGTCCGAAAAGTCCTCGACGAGACCGATCCCATCCCCCGCTTCGAGAGCAAAGTGCTCAAGGCGAAGGCGATGACGAAAAAAGAGATGGAAGCCGTCAGAAAGACGGTCGAAGAAGAACTGAAAGAGGCCCTGGAGTTCGCACGCACCTCTCCCGTACCGGAGGAGTCGGCGCTCTTTGAAGGCCTCTACGTGTAAGGCGGTGGACAGGATGAGAGCAATCAGTTTTTCCCAGGCGACGCTGGAAGCGATGGAAGAGGAGATGGCCCGCGACGAACGGGTCTTCGTCATGGGCGAGGATATCGCCCGACAGGGTGGTATCTTCGGTCAGTTCAAGGGGCTGCCGGAGAAGTTCGGTACCGGTCGGGTGATGGATACGCCCATCAGCGAGACGGCGATCGTGGGCGCGTGCGTAGGCGCGGCGCTTGCCGGTATGCGCCCGGTCGCGGACATGCACTTCGCGGACTTCGCCGGAGTCTGCTTCGACGAGATCTACAACCAGATGGCGAAGATCTACTACATGTTCGGCGCCCAGAAACCCGTCTCCATGGTATTGCGCGCGCCGGACGGCCTTGTGAACCAGGCTGCGGCGCAGCACTCGCAGTCTCTCGAGGCGTTCTTCATGCACATCCCGGGACTGAAGGTCGTTATCCCCTCGAACCCCGCGGATGCGAAGGGACTGCTGAAATCGGCGATCCGCGAGGACAACCCGATCATCTTCTTCGAGCACAAGGCGCTCTTCTCCATGAAGGGCGAAGTCCCGGAGGAGGAGTACCTGACGCCCATAGGCAAGGCGAAGGTCGTGAAAGAGGGAAGCGACGTGACGCTCGTTTCGTACTCGATGACAATGAACCTCTGTGTCAAGGCGGCGGAGTTGCTGTCGAAGGACGGAATCAGCGCCGAGCTGATCGACCTCCGGACGATCTCGCCATTGGACAAGGAGACGATCCTTGAGTCGGTGTCGAAGACAACCCGCCTCGCCATCGCGCACGAAGCGGTCAAGCAGGGCGGCGTGGGCGCGGAGATCGCCGCCATCGTCGCCGAGGAGGCGATCGATTGTCTGGACGCGCCGATCGTTCGTGTCGGCGCTCCGTTCACTCCGGTTCCCTTCGCTCGTCCGCTGGAGCAGGCGTACCGGATCACCCCGGAGAAGATCGCCGCGGCCGTCCGGGCGATGTTCTAGGTTCGGGCCATGGCGACGGAACGGCTTTCGTCGGCGGAAGCGGTGATCGGACGGACGGTTCTCGTCCGCCTCGCTCCCGGAGAGGACGTCTTCGAAGGGCTGCGCGCGGTGTGCGAACGTCATGGACTCCGCTCCGGGCGAATCGCTACGATGATCGGGAGTCTGCGCGCCGCGAGCCTTGTTTGCGTGACGCCCGATCCGGTTAATCCGGGGCGTGTCGTGTACCTTGATCCCAGGACCGTCGATGGTCCGCTTGAACTGATCGCGGTGCAGGGAGTTTTCGGGCCGGACGAAACGGGAGACGTCTCGATCCATCTGCACGCGCAGGTGGCCGGGGAGGATCTGCGTCCATTCGCGGGGCATCTTGCGGATACGGGGAAGAACCGAATTCTCGCCACGGCGGAGATTGTTCTCGACGTGTTCGAAAGCGCCGAACTCAGGCGCTCGTTCGATGAGGAGACAGGATTTACACTTTTCAAGATTTTTCCGAAACTGTGATTTTACGTTACAATACTTGAATATCGTCGTCGGCACAAGGAGGTGATCGCTCCGCTACCGAAGGAAGTGTGGAAGGAAAAGCGCTGTACCGAACATGGGAAGTTGTGAAACCACATTCAGGAGGTAAAGAAGAAGATGAAAAAACTCGTTGCGCTGCTCGTCCTTGTTTCAGCTCTGTGCGCGTTCTCCGTTCCGGCCTTTGCGGCCTACAAAGCCGAGTACAAACTCGATATCGTCCCCAGTCTTACCACGTCCTGGGGTATGGGCGCCGTGTATTTCACCGAACTAGTGAAGGAAAGAAGCGAAGGAAAAATCAACATCAAAGTCTATCCCAACTCTCAGCTTACTACCGGAGCCCAGACCAACGCATTCATGCTCGTCCGCAACGGAACGATCGACTTCGCGGTGCAGTCCTCCATCAACTACTCGCCGCAGCTCGTGGAGCTCAACCTTTTTGCTCTTCCTTTCTTCATCGCGAATCAGCCCGACAAGTATGCCGCTCTTGATGCGGTCAAGGCCGGAAAATCGGGCGAGATGGTCGTCAAAGCCGTCGAAAGCAAGGGTGTGAAGTTCCTTGCGTGGGGAGAGAACGGTTTCCGCGAGCTGACGAACTCCAAGAAGGAAATTCGCACTCCTCAGGATCTGGAGGGAATGAAGATCCGCGTGGTCGGCAGCCCGATTTTCCTCGACGCGTTCCGGGCGATCGGCGCCAACCCCGTCACCATGAACTGGAGCGACACCATGGCGGCCATCCAACAGGGCGTCGTCGACGGCCAGGAGAACCCCATCAGCACGTTCTACCCCGTGAAGATGCACGAGTATCACAAGTTCGTCACAGAGTGGCATTATGTCGTCGACCCCACGCTCTACGTCGTGAACCCCGGCGTGTGGAAATCCTTCTCCGCCGAGGATCAGAAGATGATCCAGGATGCGGCGGTCGAAGCCGGAAAGTACATGATCGCCCTTGCCCGTATCAGCCTCGACGACGGGACCGCGCACAAGTATCTCGAGAGCATCGGGAAACTGCCCGAAATCACCGAGTGGCACAAGACGCTGACCGACGTCGGAATGAAGGTGACCATCCTGACGCCGGAAGAGACGAAGGCGTTCGCCGACAAGACGGCTCCCGTCGTCGAGGAGTGGCGTTCCAAGATCGGCGAAGAAATCGTCGCCGCCGCCGAAGCGGATATGGCGGCTGTAGCGAAGTAACCGTCAACGTTCACGACCTCGGGGGGACACCTCCCCCCGAGCCCTCGGCTCGCTCCGGGGGCTTTCTCTTCCTTCCTCCCCGCACGCTTCTTCGCTCGACTTCGAGGGAGAACGTCTGCGGGACGCGTGGGGGAGGAAATCACGGAGTTTTTTCAGAAGGGATTGGCCTAATATGGTTAAAAAAATATTCGATAACTTCGAGGAACTTCTCGGTTCTCTCATTCTTGTCGTGATGGCGGTGGTCACGTTCGCCAACGTTATTACCCGCTACTTCGTCTTTTATGCGCTCGCATTCACAGAAGAGGTCACCATCTACCTTTTCGTCTGGCTGGTGATGCTGGGAACAGCTGTCGCCTTCAAGAAGGGTACGAATCTGAGCATGACTTTTCTCTATGACAAGCTCCCCCGCAAGGGTAAGAAGTTCTGTTTCTACATTTCCGTCGGTATGTCGCTCATGTTCTTCGGACTTTTAGCGTACTTGGGATATGTCCAGGTTATGGACGAGATCGACCTTGCCGTCACATCGCCGTCGCTCGCCATACCGATCTACTACTACACGGTCGCTCTGCCCGTCTTCTCCGCGCTTATTTTCATTCGCATTCTGCAGGCGAGTCTGGCGACGATTCATAAAAACGAGTTTTAGGAGGGACGAGAGATGGAGTCTTTGCTTCGTGAACCAGCATTCTGGACGATCGTCCTCTTTCTGATCCCTCTCCTGTTGAGGGTCCCCATCGCCGTAGCCCTCGGTTCGGCCGCCATCTTCGTGGTCTGGAACTGGGATCTTGGCTATCAGATGCTTTCGTACAGCTTTTTCTCCGGCATCGCGAAGTTTCCTCTTCTTGCGATTCCCTTCTTCATTCTCGCCGGAGTCATCATGGAAAAAGTCGGCATCGCCGAGAGGATCATCGCGCTCATCAAGCAGCTCGTGGGTGATATGACAGGCGGCCTTGCAGTTGCGACCGTCATCGTGGCCGCGTTCTGGGGGGCCGTGAGCGGCTCCGGTCCGGCAACGGTGGCGGCCCTCGGCCTTATCCTCATTCCCGGCATGGCGGAGGCGGGGTATGACAAAGCGTTCGCCACCGCGGTTGTTTCCGTGTCCGCGGGGCTCGCGATCATTATTCCGCCGAGCATCTCCTTCATCGTGTACGGCGACATCATGGAACAGTCAGTGGGCACGCTCTTCGCCGCCGGAGTCGTACCGGGCATCGTCGTTGCAGGCTTTCTTTGCGTCGCGGTCTGGCTGATCAGTAAAAAGCACGGCTACAGGGGGGCTCCCCGGGGTACTTCCAAGGAAGTTCTTTTTGCACTGAAGGACGCTTTCTGGGGACTTTTCACACCCGTTATCATCCTCGGAGGTATTTACGGAGGAATCTTCACACCCACCGAGGCCGCGGCGGTTGCGGTGTTCTACGGTCTGTTCGTCGGCGTCTTTATCTACCGAACCCTTACTATCCGCATCCTCTACGACATTCTTCGCGAGACGGTCGCGGGGACGTCGGTTGTCATGATCGTGGTCACCTGCGCGGGGCTCTACTCCTGGCTCGGTACCACCGTGGGGCTTATCGACAAGATCGCGGCGCTTCTTCTGGGCATCTCGGAGAATCCGCTGGTCATCCTGCTCATGATCAACATCATTCTGCTCTTCGCGGGAATGCTGCTCGATGCGATCTCCATCGCCTACGTTTTCCTGCCGATCCTGGCGCCCGTCATCGTCACGTTCGGCTGGGATCCCATCTGGTTCGGCGTAATGATGACCATCAACATGGCGATCGGTCAGGTAACGCCCCCGGTTGCGGTGAATCTCTATGTAGGCGCCAGAATCAGCGGCCTGACGATGGAACAGATCAGCCGTCCCGTCATTCCGCTTCTCATCGCCTCGGTCATCGCCCTCGCCGTCATTACCGTATTTCCGGGAATCACGCTCTTCCTGCCGCGTCTTCTGGGCATGATGTAGGACGGACAGCGCTTCCGTCCGTCGTTGTGCAGCGTATGTTCTTTCGTTCCTCAAAAGGAGGGGTTTTTGAATGGCTTCACCCGTAACAATGCCCAAGCTCGGGCTGACAATGAACACCGGGGTCGTCTCCCAGTGGAAGAAGAAGGAGGGAGAGCCCGTCCGGAAAGGCGAGATCCTGATGGTCGTCGCCACGGATAAACTGACGTTCGACGTGGAATCGCCGTCCGAAGGCGTTCTGTTGAAGGTGCTCGTTCCCGAAGGAAAGGATGTTCCGATCGGCGAGGTTCTCGCCTACATCGGCGCCGCCGGAGAAACAGTTGAAGGCGCATCTACGGAAGCGCCCGTAACGGCGCCTGCGGCGGCGGAGAAAAAAACCGCCGCTCCTTCCGAGGTTCGCAACGCTCCGACGGGTGAAATCCGCGCGACGCCGCTTGCCCGCAAGACTGCCCGGGAGGCGGGGATCGACCTTGCGCTCGTCGCCGGTTCGGGACCGGCGGGGCGTATTGTCCGCAAGGATGTGGACGCCGCTGTCGCCTCGGGCGGGGCTGCTGTCAAGGCAAGCCCGGTAGCGGCGAAAATGGCCGCGGAGCTCGGTGTCGATATGGCCTCCATGCGCAAGGACGGCCGCGTGATGAAGGAGGACGTTCTCCGCGCCGCCGCCGTTCCGGAGGCGGCGGATGTCCGCATTCCGCTGACGCCGATGCGGAAGGTCATCGCCGAGCGGATGAGCCTGAGCAACTCCACGGTTCCCTCGGTGACGTACACCCTCGAAGCGGACTTCTCGGCGCTCGTCGCCTTCAGAAACAAGGTGAAGGACGAAGCCTCGAAGAAGGGCGTCAAGATCTCCTACAACCATATCCTGATGAAGATCTGCGCCGCCGCGCTCAAGGAGAATCCGCTTGCGAACGCATCGTTCGACGGAGATGCGATCACGATGCACGGCAACGTGAACATCGGGCTCGCCGTCTCGGTCGAGGGCGGCCTGCTCGTTCCCAACGTGAAGGCGGTGCAGTCGAAGAGCCTCCTTCGCATCGCGGAAGAGACGGAGGAGCTCGTCGGACAGGCGCGAAACGGTTCGCTCTCCCTCGACGCGATGCAGGGCGGCACGTTCACCATCACCAATCTTGGAATGTTCGGCATGCAGGGTTTTACGCCGATAGTGAACCCTCCCGAGGCGTGCATCCTCGGAGTGAACGCCATCGTGGAAAAGCCGGTCGTCGTGAACGGCGAGATCGTCGTCCGTCCGATGTCGGCGCTTTGTCTGGTGGCGGACCACAGGATTCTCGACGGCGCGGAGGCGGCGCGTTTCTTCGCCCGTATCAAGGAGCTCGTCGAGAACCCCTGGCTTCTTCTTTTGTAAAGAGGACGGAGGGGAGTGTCCATGGAAGCGAAGAAAAAAGTCGCAATCATCGGCGCGGGGCCCGGCGGGTACGTCGCGGCCATCAGGGCGGCGCAACTCGGGGCGGAGGTGACCGTCGTCGAAAAGAACGCCCTTGGCGGCGTCTGTCTCAACGTCGGCTGCATTCCGACGAAGGTGCTGCTGCATACCGCGGAGGTCTTCACCGCGGCGAAAGAGGGCGCGATGATCGGTCTGAAGGCCGACAACGTGGCCGTCGACTGGGACGGGCTCATGGCCCGGAAGAAGGCCGTCGTGGATACGCTCGTCGGCGGCGTCGGGACGCTGTTGCGCAGCAACGCCGTCCGCATCGTCGAGGGAGAGGCGTCGTTCGTCACACCGAAGGAAATAGCCGTGACGAAGAAGGACGGCTCGAAGGAGTCGGTTTCCGCCGACGCGGTCATCGTAGCGACAGGGTCGGAACCGGTGGTTCCGCCGGTTCCCGGATTCGACCTCGACGGCGTGATCACGAGCACCGGAGCGCTCTCGCTGGAGCGGCTTCCGAAGTCGGTTGTCCTCGTTGGCGGCGGCGTCATCGGCATGGAGTTCGCCTCCCTCTTCGCGTCGTTCGGCGTGCAGGTGACGGTGGTCGAGATGCTCCCCGAGATTCTTCCGATGCTCGACGAGGAGATCGTCCAGATACTCAAGGGCGTCCTTCTGAGAAAGGGCGTCGCTTTCCATACCAACTCCAAGGTCGTCGGCGTGGAGAAGAAGGGGAAGGAACTCGCGGTGAGGGTGGAAACACCTGCCGGCCCGCTCGTCCTCGACGCGGAGAAGGTCCTGGTCTCCGTCGGTCGCCGTCCCGTCGTGAAGGGACTTGGGCTCGACCGTCTCGGGATCGCCTTCGACCGCGCCAGAGTGAAGGTGAATTCACGGATGGAGACGTCCGTAAAGGGTATCTACGCTATCGGGGACTGCGCGTCGCATATCATGCTGGCGCATGTCGCCTCCCGGGAGGGCGAGGTTGCGGCGGAGAACATCACGGGGCACGCGGTCGACATGGATTACAAGACAGTCCCGAGCGCAGTGTACACCGCTCCGGAGATCGCTTCCGTCGGCTTGAGCGAGAGCGAGGCGAAGAGCAGGGGGCATCGCGTCAAGGTCGGACGCTTCCCGCTGATGGCGAACGGAAAGAGCATCATCATGAACGAGAACGACGGCATGGTGAAGTACGTGGTGGACGAGAAGTACGACGAGATCCTCGGCGTCCATATCATCGGCCCGAGGGCCACCGACCTCATCGCGCAGGGAGGCCTCGCGCTCCGGCTGGAGGCGACCGTGGACGAGATCGTCACCACGATCCACGCGCATCCGACGGTCGGCGAGGCGCTGCTTGAGGCCGCGATGGCCGTCCAGGGGCGTGCGATATCGTTGCCGAAGAAGGCGTAGCTTTCGGTCGGAACCTGTTTTTTTACACAGATGTAACACACGCGCTTCTCTCCCGGTGGTAGAGTATCGACAGAACATCCGATGATACATACGGAAGGAGAGATGCAGTATGGATAAAAAGAAACGCGTGCTCTTCGTGTGCGGGCAGAACACCGCAAGAAGCCAGATGGCGGAAGCCTTTGTGAACTCACTGGGCGAGGGGCGCTTCGAGGCGGAGAGCGCGGGCCTTGAAGCCGGTCCCGGAATCAATCCGCTCGCCGCGGCGGTGATGAAGGAGATCGGCCTGGATATTTCGGGCAACGCGGTGAAGAAGGTGTTCGACCTCTATGTCGCCGGAAAGACCTATCACTATGTCGTCGCCGTCTGCGACAAGGCGAAGGCGGACAGGTGCCCGATCTTCCCCGGTATGCTCGTGGAACGCCTCGACTGGCCGTTCGACGACCCGGCCTCCCTTGAGGGCTCCGAGGAGGAGCAGCTTGCAGGAGCGCGGAGGATCCGCGACCGGATCAAGGAGAAGGTGGAGGCGTTTCTTCGAGACGTTTCCTGAAAACCGATCTGTGCGTTTTCTCCGAGGTTCGTTTATGCGTCGAGCTTGCGAAAGCGGCGTTTCCCGGTCATCCGGGGGCGCCGCTTTCTGCGTTTTGGAGGAGATGACGCCTCGAAAATTACGGAAAGAGGTGCGACGGAGGAAGCTCGATATGCTATCCTTAAACGGTTACGGAAATTATGAAGCCGTTTTCCCTGGTTTCGCGGGAGGAAAATTAATGGGTTCCATGGCCGTCGGTCCTTATTTAGTCGTTTGTTGTTCGGTGCTCCTCCTTGCCTCCGTTCTTTTGTTGTTTGAAAGACGCCGTCTGCTGAAGCTCATCAAAGAAGAGGCGCTGGCGAAAAGCGCGCTTGGAGAGAGCATCGTCCGTTTTCACATGATCCTGGAAAGCTCCGCCGCCGGGATGTACGTCTTCCGAGGAGGCCGATTCGTTATGGTGAACGCCGCGATGGAGTCGATCACGGGCTATTCCCGCGAGGAACTCCTCGCAATGGAGGGGCTCGAACATCTCCACCCGGACCACCGTCCTGCGGCTTTGGAACGGAACGCCGCCCGCGAACGGGGAGAGTTCGCCCCGACCAGGTACGAACTGAAGCTGCTCACGAAGAGCGGCGATATCCGGTGGGTCGACTTCACGGCAAGAACCGTACTCTTCGACGGAGAAGTCTGTACGGTAGGGAGCGCTTTCGACATCACAAGCCGCAACAGGGTGGAGGATGCGCTCCGGGAGAGCGAGGAGAAATACCGGTTTCTCACGGAGAGCATGAAGGACGTCATCTGGACGCTCGATGTCGAAACGCTTCGGTTCGTCTACGTCAGTCCTTCGGTGGAGCGACTTCGGGGGTACACGCCCGAGGAGATTATGGCCGAACCTCTGGACGCCGCTCTGACGCCGGAGTCGGCGGCATTGGTCCGCAAACGAATCGACGAAGGAATGGAAAAGTTTACGAAGAACGAAAATATCCCGAATTCGGTCTTTCATACGGAGGAAGTCGAACAGCCCCGCAAGGATGGGTCGACGGTGTGGACTGAGGTCGTGACGGGCTATTGGCGCAACCCGCGGAACGGACGAATCGAGATTCACGGCGTCACACGCGATATCTCCGAGCGGAAAGAGGTTGAGGCGAAGATCGCCCATATGGCGCAGCACGACCCGCTCACCGGTCTCCCCAACCGGGCGCTCTTTTCCGACCGGCTGGAGCGTGCGCTCGCCGCGTCCAGAAGAAGCGGAATCCCGACGGCGCTGATGTTCCTCGACCTCGACAAGTTCAAGCCGGTGAACGATACGTACGGGCACGCGGTCGGCGATGTGCTGCTCCAACAGGCGGCCGCCCGCATGCAATCGGCCTTGCGCGAATCCGACACCGTCGGTCGGATCGGCGGGGACGAGTTCGTGGTGCTGCTCCCCGCGGTGGATCGGGCGGAGGACGCGCAGCTCGTAGCGGAGAAACTCTTGGAAGCCCTTCGCAAACCGTTCTCCATCGAAGGGCGTTCCGTCGAAGTCTCGTGCAGCATCGGCATCGCCATTCATCCGGAGGACGGTCGCGACGAGATCGAACTCTCGAAGAACGCCGACACGGCCATGTACTGGGCGAAGAGCGACGGCGGCGACTGCGCCCGCCTGTTCCGGAGAGCTTCCGACGCTTCGGTCGCAGCCCTCTGAAGATCGGCGGTTCAGGACAGCAAAAAGGCCAGAAACTCTTCCGTGCTCGCTCCCTTGAACGAGCGCTCCAGCGGGAATCCTTCCAGTGTTTTGCGGAGCGCATCTTCCCGGTAGAGACGCCCTTCGAGCGCACGTTCGATCTCCTCCCGGTTCTCCGCGCCGAAGTAGTCGCCGTAGAATCGCGCCTGCCGGATGACCCCCTCTTTCACGTTCAGGAGCGCCTCCACCTTCCCCCACGGGAAGCGACGGAGCTTGCGCTCGGTGAACTCGGGGGAGGCCCCCCAGTTCCACTCCCACGTCGCGTACTTCTCGTCCCGAAGGCGGTGGATTGCCGCAACGTGCGTCTCGTCGAGCGAATAGGTTCCGGTCCCGGAGAGAGAGCTCCGAAGGGCGTCGATGAACTCGCTCACGGAGATGGGCTTCGGCAGCATGGGGAGGATGTTGGTCACGCGACTCCGGACGGATTTGAATCCCTTCGAGGTGAACTTCTCCTCGTCGACGTTGAGCGCCTGTTCGAGGACCGAGAGGTCGGAGTCGAAGAGCAGCGTGCCGTGGTGGAGCAGCCTGCGCCGGTCCATGTGCTGGGCGCTGCCGGAGAACTTGCGTCCGTCGATTACAAGGTCGTTGCGACCGCCGCTTTCGGCGGCGACTCCGAGTTTCGCGAGGGCGTCGATCACCGGCCGGGCATGGCGCGCGAAGTCGAAGGGGGCGCCCTCGTCGTTGGGGACGATGAACGAGTAGTTCACATTTCCAAGGTCGTGGTAGACCGCGCCGCCGCCCGATATCCGCCTGACGACGTTGATGCCGCGCTCCTCGACGAAGGGGCGGTTCACCTCCTGAGCCGTGTTCTGGAAGCGCCCGACGATGATCGAGGGGGCGTTCCGCCAGAGCAGGAAGTAGCCGGGGTGTCCTTCGTCGACGCTCCTGTACAGGTGTTCTTCAAGCGCGAGGTTGAACGCGGGGTCGTGCGATTGTCCTTCGATAAAGTACATTTCGATTTCTCTCCTCTCGTGCCGTCGCCTCTTGCAAAGTCGGCGACTTCAGTTCATTATACAAAATAACCTGTATCGGGAGGTGGAGCGATATGCTCGATGCACGGGAGAGCGTTACTCTAAGCGTTTCAGTGGATTCGGTCCGGGGTGCATTCTCAGTGTGTAGGCGCGCTCGCGAATCCGCGGTTTGCAGTCCGCTGTCTCGAAGGGGTTACCCGTCCTCCGCGAGCGAGCGAAGTTTACGGCTCCGTTCGCCATCTCCCGCGGCCTCGGCGACGCGCGCCGAATAGTCGAGGCGCTCCCTGACGAACGCATCGCGAACGGCCGAGGGCAGAGGGTAGCGTTCCCGTCGGGGAGAGAGCGGCGCGGCGGAAGCGGGGCGAAAACACACCCGTTCCGGCGCGTGGTTCAGGACCCTGACGAAGAGCCCGTACAGTTCGAAGCAGTCGCTGAGACCGTAGTGTCCGAGAGCCGGTCCCACGGCTTCCTCCGCCTCCGCCAGCGGAAGCGGTTCGAGCAGACGTTCCCGCGCGATGCGGACCGCCTCGGAGAGGCGAGGCCACTTCCATTCGCCCTCCCGGTCCGTATTCTTGGGGATTTTGCAGAAGTCGGTGAGTCCCCGCATCGAACACCACCACTTTCTTCCCCGCGCAGCCTCGCGTGGAAGAAAGGAGAGGTCGAACGAGAGATTGTGGACGACGATCCCCCCGGGGTTCCATCGATCCCAGAATGCGGCGAGGCTCGGCCAGTCCTCCAGGAAATAGGAGGGGTAGCGTTCTTCCTCTCGAAAATGGACGATCCGCTCCGGTGTGAGCCCGTGGACCCGCTCGGTGCGATGATCGGGACGTTCCTCGGAGTGATAGAAGCGGTTGAAGAAGTCGACGATCCTCCCCTCCGCGGTGAAGACGATCGACGAGGCGGAGACTGTCGAAGCCCCTTTGAATCCGTTCGTCTCCAAGTCGAAAACGGCGAAGACGCTGTTGTTTCCCATGAAATACCCTCCCTGCACACGTTTCGGACGCCTCCGGGGCGCTTGCTTTCAACGCCCCCGAGGCGCTGCTATTATGACAGAACGGCTCCCGTAAGGGAACACGACGAAAGGACGAATAGAATGAACGACGCATCATTCAGCGCATTGAAAAACGAGGTCGGGTCATGCGGACGTTGTCCCCTTGCCGCGACGCGGACGCACGCCGTTTTCGGCGAGGGGCCGGAAAGAACGCCGGTCGTTCTTGTGGGGGAGGCGCCCGGGGCGAAGGAGGACGAATCCGGACGACCGTTCGTCGGTCTCTCGGGACGTTTACTGAGCGAACTTCTGGAGGAGGCCGGGCTCCCGAGGGAGAAGCTGTTCATCACGAACACCGTGAAGTGCCGCCCTCCCGAGAACCGCCTTCCTTCAAAAACGGAGACGGCCGCCTGCCGCTCGTTCCTCGCGGCGCAGTTGCGGCACATCCGGCCCCGCCTCGTCATCACCGCCGGAAATGCGCCGACCCGCGCGTTGCTGGGAACGAAGGAGGGAATATCCACGCTGCGCGGACGCCTTCACTCCTGCGTCTGGGAGGGGATGGAGCTCTCCGTCCTGCCGCTCTTTCACCCGAGCTACCTTCTCCGGAACCGGGGGCGCGCCGAAGGAAGCCCCATCATGCTCACACTGGCCGACATCCGGGAGGCGCTCCGCCTGGCGAGGGAGTTCACGCCCGGATTTTGACCTCTCCCACGAAGGGGAGAAGCCCGGTTCGGAACTCCTCCAGAAACTCCATGGAGAAGGGGACGAGGGAGGAGAAGCCGGGATCGAGCGTGTGCCCCGGACGAAAATTCTGAAGGACGAAGAGCGGCGCTCCTTCGGCCATGCGTCCGAGAAGGGGCGCGTCCTCGATACGGTGGAGCCCCGGCACGAGCGTTGTCCGGAACTCGAAAGGGATGGAGCCGCCCATCAACAGGACGATGCTCTTCCGCACGAGCGGGAGGAGCGTCGCGTCGTCCTTCCGGCCGCACGCCGGGGGGTACGTTGCTTCGGGAGCCTTGAGGTCCATCGCCGCATAGTCCGCCAGCTCCTCCGAGAGAATCCGTTCGAGGACGTCCGGACGCGCCCCGTTGGTGTCCAGCTTCACCTTGAGCCCGAGCGAGCGTATCTGCCGGAGGAAGGGGAGCAGGCCGGGCTGAAGGGTGGGTTCCCCTCCTGTGACGCAGACGCCGTCGAGGAAGATCGACCGTTTTGCCAGGTCCGCGAGAATGCCGTCCGGTTCTGCCGTTTCGTTCTCCTCGGCGGAGATCACCAGTTCCGGATTGTGGCAGAAGGGGCAGCGGAACTGGCAGCCGGCGAAGAAGACCACCGCCGCCGTGTTGCCCGGGTAGTCGAGAAAGCTCGTAGGTATGTACCCGCCAATATGCAGTTGCATCGTGCGCTTCCCTCCGTGGTTTAAAAATTTTTCTCGGTGAAATAACCGTGTCCCTCGAAGAAAACTCCTCTATAATACTCCTTGAAAGCCGGAGTTGTTTGTCCGGAACCGGAATGCGGAATTTTGTGTATACGGAAACGCGCGTCAGCGCAGGAGGTTTGTTCATGTTTCTGTTTCGACTGCTTTTGAAGGCGGCCCCGTTGCTGCTCTTCTTTCTCTTCTCCAAAATACTGAAGGATATGCTCCGAGGGGCGCCGGGCTCGTCGGGACCGTCCGGAGGGGCGAGGAGCCGCTCTTCCTCCGGAAGAGGAGGAGCGACGTATACGCCTCCTCCCGGAGGAAAACGCGACCCCTATGTCGTACTCGGCGTTTCGCCCTCGTCGTCCGACGAAGAGATCAAGAAGCGGTATCGCGAGCTCCTCTCGAAGTACCACCCCGACAAGTTCATAGGGCAAAATCTCGACGAGGACTTCGTCGCCCTCGCGTCGAGAAAGTTTCAGGAGATCCAGGAGGCCTACGGCCGGATTCGGGCCGCACGGGGGATATAGCTTTTTTATCTTTTTTTTCTTCGGGGCGCGGAGCGCGGCGGGCTCTTTCTTTCGCGAGCGCGGGGGTTCTTCGAAGCGCGGCGTACGTGGCGACGGTTTCGCACCGCGATATGGAGTGTGATACAATGACGCCGCCAGAGCTCCCCTATCGAGGGGAAAAACGTTCCCGCATGCGGGAGAAAGAGGCGAATCTCCATGTCAACTCTGGAACTTTTTTCCGGACCCGAGAGCTTCTCTCGTATCAAGTCACAGGCGCGGACCACCATCGAGTCCGCTTTTTTCGGCAACAATGTAGTTTCGGTCTCGAACCTCAAGGAGGCCTACGAGCTGGCTCGGCTGTCCCCCGGCACGGTCGAGCTTACCGGGATGCCGGTCTACCGCCCCGAGGGGCAGGGGTTGCCCCCGCGGAGCAACGTGCTCCTGATGAACGACGGAGCGGTCGTCGGTCGTTGCGCGGCGGCACGCAAGATCGTCGGCGAGCCCGGCGTGAACATGGGGGATTTGGCGTCCGTGCTCAGGGAGGCGGTCTACAACGCCCGTTTCCGCACCTTCTACTCCGCCGAGGCGTATATCGGCCTCGAAGGGGATTTCATGGTGAAGGCGCATCTTCTCGCGCCGAAGAATCATGAAAACCTCGTCTACAACTGGCTGCTGAACTTCCAGTATCTCAACAGAACCTACCTCGACATGTACGCTGCCTCCAGACCGCTGCCCGACGGCGACATCTTCATGTTCGCCGATCCCGACTGGACATCTCCGGAATACCCTCTGGGACTGGCCTTCTTCGATCCCATCCATAACTGCGCAGCCGTTCTTGGTATGCGCTACTTCGGCGAACTCAAGAAGGGAACGCTGACGCTCGCGTGGGGGACCGCCGTACGGAACGGCTTCGCCTCCTGCCACGGCGGCCTGAAGCGGTACAACCTGAAGGGAGGGCGCTCGTTCGTCGCCGCGGTCTTCGGTCTCTCGGGTTCCGGGAAGTCGACGATCACGCACGCGCGCCACGGGAACAAGTACGACATCACCGTCCTTCACGACGACGCCTTCGTGATCAACGTCAAGGAAAAGTACGCCATCGCGCTCGAGCCCTCCTACTTCGACAAGGTGCAGGACTACCCGATGGGGTGCGAGGACAACAAGTTCATCATCACGATCCAGAACTGCGGAGTCACACGGGGTACGGACGGTCTTCTCTACGCGGTGACCGAGGACCTGCGCAACGGCAACGGGCGCGCCATCAAGTCGAAGCTCTGGTCCCCCGAGCGGGTGGACCGGATCGACGAGCCCATCGACGCCGTCTTCTGGCTGATGAAGGATTCGTCGCTTCCGCCAGTGCTTCGTCTCAAGGGATCCGACCTGGCCGCCGTGCTCGGAGCCACCCTCGCGACGAAACGGACGTCGGCAGAGCGCCTCGCCCCCGGAGTGGATCCGAACGCGCTCGTCATCGAATCCTACGCCAATCCCTTCCGAACGTACCCGCTTGCCGTGGATTACGAACGTTTCAAGACGCTTTTCGACGACGGCGTGGCGTGCTACATATTGAATACCGGCGAGTTCATGGGGAAGAAAGTAAAGCCGGCGGACACTCTGGGCATCCTCGAGGCGATCGTCGAGGGGAAGGCGGAGTTCGTACCGTTCGGCCCCTTCAGCGACATGGAGACGATGACGCTGGATCGCTTCCCGATCGACTTCACGGACGAGCAGTACCGAAGGGAACTCTTCTCGCGGATGCGGGACAGGCTTGCGTTCGTCACATCCCGCGAGACGGAGAAGGGCGGCATGGATCGTCTGCCTCCCGAAGCGGCGGCTGCGCTGCGGAAGGCGCTCGACGAGATGGGGTATCCCGTCCGGGAGTAATGTTTTCGAGCCGGGGCCCGTCTCCGGCTCATCGTTTTCTGTACGAGGGAGAATAGTACTCCGTCGCCACCTCGTCTCCGCGGAGGAGTTGCGCCCTCGATATGATCCTCCGTCCGCAGACCCATTCGAATCCTTCGCGGGCGGTCCGTTCGTCCGTCCTGTCCTTCTCCATCCCCTCCGGATCTTTCGCCGCGCCGGGCCAGGACCGCCACTCTCCCAGAAGAGGTTCCTGGTAGAGCACCAGCCATGAAAAATCATTCCAAACGCCAAGGATTCTATAACGTTTTCGCCCCTCTCCCTCGACGTGGATCAGGATG
>WPCG01073659.1_pt1 | contig 20666 bp, 18 predicted proteins | sample 5403311 | NCBI WGS metagenome assembly WPCG01 (sample SAMN12869467, study PRJNA574797) | sludge metagenome | isolation source: wastewater treatment of Control | place: China:Beijing | collected 2019-05-17 | reverse complement strand
CCTCGGCCAGGCGCGGGTCGCCGGCCAGTCCCAGGTAGTCGTTGCCGGCGAAGTCGAGGCGCGGAGCCCGAGAGGCCAGGGTGCGGCGCTGTCGCCACAGGCCCTGCGCGCGGCGCTCGGCGGCGCGGGCCGCCAGGCGCTGTGTCCAGCGGTCGGTCGTCATGGCTCAGGCGCCGGCGTCGTAGGCGAGTTCGCCAGCCCTGGCGGCGGCCTGGCGGGCGAGATCTGCCTCGACGTTCGCCTGCACCCTTGTCGTCACCCTGGCCTGCATCTGGGCGTCGTCGGCGCAGGTCTCCCGGCGCTCCGGGTGCAGGCCCAGCCTTGCGAACAGCGCCCGGTCGCGCTCCGCCTGGGGATTGGCGGTGGTCAGCAGCCGCTCGCCGTAGAAGATGGAGTTGGCCCCGGCCAGGAAGGCCAGCGCCTGGGTGGCATCGCTCATCTGCTCGCGGCCGGCGGAGAGGCGCACGTGGCTCTTCGGCATCAGGATGCGCGCCACGGCGATGGCGCGGATGAAGTCGATGGGGTCCAGGTCTTCCACGTCCTCGAGGGGCGTGCCCGGCACCTTGACCAGCATGTTGATGGGCACCGACTCCGGGTGCGGCTCGAGCCTCACCAGCTGCTGGAGCAGGGCGGCGCGGTCCCGGGGGGCCTCGCCCATGCCCAGGATCCCCCCGGAGCACACCTTCATGCCGGCGTCGCGCACATTGCCCAGGGTTTCCAGGCGGTCGGCATAGCTGCGGGTGGTGATGATCTCGCCGTAATACTCGGGCGAGGTGTCGAGGTTGTGGTTGTAGTAGTCCAGGCCCGCCTCGGCCAGGCGCCCGGCCTGGTCGCCGTCCACCATCCCCAGGGTCATGCAGGTCTCGAGCCCCAGCGCCTTGACCCGGCGCACCATCTCCAGCACCAGCTCGAGATCCCGCTCGCGGGGGCTCTTCCAGGCCGCCCCCATGCAGAGGCGGCTGGCGCCGGCGGCCTTCGCCGCCGCGGCCTGCTCCACCACCTTCTCGATCTCCAGCAGCTTCTCCCTGGGGAGGCCGGTGTTGTAGTGGCCCGACTGGGGGCAGTACTTGCAGTCCTCCGGGCAGGCGCCGGTCTTGATGGAGAGCAGGGTAGAGACCTGCACGGCGTTGGGGTCGAAATGGGCCCTGTGCACCCGCTGGGCCCGGAACAGCAGGTCGTTGAAGGGCAGGGCGAAGAGCGCCTCGATCTCCTCGAGGGTCCAGTCGTGGCGAACCGGCGCCTCGGCGTCTAGGGTCTGGGTATCGGCGGGGTGAGCCGTTGGGGGCGTCGCTTGGGTCATCGGGGGAGGGCTCGCTTATGGTCAACCTGGGGTCGTTGGAGAAGTTGACGGAAAGCCTACCGCAGTGGCGCTTTCTGTCAACCCGTGTGATTTCCGTGGTTGACGGTGCCCTGCGTCGGGCGCTGCCCGGCCGCTGTGCCTTCTGCCTGGAGGCGGCAGCGCCTGCTGCACCCTGGTGCTCGTCCTGCTTCTCGGCGCTGCCCTGGAACCTTGCGGCCTGCCCGCACTGCGCCGAGCCCCTGCCCGAGGCGCTGGCGGGGGAGCCCTGCGGCCACTGCCTGGTGGCGCCGCCGGCCTTCGGGCGCAGCCGGGTGCCGCTGCGCTACGAGGCGGAGGTGGCGGGCCTGATGCGCCGCTTCAAGTTCCACGCCTCGCCCCGGGCGGGGGCTGTGCTGCTGGCGCTGCTGGAGGCGGGGCTTCCGGCCGAGGCCCGGGGCTGGCCCGAGGCCATCGTGGCGGTGCCGCTGCACCCGCAGCGGGCCCGGGAGCGCGGCTTCGACCAGGCCGGCTGGCTGGCAAGGCGCCTGGCGCGGCGGCTGGGAGTGCCTCTGGTGCGAGCCGAGCGGCATCGGGATACCCCGAGCCAGCGCGGGCTCGACCGCGACGAGCGGCAGCGCAACGTGCGCGGGGTCTTCCGGGTGGGCGTGCCGCTGCCGGCCCGGGTGGCGCTGCTCGATGACGTCATGACCACCGGGGCGACCCTGAACGCCCTGGCGCTGGCCTGCCGCCGGGCGGGGGCTCGGGGGGTAGAGGCCTGGGCGGTGGCGCGCACGCCGCTGCTGCCCTGAAGGGGGCTGGGCCTGTTAGCATGGAGGCCCTTGAACACCGAGAGGCGCCGCGCTGCCATGGACCCCCAACTGCATCCCTATGCCACCCTCTCGCCGGCCAAGGTGGTGGCGGCGGTAGAGTCGCTGGGCTTCTGGCTGCCAGGCGAGCCCTTCGCCCTCAACAGCTACGAGAACCGCGTCTATCTGGTGCACGACGACGACCGGCGCCGCTGGGTGGTGAAGTTCTACCGCCCCGAACGCTGGAGCGATGCGGCCATCCAGGAGGAGCACGACTTCCTGGACGAGCTGGCCGCGGCGGAGGTGGCCGTCTCTGCCCCCTGGCGCGACGCCGAAGGCAGGAGCCTGCACCTGGCCGAGGGCTTTCGCTTCGCGCTCTTTCCCCACCTGCCGGGACAGGCCCCGGAGCTTGAGAACCCCGCCCACCTCTTCGCCCTGGGCGAGCTGATCGGCGCCACCCATGCGGTGGGGGAGCGGGAGCGCTTCCGCCACCGTCCGGTCATGGATCTCGACGCCATGGTCCTCGAGGCGAGGGATCGGGTACTGGCCAGCGCCTGGCTGGACGGGCGACGCCGGGCCGCCTACGAGCGCATTGTCGCGGCACTGCATGAGCGGCTGGCGGACCACGCCTGGCCCGCCGAGCGGGCGATTCGGGTGCAGGGAGACTGCCATATCGGCAACATGCTGGGGCGCGACGAGCACTTTGCCCTGGTGGATTTCGACGACTGCCTGATGGCGCCGGCGGTGCAGGACCTCTGGATGCTGATCACCGCCCAGCACGACGAGGAGCGCCATATGCAGCTCTCCGAGGTGGTCGAGGGGTATGAGCAGCATCGCGACTTCGACCGCCGGGAGCTGGCGCTGATGGAGCCCCTGCGCACCCTGCGGCTGCTGCGGCACAGCGCCTGGCTGGTGGCGCGCTGGGACGACCCCGCCTTTCCGCCGGCCTTCCCGTGGCTCGCCGAGGCGGGCTACTGGGATGGCCAGCTGCGCCTGCTGGAGCAGCAGCGCCTGGTGCTGGAGCGGGAGTCCCGCTGGCTCGCCTGACGGGTGACCCCGCAAACGCGAAACGCACCCTCGAGAGGGTGCGTTTCGCGTTGGGACCTTGGCGTCGGGCCTACTGCTGGTCCGGGTTCGGGCGCTCGGCGGGGATCGGGTTGGCGACGCCGGCACCGTTGGCCTGGCGGCGCTGGATATTGATCTGCTCGGAGGGGTTCTCCTGCTCCTCGATGCTCAGGCCGCTGGCCAGGCGCAGCTCGAAGGTCTGCTCCGGGGTCAGCTCGCAGCGGCCGTCCTGGCAGGCAGGGATGCCGAAGCTGCCGTCGGCGCCATAGCCGGCGGCAGACATCTCGCCGCTGTAGATCTCGCTGTCGCCGCCGTCGGTGGCGATGCAGGTGACCGAGCTGGTGGTGATGCGCACCCGGTCGCCTTCCAGGCGGGCGTCGCCCACCATGACGCAGTGGTCGGGGAGCTGGTGCGTGCCCTGGCCGTTGGCCGCCGGGCGCAGCAGGATATCGTCGCGGCGCGGCGTCTCCTGGTCCAGCACCAGGGTGTCGATCACCTGCACCTCGAGGTTGGCATCGGCGGGAAGTTCCAGGGTGGCGGCCAGCACCAGAGAAGGCGCCAGCAGGGTGGCCAGCAGCAGAGTCACGGGGGTCTTTAACATGTCGGGCTCTCGAAAAGGGTCGTGCACAGCATGAGAGCCATGATTCTAGCACAGCGCGGAAGGTGGCTCCCATGCGTGCTTGGTCCCGGGTGCGGCAGGATGTCACGCACGGCGCCTGCCTGGCGGAGCCGGGTAGGCTAGAATACGGGATTCACGATGAATTGACTTGTACAATATTTTTTTCGTGTATATCTTCTGTACATGAGTGTGGGATATACACCACGAGACGATGAACAGGACGGGCCCGACGATGACCGAAGAAATCGCCAACCACTACCGGCAGATCCTCCAGGCGCTGGGGGAGGACCCCGAGCGCGAGGGCCTGCGCGATACGCCCAAGCGGGCGGCCAAGGCGATGCAGTTTCTCAACCGCGGCTATCTGCAGTCGCTGGAGGAGATCGTCAACGGCGCTGTCTTCGAGTCCGAGACCGACGAGATGGTACTGGTCAAGGATATCGAGCTCTACTCCATGTGCGAGCACCACCTGCTGCCCTTTATCGGCAAGTGCCATATCGCCTACCTGCCCAGCGGCAAGGTGCTGGGACTCTCCAAGTTTGCGCGCATCGTGGACATGTACGCCCGGCGCATGCAGATCCAGGAGAACCTGACCCGCCAGATCGCCGAAGCGGTGCTGCAGGTCACCAATGCCCGCGGCGTGGCGGTGGTGGTAGAGGCCAAGCACCTCTGCATGATGATGCGCGGCGTGGAGAAGCAGAACTCCAGCATGACCTCCTCGGTGATGCTGGGCGCCTTCCGCGACAATATCTCGACCCGCCAGGAGTTCCTGACCCTGGTCAACGGACGCTGAGGCTCAACCGCCAAGGAGAACGGCCATGCCGATGCATGCCATCGACGACCAGCACTTCGACCACGACCTGGCCACCATTCGGATCAAGAACCTCCGGCTGCGTACCTATATCGGCATCAAGGAGGAGGAGATCCAGAACCGCCAAGACGTGGTGATCAACGCGGTGATTCGCTACCGGGCCGACAAGGCGGTGGCCTTCAACCATATCGAGCAGGCGCTCAACTACCGCACCATCACCAAGGAGGTGATCGCCCACGTGGAGGAGAACCGCTTCCTGCTGCTGGAGCGCATGACCCGGGAAGTGCTCGACCTGATCATGTCTCACGAGCAGGTGCTTACCGCCCAGGTGGAGATCGACAAGCCCCACGCCCTGCGCTTCGCCGATTCGGTATCCATCACGCTCTCCGCCACCCGGGAGCCCCGTCGCGGCTAGCGCCCCGTCCGTTTGCCGAAAGCCCTCCTGAAGGCCCTGTCGCTTTGAGCGCCGGGGCCTTTGCCCTTAGGATGGGACCTCCCCGAGGCGGTCGATCGAACAGGAGTGACCTTGAACACCGACAGCGATTCCCCGCGCCCCGCCCGCAGGCGCTACTCCCCCCTGGCCATGAGCGCCATCGTCACGGCGCTGCTGGCCCTGCTGCTGCAGGGCGGTTTCGTGCCGCTGAACCTGGCCGCCGCCGTGCTGGCGATGCTGGGCCTGCGCCAGATCCGCCGCGAGCCGGAGCGCTATATCGGCCGCACCTTCTGCTGGCTGGCCATCGCCCTGGTGCTGGTGCTGGCGGTCCTGACCGCTCTGGTCGAGCCGACGCCATCGGCGCCGCCCGCCGAGTTCATGGTCCCGGAGCAGAACGCCACCGAGCGTTGAGCGAGCTCGTCATCAAGCCTTTCACGGGCGTGGCGCCGGAGAGCCCGGCTCCCTTATCCTAGATGGCAAATCCGGCCGCCATGCCCCGTCCACTACAACACTGCCCCGTGCCCAGGAGATCTCCATGGAAGCCCTCAAGGAAACGCAGCTCTACTGCCCCTTTGCCTATATCGACGGCAGCTGGGTCGCCGCCGACAGCGGTGAACAGATCCAGGTGGTCAATCCGGCCACCGGCCAGCCCATGGGGGATGTGCCGCGCCTGGGGCGTGCCGAGACCGAGCGCGCCATCGACGCCGCCCATGCCGCCCTGCCGGCCTGGAAGGGGCTGACCGCCCAGGAGCGTGCCGACATCCTGATGAAGTGGCACGACCTGATGCTCGAGCACCAGGACGACCTGGCCATGATCATGACCTTCGAGCAGGGCAAGCCGCTCAAGGAGGCCGCCGGCGAGATCGCCTATGCGGCGAGCTTCCTGCGCTGGTTCGCCGAGGAGGCGCGGCGCGTCTACGGCGAGACCATTCCCGCCGCCAAGGCCAACCAGCGCATCCTGGTCACCAAGCAGCCGGTGGGCGTGGTGGGCGCCATCACGCCCTGGAACTTCCCCTCGGCGATGATCACCCGCAAGGCGGGCGCGGCGCTGGCCGCCGGCTGCACCATCGTCATCAAGCCGGCCAGCCAGACCCCCTTCTCGGCCACCGCTCTGGCCCTGCTGGCCGAGCGCGCCGGCGTTCCCCGCGGCGTTTTCAACGTGGTACCGGGGCGCGCCGGCGAGATCGCCGCGGCCATGACCGAGTCGCCCCTGGTGCGCAAGATCACCTTCACCGGCTCCACCGAGGTGGGCCGCGAGCTGATGGCCAAGGCGGCTCGGCATGTCCAGAAGATCTCCCTGGAGCTGGGCGGCAATGCGCCCTTCATCGTCTTCGAGGATGCCGACCTGGATGCCGCCGTGGAGGGGGCCATGGCCGCCAAGTTCCGCAACGCCGGCCAGACCTGCGTCTGCACCAACCGCTTCCTGGTGCAGTCCAGCGTGGTCAACGCCTTCTGCGAGAAGCTGGCCGTGGCCATGCACAGCGAGCTCAGGGTGGGGGACGGCACCGAGGCGGGGATCAATATCGGCCCGCTGATCGATGACAAGGCGGTGGCCAAGGTGAGCGAGCACATCCAGGACGCCGTGGACAAGGGCGCCGAGCTGCTGATGGGCGGCCATCCCCACCCCCTGGGGGGCAACTTCTTCACCCCGACCCTGATCAGCTTCGCCAACGAGCGCATGAAGGTGGCCAAGGAGGAGACCTTCGGGCCCCTGGCCGCGGTCTTCCCCTTCGACGACGAGGAGACCGCCGTGGAGATGGCCAACGACACCGAGTATGGCCTCGCCGCCTACTTCTACTCCCGGGACCTGGGCCGCGTCTGGCGCGTCGCCGACGCCCTGGAGTACGGCATGGTGGGCATCAATACCGGGCTGATCTCCAACGCCGCCGCCCCCTTCGGCGGGGTCAAGGCCTCGGGCCTCGGCCGCGAGGGCGGCCACCAGGGGCTGGAGGAGTTTCTGGAGACCAAGTACCTCTGCATGGATCTGGGCTGACCGGGCTTCGCCCGGCGCTGTAAGCCATAAGCCTTAAGCCGTAAGAAATGAAAACCCCGTCGGCTATGGCCGACGGGGTTTTCTGATGATGGCGATGCTATCGCTGTGCTTACAGCTTACAGCTTACAGCTCGCCGCAGGCGTCAGTGGCGGAAGTGGCGCATGCCGGTGAAGACCATGGCGATACCCGCCTCGTTGGCGGCGTCGATCACCTCCTGGTCGCGCATGGAGCCGCCGGGCTGGATCACCGCGGCGATGCCGGCGGCGGCGGCGGCGTCGATGCCGTCCCGGAAGGGGAAGAAGGCATCACTGGCCATCACCGAGCCGGGCACCGAGAGCCCCTCGTCGGCGGCCTTGATGCCGGCGATCTTCGCCGAGTAGACGCGGCTCATCTGGCCGGCGCCCACGCCGATGGTCTGGCCGTCCTTGGCGTAGACGATGGCGTTGGACTTGACGTACTTGGCCACCTTCCAGGCGAAGGCCAGGTCGCGCAGCTCCTGCTCGGTGGGCACCCGCTCGGTGACCACGGTGAGCTCGTCGCGGCCGACCATGCCGAGGTCGCGATCCTGGACCAGCAGGCCGCCGGTGACGCGCTTGACGTCATGGGCGTGCTCGCGCTGGCCGGGCCAGCTGGCCCCCACGTCGAGCAGGCGCACGTTCTGCTTCGCGGCGACGATCTCGACGGCCTCGGGGGCGACCCCGGGGGCGATGATCACCTCCACGAACTGGCGGTCGATGATGGCCCGGGCGGTGTCGGCGTCCAGCGGCACGTTGAAGGCGATGATGCCGCCGAAGGCGCTGGTGGGGTCGGTGGCGAAGGCCTTGTCGTAGGCCTCGAGCGCCGTGGCGCCCACCGCCACGCCGCAGGGGTTGGCGTGCTTGACGATCACGCAGGCGGTCTCGGTGAAGGCCTTGACGCACTCGAAGGCGGCGTCGGTATCGGCCACGTTGTTGAAGGAGAGCGCCTTGCCCTGCAGCTGGGTGGCGGTGGCCACGCTCGGCTCGCGGGCATCGGCCTCGACGTAGAAGGCCGCATTCTGGTGCGGGTTCTCGCCGTAGCGCATCGCCTGCTTCTTGACGAACTGCAGGTTGTAGGTGCGCGGGAAGCCCGCCTCGCCGCCGGGGGCGAGCTGGCCCAGGTAGTCGGCGATGGCGGCGTCGTAGCCGGCGGTGTGCTCGAAGGCCTTCACGGCCAGGTCGAAACGGGTGGCGTCACTCACGGCGCCGTCCTGGGAGGCGATCTCGGCCAGTACCCGGGCATAGTCGCCGGCGTCCACCACGATGGTGGTGTGGGCGTGGTTCTTGGCGCAGGCGCGCACCATGGTGGGACCGCCGATATCGATGTTCTCGATGGCGTCTTCCAGGGTGCAGTCCGGCTTCGCCACGGTCTGGGCGAAGGGGTAGAGGTTGACCACCACCATGTCGATGGGAGCGATGTCGTGCTCGGCCATCACGCCGTCGTCCTGGCCGCGGCGGCCGAGGATGCCGCCGTGGATCTTCGGATGCAGGGTCTTGACGCGGCCGTCCATGATCTCCGGGAAGCCGGTGTGCTCGGAGACCTCGGTGACGGCGATGCCGCTCTCCTGAAGCAGGCGGAAGGTGCCGCCGGTGGAGAGCAGCTCGACGCCGCGCTCGCTGAGTCCACGGGCGAAATCCACGATGCCGGTCTTGTCGGAAACGCTGATCAGGGCCCGGCGAACCGGGGTGGGAGAGGCTTGGGCCATGGGGGTCACTCTCTGCTGACGGGTGGGACGGAAGAAGCCGGGTCGGCATGGGCAGGACATGCCGAAGGGAGCCCTGGGGCTCCCTTCTCGAATCGGATCAGATCAGGTCGTACTGCTTGAGTTTCTTGCGCAGGGTGCCGCGGTTGAGGCCGAGCATCTCGGCGGCGCGGGTCTGGTTGCCCTGGGTGTGGTCGAGCACGGCGGCCAGCAGCGGCGCCTCCACCTCGGCCATCACCATGGCGTAGAGGCCGGTCACCTCGCCACCGTCCAGGTGGGCGAAGTAGCGGCGCATGGCGAGGTCCACGGCTTCGCGCAGGGGGCGCTGGCCGGCGGATTCGTCGAGGGCCGGTTGGTGCTCACCGTCCAGCCCGGCGAGCTCCTGGCGATGGCCGGCGAGCTCGGGGTTGGGGGGAAAGGCTTGGCTGGTCATGCGGCACGTGTTCCTTTCGACGCCACGCCCGTGCCTCGCGGCTCGCTGGCCGCGCCACGGAGGTGGCGAAAGTATTCGTCAATGAAGCGATGCTGGGCATCAACGCATTCGAGGCCGTTGAAGGTGCCCTTGAGCCGGCGCTGCGCCTCGGGGGCCAGGCGGCGGTCGGCGGCCAGATACCAGCCGACATGCTTGCGCGCGATGCGCACCCCCATGTAGTGGCCGTAAAAATCATGCAGCGCCGTCAGATGGCCCTGCAGCACGGCCGTGCGCTCCTCGTCGTCCGGGGGCGCCAGGCGCTCCCCGTGGCGCAGGTAGTGATCGATCTCGCGAAAGATCCAGGGGTTGCCCTGGGCGCCGCGGCCCACCATGACGGCATCCGCACCAGTATAGTCCAGGACGGCGGCGGCCTTCTCGGCCGAGTCGATATCGCCGTTGGCAAAGACGGGAATGCCCACCGCCGCCTTGATCTCGGCGATGGTGTCGTACTCGGCCTGGCCGGTGTAGCGCTGCTGGCGATGGCGTCCGTGCACGGCGAGTGCCTGGATGCCGGCGGCCTCGGCCAGGCGGGCCACGCGCACGCCGTTGTTGCTCTCGGCGCACCAGCCGGTGCGGATCTTGAGCGTCACCGGCACCTCCACCGCGGCGACCACCGCCTCGAGGATCTCGGCCACCAGGGCCTCGTCGCGCAGTAGCGCCGAGCCGGCCGCCTTGTTGCACACCTTCTTGGCGGGGCAGCCCATGTTGATGTCGATGATCTCGGCGCCCATCTCGGCGTTGCGGCGTGCCGCCTCGGCGAGCATCTCGGCGTCGCCGCCGGCGATCTGCACGGCACGGGGGCCGGGCTCGCCCCGGTGGTCCATGCGCAGCCGCGACTTGCGGGTATGCCAGAGGCTGGGGTCCGAGGTCACCATCTCGCCCACCACCAGCCCGGCGCCCAGCCGCCGGCAGAGCTGCCGGAAGGGGCGATCGGTCACGCCGGCCATGGGCGCCAGGATCACCCGGCTGGTGAGGGCGTGGGTACCGATGCGGGGAAGGGATGAGGTGGTATCGGACATGGGCAGCAGGCTAGGAGCAAGGGGGGCATATCATACGCCCCCAGCCGGATGGGGTGAAGTGCTGGAGGGTCGCGTCTAGCGCGGACGCCGCCCCGTCAGCCGCACCCATCCTTCGCTGACCACCGGCTCCTCCATGATGAGCCTCTGGGCGCGATAGGCGTCGAGCACCTCCTCGGCCTGGTTGGCGAGGATGCCGGAGAGCGCCAGGCGACCGCCAGGGGCGACATGGCCGGCGATCATCGGCGCCAGCTCCACCAGGGGGCCGGCGAGGATATTGGCCACCACGATGGGGAAGGACTCGTCGTCGTCGAGCTGCTCGGGGTAGCAGAGGCGGAGGCGGGCCTCCTCGATGGCGTTGCGCTCGGCGTTGTCGCGGCTCGCGGTGAGCGCCTGGGGGTCGATATCGGTGCCGATGGCGCTGGCCGCGCCGAGCCTGAGCGCGGCGATGGCCAGTATCCCGGAGCCTGTGCCCACGTCGAGCACCCGCTGGCCGTCGAGGGCCTCGGTCACCGCCAGGCCGTCGAGCCAGGCCAGGCAGAGAGCGGTGGTGGGGTGGGTGCCGGTGCCGAAGGCGAGCCCCGGGTCCAGGTGCAGGTTGACCGCACCGGGCTCCGGCGGCTCGTGCCAGCTCGGCACGATCCACAGCCGCTGGCCCATCTGCATGGGCTTGAAGTCCTCCATCCACTCTCGCTCCCAGTCGCGGTCGGCGAGCAGCTCCGTCTCGATCTCGGGGCAGGGCTCTTCCGGCACCACGCTGGCCCAGGCCTGGCGCACCCGGTCGAGCATGGCATCGACGCCCTCCAGGTCGTCATAGAGGCCGGTGAGCACCGTCTCGTGCCACAGCGGGGTGCTGCCGCGGTCCGGCTCGAAGACCGGGTCGTCGTGGGCGTCCTGCAGGGTGATGGCGGTGGCGCCCTCGGCGAGCAGCAGCTCCTCGAGGGTCTCCGCCTGTTCCGGGGCGATATGGGCCTTGAGTTGCAGCCAGGGCATGGGGGTCTCCCTATGAGAAAGGTTCATCGTGTTCTGGCGTGAACGCTTTCTGTGGGAGCTCGGGTTTCCCGAGCGAATGGCGCCGCAGGCGCCCTGGCGGCGTTGCCAAGCCAGGTGGCGACCAGCGGGGAGGCCTGCGGCCTCCATTCGCCCGGCAGAGCCGGCCTCCTACAGAACAGCACCCTGCAAGTGTGCGAAGGATCAAGAGAAGGGCGCGTCAACGCAAGCGGGGCGGCCGAGGCCGCCCCGCGGAAGTCACCGGGGCGCGTCACAGCCCCAGCTTCTTCTCCAGGTAGTGGATGTTGACACCACCCTGCTGGAAGTAGCCGTCGCGCACCAGGTCCTTGTGCAGGTCGGTATTGGTCTTGATGCCTTCCACCAGCAGCTCGTCCAGGGCGACTCGCATGCGGGTCAGCGCGACCTCGCGATCGGCGCCCCAGGTGATCAGCTTGCCGATCAGCGAATCGTAGTGGGGCGGCACCGTGTAGCCGGTATAGACATGGGAATCCATGCGCACGCCCAGGCCGCCCGGCGGGTGGTAGAGGGTGACCTTGCCGGGGGAGGGCAGGAAGGTGCGGGCGTCCTCGGCGTTGATCCGGCACTCGAAGGCGTGACCGGAGAGCACCACGTCCTCCTGGCGCAGGGAGAGCGGCAGGCCGGAGGCGATGCGCAGCTGCTCCTTGACGATGTCCACGCCGGTGACCATCTCGGTGACCGGATGCTCCACCTGCACGCGGGTGTTCATCTCGATGAAGAAGAACTGGCCATCCTCGTAGAGGAACTCGAAGGTGCCGGCGCCGCGGTAGCCGATGGTGAGGCAGGCCTGGCGACACGCCTCGAGCACCTCGGCGCGGGCGGTCTCGTCGATGCCCGGGGCCGGGGCCTCCTCGATCACCTTCTGATGGCGGCGCTGCAGGGAGCAGTCGCGGTCATAGAGGTGGATGGCGTTGCCCTGGCCGTCGGCCAGCACCTGAACCTCGACGTGGCGGGGGTTCTCGAGGAACTTCTCCATATAGACGGTGCCGTCGCCGAAGGCCGAGTGGGCCTCGGTGCGGGTGACGTTGACCGCGGAGAGCAGGTGCGCCTCGGTGTGTACCACACGCATGCCGCGCCCGCCGCCGCCGGCGGCGGCCTTGATGATCACCGGGTAGCCGATGCGCTTGGCGATGGCGACGATCTCGCCCTCGTCATCCTCGGGCAGCGGGCCGTCGGAGCCGGGTACCGTGGGCACGCCGGCCTTCTTCATCGACTCGATGGCGCTGACCTTGTCGCCCATCAGGCGAATGGTCTCGGCTCGCGGGCCGATAAAGGCGAAGCCCGAGCGCTCGACCTGCTCGGCGAAGTTGGCGTTCTCGGAGAGAAAGCCGTAGCCGGGGTGGATGGCGCTGGAATCGGTGACTTCCGCGGCGCTGATCAGCGCCGGGATATTCAGGTAGGACTGGGCCGAGGGAGCCGGGCCGATGCAGACGGCCTCGTCGGCCAGGCGCACGTGCATCAGCTCGCGGTCGGCCTTGGAGTGAACCGCCACCGTCTTGATGCCCAGCTCCTTGCAGGCGCGCAGGATGCGCAGGGCGATCTCGCCGCGGTTGGCGATAAGTACCTTGTCCAGCATGATGAATCCGCCAGTGTCAGGTGAATGAAGAGACGCGGGGCGCTCAGCCGATCACGAGCATCGGCTGGTCGAATTCCACCGGCTCGCCGTCCTCGACCAGGATCGCCTCGACCACGCCGTCGCGGTCGGCTTCGATCTGGTTCATCATCTTCATCGCCTCGACGATGCAGATGGTGTCACCCTTCTTGACGCTGGAGCCCACTTCCACGAAGGGCTTGGAGCCCGGGGCCGGGCTGCGGTAGAAGGTGCCTACCATGGGGGAGGTCACGGCATGGCCCTGGAAGCCCGGCTCTTCGGCGGCGGGCTCGGCCGGGGCAGGGGCCGCCGGCGCCTGGGGGGCCGGCTGCTGCGGAGCGGCATAGCCCTGGGGCATGGGGGCCTGCCAGCTGACGCCGTTGGGGTGACGGCTGATGCGGACCGACTCCTCACCCTCCTGGATCTCGATTTCGCTGATGTTGGACTCTTCGAGCAGCTCGATCAGCTTCTTGACCTTGCGGATATCCATGACGTTGTCCCGATCGCTTGGGTGCAGTGAATGTGGGTCGGCTCGGCGGCGCTGTCAACCCGAGCCAACTTGCCAGAGATCGCGGCAAGATGACGACTCTTACCGCGCTATTGGCCTTGAAAAAGGGGATGACGCCGGAGTTTGCCGAAAATCAGTAGGGATGTCCAGTGGTGCGGAGAATGCCGTGAGAAGCGGGGGTTTAAACGGCCGTTTGACGACGTTCGCGACGACTCGCCGCCCGGCAGGCGGCGGCGATATCAGCCCTGCTGGCTCTCCAGCCAGCCCAGCACCCCCTCCAGGTGCGAGGCGAGCCCGGGGGCGCGCATCTCGCCCTGGATACGCGCCTCGCGGATCTCCTCCTCGCCCTGGAAGAAGAGCAGGCTGGGGGGGCCGAACAGGCCGTAGTGGTCGAGGAGCTCCCGGGTAGCGCTGCCGGAGTTCGTTACGTCGACGTCGATGCGGGCGAAGGCGGAGAGCGATTCGGCGACCCTGGGGTCGGGGTAGACCTGTCGCTCCATCTGCTTGCAGGAGATGCACCAGTCGGCGGTGAAGTGCACGAAGGTCGGGCGGCCGTCGTTCACCGAGGCGAGCGCCCGCTGCAGGTCGTCGAGGCCCGTCACGGTGGTGACCTCGGCGGGCTCCACCGCCGCCGCGCCGCCGCCACCGCCCAGGGTGGCCAGGGGGCGCAGCGGGTCATGGGCGCCGCTGGCGGCGCCCAGCACCAGGGCCAGGCCCCAGGCCATCAGCAGCAGGCCGGCGGCCTGGCGCACCCGGGGCCAGCCCTGGGGCAGGTTGACCGACATGGCACCCAGCGCCAGGGCGCTGCCGATGGCCAGGCCCGCCCACAGCAGCAGTGCCACCGCCGAGGGCAGCAGGCGCTCCACCAGCCAGATGGCCACGCCCAGCAGCAGGATGCCGAAGGCGATCTTGACGCCGTTCATCCAGGCGCCGCTGCGCGGCAGCAGGGTGGTGCCGAAGGTGCCCACCAGCAGCAGCGGTACCCCCATGCCGAGCCCCAGGGCGAGCAGCGCTGCGCCGCCCATCATGGCGTCGCCGGTGGTGGAGATGAACACCAGGGCACCGGCCAGGGGGGCGGAGACGCAGGGGGAGACCACCAGCACCGACAGCGCGCCGGCGAGGGCCAGCCCGGCGGGGCCGCTCTGCTGGGCGCGGGCCTGCCAGGCGTCGATGCGTCCGGAGAGCCGAGGCGAGGTGCGCAGCTCGAAGGCGCCGAACATGGCCAGGGCGAAGAGGGCGAAGAGCAGCGCGAAGGTGATCAGTACCGGGGCGGACTGCAGCCGCGCCTGGAGGTTGAGGCCGGCGCCGAAGAGCCCCATCAGCACCCCCACGGCGGCATAGGTGAGCGCCATGCCGGCCACGTAGCTGGCGGAGAGCACGAAGGCCCGGGGGCGCCCGGGGTTCTGGCCGACGATGATCGAGGAGAGGATCGGCACCATGGGCAGCACGCAGGGGGTGAAGGTCAGCCCCAGGCCGGCCAGGAAGAAGAGCCCCAGGGCCAGCGGCAGGCTGGCATCGGCCATCAGCCGCTGGAAGCGCCCGTCATCGCTCTGGGGCGCGGCAGGGGCCGCACCGGCGGCACCCTCGCCTGGGCTGGCGCTGTCTCCGCCGCCCGGGGCGCTGCCGTTGCCGCCCGCCAGGGCGGCGAAGGCCGCCGGGGCGGCGCGCTCCGGCGCCTCCAGAGCGACCCGCTCCGGCGGATAGCAGAGGCCGGCGTCGGCGCAGCCCTGGAAGGTGAAGGTCAGCGGGAAGACGCCGCTGGCCCCCTCCTCAAGGGGCACCTCGATGACCATGGTGTCGCGGAAGACGTAGACGTCGCCCATGAACTCGTCGCTGGTGAACTCGCCCTGGGGGATCTGCGGCTCGCCCAGGGCCACCGCCTCGGACGCCACCGCGAACTGATGGCGGTAGAGGTAGTGCTCGGGCGTGACCTCCACGCCCACGTAGAGCGTCTCGCCGTCGTGCCAGGCGTCGGGCTGGAAGGCCTCCAGCACGGGCAGGAACTGCTGGGAGCTGGAGGAGGAGAACCACTGCGCCTGAGCGGCCAGGGGCAGCAGCATCAGGAGTAGCGTCAGGGCGAGGCGTCGTGCAGCGATCAAGAGGGCGTTCCTTTTCCTGGCGGATGGTGTCGGGGCGGGGCTCGGCCATCAGACCGGCGGGCGGCGGGGCGGTTCCCCCCCCGCGGTGGCGGCGTGCGCCCGAGCCCCGCTGTGAGTGCTAGGATAACGCAGTAGCCACGGTGCGTTGACCGTGTCGCGTCCGTTGTCGTTGCGCCTGATTGTCGCATTGTCGCGGGCTCTCGTTCATTAGCCAGGAATTACCAAGATGGGCTTGAAAAGCTGGCGCGCCGCACGGCGCCGCAGGAAGGAGGAGGCGCTGGAGCGCCCTCGCTACGGATGGATCTGGAAGCCGCTGCTGGCCCTGCTGGGGCTCTACCTTCTGGTCAGCGTGGCGCTGGGCATCTGGTGGAGCCAGCCGCCAGCCGCCTTCGACGTGGAGCAGGCGACCCTGGAGCGCCGCGGCGAGGCGGCCTATGCGCCCGGCGCCAGAGGGACGGTGAGCGTGGCGACCCTGGCCCAGAGCGTGGCCGCCCTGCTGGAGAAGCCCGGCGGCTACCTGCGCAACGATATCGCCCCGCCGGGGGTCTGGCTCGACAATATGCCCAGCTGGGAGCTCGGCGTGCTGGAGGAGTCGCGGCGCCTTGCCCTGGCCCTGCCGCAGATGGCCGGCGGCGACTCGGCGGCGCTCGTCGAGGCGCGGGAGGCGCTGCTGGGCGATGATCGCGACTGGCTCTACCCCTTCACCGAGCAGCGCCTGGAGGAGGCGGTGGCCGCCCTGGATCGCAAACTGGCCGCCCTGGATGACCCGGAGGCGGGCTTCCCGCCCGGCGCCGGCCTCGGCAGCTGGCTGGCGTCGGTGGCCGAGGGGCTCGATGACCTGGCCCTGCGCCTGGCGGCCAGCGTCGGGGGGCATGAGGCGCTGACCGAACTGGCCGTGGATACCGAGTCGCTGCCGCCGCCCACGCCCTGGTACCGGGTCGACAATATCTTCTTCGAGGCCCGGGGCAGCGGCTGGGCCCTGGCGCAGCTGCTGGAGGGCGTGCAGCGTGACCAGGCCGACGTGCTGGACGAGGCGGGCGTGCGCGGCGAGTGGGAGCGCCTGCTGGCCGAGCTGGAGATGACCCAGCGGCGCCTGTGGAGCCCGGTGGTGCTCAACGGCTCCGGCTTCGGCGTCTTCGCCAACCACTCCCTGGTCATGGCGCTGCATATGACCCGCGCCCGGGATCTGGCGGCGTCGCTGGCCGAGCGGCTGGCCGAGCCGCCGGCGGCCCTGGCGGCGCCGGCAGAGATCACCGAGACGCAGTCCGGCGAGGCGCTGCTCGAGGACTCGGTGGAGCCGTCCGAGCCCGTCGAGCCGCCGGTGGAGGCGGTAGAGCGCCTCGAGGAGGAGGTCGTCGAGCCGCCCCCCGAGGCGCTGGCTGCCCCGGAGGCCTAGGCCGGCCCGCCTGGGCCCACGCCTGAATGCAGCAGGGCCGCCCGGATGGGCGGCCCTGCTGGGTCTGGCGGCTGGCGCCGACAGCGAAGTGAGAGGGGTGCTCTCAGGCCTTGGCGTAGGCGGCGGCGGCCTTCTCGATGGCCTTGCGGGCGGCCTCGGCGCCTTCCCAGGACTCCACCTTCACCCACTTGCCCTTCTCGAGATCCTTGTAGTTCTCGAAGAAGTGGGCGATCTGCTGGCGCAGCAGCTCGGGCAGGTCGGTCACCTCCTGGACGTCGTCATAGAGGCTGGAGAGCTTGGGATGGGGTACGCAGACCAGCTTGGCGTCCTCGCCGGCCTCATCGGTCATGTTGAGCACGCCCACCGGGCGCGCGCGGATGACGCTGCCGGCCTGCACGGGGACGGGGGTCACCACCAGGGCGTCCAGGGCATCGCCGTCGTCGGCCAGGGTGTGGGGGATGAAGCCGTAGTTGGCCGGGTAGAACATCGGCGTTGCCATGAAGCGGTCGACCAGCAGCGCGCCCATGTCCTTGTCGATCTCGTACTTGATCGGTGCGCTATGCGCGGGGATCTCGATCGCCACGTAGACGTCGTTGGGGAGGTCCTTGCCGGCGGGGATGTTATCGAAGTTCATCGTCGCTTCCTTGGGTTGGAAATCAGCCTGGTGTATCGCTGAGCGAAAATCCGCGAAATTATACGGAGCGGGGGCGGCGATTACCAATGCGACATAGGTGACGGGCCGCTGCGGCTTTGGTTGACACCACGCGGGCGGCACAGACGTGTATCATGGGCGCCGGCGGGGTCCGCCGGCTGGCGAGAGGTCGGCGTGAGGCCCCAGGGAAGATCCACCTTGCGGGTAAGGAGATGCCTCTTGGGATCTGCGCAGCTGTCCTTGAGTTACGGTCAGGCCTATGTGGCCCCGGAGCGCCGCCACCATCGCAGCTCCATGTCGGTGCGCTACCCGGACCTGGGGCAGCTCAATGCCAAGGGCGCCTGTGCGGTGATCAGCGACTCGATCCGCCGCAACTCCATGGCCAAGCAGGCCGGCGATCTCAGCGTACGCGGCTTCCTGGCCGACTACTACTCCACCCCGGACCACTGGGACGTCAAGACCTCGGCGACCCGGGTGCTGCGCGCCCTCAACGGCTGGTGCTACAGCCAGAGCCAGTGCGTCGCCGAGGGCGGCTACGTCTCCTCGCTCTCCGCCATGGTCTACCGCGGGCGCACGGCGCATCTCTTCCACCTCGGCGATACCCTGGTATTTCGCCTGCGCGGGGCGGAGTTCGAGCAGCTCAGCCGCGACCATGTCACCGACCTGGGCGGTTACCGCTACCCCTCCCGGGCCCTGGGCATGGATAACAGCATCGATATCGACTACGCCCAGTTCCCGATCAAGCAGGGCGATATCTTCCTCTTTACCACCCAGGCGGTGCTCGGCACCCTGATGCCCTCGGAGTACGTGCAGCTGATCCGCCAGGATGCCAGCGACCTCAACGCCGCCTGCGACCGGCTGGCCGGGGCCGCGGTGCAGCGGGCCCAGTCCCGGGGCTATGGCGCCGAGCAGTTCTGCTTCCAGCTGGTACGCATCGACGAGCTTCCCGACGAGCAGCCCGACCACCCCGGTCGCGCCTACGGCGACCTGCCGATTCCCCCCGAGCTCTCGCCGGGGGATCGCCTCGACGGCCTGGAGGTGCAGGCGGTGCTGTCGCGCACGGCCCAGTCCCGGGTCTACCGGGTCCGCGATATCCAGACCGAGCGCGAGATGGTAATGAAGGCGCCGAGCCCGGAGCTCTCCAACCGCAACGTCTACCTGGAGCACTTCCTGCTGCAGCAGTGGGTGGTGGAGCGGGTCAAGTCCCCCTTCGTGGTGCGGATCATGGAGTCCTCCCGGCCGCGTCGCTACCTCTACTACCTCATGGCCTACGTGGAGGGGGAGACCCTGACCGAGTGGGCAAGGCGCCATCCCCAGGCGACCCTGGTGCAGCGGCTGGACATCGTCAACCAGCTGGGCAAGGCCATCCAGGCCCTGCACCATCGCGACATCCTTCACCAGAAGATCTACCCGGGCAACGTGCTGATCGACACCCACGGACAGGTGCTGCTGACCGACTTCAGCGCCTGCCGCACCCGCGACGGCGGGAGCCATGGCGACGCCAGGGACCTGCTGCGCCAGGTGGGACTGACCGAGCACAGCGCGCCGGAGTACGCCCTGGACGATTCGGTAGGGCGGCGCAGCGACCAGTACTCCTTTGCCTCCACGGCCTACTGGCTGTTGACCGGCGAGCTGCCCTACGAGCTGACGCCCAACCGGCTGCGCAGCCATACGGATCTCGAGCAGCTGGTCTATCGCAGCGCGCGCACCCGCAACCCGGAGGTGACGCCGGCCCTGGACGAGGCCCTGCGCCGCGCCCTGGATCCCCAGCGCTCGCTGCGCTTTCGGCGCATGTCGGAGTTCCTGCGCGAGCTGCGTCAGCCCCTCGCCGCCGTGCGCCAGGAGGAGCGCCCGGGGCCGCGGGTGTTCCGCGACTCCGGCCAGTTCTGGCAGGGCATCGCCGCCATCCTGCTGCTGCTGCTGGTGCTCTCCTGGCTGCTGCGTTGACGCCCTTCGGGCAGGTGCGAGGTTCGAGGCGCGGGAACCTGGATCCTCGCACCTCGCACCTCGTCCCTGTCAGAGCGTAAACGCCGGCAGCTTGCGCTCGACCCGGTGAAGCGCCAGCTTGGCGACCCTCGGCAGGCCGTTCTCGAAGGGAGGGAAGTCCTCGCCCTGGATCAGCGGCGACAGGTACTGGCGGCAGGCCTCGGTGATGCCGAAGCCATCCTCGCTGATGTACTCGGCGGGCATGAACTTCTCGCGGTTGGCGATCTCGGCCAGGGGGGCGGGCTCGATGGTCCAGCTGTAGGGATTGTCGGAGACCCGCTTGATCGCCGGCATCATGGAGTTCCTGCCGGCCACCGCCAGCTCCACCGCCTTCTCGCCCACCGCATAGGCCTGCTCCACGTCGGTCCGGGAGGCCAGGTGGCGGGCGGCGCGCTGCAGGTAGTCGGCCACGGCCCAATGGTACTTGTAGCCCAGGTCCTGCTTGACCATGCCGGCAAGCGTCGGGGCCACGCCGCCCAGCTGGCGGTGGCCGAAGGCGTCGGTGTTGCCGGAGTCGGCCAGGAAGGTGCCATCCTCGTAGCGGGCGCCCTCGGAGACCACGATCACGCAGTAGCCGTACTTCTTGACCGCCTCGTCGACCCGGGCCATCACCGCCTCGCGGTCGAAGGCCACCTCCGGGAAGATGATCAGATGGGGCGGCTCGCCCTCGCCCTGGCCGGCGAGCCCGCCGGCGGCGGCGATCCAGCCGGCGTGGCGGCCCATCACCTCGAGCACGAACACCTTGGTGGAGGTGGCGCACATGGAGGCGATGTCCAGGGAGGCCTCCAGGGTGGAGGTGGCGATGTACTTGGCCACGCTGCCGAAGCCCGGGGAGTTGTCGGTGATCGGCAGGTCGTTGTCCACGGTCTTGGGCACGTGGATGGCGGTGAGCGGGTAGCCGAGCTTCTCGGAGAGCTGGGAGACCTTGAGGCAGGTGTCGGCGCTGTCGCCGCCGCCGTTGTAGAAGAAGTAGCGGATGTCGTGGGCCCGGAACACCTCGATCAGCCGCTCGTACTGGGCGCGGTGGGTCTCGATGTCCTTGAGCTTGTAGCGGCAGGAGCCGAAGGCGCCGCCCGGGGTGTGGCGCAGGGCCGCGATGGCCTCGTCGGACTCCCGGCTCACGTCGATCAGGTCCTCGGTGAGGGCGCCGATGATGCCGTTGTGGCCGGCGTAGACCTTGCCGATCTGGTCCGG
>WPCG01004605.1_pt1 | contig 20752 bp, 18 predicted proteins | sample 5403311 | NCBI WGS metagenome assembly WPCG01 (sample SAMN12869467, study PRJNA574797) | sludge metagenome | isolation source: wastewater treatment of Control | place: China:Beijing | collected 2019-05-17 | reverse complement strand
TCATCAGTCCTTCATCAACACCCATACCCGGTTTGGCTAAGATCTGATCCGGCCGGGTAGCCATTGCGACCTGTGTGCAAATCTGAGCTGAACGGATCGTCTCATTGCAGGTTCCGCCCTGGTAGGCTTTGACACCGTTCTCCTTGCAGAAAAGAGTGGCCTCGATTGTCTTGTGCAAGCCACCGAGATCCGGCGTTTTTATCTGAATCATGTGTCCGGCTCCGGCTTTAACGAAGTCAACCACATCCTCATAGGTGTTGCACCATTCATCAGCTACCAGTTCAACGTCAATACCCCGTTCATTGACCAGGGAGGTCAGGGCTGACAGATCTTTTATCGTCTCAGCCTTACTGCCTGCATCCATCGGACCTTCGATCCGAAGTTTAAAGGGTCTGGCTGCGGCCACTAAAGCCTCCAGATAATCTGCCATACCCTCATAGTTGTCATCGCCGAAAGCCTGACCGATGGTGCCGTAGACATCAATATGCAAAATAGGATTATAGTCCGGGTCCAGCCTGAAGTTTTGGATGCGGTCTCTCAGCCATTCAAGATATTCCAGAAGCAATTCCCCCTTTTCCCCGAGCTTGTCCTTGACATTGTTGATCAAAGCATGGGGCAAAACATCTGCCTGTTTGATGATCATCTTGTCCGCGTTTTCATAGCGGCTGTCTCCGGACTGGCAGAAAATCGGAATAGCCTCCGTGCTTACTTCCAAACCGTACTCATCTGCTACGACTTCGCAGATCATGCGTTTACCGGTCTTGGCCAGGGCATCCAGCAAGACCTGAGACAGCCCGTAACGAATAGCCGTATGCAGCCTTTTCCCATCAGACGTGTGAAAGTTTTCCACTTCTTCCATCATCTTGCGGAAAGATCCCAGTTCCCTGCCTTCAAGAAGAGGTGCGATTTCCTTTTCAATCAAAGGAATGAAATCAGAAGCCAAAAAAAGCGGATCCCGCCCACCGGCTCCTGAATATTGAACTGCAGCACAATCGCCGAAAGCAAGCTGTCCATCATCAAGGATCAGCATGAGAGTAACTGATTCACCTGCTTGCCTGACTGAAGTAAATCCTTCTGTTGCCGGGTCACCGATATAAATGCTTCCGTCCACGTGCGCGCCGGCCTTAATTGCCTTCTGATCATCAAAATAGAATCCGGTTCTGCCCGGTGCACATACTAATTGCTTAATTTTCATATTTTTCTCCTGCTTCACTTATTTAGGTCTGCCGACCAGTCTGCCTTTGCTGATGGCGTAGACGTCATCAATAACCATCTGGAATGAAGCTTCACGGTTTTCATATCGTGCACGTCCGCGCATCTTCTCCTCATGGAACTCTTTCAGCTCCGCAGTCAGCGGAATATTGCCTGCGTGGAAGAGTCTGATCGCTCCTTCGTTATCACGTGCAGGAAGCATCTTGCCGGCGTTGTAGCGACTGGGTGCAAAGGGAATATCCAGCACGCCTGAGCCGACAGCTATAATCACGCCCTTGGCCAGGTCGCCCCCACCTAGTTCGATGACTTTGTCGACAACACAGCGGGTTTCCGCCGCGATAATTACTTTTTCATCCTTCAGGCTGTATGTATCAAGATGTTGGTCACCCAGCATATTGATGGTTTGTTTGGTACAGAGTAAACCTGCAGCATTTGCTTCCTTAGTTGGCACACCGACGGCTTCATGTGGCGTCTTGACAATTACCTTGGTCGCATGTGAAAGAGCCGCTACTACGCTGCCCCAGGATATAACCGCGAAAGCTTTAGCCTCATCGTCGGGAAAGCCACCCATCCATTGGTGGAGCACTGTGGTGACTTCAGTATCACCATGGCCGTACTTGCGCAAATACTCTTCTGTCAAGCTCTGCAGAGTCTGAAGGGCCGCTACATCCTGAACCAGGTTTCCGCACTGCCCGTAACCGACAGTTATATTTTTTACGCCCTGTTCAGCTGCCAGCAGGCTTTCAATAATTGCCACACTGTGAGAAATGAAAGGGGGAACCAGTGTCCCCGTCAAAGGCCCGTAGGGTTCACGGTTGATCGGGCAGCCTGCCTCTTCGTAAATTCCGGTCAGACGGTCAACGTACTGCCAGTCACGAATTGTCGTCTCCAGAGAAACATCCTTGGCGTAAGGAATATTGTAGGAAATCCCGCCGCCCTCGAAGCTGGTAAAACCTCCGGCATAGCTGATCTCAGCTAACAGGCGTGCATCCGGAGTGCCGTGGCGCACCTGGATGGGTTTGTCCAAAGAGTCGATCAATTGCCTGCAGCCGGCGACACCATGGTTTACGGCTGGAAAACCGTTAAGCATGGATTTATTGCTTCTCACCGATTCAGTAATGCCGACCTCTGCTTCCTTATAGCGGTTTTGGCGGGTATAGCTATCGATGGTTGTTGGCAACAAATCTGCATCACCCTCGTCTTGCAAGTATTGAAGCAGTTGGATTTGGTCCTGAATCAAAGGCACACCGGCACGGGGCTGAGTCAGGGTCTGGCCCGCCTCTTTAGCCTTATTCAGAATGTAACTGAAGTTCTTCTTCTGAGGCAGGCTTTTGTGGTAAGTCAGAGCTTTATCCAGATCAACATCTTTGCCGGTTGGCCACTGGGTCAGAACATCTTTTCTGATATTCTCGAATTCGTCCCGTGTCAATTTTTTATTTTGTAATTCTTGCATTTTTTACCTCTCGATTAAGATAAGTGCTTATTCCGTTGAATCAATCTATTCTTGTGAAGAAATCTCTCCGATATCTTCCAGTTCCCTTTTCATAATTCTTAAAGCGATATCAGCCTCTTTTTCCGCCAGAACACCCATTGCTGACAGAATATATTTGCTGTCACGCCAAACCCGTGCCCTAAGCGGGCGCAATGATGTCGGCACAGCATTGCTATATAGTGCAGCTCCGGCAATCTTTAACGGATCTCCTGCGTGAATGAGAGCTCCGCCGCTTAGAACAATCTGCTCCAGTGAACGCAAGTCCTTGCCGGTCTGTAGATATGCCAGACCTGTACTGGTGTATACCTCCAGCAGTTTGCCACTGTGACGCTGACTTGCCACATCAACCGCTGCCATGGCCAAAGCCAGCTCAAAAGCTTCTTCTTCACTTCCTCTGGGAATAACATCTTTTTCGCTGCTGAAACACTCAACTAATTCGGTCAGCCTGGTCTCTGACAGTCCGCTTAGTCCGGCCAGATTCTTCAGGCCCAGTTCAGCTATGATGCCGTCGATACTGTAACGCATGCCAATATCACCTTCAACTGTGCGTTTGACATAAGGTTCAGGCAAGCCCTTCAGCATGACCTTGATATCCTGAGGCGAACCGTCTGCAATAGAGTAGATATCCGTGGTGGCACCGCCAACGTCTATACCAAGTAAAGGGCCGATCCCATCCTCCGTTCCGGTGCCTTCGGCCAGCAGCTTCATAGCTGAAAGCATAGCTGATGGTGTAGGCATCAGAATTCCTGACAGCAGATTTTGTGCTTCAGTCAGACCCTTGGCTTCAATTATTTGTGTAAGAAAAAGGTTGCGAATTTCCTTCTGCACTGTCTCCGTCTGCAGTTCACCGAACTTTGGCATTACATTTGGACAGACAGTCAGAGGGAAATCACGGAGTATTTCCTCACACTCGTCAAGAGCGCTGCGATTGCCTGCGTAAATAATGGGAAAGCGTACCTTTAGCCCCGCAAGTTTCTCGGCATTGCCGACAATGCAATCCCTGTTGCCGCCATCTGTCCCGCCGACCAACAAAAATATATCAGGCTTGTTTCCCTCAATCAGTGTCAGATCCTGTCTGGTTAATTCATATGAGAAAACCTGTTCAATCTTTGCTCCTGCGCCGAGCGCAGCCATGCGTGCCGCTTCAGCAGTCAGCTCCGGCACCAGACCTGACACATGCATGCGTAAACCGCCGGCAGCGGAAGAACAGGCCAGAATATCGTCATATTCCTGAGGACCGATTTTAGCCTCCAGCTCTTTCATCGCCTCCTGCAGGCCTATATTGATATCCGTTTCAACGGTAGTGAAGGCCGTCGCAGATCCTAGCAAGGCCTCATTTTCCAGCGAAACCGCAGTCAGCTTAGTCCAGGTGCTGCCGAAATCAATAAGAAGTACGGCTCCCATTTATTTTACTCCAAGGTCAGACTTGAGCCATTTCAGAGTTTCTTCCGGTGGTGTGCTAGGCGGGAAAACGCGGTCAAAGCCCATATCCTTAAAGCGCTTCTCCACCTCTATGAAATCCTGCTTGCCGACAACGATATTACCGCCTACATAGAGCAGTATGTCTGCCAGACCCGCCTCGTCGAGTTTCTGGCGCAAACCACGACAATCCAGCTCAGCGTGGCCATAAAGAGAGGAGACTACAACAGCATCAGCATCAGTCTCAACTGCTGCGTTTACATATTCCTCTTGTGACACCATTACTCCCAGATTAGTTACATCAAAACCTGCCTGGCTGAAAGCGTATTCCAGAATGCGGATTCCTACCGCATGTACATCTGCGCCGATTACGCCGATCACCAGTTTTTTGCCGTTTTTTTCTGCCATTATTTATCCTCCATTATTTATATGGGTACGCAGTTCACGATAACGATCCTGAACTGTGCGATTAACATAAATCATTGAGCCCTCATCACAGCTGAGCTCCACATATATATGCTTCTGTCCCTCTCTTGCCATCTGCCGAAGCAGAGCAATCTCTTCCGAATCAATAAAATCCTGAATCGAAGCAGGCAGAAGCAAAACTTCCTTGTCTGCAATAAATTCACGGGTAGATTGCAAATCACCCAGGAGCCTGCTCTCATAGGAAAGCGTGTCGCCAAAAAACTTTTTCAATTGAGCATGCATGACACTCATAAAGCTGCGGCTCACACTCAAAACGCCCAGTTTCCGTCCTTGGAGAGATTGGGTGAGCCTGACAGCTGAATCTTGTCCTAAAGTGATAGATACAGGCAAACGCTTTACTTCCGGCAAATCTAACTCGTCCAGTTCACTTTCCAAAGATATGGGATAACATAAAAAATCCGGACCGTAAGCAATACGTTCCGGGCTGCTGATAAGATCGTCGAAAGACATACGATAGATTTCCGCCTGTTGGATAGTGTCCAATGAACGACCCAGAATGCTGCGTTCTTCAGGTGACTTGGCGACGGCGACTACACGCACAGGCCGTGTCATGGATTCTCGTTGCCTCAGGCGTAATTCAAATAATATTTGCGCTTCCTGTGTGGAAAAGCCATTAAGTGATAAAGTATTCAGCATCTTGTCGATAGATTCCAGCGCAATCTGTTTGCGGCTTTCCCGGTCATGTTGTTCCGGACTGCTGACAAAGCTGCCACGGCCCCGGTCGACAATAATCAGTCCTTCCTGCTCCAGGATGGAATACACATGGCGCACTGTACCGACGGAAACTTTATATTCCTCTGCAGCATCGCGTATCGAGGATAATTTCACACCCTGAGCCAGCTCACCGCTCCTGATTTGCTCTCTGATCAATCCGACCAATTGCCGGTAGAGCGGGATCTTTTCGTTGTTACTGTTACTGCTTGCCATAATGCTCTTTCAGCGGCCCGCCTTCCACTCAGCAGGGCCGGTTTCATAAAGATTATTGCCTTCAGAGTCAATCACTACTGTCAGCGGTAAATCTTTAACTTTTAAACAACGCATGGCTTCAGTGCCCAGGTCGTCATAAGCGATTACTTCAGCGGAAGATACTGTTTTCGAAATCAGAGCCCCTGCTCCACCGATAGCTCCCAGATAAACAGCACCGTTCTCCTTCATTGCTGTTATCACTTCCTCGGAACGATATCCCTTTCCGATCATACCGCGCAGTCCTTCATCCAGTAAGCGGGGTGTGTATTGATCCATACGATAGGAAGATGTCGGGCCTGCTGAACCGATAGCTTTGCTCGGGGCTGCGGGAGATGGTCCGACATAAAATATAACGGCATCTTGCAAATCTACCGGCAATTCTTCACCCTTGTCCAGCGCTTCAATCAGTCTGGCATGTCCGGCATCGCGCAGGGTGAAAATGTAACCTGAGAGCAAAACCCGGTCACCGGCATGTAAACTGCGGGCCTTTTCTTCCGTTAAAGGAGTTTCAAGATGTATTTCTGCAGCCATTAGATTACCTCCTCCTGATGACGAATAGCGTGGCACTGAATATTCACCGCCACGGGCAGGCCGGCTATATGCGTAGGTAAAGCCTCTATTGTAACAGCGAGAGCTGTGGTCCTGCCCCCAAAGCCCTGTGGACCGACACCTAGTTGGTTGACCTCATGTAAGAGCTCGCTTTCAAGTTCAGCGTAATAGGGATCTTCATGTTTGGAATCAAGCCTGCGCAGCAAGGAGCGTTTCGCTGCCAAAGCAACCTGGTCAAAAGTGCCTCCGATCCCCACACCCACCATAAAGGGCGGACAGGCATTGGGACCGGCCATGCTTACCGTTTCCAACACGAAATCTTTCACACCCTGACGTCCATCTGCCGGCACAAGCATCTTCAACCTGCTCATATTTTCACTGCCGAAGCCCTTGGCCATCAGAGTAATTTTCACCTTATCCCCTGGAACCAGTTGAGTATTGATGAAAGCCGGAGTGTTATCTCCTGTATTAACCCGCCTCAGGGGGTCTCCCACCAGCGATTTTCTCAGATAGTATTTCTCGTATCCCTGACGGATACCTTCATTTATTGCTTCATAGGGGTCTGAATCAAAATGAACGTCTAAACCGACCTCAAGGAAAACTACAGTTGCGCCTGTATCCTGGCACATGGGTATTGACTCCCGGTCCGCCAATTCCGCATTATCAAGGATATCCCCCAATACTGAGATAGCGGTTTTGCCATCCTCAGCGGAACGCGCAATCTTCAGGCAGGCTTTCACATCTGCCGGCAGTTCCATTGCCAGAGGTCTGCACATCTCGCGCACCCGGTCGGTCAGAACACTAGTATCAATCGTCCGCATTATTGCCTCCTTTTAAGAGATCAGGAACAATCTTGTTCAAATAAATCTCGACAAATCCAACTGTTCTTACACAATAGCCCAATGTGTGCTATAACGCAATTGTTCATTTTATAATTTTTTCTGTGACAGGCATGGGCTATACTTATGATGTTCGATATAAATCAAATAAATTGTTCTCAAAACGAGGTAATAACATGGCAAAAAGAAGTGAAGTACGTGTTGAAGACACCTGGGACCTGAGTCATATGTTTAGTTCCCTGAAAGACCAGGAAGAGGCTCAGAAGAGGGTTCAGGATGAGACAGCGGAGTTTGTCTCAAACTACCGCAATAAGATAGCGTCGGCTGCAGATGCAGATATACTGGTAGAATCCTGGCGATCAATGGTGCAGTTGATCAGCAATGCCATACAAGCCGCCTCATACATCTTCCTTGATTATTCTGTTGATATGGTTAATCAGGAAAAAATGCGGCGTAATATGGAGACCGGCAATGTAATTTCAAAACTATTCAGTGATATCAGCTTTTATGAAAGCGAACTGGAAGAAGTTCCTGAAGATCTGATCAAAAAAGCAATCGAAGCTGAAGACGGTTCAGCAAAATATTTTACCGATCACCTGCGCAAGCGTCCTCACCGTTTGTCAGCAGAGAGCGAAGAACTTCTGACTGCTCTTGATGGAGCGACCGGTTCATTGCCGGAGGGCATTTATCAGGCAGCAAAATTTGCTGACCTTTCCTTCCCTGACTTCGAAGTAAATGGAGAAAATTATCCACTAAGTTTCGCATCCTACGAAGAATTTTACGCCATGCATGCCGATACGGATGTGCGTCGTGAAGCTTTCCGCGTCTTTTCAGATAATCTGGAGAAATACCGCAACACAATTGCAACCGGCTACTACAACCATGTTAAGCAGGACGTCCTACTGGCAGAAAAACGCTCTTACGAGAATGTTTTCACATATCTTTTGCAAAACCAGGATGTAGAAGAGTCTCTTTACCATCGACAAATAGATGTAACCATGGAGCAGCTGGCGCCCCACATGCGCAAATATGCCGGGAAACTGGGTGAAAACTGGCAGCTGGACCGGGTAACTTATGCAGACCTGAAACTCCCGCCCCTAAAAGACAAATCGATTGCCGTCACACGTGAGGAAGCAGAAGAACTGGTCCTGGGCGCACTGGAAGTCATGGGTGATGATTATCGCAATATCGCTAAGCGCGCCTTTGATGAACGTTGGATGGATTTTGCTGAAAACGAGGGCAAGAGTACCGGCGGTTTTTGCTCTTCGACCATGCACACACACCCATATATTCTCTTAAACTGGACCGGTCAAATGCCGGATGTATTTACAATAATCCATGAATTAGGGCACGCCGCCCAGTCCGAAATTTCCAGAAAATCAAATAACATCACAAACGCCGGTCCGTCACTGTATTTCATTGAAGCTCCCTCAACTTTCAATGAAACTTTGATGTCACAATACCTGATTCGTAGCAGCGAGGATCCCGATGTGGAAAGGCAGGTCGCTGCACAAATGAGTTCAAACACCTATTACCACAACTTCGTCACTCATTTTCTCGAAGCTCACTGGCAGAGAGAAGTATATCGCGCTGTTGCAGATGGACAAGCTCTGACAGCTGATGATTTTGACCGGCTCTTCCTGAACACCTTAAAAGAATTTTGGGGCGATGATGTCGAAATGACTCCGGGAGCGGAACGCACCTGGATGAGACAGCCTCACTATTACAGAGGACTCTACTCCTACACCTACAGTGCAGGTCTTACCATCGGCACTGCTGTCAGCCTTCGCATAGAAAAAGAAGGAGCAGTAGCAGTTCAGGACTGGCTGGATACCCTGGCTCTGGGCGGTACCAAATCTCCGCTTGAACTGGCCCGAGCAGCCGGTGTTGATATTTCAACGGACCAGCCCCTGTGCGACACTATCGCCTATATCGGTTCTTTAGTAGACCTGATTTAGACGGAAAGCTAAGAATGGCAATAAAAACAAGGGCCTTGTCGGGCCCTTGTTTTTATTATGCGATAATTTTCTTATTAGTCAGGATGCACCGGTCAGTTATCCAGGAATCTATTTAACAAAGCGTCATCGGACACCGTAATTACAATATTTTCTCCGGTGACATTTTCCGCTTTTGTGCCTGTTTCCTCAACAAAAAGGTCGCCCAGTCTGTAGATGGCTTTGCCGTCATCCCCCTTGCCGCTAGTGAGCGAAAGGCTCGTAAATTTAACATTGGTCAAAACGGAATCAGTGGATTTAATCGCCAGGAAAGCAGCATCAATCGAAATACCTGAATTAACATCAAGCTCAACTATTGCGTTCTCAAAAATTACATTTTCAATCTCAGCACCATTCAACTCATTAAAGAGAGCAATATCCTTGTGCTTATCCTGGTCCATCTTTTTGCTCTTTAATCTTAACTTGATATTTTTCAGTGTGTAACCATTGCCCACGATTTTGCCTGAGAAGGAATCCGCCATGGCCAGAGTTTCACCGGCAAAGTCAATGTCGTTCATGATTATATAGCCATCAATTTCATTGCCGGATTTATCAATACCGAGGAAACCCGTCTTGCCCAGCGCCTTCAGGTCAGAAGCCTTGGATACCTGGATATAGCGGCCATCCGAGTATTTCAGGTAAATGATTCTGTTTGCAGCATTTTCCATATAGTAGCTGATTGACTCTTCATAAATGGCATCCTTGGCTGCACGTATCTCTGATAACGCCGTCTCATCCTCAGTCGTAAGAGCATAGCCCAGCTTATTAATAAAGAGATCCGAAGTATCATATTCCGTTTCCTGATCCTCTTCAGGCTCTACGTATTCAATCTCTTCAAAATAATCAGGAAAGAGTTCAAAAAGTTGAGCATAAACCTCCTCATTACTCAGAATCGGCTCACGAAACTCAAATTCGCCAAAAGGAAAGGGAATCGTAAGTTCAGAGTTGGCATAATAGCCATCAAATGTCTTGCCCGGCTTTGCTATAAGAGCCTCAGCTGCCGGCGTCAGAGGTTGAATGGCATCATTGCCCGTAATATCTTTGGAAAACTTGACCTCATCCGTCTCGGGGTCGACATATTTCACCTTGCCCTGAGGAATCCAGCGGGCATAAATGGTCATGTCTTCTTCAACTCGGTCAGTATCAAAGTCCCAGCGATTTTCCTCTTTGAACAGATAGCTAATACTGCCGTCTTCTGCCACAACATCTTCCTTGTCTGTGTACCAACCGACCAGGATGTAGCCGTCACGAATCGGTTCAATCAGCATATTAGTAGACCCGGAGGGCTCAAACAGATAGGAGTTCTTCATATAGAAAGTCTCCCTTACCTCACGGTTATTGACAACGCCGCCCAGAGCGTTGTAGGTCACAAGACAGTCATAACCCCAATCTCCGGGATTTGGCGGTTTTCCTGTGGTAGCACAGCCCCCCAGAAAAATGCTCGCGGCCAGGATCAGGATAAGCAGGATAAACGGTTGTCGAAAGCTGTTCTTCTTCATGTATGATAATCCCTCCATACGGGTCATTTTAAAGTTTATTTAAACCATACCTTGATGCAAAACAAGATAAAAAGCGCAAAGCCGCCGAAAACGATGAGGCCGAACAAAAGGTAGCCGGAAATAACTCCCAAAAAAACACTGGCACGTTCACGAAATGTTAATTCGATTTCGTGCTCATTCTTCTTCTCCTTAAGCTTCTTAGATTTGCGCCTTGAGAGAAGCGAGCTTGGCATACCGTCAACACTCATATCAGCAATAACTCTGCCATCATCGAAAAATTCTTTTTTTCTATCTTTTTTTTCCAAGTGGTCCTTCCAATCAATCCTGGCTATAAAGGTGGCAGGCTACAAAATGGCTGTCTTCATATTCCTTGAACTTCGGTGCAATCTCGGCACAGATAGGCATAACACTGGGACAGCGGGTTCTGAACTTGCAGCCGGAAGGCGGATTCACAGGACTGGGAATATCGCCCTTCAGAACGATCCGGTTCATCTTGATATCCGGGTCAGAAACAGGAACCGCCGACAGCAAGGCCTTGGAATAAGGATGCATGGGGTTGGCGAAGACTTTCTTCTTATCCCCCATCTCCATCATATTACCTAGGTACATGACTCCTACCGTATCGGAGATATACTCTACAACTGACAGGTCATGCGAGATAAAGAGGTAGGTGTAGCCAAACTCCTCTTGCAGATCCTTAAGGAGGTTGATGATCTGAGCCTGGATGGAAACGTCCAGCGCACTCAAGGGTTCGTCGGCGATAATAAAGCGAGGATTCAGGGCTACTGCACGTGCGATACTGATCCTCTGCCTTTGTCCGCCGGAGAACTCATGCGGATAGCGGTAAAAATACTGGGGCTGGAGACCGCAGTCATTCATTATCTTCAGGATGTAGGACCTGTAGCGGTTTTTGGGAACAAGATGATGCTCCTTGACCGCCTCTCCGATAATCTCACCGATGGGTAGGCGTGGAGAGAGGCTGGAGTAGGGATCCTGAAAGATCATCTGCATCTCAGGCCGCATCTTCCGCAAGGCTCGTTTTGAAACTTTGGCAAGATCTTGTCCGTCAAAAAGGACCTGTCCACCTGTAACATCGTGGAGGCGGAGAATGGTCCGTCCCACCGTGGTTTTCCCACAGCCCGATTCCCCGACCAGACCCATAGTGGTACCGCGCTTGATGGTGAAGGAAACGTCATCGACCGCCTTCACAAAGACCCGGCCCTTGCCCAAAGTAAAATTAGAGGTCGGATAATATTTCTTGAGGTTATTGACGACGAGGATGTTGTCTTCCAACTTATTTTCGACTAGCTTTTGATCAGTCATCATTTTCTACCTCAAACTCTCTAGAACATCTTCTTCATGTAAAACATCATCACCGTACAAGAAGCAGGAAGCCGAGTGGTCATCGCCAAAGTGTGTGATATTCGGATAATGTTCATGACATATAGGCATAGCCTGTTCGCAACGGTTACAGAAATAACAGTGATCCGGCATATTGATGGGGTTGGGGACCTGACCCTTGATACTGTAAAGTCGGTCACCCACGGTCTCCCCTCCCGGTTTGGACTTCATAAGCCCAACTGTATACGGGTGTTTGGGGTCGTGGAATATTTGCCTTACCGTCCCCTGCTCAATGATCCTTCCTGCATACATGACAACAACATAGTCGGCCATTTCAGCAATCACGCCCAGATCATGCGTAATGAACATGATACTGCCGTTAAATTCATCCTTGATATCCCGCAAAAGTTCCAGAATCTGTGCCTGGATGGTCACGTCCAGGGCTGTCGTCGGTTCATCTGCAATCACCAGCCTGGGATTGCAGGCCAGAGCCATGGCGATCATCACACGCTGGCGCATACCGCCTGATAGCTCATGGGGGAAGTTGTTGTAGATCTTCTCAACGTCTGCTATCCCGACAAGATGCAACATCTCTATGGAGCGCTCTTTGGCCGCCTCGGCGGTCTCCCGCTCCTTATGAACCAGAAGAACCTCATCCAACTGCTCCCCGATCTTGAAAACAGGATTCAGACTGGTCATGGGTTCCTGGAAGATCATAGCGATGTCCTTGCCCCGGATCTTAAGCATCTGGTCCCGAGGCATACGGGCAACATCATAGGTCTTGCCGTCACTGGCCTTGTAGCGAATACTGCCGGATACGATCTGGCCTGTGGGCGCCTGAACTAATTGCATAAGAGAGAGGCTGGTAACAGATTTACCGCAGCCGGATTCCCCGACCACACCGACAATTTTTCCTTGCGGAATGTTGAATGTGACGCCGTTAACGGCCTTGACCGTTCCGACATCAGTAAAGAAGTAAGTGTGAAGTTCATCGAACTCCACAACATTGTTCGGATCCTTCATCTGGGTCAGATATTCTGATTCAGGAACATTTGTACGAGCCTTCTCGCGCTCGAAACGCTTGATGATCCGATTGTTATCCCGGCTGATCTGCCGTTCTTCTCGCACGGTCAAATAGACGGAGTCGTCAATACCTTCTATCTTCTTGCGCTGAAATAACTTAATCCTTGCCAAAACCGTCACCTACCTTTTCATTCTGGGATCAAAGGCATCCCGAAGTCCGTCGCCCATGAAGCTAAAGCCCAAGACCGCGACAACAATCAAAATCCCTGCCGGCACCCACATGTTGGGATAGTTGGCCAGGATCTCCTGCCCCTTGGAGGGGTCAGCCAAGGCGATCATGGAACCCCAAGCCGCCTTGGGAAAGGGAACGCCCAAGCCCAGATAAGACAAGGTGGATTCATAAAGGATGATGCCGCCCAGGCCCAGAGTTGCACTTACAATCAGCTGGGGCATGGCGTTAGGAACCAGGTGTTTGAAGATTTTCTTTATGGCACTGATCCCGGTCGTCTCAGCCGCCATCATAAACTCCTGCTCGCGGAGCATGAGGATCTGCCCTCGGACTAAACGGGCTGTTCCTGTCCATCCCATGAGAGTCAGGAAAGCCATCAGGTAGTAGATCCGGTGTTCTGCCGGAATGGCTTCAATGGAGCTGATGGTCGCCGATAATATCAGGATAATGGGTAAACCGGGCAGGCTCGCAAAAATATCGACAACCCTCATTATCAACTGATCCACCCATTTGCCGAAGTAGCCGGCTAGTCCTCCCAGTAAAACTCCAAGCAAAGTCTCCAAAATTATGACAATGAAGGAGATCAGAAGGGAGATTCGGCCTCCGTACATTAGGCGGGTCAGAATGTCGAAACCCGAGGTGTCTGTTCCCAGCCAGTGGTCTTTTGATGGAGGTGCTTTAAACTGGACCACCGTTCTGGATTTATCGTAATAGGTATAGGGTTTGCCATCAGGCCCTTTGAAGTCAGCCTGAGAAACCATATCCGAATTTCTTTCAATTTTAAAGACCTGAGTCTCTTTGTAATTCCATGTCGCATTGATGATTAAAGGTCCGACAAAGGAAAAGACAAAGACAAAAATCACCATAATCAGGCCTGCGATGGAAAGCTTGCTCTTGAAGAAACGCTTTGCCACCATTCGTCCCGGGGAGATGACCCGGAAATTCTCCTCAAGTTCATTAGGAACTTGATCTTCTATGTCTATATAATTATCTTTTTTGTTGTTATCAACATTCTTATCCATTTGAGTTCCTCCCCTCTATGACAGTTTGACCCGGGGGTCGACCACCATGTACATCAAGTCGGACAGAAGCATGCCCATGACTGTCAGGATGGCCAGGAACATGTTATAGCCCATGATGAATGGAATATCTCCCTGCTGGGTGGCCCTTAGGGCCATATACCCAATTCCGGGTATAGCAAAAACCGTTTCAGTAATCATGGCCCCGCCGAACAAGCCGGGCAGCATGCCTGAAAGTGTCGTCACCAGAGGAATCATGGTATTACGGAAGGCGTGCTTGTAAGTGACGGTTCGTTCCGAAAGCCCCTTGGCCCGGGCAGTCCTGATATAGTCGGAATTCAAAACTTCCAGCATATTAGTCCGGGTAAACTTCATGACCCCACCCACTCCGAGCAAAGTCAGAACCACAATGGGAAGGACCAGATGCCAGGCCTTATCCAGGAAGATGGCCATATTGGCCCCCTGAGGAAAAATCTTGGTCGCAGAGACCAACCCCTGAAGAGGGAAAATCTTAAGCCTGATAGATAATATATTCATCAGTAATGCCGAGAGGAAGAAGGAGGGCAAGGCTGTCCCCATCATGGCAAAAACCGACACCGTGTAGTCATAGGTGCTGTACTGTTTAACTGCTGCTCGAACACCCATGGGAATTCCAATAATAATCTCGAGAATGTAAGAGAGAAAAGCGATCAGGAAGGATATCCAAATATACTCAGATAATACAGCGGTAACAGGTTTTCCGTAAAGGAAAGAGAAGCCTAAATCACCGGTCAAAGTACTTCCCAACCATTTGAAGTAACTTGTCATAATCCCACTCAAACTCTTATCGGCTAGACCATAAAGTTCCTTCAGTCGCTGAACGTCATCCGCGGTCATCGCACCGCTTTGCACAGCTGCTGCTGTCTGGTTGTCGATGTAATCGATAGGCATCAACATGCTCAGCATATATATGAGAACTGATACGCCCAAAATGATCAGCACAGCGAGGCCTAGCCTCTTAGCGATATACTTCCACATAGCACTCCTCTATTCGCCGGGACGCCAACTTTATCCTGATGACATCAGGCGACCCCTCTGTTCCGGTAAAAATCAACTTATAATCCAACAAAGTTTATCTACTCTTAAAAATAAAAAAATAAATCCAAATATGACCTTAAGCTTATGCTGCATTTACAAAAGCAAGGCCCGCAATTGCTTCCGGGCCTTGCCTTCAAGCATTTTATGCTCGTTTAACTTTAACCGTTATCAGCCGAGGAGCTCAACATTCCAGATGTAGCTCAAGGGTGACTGGAAGGGGGTAACATCTTCGCCACTGAACAGAGAGGCGCCATCGATGACGTTCTTGTTGTAGACGAACATATTCTTCCTCTGGTAGGTCGGAATTTCAACTGCGATACCGGTTGACAGCTCAAGGGCCCTCTTGTAGATGGTCTTGCGCTCTTCAACGTCCAGCGTTGAACGGCCGGCGATAATCAGGTCGTTGAGTTCTGTCAGCATGGCTTTTTCTTCGTCGGAGCCGTTCTCATAGAGATAGAAGAGGCCCGCACGCGGAGGCTGCTGGTTGACCTTGGGGTCAGAGTACCAGATCTGGAACATGTCGGGGTCAACCCCGCCGGAGCCCCAGGCAGCTGCCCAAACCTGAATGCCGCTCTCATAGGCGGTGTTCAGTTTGGCGAGCAGGCTCTCGTCGGTTTCGATATCTACTTTGACGCCGATCTTGGCCAGGACAGCCTGAGTGTCGATCATAATGGAGCCGGCCGGGTGGTCTTTGGCTTCTGAAGGAAGGGTGAATTTAAAGGTGACCTGCTGACCAGCCTTTTCGTGGTCTGCAGGATACTTCATCACACCATCTTCGTAGATATATCCTGCCTCCAGGAAGAGATCCTTGGACGCTTCGCCTGTCTCATCGTAAGGGAAGAGATCTTCGGGGTTATCCGGGTAAGCCCAGAGGATTTTGGTCATGGTACGGTAGTTAACGCTGGCCAGTTCGCCGTAGTAGTCGTCAACAGCCAGCTGACAGTTCATGGCGCGGGCCAGAGCAGTCCTGACTTCGAGTTCAGGTATTGCCTGACCTTGGATGCCGATGTAGCCGTAGCCGTCATTGTCAACCAGGGTGTACTGAAGTTTTTCGTAGTCGCCTTCGCCTGAGGTGATGTCATTGATAATTGTGGTCGAGGCGGAGGGGTCAGCGTAGTGAACTTCGTCAGTCTTCAAGGAATCGAGCTCAGCACCCAATGAAATTTCCTTATAACGGAAAGTGTGGATGCGTGGTGAACCGAGCAGGAATCTCTCGTTCGGGCTGTAGGTGACGACATTGTCCTTATATTCTTCGAATACGTAGGGACCTGCGCCTACAGGATTATCATTCTTGGTCTTAAGGTGAGCAATGAAGTCTTTGTTTCCGACATCAACGCCCTGAGCATTGGTCTCGCCGGCATAACCGTCGGTATAGTAGTGCTGCGGTACAACGCTGACGCCAAGTTTAAAGATAGCTGTCGGGTCAACACCGTCCAGAACGATCTCGACGTATTCTCTCTCAACACCGTCGTCAGACACGACTGTGCCGGTGGTGATTCCGGTGATGTTGGGAACGCCGCCTTCCAGCTGGCCTTCATTGGAGATATAAAGATCATTAACATAGTCTTGAATGCCCAGGTCGCCTGCGGCCTCATCATTGATACTATCGAGGTCATAACCGTAAGCAGCCAGGATATTCTCCCAATAAAGCTCTGCAGTCACTTCATCTTCGCCAAAGACATAAACATCACCGAGAGAATCGACTAAATTGCCATCTTCGTCAAGATCGCCAAAGCCCCACATAACCATACCAAAAGCTACTTGCAGGTTGGGATCAGCAGCAACTTCGTCTGCCTCATAGCCGGGGAAATAATCGCTGCCAATATACTGCGGATACGATCCGTTGACATAATCGATGATTTCCTGTGCGAAAGCAACGCCGGCTTCATCTAGATAACCCCAGAAGGCTTCTTGATCAGCTGCGCTAACTCCGGAAGCGGGATTGATGACCATCTCGCCATCTTCATCTTCGATGCCGGCTTCCAAGATAGCTTCAACTTTCTCAAGGATGTCTTTACTCGTCTGGAGACGGTACTCGGAGATCCCCTGAATGTTCATGGTATAGAAGGTAGATGAACCGTCATATAGGGGGTCAGCCAGGACATACATTGAGAAGAGGACGTCTTTGGCACTCATAATGACACCGTCGCTGAAGGGAATTCCATTCTTTAGCACGAAGGTGTAGACCGAAGTATCGCCTTTAACATCCTGCTTATACTCGTAGGCAAAGCTGGGGGAATTGATCCCTGCTTCAGGCGCACCGTCTTTGTTATAATGCAGCAAGCCGAGCTGGGTCATTCCCGCCACATCGACGTCATATGCTGATGTAGCAAAGAAAGGACTGAACTTGCCATCCAGGGTGCCGGTGCTTACGACCAGAGGTGAGGTGGCATTGTTCCCCGTTCTCGGAGTTGCAATGGCATCGTAGCGATCCTCGGGAACGTCCGGCTTTACTTCTACAACAGGCTCGGTCGGTTCAGGATCAACAGGTGTTGTCTCCCCAGATTCAGTTGGTGCTTTTGTTGTCGTCGGCGGGCTTGTAGGATCAGTTTCCTTAGGTCCACATGCCGCTAAGACAGAAAACACCATGACAAAAGTGAGGAGCAGTGCTAACACTTTTTTCATTTCTTTTCCTCCATAACTTAGTTATATTTTGTGTTAATTTACTTCAATTAGACGGCACATATTAACACCTATGTTTCGCCATCTCGTATGTTGAGGATTATAGCACACATATTTGCATTCACGCAATTAATGCAGGGCCGTGAACTTTGTGATTATTGGCGTAATTTTAAAGACTATTTAGATGATATTGTGATAATTTGCACAAATTTTCTCTATGTTTTCAGTATATTCAGGAATATAAATTTACTAATTTTCTATATTATACTGAAATACTTCAACAGCAGTGCTATAACAACAATTACCAATGCGGGAATTACATAGTAAATAGTTGAAGATTTCTTACGTTGACCTGAACAACCCGGACATGAACCACAAGCTGCTTCGCTCGGTTTACTCGGGCATTCGCCCTCTTGCTCCGGCTTTCTTGCATCCGGTCCCTGCTTTAGATAATTCTTTTTCGTTGGGTTAGTCATAGTTCTCTGATCCGTCAATTGGTATATTCATAAATATGCATTATCAGACGGAAAATCATTCATCCGCCTGAGCCAGGCTTTCATCCGTTTTTTCTGCCCACCGGCGGGCTCCGCTTAGCAGAAAAAGTTCTCTTGCTGTAACTAAACTATGAAGAGCCGCTTCTGTTTCTTTGCTTGCGAGCAGATACTGGGCTTCGACGTAATAATAACACGCCTTTAAGAGGTCATCTCCGTCAGTTTTCATGTAGTAAGTCGCTAAGTCTAAATAGATACGTGCTTCGGACAACTCACACATGTGCAGGAAGAGGCGCGCCTGTTCCAGATAATTTTCTGTCAGACGCATAAAATAGCGTTCATGCTGGGATGAGATATAGGATAGTTCCTCGCGCAGGATTTTCACAGCAGCTTTCGGCTCGCCACGAAGACCGAGATATCTGGCGTAAGCATGTAATAAACAGGCTTTTCGCTCCCGTCGGTCAGGTCTGTCCGTTTCCTCCATATACTGTTGCAGGAGTTCCCATGCACGGTCGTAAGCGCCCAAATCAAGCAATGAATCCAGCTGACCGCTGATTGCTCTGATTCTTATGGATTCACTCAACACTTGCGTTTGCAAAACATCGGCATAATGATCTGCTGCCTCAGCGAACTCTCCATTCAGAAAAGCCAGTCTTCCTTTTTCCATTTTTTGCATTGTCTTATCCATATACTTATCTTACTCCATTTCCTAATAGCATAAAAGAATGATACGAAATAGCAATATTCTCCTGACAATGTTCACAATTTGTTTCAGATTAAAGGCGCTTTTCGATGTACAATAAAAGTACAGAAATTTGAGATTGGAGTGATAAAATGATTGGTCCACATATCGAGGGATTGCTTACGCAAAGCGAAGAGCCCCTCATGGTTTGTGCTAATGATGTCGCCACCGTCCGTACCGAAAACAACTTGCTTCATGCCTTGCTTTTACTCTCAAGTGTAGGCCTCAACTCTATCCCGGTCATAGATCATAACTCACAAATCCAGGGCATTATTTCTATGCCCATGATCATCAACGGTGTCCTCAAAGATGATGATTACGACTGGAATTTGCTCAGTGAACGTAAGGTAAAAGATGTAATGGATTCATCAGTGCGTACCTTATATACTGATGCACAGTTTGAAGATATCCTGCATATGCTGGTAGATCAGAACTACCTCTGTGTCGTTGACAAAAATGGAATTTTTCGCGGGATCATAACGCGTAAGACTTTGCTGAAGCGTATAAATTTTATGGCACATGAGTTTGAGCGCATTTATGATGTGCGTCTAAAAGACAAATACCGGCCTGAAACAAAGGAAGACCTCAGAAATGAACGCTTCGTACCCCGGACAGAACTGCTGCGGGGCAGAGCGGATTAAAAAAAGCCGCCTTTCAGTCTCAGGCGGCTTTTTCATTTGATAGATAGTTAAGCAGGGGCTTATTCGAGCTCAACAACTGCGCCGGCTTCTTCAAGTTCGGCCTTAGCAGATTCGGCTTCTTCTTTGCCAACGTTCTCTTTGATGGCGCCGGGTGCTCCGTCAACAACAGCCTTGGCTTCTTTGAGTCCAAGTCCGGTCAGTCCGCGAACGACCTTGATAACGTTAATCTTGTTAGGGCCGATTTCTTTGAGAACGACATTGAATTCGGTCTTTTCTTCAGCTTCATCAGCTGCTGCGGCTGTAGCCGGTCCTGCTGAAACCATAGCTGCTGCAGAAACGCCAAAGGCTTCTTCCAGCTCTTTAACCAATTCGTTTAATTCAAGAACGCTCAGTCCTTTTACTTCTTCAATAATAGCGTTAATTTTTTCGCTAGCCATTTAATCTTACCTCCTAAAATGGGTGACTTTTATAAAAGTGTTAATCAATTGCTTTGTTATTCCTCTTCGGACTTAACTTCAGCTTCTTCTTCAGCTGCTGCTTCAATAGCAGCTTCTTCTTCAGCTGCTGCTTCAATAGCAGGCTCTTCTTCAGCTGCTGCCTCAGCAACAGACTCTTCTTCAGCTGCTTCAACTGCGGGTTCGTCTTCCACTTTCGCTGTATCGGCGCCTGTTAAGAGTTCGCCAACAGTCTCTACTCCTGCTTCTTCAGCCTTGGTAGCGATCTGACCGCTTACCTGAGCCAGTGCAGTCAGCGGATAAAGCAGCATGAAAGCAAGCTGACCATAGAGCACGTCCCTGGAAGGTACGTAAGATAGAGCGACAATCTCTTCAAGAGACACGCTTTTTCCGTCTATGATTCCGCCCTTGATGCTCATTTTCTTGAACTTCTCGCCGGATTCACGAATCAGACGCGGTGCCAGGACAACATCTTCAGTGCTATAGGCGATAGCTGTCGGTCCGGTGAACACTTCGTCAATATCATTGATTCCAAGTTCATGCATGGCACGGATCGAAAGGGAATTCTTTACCACATGGTAAAGGATACCTTCCTTGCGGAACTTAGCCCGCATTTCAGTGTCCTGCGCAACTGTCAAACCTTTGTAGTCGGAGAA
>WPCG01167550.1_pt1 | contig 20760 bp, 17 predicted proteins | sample 5403311 | NCBI WGS metagenome assembly WPCG01 (sample SAMN12869467, study PRJNA574797) | sludge metagenome | isolation source: wastewater treatment of Control | place: China:Beijing | collected 2019-05-17 | reverse complement strand
TAATTAAAGTCGTCGGCCTGGTGTTGGCCCAACCCGTAGAATGCCTCGTCGTCGGGCGACTCAAACAGCTGGTGCACCGTGTACCCCTTTGTCCCTTCCACTTCAATGGGGATAAATGTTTTTCCTCCCCCGCTATTTTCTTGGAGAATATACTCCCCTCTTTTATTCAAGAAGGCTATTTCACCGGTTGATTTCCGGATAATAACATCCAACGAGTCGGTAGAGAGGGTCGCCTCGTCTTCTTTCTCGTCTACACTGAACGTCCCCGATCGTTTTAAGCCCGGCTGCAGGATCAGGCTTTTCTCGTCGGAGAATTTTCTCCCGGGGATGGCCGATACATGGATGATGTTATTATCAATCACGCTGAGCCGGATTGTTTTCACGGCGTGACTGTTTTCCTGTTTAACACGGACAATGATCCCGTTGTCTGTTTTCTCTACACCGGTGGTCGCGCAGGAGAGAAAGAGGAGGATACTAACTACGATACAAAAAACACGTGCCATTTGATACAGTTTATTGAACTTCCACAACTGGGTGCATAGCTAAATATTAGACATTTAACTATTTAGTGGGCTACCCGTTCGATGAAATAGGCGTGATCTGATAAGCTGTTTGAACGAAGTGAGTTATTTATCAGATAGCCTATAAATCGGTAATGGGTCACTAAATAGTGATAGTCGACATATTTAGCTATACATACCACATAAGCAAAGCCAAAGATTCTTTTTTTGTAAAATTAAATATAATTCAGGCTTCGGGTGGAAAGTAATGTTACGGGGTACGACCGCCTTTGATAACCGAGGGGGGTTGTTTTGTTTCCGAAAGGTATGTTAAATGTTCACAACGAGTCCGCAAAGTTGGCACGCGGGGCCTCAGACGTGTTTTGCTGGTAGTGAGAAGGCAACAGGTCAAACTCCTCCTTGAAGTATTTACTGAATGTTTTAGGATTATTAAACCCCACCTGATACGATATTTCGGAGACGGTTAACTGGCTTTCGCGCAACAGTTGGGCGGCACGTTTGAGGCGAATCACGCGAATAAACTCGATGGGGCTCCTCCCGGTAATGGAGGTCATCTTCTTGTAGAGATGCACCCGGCTAATTCCCAGCTCTTTACTGAGTTTTTCCACCGAGAAGTCACAGTCATCGATATTCTCCTCCACCAGCTTGATCGCGTTGTTGATAAGTTTCTCGTCCAACGGGGTGATGGTAATTTCAGCCGGTTCAATTTCAATTTGGTGTTTAAACCGGCTCTGACGATACAATTTTAACTCCAGTATCTTGTTAATCCGAAGAAGAAAAATATCCAGGTTAAATGGCTTTGTGATATAGTCGTCCGCGCCTGTTTCGAGGCCCCTTAGCTCTTGCTCTTGTGCTGTATGCGCCGTGAGCAAAATAAGGGGAATATGCGAGGTACGCACGTCGTTTTTCACTTTCTCGCACAGTTCATACCCGTCCATCTCGGGCATCATCACGTCACTGATAATGATATCGGGGGAATATTCTATGATTTTATCCCATGCCTCTTTCCCGTTGGAGGCTTCGAGCAATGCGAACTCTTTTTTCAACGTGTCTTTCATGAAATCCCGGAAATCATCGTTATCGTCTACCACCAGGATGCGCGTTCCCTCGCTTTCCCATACCTCCTCGTTCTCCCCGCCGTGTTCTTCATCAGCAAGCACGGCTCGTGGGTCCTCTTTCGGTACGCCGGGTTGAGAAGCGATATACTCGAGCCTGTCCACCGGGAATTGAAGAAGAAACAGGCTCCCCTTGGGCACGTTATCGTATACCTCTATGGTTCCTTTACAAATGGAGACGAACTCTTTCACGATATGCAGCCCGATCCCGCTCCCGGGGAAATCGTCGTTTCGTATCTTCCCCTGGTAAAAGCGCTCGAATATCCGTTTTTTCTCGTCATCTTTTATACCTATGCCGGTATCTATTATTCGTATCTCCAATAGTTCGGGATCGTTCTTGCTGCTCGCGGGCAAGAGCTTGACCAGCACGTCTACCGTGCCATTTTTCTCGGTAAACTTCAGGGCGTTGGAGATAAGATTCATCATGATCTTCCTCATCTTGTCTTCATCGAATACCATCCTCAACTCGTCCACCGACGAAAAAAAGGTCAACCGGATGCTTTTCTTTTCCGCGTACTCCATGAAATGCCTGCATGAATTATCCAGAAACGAGATAATATCACCATAAGACAAATTCAGGGAGTGCTCGTTCACATCGCTTTTCCTGAAGTCCAGGAGCTGGTTTACCATGTTCAATAGCCGGAGGGCATTCTTGTGGATCAACGAGAGCTGCTGTTTTTGCTGGTTGTCCGGAATAGATTTCATCATGTTCTCCAAGGGAGAGATCACGAGCGTTAAGGGGGTTCGCAGCTCGTGGCTGACATTGGTAAAGAACCGGAGCTTCATCTCGTCCAGCTCGTGTTTTCGTCGTGCCTCCAGCTCTACCTGCTTCAATTTGAATTTCTGCTGCTCATTCCGGATAATCATGTAGCGTGTTAACAAGAGAATGGAAATCAGCAGGAAGGAATAGAAGATATAGGCACCCGTGGATAGCCAGAAAGGAGGCTTTACGCGAATTTGCAGCGCGGTAGACTCTTCACTCCAGAAGCCGTCGCTGTTTGCCGCTTTCACCCGGAGGGTATATTTCCCGGGGGCAAGGTTAGTGTACGTGACGCTGTGCACGCCGGGGTCGGTGACCAGCCAATCGACATTAAACCCTTCCAACAGGTAGGCAAAGGTGGTTTTTTCGGGGAGCACGTGGTTCATGGCAGAGAACTCGACTGAAAAAACATTCTGTCCGTAGTTAAAGGTAACTTCCCCGGCCCGGTTCAACTCCGACGACAAGATTTTATTGCCGTTGCATTCCACTCCCACCTCCACGTCTTCGTTGAACAGTTTCAGGCCGGTAAAAAGGACCTTGGGGCGCGCGGTGTTGTAAAGGATATTCCCCGGGTTGAATATGTTGAACCCGTTGGTCCCCCCGAGCAAGATCTCCCCATCGGGCGATTTAAATACCGATCGCAAGTTAAACTCGTGCCCTTGCAGCCCATCTCCCTCGTTGTAATTCACGAAGGAGAACCGGTACCCGTTGCTTTCCAAATCGGTTTCCAAGATGATATTCGATACCCCGTTGGAGGTGGTAACCCACATGTTGTGCTGGTTATCCTCGATGATTCCCGAGATCACGTTATCGGTAAGCCCGTCGCTTTTGTAGAGGCGGGTTACCTTATCCTGCCGGGGATCCCAAATGTTCAACCCGTCGCGAGTCCCTATCCAGATAAGCCCCCGGCTATCTTCGTAGACATGGTTCACGTTCAAGTTGGTGAAGGGCTGATCTCCTTTCCGGTTGCCTGTCAGCACCTCAGGACGTTCGGTTTCCATATCGAATATCGTGATCCCGATCGCGGTCCCCAGAATCAATTTATCGTTCTTGCCCAAGAAAACAGAAGAGATAAACTCGGAGGATAGCAGGTGCCCCGAATTATTATTAAACGTGGTGAACTTACCGCTGGAGGGATCGAGCTTTTGTAACCCGCTTCCCAGCGTGCCAATCCAAATCATTCCTGCCCCGTCTTCAACAATGGACCATACGTTATTGTTGGCGAGGCTGTTGGGATTGGCGGGGTCATGGCGGTAATGGATGAACTCCCGTCCGTTAAAACAGTCCAAGCCCGACAGGTAGGTGCCAATCCACAGTTTCCCGTTTCTCGCGGCACACAAGCTCACGATCACGTCGTTGGTCAAGGAGGAGGCATCTTTCGCATCATGGCTATAAAGATGGTACTTGCCCGTTCTCGTGTCCACGCGCACCAGCCCGCTCCCGTTAGACCCCACCCAGATATTCCCGTCGCTATCTTTAATTATGGAATTCACGTCGGGCTTAAAATTATCTATCCTCCGGAAGTAGTTGAGGTGTTCAACGCCAAACTTGTAGATGCTTTTGCTATGGTAAGAAATCCCATTTTTATACGTGCCTATCCAGACGATGCCGGTGTCGTCGGTATAACTACATTTAATACTATTGTGAGCAATACTCCGTTTACTGTACGGCTGGTTCCTTAGATTAATCAGCCGATTTGCTTTCTTATCAATGATATCGATGCCCCCGTGGTCGGTAGACATCCAAATTGCCCCACCGGGATCTTGGATAATATCAGTAAGCATGTCGCTTGACAAGTAAAACGGAAAATCACTCTGCTTTGTCCCTACATGCTTCCACCTCTCGTCCTTGGCGCCATATACCCATGCCCCGTTCGGGACGTCGGAGTAGATCCATACATCATTGTCCGCGTCAACAAACGCCTGGTAGTTATGCGCGCGTCCCTTCTGTTGCTGCATGACGTGATCGTCCACCCGATGAACGCGGTAACGCTGCTTATCCATGAATTGAATGAGTCCCGATTGAAAAATAAACAGGTAACTGGTTTCAGATTCTTTTATATCGGTGATGGTGCCAGCGTTTAATAGCCCTTCTTCCCCGTTCTGCGGGAAAAATACCGATGCATCCCTGCCGGGTTGGTATTGATAAAAACCTATTGAACTCGCGTAACACCATATATTTTTACGGTTGTCGATAAAAATAAGGTCCACCGGGCTCGTTATCCCCATCTGGTGTAGCAAGGCCTGGCACTTCACGAACTTCTCCTTTTCCGGGTTGTACACCACGTACCCGCCAGCTGTATGTATCCATAACCGTCCTTCTCCATCTTCCTGTACATTCATCACAAAGTTGTCGGGGAGCGAATTATCGTCGTCAGGATTATGAAAAAACAGTTTGAACTTATACCCGTCATACCTGTTTAGCCCCGACGCGGTGGAGAACCACATGAACCCGCGACTATCTTTAAAAATATGGTTTATTTGGTTGTGAGAAAGCCCGTCACCCACTTCCAGCTGCTTAAATAGATACGATGATTGGCCCAAGATAGATAGGCTATACCAGGTAAAAACAAGAAACGATAGAGAGAAACGGGGCAATCGCGTCATTGGCTCACTCTTTACGGCGGGTAAATTTTCTTACATCACGAGTCGTCAAAGGTTTATTTTACAAACATAGTTAGAATTGGCTATTTTTTTGTACAACTCTTTATTTTTTAACAATATTTCTCGGATAAAGATTAACAAGCAGTAGAGAGAAAGGGCCATCCCGTTTGGGACAGCCCTTTCATTAATACGAAATATATTCCTTGTAAAAGGAGAATTAGAACTTGTATCCTACCGATAGATACGCGTTTTGGTTCTTGATATCTCCATTATCTGAGTCTGCAATATTTACAAGACCCATATCCCAACCCAGGTCAAGCAGAAGCGGGCCAAATTCAGCACCTACCCCGAGGCCTAAACCGGCATCGAAATTCTTGAGGAAGCCATTATCGCCGAATACATCCCATTCGGTCGCGCCTTCATAATCTCCCAGCGAGCCGCTGAGCTTTGCTTTGCCGCCGATGCCGTAAGCCACGTAGGGACCAGCATGAAACACGATACGTGTCCCGGGGGTTACATCCAGTTTATACGCGTAATGAACCGGCAATTGCAGGTACATCGGGTTCACGGTAGCATCTACTGACGCTTCATCTCCTATTGACTCGCTATATTTTGCTCCTTTCGTGGTGAAAAACAACCCCGTTTGTATGGCAGAGTTATATGCAAACTCGTAGTCAGCTGCTAAACCAATATGGAAGCCGATTTTCACGTTCTGGTCATCCAGTTCGTCGCCGTAGAAATTAGACATGTTCACGCCACCTTTAATACCCAAACTGGTTTGTGCACTTAAAGCTGATACCATTGCAAACATGGCAACCACCAGCATAATTCTCATTTTTTTCATAATTCAATCATTTTAGTTAAGAAACTTGCCTGAAAGATGGTTCCTTCAAGACAGGGATAAAACACGCGAATCGCTTTTTTTGTTCGACTGAAGCTCCTTTCGGGCTTAATTTAGATAGGTTATAAAATAAGCCTCACGTGTAACTCAAACGGAAGCGGCGACTGGTAAACAGTTCGTTTGCCACCGCGTTCACTTGGTCGGCCGTGATTTGATCGATGCGGTTAAACACCTCGCTTAACGGTACAAAGCGCTTCTGGTGGAGGTAGTTCTTCGCCATGCTCAAACAGCTGTTCTCGTTGTTCTCGGCAGCAATGCCCAATTGTCCTTTCCATTGGCGCTTCGCTTGGGATAACTGCATCGGGGTTAATTTTTTCTTCTTGATTTTCTCGATCTCTTTTTCGATTAACCGGACGCAACGCTCCCGGTATTTCGGGTCACAGGCAAAGTAAACACTAAAAAGCCCGGTGTCGCTGTAGAAGGTGGTACTCGATTCCACGTGGTACACCAGCCCGTTTTTTTCCCGGAGCGAGGTATTGAACCGGCTGTTCAGGCTTCCCCCGCCCAGGATGTTGTTAAGGAGGTACAGCGCGTGTTTATCGGGGTGGTGCATGCTAAAAGCCTCCCACCCGAGCATCACGTGTGCTTGGTTGGTATTCTTTTGCAGTTCTACTTCTACCGGCACGAAGTTCTCGGGCGCCACACGCTCTTTCGCTGCAACGCGCCCGGGGGCCGGGAACGAAAAGTGCTTCTCGAGCTGGCGCACTACCTTGGTGAACGGTATCTTGCCGAAGGAGAAGAAAATCATTTCAGACGGTTGATACTGTCGCTGCACGAACCGTTTCAGCGAGCGGGTAGTGAATCCTTCCAAGCTACCGGCATCACCCAGTATATAATGCCCGAGATCATGGCCTTGAAATACCAGGTTTTCGAAGTCGTCGTATATCTGCTCCGACGGGAAGTCTTGGTACGAGAATATCTCGTCGAGGACAACCTCTCTTTCTCGTTCAATTTGACGGGAGGAAAACTCGGAGCGCAACACGATATCGCTCAGCAACTCCACCGCGCGCGAAAAGTACTCCCCGAGGAATGCGGAGTAGATAAATGTCTCTTCTTTGGTAGTATACGCGTTGAGTTCGCCGCCCACGCTCTCCATGCGGTTAGCAATATGGTGCGCCCTTCTTTTAGATGTTCCCTTGAACAGCATGTGCTCCACGAAGTGAGCCATCCCGTGCTCCCCGGGGTACTCGTCGCGGGTACCGGCATTGACAGCAATGCCGCAGTACGATATCTCCGAAGGAAACGGACGATGGATAACACGCATCCCGTTCGATAATGTATATGTCTCTATCCTCATTGTAAGCTGCCTCACTTCTCACGTTTGTAACGGGGTGGCCCTTGCCTTGCCCGCGTTGCTGGTAATTGACTCTCTGAACCGTTACCCGTTAACCCTTGATACTGGGAACGTGCCCTCGTAAAAGCCCACGATATTTTGGCTCATCTCGATGGACATGTTTATCCGGTCTTCCACTGTTTTGGTGCCGGCATGGGGCGCGAGTACCACGTTGTCGAGCTCCAGTAATTCGGGAAGGATGTGGGGTTCATTCTCGTACACGTCCAAGCCCGCTGCCCATATCGCCCCCTCCTTCAAGGCCCGTGCCAGTGCCTCCTCGTCCACCATATTCCCGCGGGCGGTATTGATAAACACCGCGGTCGGCTTCATCCGGTTAAACTGCTCCGTTCCCATCATGCGGTAGGTCTCCGGGGTGGAAGGAGCGTTGAGCGAGATATAATCGGCCGTTGAAAGAAGCTCGTCCAGTGTCACGAGCCGCGCGTTATACTGCTGCTCGATAGCCGGATCCAACCTATTCCGGTTGTGATAGATGATATCCATTCCGGAGGCTACCGCGCGGCGGGCCAACGACTGCCCGATACGCCCCATGCCAATGATACCCAACGTCTTCCCGTATACCGGCATGCCCCCATCCTTGTAGGTGCCCCAATTCACCCCTTCAGGGGTACGCAACTTCCGGTCGTAATATCCCACCCGGCGGCCTGCCGCCAAGAGAAGAGCGAAGGCAAACTCGGCAGTAGGCTCGCGTGTACTGTTGGGTATATTGGTTACCGCGATCCCTTTCTTCGTGGCATAATCCACATCGATGTTATTGTAGCCGACACCGTAATTGGAGATCAATTCTAATTTCGCGCCTCTATCCATCACTTCCTTGTCGGTATAAAAGCCAAAATTAGGTACGAGCACCTCGAAATCAGGGATTAACCTCAACACCTCTTCCCGGGTGAAGTGGGACTTACCCGTCGGGAGGGTCAGCTCGTATTTTCCTTCCAGCTCCCTTAATCCCTCCTCTTTCAGGCGATAAGCAATCAATACTTTCTTCATATGATTAAAATTATTGACATTCACTTAAGTTAGATATTTGCTCACCACGGCATAATATAAGCAAGCTTATCTTCTGCTCGTTTGGTTTAACGCAAATAGTTCAAAGGTATCATATGGAACTCGCTTTAAGCATGTTCTTACGTTTAATGATTCAAGTGCTCGTTTCATAATGCACGGGTTATTATTGATACGTGGCACGGTCGCGGCATTCGCGTAGGGGCATAACAAAAAAACGAGCCAAACGGCCCGTTCCCTTGCTCTTCCTCTTGGACTTGAACCAAGGACCCTCTGATTAACAGTCAGATGCTCTAACCAACTGAGCTAAGGAAGAATTTCTTTCCGTTGTGAAAAGCGATGCAAAAGTAGTATAAATTTCCGAACAAACCAATAACTTCCTCAAAAAAGTACATCCCTTTTGTTAAATGCCCTCGAGGGAGGATTTACCCGCTTCGCGAGAGCCAGCAAGTATTCCCGTTTATCGCGTGTTTAACCGCCCTCCACGAGTGCCAGTACCCTTTCCGTCACATCAAGCTCCTCCCCCGATAGATCGATCCAGTGAATCGTCTTGTCGCGCCGGAACCAAGAGAGCTGCTTGCGCGCGTAATTCCGCGAGTGCTGTTTTATTTTATCAACCGCGAACTCGAGGGTGCAGTTACCCTCGAAGTACTCGAATAGCTCCTTGTATCCCACCGTGTTGAGCGCGTTCAGGTGGCGTAGCGGGAATAAGTCCCTCGCCTCCTCCACCAACCCATCGGCAACCATTTGATCTACCCGCCGGTTGATCCGGTCGTATAACTCTTCGCGTTCTCGAGTGAGGCCCACCTTGATGATTCGGAAAGGACGTTGCTTACGGGGGTTGGTTCGCAGCGACGAGTAAGGTTTCCCGGCCATCAGGCAGACCTCCAAGGCGTGAATCACCCGCTTGGGATTTTTCAGGTCGACCTCGTTATAAAAAACCGGGTCCAATATTTTCAGTTGTCGCCGGATGGGATCGAGCCCCTCTTTCCAGTAGAGTTGCTGCAGATCGTTCCGCAACCCCTCGTCAATAGTAGGTATCGCGTCGATGCCGTTGCAGACCGCGTCGATGTACATCATGGAACCGCCCGTCATAACCACCACCGGGTGCTCTTGGTGCAACCGTCCGAGCAAGGCGAGCACCTCTTCCTCGTACTCACTGGCACTGTAGTAATCCCCGGGAGAAAGCGTTCCCACGAAATAGTGCGGTACCCGTTGCAGTTGTTCTGCCGTGGGAGCGGCGGTACCAATCGTCAAGCCGCGGTAAACCTGGCGCGAATCGGCCGAGATAATGGGAGTTTTTAATTCTTCCGCGACACGCAGGCTCCATTCGGTTTTTCCAACCCCGGTAGGCCCGAGCAACACGAGAAGGGTATTCATTTTCAAGTTCACTCAAAAAAGATCGCTTTCGTCTATATCTGCCGGAGGCTCGTTATCCAGCCCATCAAAACCACTGCTGTCCAACTCGTCGAGGTCGAAATTCTCATCGCCATAGAAAGTCTCCCCGGTATCCAGCGTGATGGTCTCCGTTCGTGTCTCTTCCACGTCCATCGTCTGCGCGGGGGCCTCCCCCACTGACAGCGTGCAGACAGCCGATTTCAGGTTTTTACCCGGGATGATTTCCGACAGTTCAATATAGAGCGCGCGTTCCGTAAGGTAATCGAACACGAACATCAGTTTTTGCTTTTCATCTTCCAGGTAATCATTCAGCACGCACTCCTCCATCGTGTAAGCGTCTTCATCAGAATTGGTATCCATTTCCACCAGAGTGATCTCCTGCTTCTTACGCCATTTATCGTCGCTTAAGAAAAACGAAGCCATCTCTTTGTCATTAAAACCGGTGCAGTCTATAATGGCCTGGTAAAAGTCAAAAAACGTGGCGTCTGCATCAATTTTAATTTCTCTCTTAAAGTTATCCACCTCGTCGGAAAGAATCAGAAATTTAAATATCATCGTGATCTTTTTTTATGCTGTTTGTTCATTCGAATTCAAAGGTAATATAAAGTTTTAATTTTTTAAATTTCTTCCCTATAAAAGCACCCGCACGCTATTTTGAACCTACCGTGCGCCCCGTTTGTTATAATAATGAAGAGGCCAGGCAAGATGGCAAAAACAGCAATGAATATGAAACCAAAATATATACCCGTTGATCCCGACTATATCGAGCTTTTTGAACGCGAGATGAAAAAAGAGGACTCGAAAGTGATTTATTTCCTGTTCACGAACGAGCCCGAACTGGGAGAGTCGCGGGGTAAAATCATGAAAATTGAAGAGGTAAAGAGCGAAGGAGAACACCTTTTCATGGAAAATGGAGACAGGGTCCGACTGGATCGCGTGGTGGTTATCAACGGCAAGCCGGGGCCCGCCTATGATGAGTCCGACTCGTACGCGTTGGCACCGCTCACCTGCCAAGCAGGCTATTCAGACTGCGACCTCTAAAACCCAATCTGCCTGCAACATTTAACCGCGCTCTGCCATGGCATGCATGATTCAAGTAAACTTGACGGCTGCTCGTGTTGATAAATAACTCGTGCCCGGGAATGTTCAAGCGAGAAATTATTATCTTTGCTTCAAAATTTCGATTTGTAAACGTGTATGGCTCTTAAGCAACAACAGGAATTAAAACAAACGCAACGGCTCTCTCCCTTGCAGATGCAAGTGATTAAGCTGGTGGAGCTGAACTCCGTGGAGGTCGAAGAGCGTATCAAGCAAGAGCTGGAAGAGAACCCGGCGCTCGAGGACGACAACAGCGACCTGCAGGGTGATGTCAACGACGAACGGAACGAGGAGACCCTTACCGAAGAGGATATGATACTGGGCGATTACTCTTCTGAAGACGATGTACCCGACTACCGCCTTAACGGGACCAGACAGGCAAACGAACCCAACTTTATCGAGGCAAGCTATTTCGACGATAAATCGCTCGGCGACCTGCTTAGCGAGCAGATCGGGCTATTGAAGCTCGACGAGCGGAAACAGGTCATCGCCGAATATATTATAGGCAACCTCGACGAGAACGGGTACCTCGAACGGGACCTCCAAGCAATCTCCGACGACCTCCTATTTCAACAACAGGTGGAGGTGACGCCGTTGCAGCTGGAAGACGTGTTGTATGAAATCCAAGACCTTGACCCGGCCGGCGTGGGTGCCCGCGACCTGCAGGAGTGCTTGCTGCTGCAATTGCAACGCGAAGAAGAAATCCCCGCTGTCATACACGCGAAACAAATCCTGTCAGACCACTTCGAAGAGTTCTCCCGGAAGCATTACGACAAGATTATCCGGCAGATGGGCATCTCGCAAGACGAGCTGCGCGACGCCATGGAAGAAATCATCTCCCTGAACCCCAAGCCGGGCAACGCGCTCGGGGACAACATGGAAACCGCGATGTATAACATCACGCCCGACTTCCTGGTGGATTCCTACAACGGGGAGGTCACCATACAACTCAACAACAGCAATATCCCCACGCTGAACGTGAACCGCTCCTTTTCGGAGATGCTGAAAGGATATAACGACAACAAGGAGAGCATGTCGGCCGACGACAAGCAGGCCATGCTCTTCATGAAGCAGAAAGTGGACTCGGCAAAGTGGTTCATCGACGCGGTAAAGCAACGCCAAAACACGCTGCAGCGAACCATGGAGGCAATCGTGAGCATCCAGTACGATTTTTTTCTTACCGAAGACGAGACAACGCTCAAGCCGATGATCCTTAAAGACGTGGCCGAAAGGACGGGGCTCGATATCTCCACCATATCGCGCGTGAGCAACAGCAAGTACGTTCAAACGAACGGGGGAGTCTACCCGTTGAAATTTTTCTTCTCCGAAGCGATGCAAACAAGCGACGGCGAAGACATCTCGTCGAGAGAGGTGAAACTGATCCTGAAGGAGAGCATCGAGAACGAGAACTCCACCAAACCGCTCACCGATGAGCAGCTCACCAAGATTCTCAACCAGAAAGGGTACGTGATTGCCCGGCGAACCGTGGCCAAATATCGCGAACAATTAAATATTCCTGTGGCACGTTTAAGAAAAAAAATATAACTTTGCCCGTTCATAGAAAAGGATATATAGCAGGATGAAGTCGATAGCTCACGTGATCTCCACCATTTTTCAACCCTTGTTGATGCCCACCTACGGGGTGATGCTCCTATTTGTTTACACCTATTTCGGCGTGATTTACACGCGACAGTTTTGGTTAATCATCTCCCCCATTTTCCTCTTCTCTTTCGTGATCCCGGCTATACTTATTTTCATGCTTTTCCGTATGGGAATAATTTCGGACCTCTCGCTCACGAAGCGTCGTGAACGCTTCTATCCCTACCTGATCACGCTCCTGTCCTACACCGCGATGATGATCTTTTACTACCGGATGAACATGCCGAAATGGTTTCTCCTCATGATCGCTGCTTCCATCGCCATCATGGTGGTAGCCATCGTGATCACGTTGTGGTGGAAGATCAGCGCCCACATGTTCGGCATCGGCGGATTGGTAGGCGGGGCCATGTCGGTAAGTTATTTCGTGGAACGCTCCAATCCTTACTACTTGTTCATGGGGCTGTTCATCTTGGCAGGGCTGATAGGCACATCGAGGCTTATCCTGAAACGGCACACGCTGCCGCAGGTTATCGCCGGCTTTTTACTCGGGTTCCTGCTATCGTTCGTCTTCGTCTGGATCGGGGCAAGTACTTAACTTGATATTCCCGGCTGACGTGGCTTGTTACAGGAATAAAAGATTTTTGGCATATTGGAATTAAGTTGTACTTTTACGCGCAATTAAGTCATTCAACGCGCGATCATGATGAGAGCAATTTCATACGATCATTTTATTTTTTACACTATGGTGTATGAAACTCGCTTTAATCATGCTACTTGTGTGAGAATGATTCTCGTGCTCGTTTCATTATAACGTATAAAAATAAATAATATGAATTTTCCAGAAAATGTAAAGTATTCTTCCGACCACGAGTGGGTAAGAGCGGAAGGCAATGAAGCGTACGTGGGCATCACCGATTTTGCCCAAGACGAGTTGGGTGAAATCGTCTACGTGGACGTGGCCACCGAAGGTGAAACGTTGGAAAAAGGCGAGGTCTTCGGCAGCATCGAAGCGGTGAAAACCGTATCGGACCTTCTCATGCCCGTGGGAGGCGAGGTCTTGGAAGTGAACGCGCAACTTGACGACGCGCCCGAGCTGGTGAACAAGGACCCTTTCGGCGAGGGATGGATCATTAAAATAGCTGTTCAAAACGAAGCGGATCTTTCCGACCTGATGACGGCAGACGCCTACAAAGAATTTATCGGCAAGTAAAATCGATTTAACGATGTGACGATTTAATGATGTGATGATTAATCCGTGTATCAACTAATCATCAAATCTGCTAATCATCACATCTGCTAATTAACGAATCATCAAATCATCCTTATGACCCCATTAGTAAGCATCATCATGGGCAGCACCTCCGATTTGCCCGTGATGGATAAAGCCGCCCGTTTTCTCGACGAGATGGAAATCCCGTTCGAGATAAACGCCCTTTCGGCACACCGTACCCCCGAAGAGGTAGAGAAATTCGCGAAAGAAGCCAAGGAAAGAGGCATCAAAGTAATTATTGCCGCGGCGGGCATGGCAGCCCACCTCCCCGGGGTGATCGCCTCGATGACCACGCTGCCCGTGATCGGGGTACCCGTGAACGCGTCACTCGACGGCATGGATGCCCTGCTGGCCATCGTGCAAATGCCACCCGGGATACCCGTGGCCACTGTCGGGATAAACGGAGCCCTCAATGCCGCCATATTGGCACTGCAGATGATCGCCACCGGCGACGAGAAGGTACAGCAGAAGTTGCACGGCTACAAGGAGGGGCTCAAGGACAAGATCAAGAAAGCCAACGAAGAGCTGGCCTCGGTATCCTACAAATTCAAAACAAACTAACGCATGAAACGAGGAATCTTTATGCTCACTACCCTTTTCTTGCTGGCAGCCTGTAACAACGCGGGTAAAACAACCCACCAGGCACCGGCTGATGACGGCATCGATTACGCCACGTTCGAGTACAAGGTAGACCGGTTCGCCGATATCGAGATACTCCGCTACCCGGTGCCTGGCTTTAACGGGCTAACGCTCCAGCAAAAAGAGCTGGTATACTACCTGTCGCAAGCCGCCTTGGAAGGCCGCGATATCCTGTGGGACCAGCATAACCGGTACAACCTCACCATCCGGAGGGTATGCGAAGCACTCTACGAGAACTACATGGGAGATAAATCGAACGACAACTGGAAACAGTTCGAGACCTACCTGAAACAGCTATGGATGGCTAACGGCATCCATCACCATTACTCGGAAGACAAGATACTGCCCGCTTTTCCCCAAGAGTATTTTGTCTCCCTTGTCAAGAGCGTGGACCCGGGACGGATGCCTTTCCGCGACGGGATGGCAGCCGACGAGACACTGAACGATATCCTACCGGTGATGTTCGATCCCAACGTGATGCCCAAGCGGATGAGCCAAGCAGCAGGGAGCGATATCGTGGCTACCTCCGCCGTGAACTTCTACGAGGGAGTGACCCAGGAAGAGGTGGAGGACTTCTACAACGCGATGAAAGACCCGGCCGACAACACGCCGGTATCGCATGGCCTCAACAGCAAGGTCACGAAAATAGACGGGCAAATCACGGAGCAGGTGTGGAAGCTGGGCGGCATGTACGATAAAGCCATCGAACGCATCGTCGGGTGGCTCGAGAAAGCATCCGAAGTGGCGGAAAATAACGAGCAGAAAGAGACCATCCGCACGCTCATCGACTACTACCGGACAGGCAACCTGAAGACGTTTGACGACTACTCGGTGAAATGGGTGGAAGATACCGTCTCCCGGGTGGACTTCATCAACGGGTTCATCGAGGTCTATACCGATCCCCTCGGGATGAAGGGGACATGGGAGTCGCTCGTGAACTTTAAAAGCAAAGAGGCGTCGGAACGCACCCGGATCATCAGCGAAAACGCACAATGGTTCGAGGATAACTCGCCCATCGACGACCGTTTCAAGAAAGAGGAGGTGAAAGGGATCTCGGCCAAGGTGATTACCGCGGCTATCCTCGGGGGGGACACCTACCCCGCGACTCCTATCGGGATTAATTTGCCAAACGCCGATTGGATACGACGCGACCACGGCTCCAAATCGGTCACCATCGACAACATCACCTTTGCCTACGACAAAGCGGCCGAGGGAAACGGTTTCGACGAGGAGTTCATGTGGAGCGATGCCGAAATAGCACAAGCCAAAGAGTACGGCACGCTGACCGACAACTTGCATACCGACCTGCACGAATGCCTGGGACACGGATCCGGCAAGCTGCTTCCCGGCGTGGGTAGCGACGCGCTCAGGGCATACGGGTCGCCGCTCGAGGAGACACGGGCCGACCTGTTCGCGCTCTACTACCTGGCCGATCCCAAGCTGGTGGAACTGGGGCTCCTGCCAAACAACGACGCGTACAAGACCCAGTATTACTCCTACATCATGAACGGTGCCATGACGCAACTCACCCGTATCCAGCCGGATAAGGATATCGAACAGGCGCACATGCGAAACCGGGCCCTTATCTCCAACTGGGTGATCGAGAAAGGCAAGGCCGATAGCGTGGTTGTCATGCAACAGCGAGACGGGAAGACCCACGTGGTGATCAACGATTACGACAAGCTGCGCTCCTTGTTCGGTGAACTGCTCACCGAGGTACAACGGATCAAGTCGGAAGGCGATTACGAGGCGGGCAAGGAACTGGTTGAAACCTACGGGGTGAAGGTTAACCCTACCCTGCATCAAGAGGTGTTGACCCGTTACGCGGCGCTGGATATTGCGCCTTACAAAGGGTTCGTGAATCCGGTATACAAGTTGGTGACGGACGATAACGGGAAGGTAACCGACGTGACCGTTTCGTACAACGAGAACTACGTGGACCAGCAAATGCGCTACTCTCGCCAGTACTCGGTGTTGCCACTCAAAAACTGATTGAACAGCAACTGACTTTAAACGAGGGTATGTCACACGGTGATTCTACCCTCGTTTTTTCATCGTTGAATCATCACATCTTCAAATCATCGAATCATCACATCAATTAAATGACGTACGAAGAAACGCTCGACTACCTATATAAGCAGATGCCCGAATACCAACGGGTCGGCGATAAAGCATACAAGCGAGGGCTGGATAACAGCCTCGCGCTGGACGAGATATTCCATTATCCTCATCGCCGTTACAAGACCATTCACGTGGGAGGCACCAACGGGAAGGGTTCCACCTCCCACCTGTTAGCGGCTATCCTACAGGAGGCGGGCTACCGCGTGGGATTATACACCTCTCCTCACCTGGTCGATTTCCGGGAACGGATCCGGGTAAACGGGGAGATGGTCGATCAGGAGTTCGTGATGGGGTTCGTGGAGCGATATCGTGAACAGTTCGAGCCAATAATGCCCTCGTTCTTCGAGTTGACCATGGAGATGGCGTTCCTCTATTTTGCCGAGCAAAAGGTAGATGTAGCCGTGGTGGAGGTCGGCCTCGGCGGGCGACTCGACAGCACCAATATCATTGATCCCGATTTGAGTGTTATTACCAATATCGGACTCGACCATGTAAAAATACTGGGTGACACGTTGCCAAAAATAGCGGCCGAGAAGGCAGGAATTATTAAACCTCATACGCCCGTGGTCCTTGGAGAGATGGGAAGTACCGAGGTAACGCAGGTCTTCATCGATAAAGCAAAATCGGTGAATGCCCCCCTTGTCTTCGCGCAACTCTACATGAATAATTTCGAGGCCGAAAGAGAAGAGGGACGTTGGCTGTTTCATGCCGATGGCTACCCTGAACTACAAAGCGAGTTAACCGGATCGGCGCAGGACAAGAATGCCCGAACGGTATTGACCGCGGTGGAGGTACTCCTTGAAACGGGGTACGAGATCCCGAGGGAAGCCGTCTATCGAGGCTTTGCCAATGTGATAGAGACCACCGGGTTGATGGGGAGGTGGCACCAATTACAATCATCGCCCCGTATCATCTGCGACATTGCCCATAATGCCCACGGTATACAACAGGTGGTAGAGCAACTGCGGTCGGAACGGTACGAACAGCTCCATATCATCTTCGGGATGGCCAACGATAAAGACGCCGATGCCATGCTCGCGTTACTGCCCCCGAACGCGATGTACTATTTTACCCGGGCAGCCATCGACCGCGCACTCGATGAAACAGAACTGGCGAGAAAAGCTTCCATGCACGGTCTGCAAGGCCTCACCTATCCCACGGTCACCCACGCGTTAGAAGCGGCACGAAAAAACGCCGACAAAGACGATTTAATCTTTATCGGCGGTAGTTCCTTTATCGTGGCCGACGCGTTGCCGCTGTTCCTATAGTTACCAGATTAACACGATCCGGAAGTTATAATTTTGCGGGGCGTTCGGATCGCTGGCTAACTGAGAATCTTTGATGAAAAAGCCAACCGTGCTCGGGTTCCCAAGCTGATAATCCACGCTAATGGTTTCGGTAAAATAAATAGGATTGCCCGCTTCATCATCTCCGCCATAATACGTATCCACGTAAGGGAGCAGTTTCTGAACCTCATTAACTCCCTGCGTTCCGATAAAAACATACCCCAGGATAGCTCCATCCTCATAAATATGCTCTTTTAGTTCCGGGAGGTCAGCCACTGCTTTCCATTGGGCCGCATCATCATCCCATTCCCAGTCATTTGCTCTTACCTCGATATTCACGATTTGCCATTGATCTTCGAGCATTTGACGAACATCCCGATCCGTCAGGTAATCATCATTCGCGCACGAGTACCCACCCACCAGTAACGCGGCAGCAATGATGGAAGCAAACACCGGTTTTGTAATTCTTTTTATCATAGTCTACAATTTTTAATTGGCTTTTAAAGAGGTCTCATATTAAGAGCCATTCACGGAAGTATGACTCGAGAAAAACCGCTTCGTTTAAATTAAACAACAAAAATATAGAAATGTTTGAATATTAACGCGAAAAAAACCGTTGTTCTCACCTGATGAGTGATATCTCCCCTGTTTTCTCGTGATAAAGCGAAGAGCTTTCAAATTAGTTTCGTGTTTCACACGTGGACAGCGAAAAAAAAAGTATATTTGTATAATATAAGATGCGCCTTGGCAATACTCAAACAAGCTTGGCATTGCTCTCGGCTTTCATTATATTTGCCAAGTTACCCGGGCATGTGATACCGGAAATAGAGGATGGACACGTGACGGCATTAATGAAATAATTATAATGATACAATATCTTGATTTATTGCAACGAGTACTTGACGAGGGCGTCAAGAAAGAGGACCGTACCGGCACGGGAACTATCAGCATCTTCGGCCACCAGAGCCGTTATAAAATGAGCGACGGCTTCCCGGTACTCACTACCAAAAAATTGCATCTCAAGTCGATCATTCACGAACTCCTTTGGTTCCTGAATGGCGATACCAATATAAAATACCTGAACGAGAATGGCGTGCGTATATGGGACGAATGGGCCGACGAGCAGGGCGACCTGGGGCATATCTACGGCTACCAGTGGCGCTCTTGGCCGGACTACAACGGGGGAAGCATCGACCAGATCAAGCAAACAGTGGAAGCCATAAAAAACAATCCCGATTCGCGACGCATCATCGTCAGTTCGTGGAACGTGGCCGACCTGAAAAATATGAACCTACCGCCCTGCCACGCGTTCTTCCAGTTTTACGTGGCCGATGGCAAGCTAAGCCTTCAACTCTATCAACGCAGTGCCGATATTTTTCTGGGAGTGCCCTTTAATATTGCCTCGTACGCGCTGCTCCTGAAGATGATGGCACAGGTGACCGGTTTAGAGGAGGGTGACTTCATTCACACCTTCGGCGACGCGCACGTCTACCTGAACCACCTGGACCAGGTGAACCTGCAGCTCTCGCGTGAGCCAAGGAAACTCCCCGTGATGAAAATGAATCCCGACGTGAAAGATATCTTCGGCTTCCGGTTCGAGGATTTTGAACTGACGGACTACGATCCGCACCCTCACATTAAAGGAACTGTTAGTGTATGACAAGGACTGGACTCCCAACACCCCGCGTGGCACTTATTGTCGCGCTTGACGAACAAAACGGCATCGGCCGGGGAGGAGGACTGCTTTGCCACCTTCCGGCCGACCTCAAGCACTTTAAGGAAGTAACCAGCGGACACTGCATTATCATGGGGCGGAAAACATACGAATCATTGCCAAACGGGGCACTCCCCAACCGTACCAACATCGTGCTTACTTCCGATGCACCCGAGAATTACCCGGGTTGCATCGTTGCCCGAACCGTGGAAGAAGCACTGGCAAGCTGTAGAGAACACGAAACAGTTTATATCATCGGTGGCGGGGAACTTTACAAGGCAACCCTCCCCCTCGCGAGCAAGCTGTACCTCACCCGTATCCATCACTCGTTTGGTGACGCGGACACCTTCTTCCCCGAGGTTGATTTCACCGCTTGGAAGCTCGTTGACGAGAAACGACACGAGAAAGACGAGAAACACCGTTTCGATTTCACTTTCCTGACTTATGTAAAGCAAAATTAATACCGATGAACGTGAATAGTTGGCAAAAATTCTTGGAGGGAGACGAGGAGTCATTCTCGGAATTATACCGCTATTACTTTAGCGAACTTTTTGCCTACGGCACGAGAATTGGCTTCAACGAAGAGGTGTGCAAAGATGCCATTCAAGATGTTTTTTACAAGCTATTTATTTCTAAGGCACAGTTAACCCATATTCAAAATATCGAGTTTTACCTGATACAAAGCGTGAGAAACAGGCTGTATGATATCCACAACGCGGAAACAAAAATTACCCGCGTGAATTACGACGAGGTCTTCCAAGAACACGAAAACAGCGTGATTGAAGAGATCATAAAACAAGAAAAAGAATCCACTTTACGACATCAACTCGAAAATTCGTTGAAACTACTTCCCCCTAAACAGCGAAAAATCATCCATTACCGGTATCAACTCAATCTCTCCTATCAAGAGATCGCCCTGTTGACAAACATGGGTCCTGAAGCAGTAAAAAAATCCCTCTACCGGGCATTAAAAAAATTAAAAGAGCACTCTCCAAGCATGATGAGGCATCATCTATTGATAGCCTTATTATCCTTAGGATAAATCACTTATTCTTTTTTACAGCTATACCCATCCCACCCGATTTTATATTTATAAAACATTTTACGGTTAATACCTGTTAAAATTGTCCCTTCTCGTGGCTTTACCCCGTCTTTATTAAAAAAGTGTGAATGAAGCCCTATTTGAACGATAGCGATTTTCTACAGGACGACCTGTTTATTTACTGGAGAATTCAACCCAGCAAAGAGTTGGATGAATTCTGGGCAGAGTTTCTGCAAAAGAACGAGTATGCCCGGAAGCCGTTCAACGATGCGATAAGCGCGTTCGATACCATTCGAAACGAGCAGGAGAGGCCACGTTTGGACAATGATTTACTCGTGAA
>WPCG01083399.1_pt1 | contig 20953 bp, 13 predicted proteins | sample 5403311 | NCBI WGS metagenome assembly WPCG01 (sample SAMN12869467, study PRJNA574797) | sludge metagenome | isolation source: wastewater treatment of Control | place: China:Beijing | collected 2019-05-17 | reverse complement strand
ATCTTCAAATGTTTCTGGAACCAAAGTGGAGAGAAATGCAAACTCTTTCTCATTTGGTATGGAGTTGTTTGTTAAAATTTAATTTGAATACAAATGAAAAAAATATTTTTTATAACAATATTACTACTCTCAATGGTTTTTATCTCTTGTACAAGAGAAGAGCCTCAGTTTATCAAAAACATGAGAGTTGAACTTGTTTTGCCGTCTCATTTTAAGCCCCATGTTAAATACTCAAATAGAGAGATTGTCTTTACAAGTGCCGTAACTACGTATAGATTTACTACAAACTCTATGGGAGTGGTAGAAATTCCAGAAATTATACCCGATGAGTATACCATCAACACTAGTTGGGAACTTACAGGGCGTGAATATAAAGATCTAATATCTCAAGAGGTTTTGATTGAAGATAAAGCAAAGGTTTTAATAACTGCTACTTTAACTAATGTTCCACTTTTCTCTGCTAAAGATATACGAATGGAATTGGAAAGAGTAGTTTTAAAAAGTCTTCTTATCTCTAAAGTTTATTACTCTGGTACAAAAGATAATTCTAACAGAAATTATATTGTTGATTCATTTGTAGAAATCTATAATAATTCAGATGAGATTGTTTATATAGATGGCAAGTATCTAGCATTAGCAGAATCAGTATCTCCTGCGGCTTATCTTGCTAAGGATAATCCAGGTTTTATTTATACAAGACAAATATGTAAATTCCCAGGCAATGGTACAGATTTTCCTGTTTTACCTGGTGAAAGTATTGTGATTGCAGCAAGGAATGCAAGAGATCATAGAACAAGTGCATCAAATTCGGTAGATTTATCTAATGCCGATTTTGAAGTGAAAGATATCGATGGAACAGGTAATCCTGACGTTAAAGCTTTACCAGTTATATCCTCTTCTACTGCAATTAAATTTTTGAATTTAATTACTGGTGGCCCTAATGCTCTTTTTCTATTTGAAACAGATGAAGATGTCTTGAGTTGGCCAGAATATTATGCTCCTGGTAAATCTTCGGGTGAGAGATTTAGAAGAGTTCCTGTAGAAACGGTGATTGACGGAATTGAGGCTTTGAGAAATACTGCAGGTACTGGACCAGATATAACTCTTAAGAGACTACATGATATTGTTGATGCTGGATTTTCTAATATAACAGCTACAACAGGTTACGTAAATGAATCTTTAGAAAGAAAGATTAGCAGAATTGAGGATGGAAGATATATTCTGCAAGATACAAATAATAGTACAGAGGATTTTGTTGTAATCAATGGTCCAACTCCTAGAAAATACGATCATCCTCAACTTTTAAAAATCAGGTAATATGAAGAGATATATAATATTATTAGTAATAACTACTCTTTTGACAAATATCTCAATTGCTCAAAATGTAGATAGTTTGGGTACATATCCCCAATTAAATCAAAGAGAACTTCAAATAGTTAAGCAGCAGTGGGTTATGACAGATAATGCTGCTGGTATGGTTTTTCAAAATGTAAATAAGGGAAGTTTTACTAGATTGGAAAGATATCTATCAGAAGGAGAGCATCATAGGGTACAAGAGGGATCTTCTAATAAAGGATTGAGGTTTGTATCTGAACGCTATGACAGATTTAATGATAAGGTTTTTGTCAGAGGTCAATTCTCTTTTTCTATGGATAAAGAGTATGATAGAGCTTGGTCAGATGTGATTAATACTTATAATTCAAATCCATATTATTTTGGTAGTAGTGTTAGAGGTAACTACGATAAACAGCAGTTTGATCTTAATTTAAAAGTTTATTCAGTAGCATATAGAGGGTTTAATTTTGGTCTAACAATAGATTATCATGTTGCAGATATCTCAAGACAGAGAGATCCTAGAACAAGAACCTATATGATTGACTATTCTATTATCCCATCTATAGTGTATAATGTTTCTGATAAAAGCAAATTAGGGTTCAATATCTATTATAGATACGATAAAGAGAGAATGCCTAGTACTTCTACTGTTCAGACAGATCCAAATTTGAAATACTATAATTTTGTTGGATTACATAACGCTATAGGCCGTATAGGAGGATACAGAGCATTTAGTAGACAGTTTATTAGTGATTATGTTGGTACTGCACTTCAGTATAATTATATCGATAATGGAGTAAAGCTTCTACTATCTGCTGGTTATGATATGCAGTGGCAAGAAACATTTGGTAGTAAGCAGGAGTCCCCAGGTTCTTTCAACTCTCATAATTTTAGATTTTTGACCAATTTGATATTAGAGAATAGTAATGTTCTACACAATGCAGTTCTTTCAGCCTCTTTTAAAGACGCTGGAGCAAATGAATATAGACAGACACAAGTTATTGAGAGAGATACATTAACTGGTGTGACAACTGAATATTGGGAAACAACCTATATATATAAAAATAGATATGTAGTAAATACTGCTAATGTCGATTTTTCATGGAAATCTTATTTCTTGAGACCAAATACCAAGGAGTATAAATATAGTATTGGCTTTGACGCAGCTTACAGATCATTTTCAAATATCTACTATTTGCCAAAATCTGAATATAAGGTAGATAAACTTTATGCTGGAGTTAATGGATCTGTTTTTCTTTATAATTCTAAGGATCATAGAGTAGAGTTAGAGGGTTCTTTAAAAGGTGGATTCAAATTAGACTCAAAATTAGATCTATTTAATGAGAATGAAGTTTCTGAAAATATTTTAAGACCAGATTTAGATTATCATAATAGAAGTACTGTAGATCTTTATGGGTCTTTGCGTTATAGTTTTCCAATGAAATTTGTTAAAAAAGGAGCAATGAGTGGTTTTGCTAAAATATATGCAGGAAACATATTTGCTCAAGATTCAATGAATTGGACTCAATATGGAATATCAATAGGCATATTAACTTTCTAAAACAATTAAATATGAAACACTTAACAAAGAATTTTTTAACTAAAGCACTTCTATTTGTTGCTATTATAACTATCGCATTTTCGTGTGATAAGGATAGTGACAGCAGAGTTAAATTACCAATTGTATCTTTTGAATCTTCTCAAATAACAATAAATACAGATTCTGGTAAGTACGATCTAAAACTAAGATTATCTACAGCAGCATCTTCAAATTTTTCTGTTAAAGTAGATCTTTCGGGAACCGCAGTAGAGAATGAGCATTATACAGTAGCTTCTAAAGAGATTGCTGTTGCTCAAGGAGCAACAGAGGCGATATATCCTATTACTATTTTAAATGATAATATATGGGATAATAATTTAACGATTAAAGTTACAATTGCACCTTCTACAAGCTATGTTGTGGATCCTCAACTCTCTTCACAGATTGAGATTAAAATGACAAAAGAGATTGTACTGCCTGTTATTTCATTTTCTGATAATACCACAATTCATACAAATCCTTTTAATGCAGAGGAGTTAACATTTACTATATCATCATCTGAGATATTAAAAGCCAATACAGAGTTTATTATTGAGTCAGATAGTGACCTTAGAATTGGAGATGACTTCTTAATTAATGGCGGTAGCACCAATAGAGTGACTATTGATAAGGACTCAAATTCAAAAGAGTTTAAAGTAGCAATTAAAAAGAAAGATATTGGAGGATTTAATAAGAATCTTAAACTCAATTTAGTACCTGCAGATCCAAAGAGAGCAACTATTTCTCAAGACAAAGGCTCTGTTACAATTGAGGTTATTGATCCTTTAGTAGACTTATCTCCGATGTTAAGAACATCTGCACTTTTAGGTGGAGCAGGATTCCAAATATACCAGCAAGTTAAAGGAACAGATGGTTCTTGGGTTGGTAGAGTTACATTAAACTCTAGTTCAAATACTGAAAAGAGAAACTATTTAAGAACTCATAGAAATTTATCATTCATTGCAGCATTTGATTGTAATTCAAATACAGCTGGAGGAGATGTTTTAAGATTAGCAGATATGCTTACTTTTGGCTCTGCAGATACCGTTATTGCCGATTATGGTGCAGCAAGGACTGCTAGATACTTTTCTCCTACAGACTCTCTTTTAAGATTTGTTGCAGATGGAAAAAATATTCAAAAAGGTATTGTAACATCTCCAAAACAGAAGTTTACTGCTAAACTTATTTTAAGAGAAAACTGGGAGACTGGTACAAATACTAATAAACAATGGCATATAGATTCAAAAGCAACAGGTGGTGATATTACAAAAAGTACCGTTCCAACATTCCATACTATGGAGATTTGGTTAGAGAAATTAGAAGGTACTTATGATTTTACCGGAGATGCTGAGATCATTTTTACTGCTTGGTTTAAGAGTAGTTCTCCATATTTTATGAGAATATTGCCAGCAGATTTGGATGTTAAGAAAGATGGTGATATGTACAAGGTAACATATAGATACTATCCAAGATAGTTCTAGATATATTAGGTTAAGTAATGATTAAATAAATTCGTGTATGTTTAAGAAGTTAACGCTGTTTGCCTCATTATTGCTTTTGACAACATTTATCTATGCTCAAGATAGCTTTATAAAGGTTGTAAAAAAAGGTAGTGCTTATAAATTTGAGATTCCCGATTCTCTATTAGGTGAGTCTATTTTATTTGGTTCCAGAGTTGTAGATATAAGCTCTCCATCTGCAAAGGTCTACTCTGCTGGTCAAATGAGAAGACCCCCTGTATTGATAAGGTTTTCCAAACGTGATAAGTTAATAGTTATAGAAGAGGTAAATACTTTTGTGGATGTGAATAATAATGACCCTATTTATGACCCACTATCGGCAAATATGAGAGTAGGCGGCGTTAACTATTTTGACATTGAGTCCAGAAATGAGACTAATGATGCATCTGTTATCGATGTAACAAAATATTTTTCCGATGAGGTTCAGTTAGCATGGCCTCTTCCTGATAATGTTAAGAAGGGTAGGTTAGATAGTAAACTAAGTAAATTGCTTTATATTAAGGAGTTTAATGATAGAGTCAATATTAGAAGTTACTATGAGTTTTTGGGTGGTAAAGAGACATTTACTATTACTGTCCAATATTTTTTATTAAGACTTCCAAAAGAGGAGTTAAGGGCAAGATTTAATGATCCTAGAGTTGGTTATTTATCATATAATAGAAGGGCTTATAGCTCTGGAAGGGGTATATCTACTAATAGATATATTACAAGATGGAGAATAGAGCCAAAACCAGAAGATGTTTTAAGGCATAAACAAGGTGAGTTGGTAGAGCCTGCTAATCCTATTATAATGTATATTGAACCATATTTCCCAAAAGATTGGATTCCATATATTAAACAAGGAGTAGAAGATTGGAATTCTGCATTTGAGAAAATTGGGTTTAAAAATGTTATGCAAGCTAGAGAGTTTCCAAAAAATGACCCAAGTTTTGATCCTTATGATATTAAAACTAATGTAATAAGATATCTTCCTTTAGATGAAGCCAATGCTGCAGGTCAAGTTTGGACAGATCCACGAAGTGGAGAGATTATTAATGGAGAGGTATTATGGTGGAATAATGTTGTAGATCTTTTCTCTATGTGGAGATTTACACAAACAGCGGCAGTTGATCCAAAGGCTAGGGCAATTGAGTATGATAGTGAGATGATGGGTGAGATGGTTAGATATGCGATTGCTCATGAAGTGGGTCATATTCTTGGATTACAGCACAATATGAGGAGTTCTTATGCATATCCAGCCGACTCATTAAGATCGGCAACTTTTACTCAAATATATGGAACTACTGCGTCAATTATGGATTATGCAAGAAATAACCATATTGCAAGGCCAGGAGATCTAGAGAAGGGTGTAAAAATGACTCCTCCAGTATTAGGCCCATTTGATTATTTATCAATAGAGTATGGATATAAATATATTCATGATGTCAAAACACCAGAACAAGAGTTACCAGTTTTAGACTCTATTTTTAAATCAAAGGGCAATGATCCAATGTACCTTTTTGCTCCATTTATAGCAGTACCTATATCACCAGATCCATCGGCACAGTCTGAGAGCTTAGGGGATAATGTACTTATATCTTCTAGAAATGGTATATTAAATACACAGATTATATTAGATAGTCTGATTAATTGGACTTTGGCACATTCTGGATCTCAATCTATTTTAGAGAGAAGATATGAGGCTCTTTCGAGGCAATATTTTAGATACATTACACTATCAATATCTTATATAGGGGGTAGATATTCTTATCAAGGTCCTCTTGAGGCCGATTTTGTAAGACATGTGCCAATAAATAAGGAAAAGCAGAGAGAGGCCTTGAAGAGTGTTATATTTTGGCTTAGAGAGGCTCCAGAGCATTTAGATAATCCAAGATTTTCTCCTATAATGGGTTCTGTTACAGATAATGTGCTTAGGCGTCAATCCGAGATTATGGAATCTCTTGTAAGTGGAGGTTTTGTAACTCCAAGAGTTCTTCAAAATAGCTCCTTTGCAGGTGATGTATACACTCTGGAGGAGTATTTAAGAGATTTAGATACTTTTATTTGGAAGAGCTTTTGCACAAATAGCATTTACGATAAAAACATTCAAATCACCTATATTCAATCTTTAAAAAATTTATCTCAAATACCACAAAGGGGAGATAGTATGATGTTAGGGAGTTCTGCTATTATTGCAGATGCTGCCTACTCTCAGTTAATTAATACTAAAAAGAGTATTAAGAGAATGATAAAAGGCAATAGAAAGTCAAAAGAACATTATAAATTTTTATTAGAAATATTAGAAAAAAATTAAGATGAAGAGATTATTATTAGCTCTGATAGTAGCACTATTTTTTATTCCAGTAAACCTTGTTGCCGATGAGGGTATGTGGCTTCCTCTGCTTTTGAAAAATGAGAAGTATGCTAAAATGAGAAAAATGGGTTTAAGGCTTAGTCCAGAGGAGATTTATAGCATAAATCAGGCATGTATAAAAGATGCTGTGATTGGTCTTATGGGAGAAGGTGCAAATCTAAGGAGTTTTGGAACGGCTAGTTTTATTTCTGATAGTGGCCTTATTATTACAAATTACCACGTGGTATTGTCTCATATTGAGAGGTTTTCTACTAAAGAGAATGATTTTATTAAATATGGGTATTGGGCAAATAATCGTTCAGAGGAGTCTTTGTGTAGAGGATTACAGATGAAACAGCTCATAAAGATGGTTGATGTGACAGATCGAATTTTAGAGGGGACAGAAAATCTCACGGGAAGAGAGAAGAATAATAAAATAAATGAAAATGGTGTAGCCATTGCAAAAGAGTTGACAGCAGGCACAAGATATGAGGCAAAGACTCAAGCATTATTTGGAGGTAGTCAGTATATTATGAATATTTATGCTGTTTATAGAGATATCCGTATGGTTGCTGCTCCACCATTTGTTTTGGGAAAATTTGGAGGTAATGATGATAATTATTCATGGCCAAGACACACTGCAGATTTTGCAGTATTGAGAGTTTATGCCAATGATAAAAATGAGCCAGCCTCTTTCAATAAAAATAATAGACCATACTCTCCAAAACACTTTTTACCAATATCGGCAAAAGGGGTTAAAGAGAATGATTTTATAATGATTGTAGGGTATCCAGGTTCTACAAGACAGTATGTTCCCTCTTTTGCTTTAGAGAAAATAATATACTCGGAGACTGCAGAAAAAGCGGCTATTGCTAGAGAAAAAATGAATATACTTCAAAATGCGATAGAGCAAGATCCTTCTTCAAAATTTAGATATACAACAAGACTATCTTCTGTTGGAAATAGTTATCTAAGATGGAGCGGAGAGATTATGGGTGTTGATAAATTAGATCTTGTAAATGTTAAGAGAGAGGAGGAGAGAAGATTTAATGAGTGGGTTTCTAAAGATGAGAAGAGAGTTGCTAAATATGGCGATATTTTAGAGAGAATGGAGAAGCTTTATGAAGAGGTTGCTGAATACAATTTGGCTAATGCATATTTCTTGGAAGCTGGTATAACTGGTTCAGAAATAGTGCCATTTATCGGAAAGTTTGAGAAGCTTGTGGCTATGTACAATAGAAAGAGTCTTAACTCCAGAGCTGCAGATTCCGAGGCTAGAAGATTAATCGGTTTAACTCATCAGTTTTTTAACAATTGGAATTATGAAGTAGATAGACAGATGTTTAGAAATCTGACCTATAGATATTACCAAAAGATGAGCCCTAAGTTTAAACCAGAGATTATGGATAAATTAATTCATAAATACAATGGTGATATTGAATTAATGAGTCAGACTCTATTTGCAAACTCTATATTTACTAATAAAGAGAGACTTTTAGAATTTTTAGAGACCGAGAGTGAAAGTAGAGATGTTGCAAATCTAATGAAAAATGATGAGCTATATCAAATGGCAATTGGCTACTATATGATAAATGTAGATAGAATAGCCAGACAAAGAGGAGATTTGCAGTCTAAATTATTAGAGTTAAATGCTATATATATGCAGGGCTTGTTAGAAATGAACCGTAAAAATACAATTTATCCAGATGCTAATAATTCTCAAAGGGTTAGCTATGGAAGAGTTACAGGTGTAAATTCTATTGATGGCTTAATTTATACTCCATTTACAACGCTAACAGGTGCTAATATCAAATACAAGAATAATTTAGATAATCCCGATTTTTATCTACCTAGAAAAATAAGAGACTTATATAACAAAAGGGATTTTGGAAGATATGGTTCAAAGAGTGGCGAACTTTTTGTTAACTTTTTGACTAATGCTCATACTACAAGCGGAAGTTCAGGTTCTCCAGTAATAAATTCACGAGGAGAATTGGTTGGCCTAAATTTTGATAGAATATGGCAAGGTGTAGGATCTGATTATAGATATGATAGTGATATCTCAAGATCTATAAGTGTAGATATTAGATACATATTATTTATACTAGATAAGTATGCTCCTAATAACTATGTTTTAAATCAATTACAGATTAAGTATTAAACAATTATATTTCTGTTCAGTTTAGAGGGTTGTCCATTTTTTTGGGCAGCCCTCTAATTATATTATATTTGTAGCCAACTTAAATATTTTAAATTATGAAAAAATGGGCTATTCCCTTTTTTGCCTTCATTTTGTTACTTTTTGGATGTAATTCGGGCAATAATATTAATGATAATTCCATAAACGAGACCTCTATATCTCAAAATTGGGCTATTGCTCTTCATGGAGGTGCAGGCGGTAATGCCAAAGGCATTTCTCAAGAGAAAATATTGGAGTATGAAAAAGAACTTATAAAGGCTCTAGAGCTAGGGGTAGAGTTAATAGAGAGCGGAGAGTTAGCTCTTGATGTAGCACAACAGGTTGTAGTCTTTCTTGAAGACTCTCCATTATTTAATGCAGGTAAAGGTGCCGTAAAAACATATGATGGATTTTATGAACTGGATGCAGCAATCATGGATGGTTCTACACTAAATGCGGGAGCTATTGCAGGTGTAAGAGATATTAAAAACCCAATAAAAGCAGCACGTGCTGTTATGGATAGTTCTAAGCATCTATTATTGATTGGTCAAGGTGCATCATTATTTGCTAAAAATTTAGGGTTAGAGATTGTAGAAAACTCATATTTTTCTACACAGAGTAGAGAAGAGCAACATAAACAGTTGATCTCTGGAAAAGAGAATCCAGACCCTAGGGGAACTGTTGGATGTGTTGTTAGAGATTTAAATGGAGATCTTGCTGCAGCTACATCAACTGGAGGAATGTCTGGGAAACGCTGGGGTAGAGTAGGTGATGTACCTGTTATTGGTGCAGGCACTTATGCAAATAATTCAACAGTTGCAGTATCTGGGACAGGTCATGGAGAGTATTGGATAAGAAGAGTAGTTGCCTATGATATATCGGCTTTAGTAGAATATAAAGGGTTATCATTGGATAGTGCTGCTCATGAGGTTATTTTTAATAAAATAGACCCTATGGGAGGATCCGGAGGAGGTATTATAGCCGTTGATAAGGATGGGGAGCTATCTTTGGTTTTTAATACAGACTTAATGCATCGTGCCTGGGCTTCTTATAAAGGAGATAAGTGGGTGGGTGTCTTAAAAAATAAGCAGAGAGAGGTAAAGTAGAGTTATAATTTTAATGGATTTACAAATGAAAAGAATAATTAAACTCTCTCTTCTGCCAAAGGTAATTATTGCTATAATTCTTGGATCACTTTTTTCTCTTTTTTTACCAGATTTTGTTGTTAGAATTTTTGTAACTATCAATGGTATCTTTTCCAATTTCTTATCGTTTATTATTCCACTTTTAATTTTGGGCCTGGTAGCTCCTGGAATTGCCGATATGGGTAAAGGTGCTGGTAGAATGTTGCTATTTACAGCTTTAATCGCCTATGGTTCTACAATAGCAGCTGGTTTTTTCTCGTTTTTTACTACGCAGTTTTCTCTTCCTCTTCTTTTGGATGTAGAGAGTTTGGATATATCTTCACAATTAAATGGACAGAGTATTCTTTCAACTTTTTTTGAGATAGATATGCCTCCATTAATGAGTGTTACAACATCTCTGATATTGGCGATGGTTTTGGGATTAGGAGTCTCTATTATCCAAGGAGAGAGTTTTAAAGCTCTATTTAATGAATTCCGTTCAGTTATTATTCTAATTATTAATAGCGTTATCATTCCATTTTTACCAATTTATATTTTTGGCATTTTTTTAAAGATAGGAGCAGACGGAGAGGTAATTACTATTTTTTCTCTCTTTTTTAAAGTGATAGTTATAATATTTATAATGCATATTCTTCTTTTAATGACTCAATTCTTAATTGCAGGATATGTTGCTAAAGTTAACCCTTTTAAGAGTTTTAAGAACATGCTTCCAGCTTATATGACTGCACTTGGAACTCAATCTTCTGCTGCTACAATACCAGTTACTCTTAAGCAGGTTAAAATTAATGGGGTTAAGGATATGGTTGCCGATTTTGTAGTACCACTTTGTGCAACAATTCACCTCTCTGGTAGTATTTTAAAGATTGTAGCATGTGCATATGCTATTATGTTTATATTTGGGATGGATTGCTCCCTCTCTATATTTTTGGGGTTTATTTTAATGTTGGGAATAACCATGGTTGCTGCACCTGGCGTTCCAGGAGGAGCAATAATGGCGGCTGTTGCTTTATTGCAAAGTATGCTAGGTTTTGACTCGAATCAAGTTGGCATGATGATAGCGTTATATATTACCATGGATAGTTTTGGTACAGCATGTAATGTAACTGGCGATGGAGCGATTGCCTTGATTATGAATAAAATATATACAAATAAAGATGAAAGTATTTAGAGTGCCTTTGCATTGGCAGATATTAATCTCCATTCTTGTAGCAATCCCAATAGGGTTCTTCTTTTATGAAAATGTGCCCTCAATAAAATGGATTGGCGACATGTTTATCAGATCGTTAAAGATGATCGCTATTCCTATAGTATTCTCATCACTAGTAATGGGGGTTTCTAGTTTGGGTGGATATAAAGATTTAGGCCGATTAGCAGGGAAAACTCTCTCGTTTTATCTTATTACAACACTATTTGCCGCTATTTTAGGGGTCTTATTAGTTAATATTATTTCTCCTGGGGTTGGTGCAGACTTAAATCTAAAACAAGATATAGAGCAACTTAATATATCAAAACTATCGTTTAAAGATCAGATGGTGGGCGTGGTACCTCAAAATATTTTTGAGGAGTTATCTAAAGGGAATCTTCTCCCAATTATATTTTTTGCAATATTACTTGGGTTCTTTATAACCAAGGTTTCTCAAGAGTCTCACAACTCATTAAATACGCTTTTTAAAGCTTTCTTTGAAGTGTTTATGAAGATGACGCTTTTTATAGTAAAATTTACCCCATTAGGCGTCTTTGCTATTGTTTCTAATATTGTTGCAGAACAACAGGCCGATACTCAGAAACTTGTAGGTCTAATGAGTAGTCTTGGACTATACACATCTGTTGTGTGGCTAGGGTGCTTCTTACATAGTACAGTAACACTTCCTGCATTAGTCTATTCAATTACTAAATATAATCCGTACAAGCATATAAAGAAAATGTCAGTCACACTACTAACTGCATTCTCCACCTGCTCCTCTGGTGCTGCGTTACCCTTAGCAATAAAAGATTCGCAAGAAAAGGTTGGTATATCTAATAAAATAGCCAGTTTTGTTCTGCCTCTAGGTAGTACAATTAATATGAATGGAACAGCTCTTTACGAAGGTGTTACTGCTATTTTTATAGCTCAGGCATATGGAATAGATTTAAGTATAACTCAACAATTTTTGATTATTTTGACCTCAGTAGTAGCAGCAATAGGATCTGCAGGAATTCCCATGGCAGGATTAGTAATGATAGCTGTTGTTCTGGGTGTAGTTGGACTACCATTAGAGGGTATAGGTTTAGTTTTAGCTGTTCAGCAATTGTGTGATATGGCTAGGTCTACAACTAATGTTCACGGAGATACTTGTGCTGCTGTTGTTATAGCACATACAGAAGGGGAGAAACTAAATCTATAGCATCTCCCCTAACTTTGTGCGATATATTTTTATACTAGCTATTTAGCTCTCTTCCCGATTTGATTATTAAATCTTTAATTTTATTTACAAACTCCTGGTTAGAAATAAGTTCTTCTATGCTAGTGTGCATTCTGTATCTCCAATAGTGTTTCGGATTGGCTGGAATATTAATTCGTTCTACGTTAGGGTCTTCTCGTCTTAGATTTTCAAATATTGATAGCCAATCTTGTAGGGGTAATACTGCTAACATAGAAGGAGAGTGCAGATGATCCTCAATTATTCTTTGACATAACCAAGTTTCACAATAATATGGAGCCTCTCCATGAATATTTAGAACTTTATTATAATATTCTTGACTAGTTTGCCTATCCTCTTCCCACCATCCTCTTAATGTACTTGTATCATGAGTTCCAGTTGTACATACTGATAGGTATGGATATCTATTTGGATAGCCAAATTTGTCTTTTGGATCTTTTGGCATTCGTTGTATCTCTAAGCTAGTTATCTTTAATCGATCCATTGCACTAGGTACACATGCTGGAATCATCCCCAGATCTTCTCCACATACAAGCATTCCAGTAGATGAGATAAGCGCTGGTAGTTTTTTCATGGCGTTAGAATACCAAAAATGATCATTTCTTTCATAGAAAAAATGGTTGTAGATTCTATTATAAGCCTCTTTTTGATAGTGATCTAAAGTTTGATATGACTTTGTGAATTGAGCAGATATTCTTGGATAATAGTGGCCTGGATTTTCTAGGTCTTCTATGAAAATTAGATCTGCGCAAATAGATAACAAAGCCTCTTTATGTTTAACAATTTCGCTTTCACATTTATCAATAAAGTCTTCTATTTTTTGTTGAGTATTTAAATGCTCTTTAAAGTGATATTTACCATCTGAATCTTGTACAAAGAAGATTGGTTTGATGAGGTCTTTATCATAGGCAAAATACTCATCTAAAATCCATTCTTGAATAAATGGATTGCAATCTCTATTTGGATTAAAATTAAAACCAAACCCATTTATCTCCTCTTTTGTAAAAGGAATAGATGGTTTAAATATTCCTAACAGACCCTCAGTAGCAGAAGTAGGAATCTCCCATATTCTAAAAAATCCTAAAATATGATCAATTCTATATGCATCAAAATACTCCTCCATCTTTCTAAAACGATTCTTCCACCAAGCATAGCCATCCTTCTCCATTACATCCCATTTATATGTAGGGAATCCCCAATTCTGCCCTTTTACAGAAAAATCATCTGGTGGAGCACCTGCTTGACCATTAAAATTGAATAGGTGTGGTTCTGCCCATGCCTCTACAGAGTTTTTATTTATACCGATTGGAATATCCCCCTTTAAGATAACCTTTTTTGAATTAGCATAAATATGTGCTTCGCTTAGTTGTTTATGTAAGTGGTACTGAACAAAAAAATGAATTGCAATTTTATCATAAATAGCAGAGTCTGGTGAGCATAATAACTCTATTTTTTCGCGATTAAATAGTGAGTGCTCTTTCCATACTCTAAAATTTGCTGTTTTATATTTGTCTCTCAAAAAACTAAATGCTGCATATGGAATAAGCCAATATTTATTACTTGCAAAAAACTCTTTATAGTCTTTAGTTTTAAAAGTCTTTTCAGCCTCTTGAGTATATATTTTTGAAATATAATTCCACTTTAGGTTATTAACCTTTTCGTAATCAATCTCCTCTAATTTATTGAGTTTCTCTGCTCGTTTTTTAAACCTTTCAGTAAATTCTCTATCCTTAATTATACCAATCTCTTCTAAATTTAAATACATAGGATGTATTGCATATATAGAAATGGCACCATATGGATAAGAGTCAACCCAAGTTTTTGTCATAATAGTGTCGTTAATAGGAAGAATCTGTAAAACATTTTGAGATGTTTTTTCCATTAGATCGACCATAAGTTTAAGGTCCTTAAAGTCTCCTATACCACAACTATTATTAGTTCTAAGTGAAAAAACAGGTATTGCTGTTCCAGCAATCCTTGGTTTTGTAGCAGTAAGTCTTATTGAGAAATGATTAACAAAGGTCTTTACCTTATTGTTATTATTAATATTGTGGAAAAATCTATTTTCACCTTCTTCCCATACATAAGAAATATTCTGATTATCTACATACTCTACTGCAAATTTGTACTCTAATTTAGACGGAAGATTAGATCCATTTGTTGTAAATTCCCATAATCCAGAATTATTTAATTGCATAGAAGGAGCTTTAGTAAGATCCCAATCACCCAATTCTTTGCAGTTCCCACATATTTTAACTCTATTTGAGTTAGAAATATTATTTGCAGATAGTGAAAAAGTTATATTTCCATCTCTAATAATCTGATCTGTAGATCCAAAGAAAATCTGTTTATATGCTGTAGATAAAAATGGGGCTTCTGAATTATAAGACCTCCATTGGTCATAAACAAAAACTTCATTAAATGAGTCGTTAGTGAATACTCTAGGAGGTCCTGCTTCATAGAATTTATCTCCTGAATTATCACTCAAAATATATGAGTATGTAAATGGGTCACTATTTCTAGATGTGTACAGATAATTCCACACTCCATTTTTGTACTCCATTTTATAAGTTGCACTCTCTTTTGAACTATGAGAGTTTATTGATATAAGCAACTCTTGCCCATATCGTGTTTGGTAAGGAATAGCAAAGAAAACCTTCATAATATATCTGTTTTAATTGTGTATAAATCAATTTAGTTTCATAAAATTAGATAATTTTCGTTAATTATTATTATTTTTACCTAAAAGTAGATAATAATGAAACAATCTTTTTTTAAATCGGATGGTAATAAATCTCGGGATATTAAGTTTGTCTCAGTAATAGTACATATTTTTGCACTTGCCCATGCACTATCTTGTTATATGTTTAGAATAAATGAGATTAGTGATGCATATGCTCTCTCTGTTCTTACCGTATCTATGGTTGTAATAATTATTTTATTCTTTAAAGTATCTTTGGATGTATTAGTCTCTCTTCTTTTAATATCTTCTTTGGCTGGCTTTTACTTGGGAACACATGGAGCTGTATTAGTACAATCTATATTATCAGTTAATATTTTATGGTCTCATATTATTACAACTTTTATTGTAACAGAGTTATTAGGATGGCTTGTGTTTATCATTGTTAGAAAACCAAATAAGAATGAGATCTTACGGAGTAAAAAAAATAGTTGAAATTACTATACTCATAATTTTTGTCTTAGGGTTTAGAGTCTTAATAGAGGAGTCTATTCCTCTTTTTGAAGAGAACCTAAATTTGTCATTTGGTAAATTTTTAGCTAGAATTTTAGGTAATTATCCTATTACTATATTTATGATTATTTCTGATATTGTAATAGCATATGGGATTAATAGATATTTACCTAAAGAGAGAGCAGATTATAAGTTTATAACAATTATACTAGGTTCTCTATTAGTAGCATTTATCTCCTCTATTTTTATTAGGCTACCAATTTGGAATAAAGGAGCCTCTTATATCTTTTTTTCTGATATATATTTTAATTTGACGCTTTTGACTGCATTTGTTCTGAATTTGCTGATTCTGTCTCTATTTCATATCTATATTTACTATTTGAAATCTCATGAAAGAGCATTAAATATTGAGATTGGAAAGAAAAATAGGGCTCAATACCAATATTTACAACTTAAAAGACAGCTTAATCCTCATTTTTTGTTTAATAGCCTAAATGTTCTAGACTATCTGATTGCTACAGATTCAGATAAGGCAAGTTTATATGTGAAGAAGCTATCATCTGTCTATAGATATTTGCTCAGAATAGAAGAGAGTAAAACTGTCTCTTTAAGAGAAGAGATTGAATTTGTATCTATGTATTGCGATCTTCTAAAGGAGAGATTCACCAAAGGATTTATAGTTGAAATTGATATAGCAGAGGAGTGTAAAAACTTTTTTATCATTCCAGGTGGACTTCAGATGCTTGTTGAGAATGCTACTAAGCATAATATTGTTAGTGCCGATAAACCCTTAACAATAAATATATACACCAATAAAGATTATGTTGTTGTAAAAAATAACTTACAACTTAAAATTAACTCATTTGAATCTGAGGGTATTGGCCTTAAAAATATTGTGGGGCAATATAAAATCTTGTTTAAAAAAGATGTTGATATTATTCCAGATTCGGAATATTTTGTAGTTAAAATCCCATTAGTAAAGAGAACATGAGAGTACTGATACTAGAAGATGAGTTGCCTGCTCAATTACAGCTTAAAAGATTAATTGAGAAATATTATCCTTCATTTGAAATAGCTTCTATGATTGGGTCTTTAGAAGAGGCAGCAACATGGTTATCAAATAATAGTGTAGATATTATATTTATGGATGTAGAGCTTTCCGATGGAGTCTGTTTTGAGTTATACAATATGGTTGAAATAGAGTCTAACGTTATAATAACAACTGCATACGAGAATTATGCATTGAAAGCTTTTAAAATTAATAGTATAGATTATTTGTTAAAACCTATTGAAAGTGAGTCTTTTGTTAAAGCTGTTGAGAAATGTTTGGGTAGTTTAACAAATATAAACTTAGAAAAGAGCTTAGTAAATCAATTACTTTCTAACTCCAAAGTGTATAAGCAGAGACTTACAGTAAAATTAGGTAATAATATAATAATTTTGAATGTTACAGATATTGCATATTTCTATTCAGAAGATAAATATACCTATATTGTTACAAAAGATAATAAAGAGTATCTATCAGACTATACGCTGGAGTCATTAGAAGATCAGCTAAATCCATCTACTTTTTTTAAGCTGAATAGATCTTGTATTGCAGGTATTCATGCAATAGTATCTGTTAGCAAGCACTTTAATTCTAGATTAAAAGTTAAACTAACTCCTCAATTTAAAGGAGAGCTTCTTGTAAGTAGAGTTAGAGTACCTCTTTTTATGAAATGGTTAGAGGGAGGAGCAATTTAGGCTATTTTTTAGTTCTAATTTTTGCGAAATTCATCCTATAAAATATTAAGTTCATCGGATATCGTCACTTTTTTGTAATAATTTATCTTATTTTTAATAAAAACTTAGATAAATGAACAAAAAAAAGATGTCTTTTTGGGATATCTGGAATATGAGCTTCGGCTTTTTAGGTATCCAATTTGGATTTGCACTTCAGAATGCAAATGCAAGTAGAATTTTACAAACTTTTGGTGCAGATGTAGAGCATCTATCCTGGTTTTGGATAGCAGCTCCTCTGACTGGAATGATTGTTCAGCCTATTGTTGGTCACTATAGTGATAGAACATGGACCAAACTAGGTCGTAGAAAACCATACTTTCTGTTTGGTGCTATATTTACTGCTATTGCTTTGGTGTTTATGCCAAATTCATCTATGCTTGCACATATACTGCCAGCAATGTTTATTGGAGCAGGTATGTTAATGATTATGGACGCATCCATAAACGTTGCAATGGAGCCATTTAGAGCTTTAGTAGCAGATCTTTTGCCTTCTGATCAACGAACTTTAGGGTTCTCAATTCAAACTTTCTTAATAGGAATAGGAGCTGTTATAGGCTCCTGGTTGCCTTTTATTCTTGGAGAGTGGTTTGGTTTTGATAAGACGGCTCCAGAGGGAATTGTTCCTAGAAATGTTGTTGCCTCTTTCTATTTTGGAGCGGCAATGCTTATGATTTCTATAATATGGACAGTAATTAAAACAAAAGAGTATCCACCAGAGGAGGGAGCAAAGGAGAATGACATAGATAATAAGTCTGGGTTAGGTCAAATATTCAAGGACTTTGCTAATATGCCAAAAACAATGAAGCAGTTGGGATTAGTCCAGTTTTTCTCATGGTTTGCTCTCTTCTCTATGTGGGTATTTACCACACCTGCAGTTGCAGTACATATTTATGGAGCTGCAGTAGATGATACATCTTCTGCTCTTTTTCAGGAAGCGGGAAATTGGGTAGGAGTAATTTTTGGTATATACAATGGTATTGCTGCAATATATGCACTGTTTTTACCAGCGATTGCTAAACAGCTAGGAAGAAAACTTACTCACTCTCTATCTCTTATATTGGGTGGTATTAGTTTAATTTCATTCTATTTTATTAAAGAGCCAATAATGTTAATAATTCCAATGGTTGGAATTGGAATAGCTTGGGGTAGTATTTTAGCAATGCCTTATGCAATTTTGGCTGGTTCTATTCCTGCAAAAAAGATGGGAATATATATGGGGTTATTTAACTTTTTTATTACCATCCCTCAAATTATTAATGGTATAATTGGAGGTCCAATAGTAAAGAGATTATATGATTCGCAAGCAATTTATGCTTTGGTTATGGCTGGTATATTTTTATTGATAGCCTCTGCAAGTGTAATCTTTGTAGATGATAAAGATGATAATGCTAAACTGAACTTATTTAAAAAGAGATAGTTTATATATAAATGAACACACACAATTTACTTAAACAATAATTATATGAAGAGATTTGTATTATTGATGTCTGTTTTGCTGTTATTAACAGCAACTGGTATCGATGCCCAACAAAGAACCTCGATTTCTGGGGTAGTAGTTGATGCAAAGAATGCTCCTTTAATTGGAGTAGTGGTACTTGAGAAAGGAACGATGAATGCTGTTGAGACAAATATTGAAGGTCGGTTTAATATTGTAGTTCAATCAGATCAATCTGTTCTAGTTTTCAATTACCTAGGATATGATACAAAAGAGGTTGTTGCGTCGCAAGCCTCAGTTGTTTCATTAGTAGAGGATATTAGCTTGTTAAGCGAAGTTGTAGTGATTGGATATGGTCAGGTTCGTAGAGAAGACATGACCGGATCTATTACTGCAATAAGACCAGATCAGCTTAATAGAGGTACTATCACAGCACCTCAAGAGCTATTAATTGGTAAGGTCGCTGGGGTTCAAATTACTCCAGGAGACGGAGCTCCTGGTTCTGGTCCAACAATTAGAATTAGGGGTGGAGCTTCGTTAAGAGCTAGTAATGACCCTTTAATTGTAATTGATGGAGTGCCTGTATCTAATGATGCTGCTCCAGGAATGAGAAATGCATTAGCATCTGTAAATCCATCGGATATTGAGACATTTACTGTTCTTAAAGATGCTTCGGCAACCGCAATCTACGGAGCTAGAGCATCTAATGGAGTAATAATTATTACAACCAAAAAAGGCTCTTCTAAGTTTAAAGTTGAGTATAACTCAAGCTATGCAGTAAATCAAAATATTAAAACGATTGAGTCGTTGAATGCTGCCGATTTTAAATCTAGAATATCTCAGGCATATCCTGTGGGTACTTCTGTTGGTGATGCAGCTGCTGCTCTTTTTGGAACACATGATACTGATTGGCAAAAAGAGATATATAGACTAGGTTTTACTACAGATCAAAATCTATCGGTTTCTGGAACATATAAGTTTTTGCCATATAGAGTATCCTTTGGATACAATAATCAACAGGGAACTTTAAAAACATCTTCTTTTGAAAGAACCACCGTTGGTGTTAACCTATCTCCATCATTTTTTGATAATCATTTAAAAATTAGAGCTAATATTAAAGGAGTATTAAATAATAATGATTTTGTAGATGATGGCGCCGTAAGAGCTGCTGCATTCTTTGATCCTACAAAACCAATTAATAATACTACTGGTGATTTTAACGGATATTGGAACTGGGGTACTCAGAATAATCCAAATACATTAAGTGGTACAAATCCAATGTCTTTGATTTATGATAAATTCGATAATGCAAAGACCAAAAGAGCTATTGGTAATATTGAGTTTGATTACACAATGCCATTCTTGCCAGATTTAAAAGCTAATTTGAATATGGGTATGGATATTGCCGAAGGTAGTGGAAATAAGGGTGATAAGGTTGGTTCGTTTATGTCTTGGAAAGATGCCGAGTTTAAGGGCATAGGTAGAGGTGAAAATTGGGAGAACAAAAGAAAAAATAGTGTTTTAGATTTTTATCTTAACTACTCTAAAGAGTTACCTAGTCTGTATTCAAAATTTGATATTATGGGTGGTTACTCTTGGCAACATTTTCATTCAGAAGATTTTAATGTAGTAAGATCTAATCATGCAACAAATCCAATAGAGAAAGATCCTACTACTTTTGAAACAGAAAATTTCTTAGTTTCGTTCTATGGTAGATTAAATTACTCTATTCTTGATAGATATCTAATTACAGTATCACTTAGAAATGATGGATCTTCTAGATTTTCAAAAGATAATAGATGGGGTCTATTCCCATCGGTAGCTTTAGGATGGCAGATTAAAAAAGAGTCTTTTATGCAAAATTTTGAGTCTCTATCAGATCTTAAACTAAGAGCCAGTTATGGAGTTACTGGTCAGCAAGACCTTCTTTTAACAGACTATCCATATATACCTCTTTATAATATGTCAACCGAGTATTCAAATTATAAATTTGGGAACTCTTTTTATAGTCTATTAAGGCCTAATGGTTATGA
>WPCG01150715.1_pt1 | contig 20972 bp, 15 predicted proteins | sample 5403311 | NCBI WGS metagenome assembly WPCG01 (sample SAMN12869467, study PRJNA574797) | sludge metagenome | isolation source: wastewater treatment of Control | place: China:Beijing | collected 2019-05-17 | reverse complement strand
CTGGTGTCACTACCACCGTCATGTGACAAATTCGCCGGGAGCGAATTTGGACAGCCGCAGGCTGCCCGTAGGGCGAGCGCCGGGAGGGCGCGAGTCAATGTAGGTCATCGTCAAGCTTCAAACAGAAAACCCCGATCTGGAGACAGGTCGGGGTTTTTTCCTTTCCGCGATCGGGGGGGATCACGTCGGGGGCTACGCCAACTGACCCGCAGGCAAGCTCAACCACCCGAAAGCAGCGCGGAAACGAGCCAGCTCAGATGGCGGTGGTATAATCTCCATATTGCGGTTTCCGTTGCCGAGGAGAGGCTCATGAGTCAGGATCGCGTCATCATATTCGATACCACCTTGCGTGACGGTGAGCAGAGTCCCGGCGCCTCGATGACCCGGGAAGAGAAGCTGCGTATCGCCAAGGCGCTGGAGAAACTGCGGGTGGATGTCATCGAGGCCGGTTTCGCCATCGCCAGTCCGGGTGACTTCGAGGCGGTGAAAGGGATTGCCGACACCATCAAGGACAGCACCATCTGCAGTCTTGCACGGGCAGTCGATGCTGATATCGATCGGGCTGCCGAGGCATTGGTCAATGCCAACTCCGGGCGTATCCATACCTTTATCGCCACCAGTCCCATCCATATGGAATACAAGCTGCGCATGCAGCCTGAGCAGGTGATCGAGCAGGCAGTACATGCGATCAAGCGGGCGCGTAACCTGTGCGCTGATGTGGAGTTTTCCTGCGAGGATGGTGGTCGTTCCGAGATCGACTTTCTGTGCCGAATCATCGAACAGGCGATCAAGGCCGGTGCGCGCACCATCAATATCCCCGATACCGTGGGCTACGCGATCCCGCATCAGTTCGCCGAGACCATTCGCCAAGTCATCGAGCGCGTTCCCAATGCCGACCAGGCGATCTTTTCGGTGCATTGCCATAATGACCTTGGCCTGGCGGTAGCCAACTCGCTGGCAGCCGTCAGCGCAGGTGCGCGGCAGGTCGAGTGCACTATCAATGGCCTGGGTGAGCGTGCCGGTAATGCCTCGCTGGAAGAGATCGTCATGGCCATCAAGACCCGTCAGGATGTACTGGGCGTGCAGACCGGTATCGTTACCGAGCATATTCTCAGCACCTCCCGCCTGGTCTCCAGCATCACCGGTTTTCCGGTACAGCCGAACAAGGCCATCGTGGGTGCCAATGCCTTCGCCCATGAATCCGGTATTCACCAGGATGGCGTGCTCAAGCACCGCGAAACCTACGAGATCATGAGTGCCCAGTCGGTGGGATGGCATGCCAACAAGCTGTCGCTGGGCAAGCTGTCCGGGCGCAATGCGTTTCGCACCCGGTTGCAGGAACTGGGTATCGACCTGACCGACCAGGACGAACTGAATGCTGCGTTCGCCCGCTTCAAGGAGCTGGCGGACAAGAAGCACGAGATATTCGATGAGGATCTGCAGGCGCTGGTATCCGATACCGTGACCGATGTAGTGGAGCGCATGCGCCTGGTGTTTCTGGATGTCACCTCGCGGACCGGAGAAACTCCGGTGGCGAAAGTCACCGTGGAGGTGGATGGTGTCGAACAGCAGGCTTGCGCGTCGGGCTCCGGCCCGGTGGATGCGGCCTTCCGGGCATTGGAGCAGATCGCCGGTTCCGGTGCGTCGCTGCAGCTGTACTCGGTCAACGCCATTACCGAAGGTACCGACTCCCAGGGTGAAGTCACCGTTCGCCTGGAAAGGGGTGGTCGTATCGTCAATGGCAATGGCGCCGATACCGATATCGTGATTGCTTCCGCCAAGGCCTATATCAACGCATTGAATCTGATGCATTCGGACGCATACAAGGCGCACCCGCAGGTCGAAGGTATCTGATGCTGGAATCGACACGTCTGGATTATCTTGCCGCCATGGGCGTGACCGGTTGGGTACCGCGGCACGCCTTGCCCCATGCAGCCTTCCGCCTGCCGCCGGAGTTGCCGGACATCGCGGATGAGCCGCAGGAGAGCGCAGGGGATGCGATTGCCGTATCGCCGGCCACGGTGCAGATAGACACGCCGAAGGCGGCGGCCCCCGCTCGGGCGAAGATCATCGTGCGTCCTTCCAGGCCGGAGCCAGCGCCGGCCACGGTCGTCGCGCCCCCAGCTGCCGAGCCCGAGGTCAAGCTACCGCCGCTGGAATCCTTCTATCTGCAGTTATGGATGGCGGGTCCCTGCGCATTGTTGATCGAGACCCCGGAACCGGGGCTGGAAAGCGCATCGCCCGCGTTGCGCCTGCTCAAGGACATCCTGCGTGCAGTGCGCCTGCCGCAGGTGCCGCATCTGTATGCGGACTTTACCTGGCCGCTGAACAGAAACCCGCAGTTCGATCGCAGTGCCCCGGCAGCCAGCCTGGCACTGCAAGCCTTCATGCAGGGGCGCCTGGAAAGTGAACCGGTGGTATCCATCGGCTGCTTTGGCACTTACCCCCGACTGTTGCTGGGGCCGGAGCTGGACGGGCAGGATTTGGCCTGCGGCCGCGAGGAGGCACTGGAACAGCTGCCGCCGGCATGGTTTGCACCTGATCTGGAAGCCTTGATGAAGGACTCGGCGAGCAAGGCACAATTGTGGCAGCAACTGAAGCGCATCATGTCCCGCTGGCAGGTTACGCAATGAGTGAACCGGTGTTTCGTCCCATGACCGAGGCGGACGTGGAGGCAGTATTGAATATCGAGTTCGCCGCTTTCAGTCATCCCTGGACCCGTGGCATCTTTCTGGACTGTGTAAAATCCGGCTATGAATGCTGGATGATGTTCCTCGGTGATCAGCAGGTCGGTCACGGTGTGCTGTCGGCCGCTGGGGATGAATCCCATCTGCTGAATCTGACGGTCAAACCGGAGAGCCAGTGCAATGGATTGGGTGGCAAGCTGCTTGCGCACTTGATCGAGCAGGGCAGGCAGCGCGGGGCCGAGACGACCTTTCTCGAGGTCAGGGAGTCCAATCAACCAGCCATTCGACTGTATGAGCGCTTCGGCTTCAATGAAATCGGTCGCCGCCGAGGATACTATCCCGCCGTCGGCGGCCGTGAGGATGCGCTGGTCATGGCCTATTCGCTAATCGACTGAGCCATCGCTCAATCACCACCAATGGGTTGTCTATGTCGACGCGACAATGGGCTGTTATCGGCCTGCTGACCACCGCCCTGGCCTGGGCCGGGAACGCCCTGATTGCACGGGCCTCGGCGGGCATGTTACCACCGATCAGCCTGTCTTTCTGGCGCTGGAGCTGCGCCCTGTTGCTATTGCTGCCGTTCACTGCACGGGGTGTGTGGCAGCATCGCCAGCTGTTATTGGCACACTGGAAGCGCCTGGTGATCCTGTCGGCGCTCAGCATTGCCTCCTACAACACCTTGCTGTACCAGGCTGCGCAAAGCACCACCGCTATCAACCTGACGCTGGTCGGTACCGGGCTGCCGGTGGCGGCGTTCTTCTGGTCGGTGGTGCTGCTGCGCCAATGGCCGGCATGGACGACATTGTGTGGCGCCTTTCTGGGGTCCTGCGGGCTGCTATTGATCCTGGCGGGTGGGCAACCGGAGCGCTTGCTGATGCTGGAGTTCAATGACGGTGACCTGATCATGCTGGCGGCGGTGCTGTCCTGGGGGCTGTATTCGGTACTGTTGCAGCGCTGGATCATGCCGGTGCCGGGGCTGATATTGATGGCCGCCATGCTGCTGTGTGGGGTGCCGTTGCTGGTGCCGTTCTTTCTCTGGGAGTTGGTGCATGTCGGGCCGATGCCGCTGAGCTGGCAGGCTGCCGGGGCGGTGGGGTATACCGCTGTGTTTGCCTCGCTGCTGGCCTATGTGGCCTGGAACAATGGCGTCAAGGTACTAGGGCCGGCTACCGCCTCGCTGTTCAGCTACCTCACACCGGTGTTCACCGCGCTGCTGGGCGTGCTGCTATTGAGCGAACAGCTGTACTGGTATCACCTGGCCGGTGGCGCGCTGACGTTTCTGGGGTTGCTGTTGGCGACACGCTGGCCACAGGTCAGTCGATAGGTGGCGGCCTGGATTGCGCGCGCCATTGCCGGGGTGCCTGACCGCTCCAGCGCTTGAAAGCCCGAGAGAAGGCGGTTTCATCAGCATAGCCCAGATGCAACGCCAGATCGGTGATTGACTGACCAGAGAGCCGCAGTTGCTGCCTTGCCTCGCTGTAGCGCACCTCATCCAGTAATTGGCGAAAGCTCAGCGAGCGGGCCTGCAAGGCCTGCTGCAGGCTGCGTGGGTGGCGGTCCAGCAGGCGCGCCACTACCTCAAGCCGTGCCTCGCCGGTGGGCAGGATCGATTGCAGAACCAGCCGCACCTGGCTGGCCAGGTCGCCGGGTACCTGGTGGCGCAGGGCGTACTCTTCCAGCAGATGATTCTTGAGCTGCAGGCGCTGCTCCAGCGGGCGCAGGGCAAGGGTTTGGGCACTGGCCCTGATACCATCGAGCGGCTGCTCGAACAGCACTGGGCAGCCGAAGAACTGTACATAGTCCTGCACCCGTCCCATGCAGGCGTGGTGCATGGATACTTCCAGCGGTTGCCACTGGTCACCGAACAGGCTGCGCATGGAACGGTGTACTACCCCCAGGCCCAATTCCAGCAACTGACGCAGATCCACCGACTCCTGCAGTTGCAGACGATACTCCACTTCCAGATAGCGATCGTCCTGCCGCGCGTTCAGGGTTATGCCCTGGGCATGCAGATGCACATATTGCTGGGTCAGCTTGAGCACCTCGGTGAAGCTTTCCGCCTGGGACAGCAACAGGCCGAAGGGGCCGAGCACCAGATAGTCATGGTAGTGGCTCAGGCGCAGGCCGAAGTCGGCACAATTGCCTCGCTCGGCGGCAAGGGTCAGCACCTGGGCAAAGCGTGCATAGGGCAGATGCAGGGCGGCGCGGCGCAGCAACAGCGGGTCCAGCCCGCAGCTCAATAGCAGATCATTGGGGTTCAGCCCGTGGCTGCGGCACAAGCTGTCGAAACCGATGAATACCGCGCTGCGGGCAAGTTGTGACATGGGAAAACCAGCTGGATAGGTATGTCCAGCCTGCGTAGCCATGCGTGAAATGTCAACTTCCCCTTCGTGAAATGTCAGGCCTCTTGTTTCCCGGCTGTCTATCATCAAGGCAGCACCAAGGGAGGGGAGTTCATGACCAAGGCGCAGCATGCGTGTGAAACGCTGGTGATCGGCGCTGGTCTGGCAGGCATCAGTACAGCGCTGGAGCTGCTGGACCTGGGGCGTAGTGTGTTGTTGCTGGATGCGGCACCGCGCAGCCAATGTGGCGGGCAGGCCAATGATGCCTTCGGTGGCATGTTGCTGTGCGGCACGCCTGAGCAGAAGCGCAATGGCATCTCCGACTCGCCGCAACTACTGCTGGAGGACTGGTGCCGGGCGGCGTTGTTCCAGCAGGATGATCTGTGGGCGCGGCGCTGGGCCGAGGCCTATGCCACACGCAATCGCATTGATATCTACGACTGGTTGCGGGCGCGGGGCGTTGGCTTCTTCCCGGCGGTGCAATGGGTCGAGCGTGGCAATCATGGCGATGGCAACTCGTTGCCCCGTTACCATGTCGCCTGGGGCTGTGGCCGCGGTGTGGTGCAGACGTTGGCAGCGCAGCTGTTCGGCCATGCGCGCCAAGCGCAGTTGAAAACGCTGTTCGAGCACCGGGTAACCGGCCTGCTGCAGTGCGATGGCGCAGTGGTCGGCTGTTGGGGGCAGGGCCCGCAGGGAGATTTTGAAGTGCGTGCCGAGCATGTGGTCCTGTGCAGCGGCGGGATCAATGGCAACCTGGAACTGGTGCGCCGGCATTGGGACCCGATCTATGGCCCGTGCCCGGAGAACCTGCTCAACGGCACTGACCCGCGTGCCGACGGTGCGCTGCATGAGCAGGTGCGCGTGGTCGGCGGCCAGGTGGTCAAGCTCGGGCAGATGTGGAACTACGCCGCGGGGATCGCGCACCCGCAGCCGCAGTATCCAGGGCATGGCATCAGCCTGATTCCGGCACGCTCGGCACTGTGGCTGGAGCCCAGCGGCCGGCGCATAGGCCCCTTGCCCCTGGTGACCGGCTTCGATACCCATGACCTGTGCAAGCGTATCGGCCATCTGCCCGGACAGTACGGCTGGCAACTGCTCAACTGGCGTATCGCAATCAAGGAACTGGCGGTCTCCGGCACCGATGCCAACCCATTGTTCCGCGATCGCAAACTGCTGCGCCTGTTGTGGCAGACCTTGACTGGTAACCGCAGCCTGGCACGTGAACTGATCGAGCAGTGCCCGGATGTGCTGGCTGCAGACAACCTGGATGAGCTGGCCCGGAGCATGGCGGCATTGGCCGACGATGGGCGCCTGGACCCGCAGGCCATGCGCGCGGATGTACAGCGCTATGATGCGATCATCGATCGCGGCCCGGCATTGCACAATGACGAACAGCTGCGCCGCCTGCAACAACTGCGTCAATGGCGTAGTGACCGCATGCGTACCTGCCGCTTCCAGAAAATACTCGATCCGCGGGCAGGCCCATTGATGGCCATCCGTACCCGCCTGATCAGCCGCAAGAGCATGGGTGGCATGCTGACCGATCTGCAGTCGCGCATCCTGAACCACCAGGGGCAGGTCGTTCCGGGACTGTATGCGGCCGGCGAGGCCGCCGGGTTCGGTGGGGGCGGCATCAGTGGCATACGCTCGTTGGAAGGCACCTTCCTGTCCAACTGTATCTTCAACGGGCGGCGGGCGGCGCGGGCCATCGCCAACCGACCCCTGGAATAACAATATCGGAGAATGGACCATGAAGAAAACCGGAGCTGCACTGGCACGCTTTGCCCTCGAACAACTGGGGGTGACCCACACCTTCGGTATTCCCGGGGTGCACAATACCGAACTCTATGATGAGCTGAATGCGTCCGGGCAGATCCAGCCGGTGCTGGTTGCCCACGAATGCGGTGCGGCCTTCATGGCCGATGCCGTCAGTCGCACCGGCGACAGCATCGGCACCCTGGCCATCGTGCCCGCGGCGGGGGTGACCCACGCTGCCAGCGGCATTGGCGAGGCGGGGCTGGACGGCATTCCCATGCTGATCATTTCCGGCGGCATCCACAGTGAAAACGGGCGGCGCTACCAACTGCACGATATCGATCAGCACAGCCTGCTCAAACCCATCACCAAGGCCAGCTTCCGTATTCTCAGCCATGCCGAGGTGATTCCCACCTTCTATGAAGCCTACCGTATCGCCACCAGTGGCGAGCCGGGGCCGGTATTCATCGAGCTGCCCTACAATATCGGCAACTTCCTGGGTGAGGTGGACGGATTGCCTGCCTATCAGCACGACGCTGCAAGCAGCGATATCCTACCGGATAGCCGGGTAGTGCAGCAGGCAGCACAGATGCTGGTCAACGCCCGACAGCCGGGGCTGTTCGTCGGCTGGGGCGCGGTGGATGCCCAGCCGCAACTGGTGGAACTGGCCGAGCTGCTCGGCGCCCCGGTGTGCACCACGCTGCAGGGGCTCAGTGCCTTTCCCGGCAATCATCCGTTGCACGTGGGGATGGGCTTTGGCGCCTATGCAGTGCCGGCTGCGGAAAACGCCTTCGCCAATTGCGACTGCCTGCTGGCAGTGGGCACCCGCTTCTCGGAAATCCCCACCGGCAGCTTCAGCATGCCGGTGCCGGAGCAACTGATTCATATCGATATCAACCCCGAGGTGTTCAATGCCAACTACCCGGCCAGCCTGACCCTTGCCGGGGATGCCGTGCAGATCCTCCCGGCGCTGTTGGCCGAGGTGCGTGCCCTGCAGCCGCAACCGCGCGGTGCTGCGCTGACCGAGCAGATCGCCAGGGACAAGGCCGCCTACCTGCAGAGCTGGCTGCAGCATGACAGCAAGGGACGGGTCAACCCGGCACACTTCTGCCAGGAGCTGCGTCGGCAACTGGCGGATGATGCCATCGTCGTGGTCGATGATGGCAACCATACCTTCCTGCTGGCCGAACTGATGCCGATCCATATCGGACGTGGCTTCATATCCCCCAGCGACTTCAATGCCATGGGTTACTGCGTACCGGCGGCCATCGGCGCCAAACTGGCCAATCCGCAGCGCCAGGTGGTCGGTGTGGTGGGTGATGGGGCGTTGCGCATGACGGGCCTGGAGACCCTCACGGCCAGCAGCCTGAATGTCGGCGTGCCGCTGTTCGTCTTCAATGACGGCGAACTGTCCCAGATCGCCCAGGCCCAGGAAGTACCCTATAACCGCAAGGCCTGCACCGTGCTCAAGCCACTGAAGATCGCCGCCCTGGCCGAAGCCACCGGCGCTGCCTTCGTCAGCATAGAAAGCAATCAGGACTGTGCCGCAGGCATCGCCGAAGCATTGCGCCTCGCCGCTACCGGGCAGCCGGTGCTGGTGGACGTGCACATCGACTACAGCAAGCGCACCCGCTTTACCGAGGGCGTGGTCAAGGCCACCCTCAAGCGCTTTACCCCACGGGACAAAGTGCGGGTGGTCGGTCGGGCGCTGTGGCGGCGGGTGACGGGGTAGCAGATGGAGTCGTTGGCTGGATCGCCATGGTGTGGGCTTGGCTACGCCGTTTGGTCAGTTTCTGGGCATTTTCTGGTCTGTGGCCCAAAACAAAAAAGGCTTAGCCGAAGCTAAGCCTTTGAAAAGGTTGGTGGCTACACCGGGACTTGAACCTGGGACACCAGCATTATGAATGCTGTGCTCTAACCAACTGAGCTATGTAGCCATCCGAGGCGCGCATTATTCCCAGCTACGCGATTCTTGTCAAGAGGTGTTGCGCTCAATTGGTAAAATTTTCAACCGCTTAGCCTTCCCAGCTGGTTCCGCTCAGCGGCTGCCCAGTTGTAGCTCGGTGGCGACCAGGCCGTTGCTGTCGGCTGCCCCTTCGCTGGCATCCAGCAGGTGGATGCGCTCGGCTTCCATGCCGCCTTCGTCCACCAGCCAGTCCTTGATGGTGGCGGCGCGTTGCTGCGCCAGTCGGCGCAGAGGCAGCGGGCTGTCGCTCCAGCTCTCGATCAGTGCCTGGCGCATGGCCAGATCACGTTCCTCGCGGGACAGCTCCTTCCATTGCTCGGGCACCGGCAGCGCGCGCTGCTCATGCAGTTCACGGACCAGCCTGGCCTGGTCTTTCTCGTCCAGCTCGATCTCTGCCGGGTTTTCCGGGGGGCGGCGCATCTTGCTGGCGGCCAGTTGGCGCATTTCATGTTCCAGGCGCTGGGCCGCCAGGGCCGGGCCGTCGGCACTGATAGCGCTGATGCCTTCCACTTCCAGAATCAGTTGTGGGCGCTCCTGCAGGGCAGTGGACAGAGTGCCCAGGGTCTGTCTGGCCTCGGGGTTCAGCTCGGCGCTGCCGGCAGCGAAGCCGAGCTGGCTGAGATCGGTATCGCCGGCACCGGCCAGGCCGGCAATGAACTTGAACGGGGCCTGTGTGGCACGCAGCACCAGGTTGCGCAGGGTCTGCCAGACGATCGGCATGACGCTGAATTCGGGGTTGTTCAGATCGCCTGCTACCGGTAGTTCGATATCGATATTGCCCTTGGTGTCCTTCAGCAGGGCGACTGCCAGCCGCACCGGCAGATCCACCGCATCGGGGCTGTCGACCCGCTCGCCGAGCTGCAGGTCCTCCAGCAGCAGGCGGTTGTCGGCCTTCAGCTGGCCCTGGTCGATCTGGTAGTGCAGGTCCAGGTTCAGTCGGCCCTTGCGGATGCGGTAGCCGGCGAACTTGCCGGAGTAGGGGGTAAGGGTGGTCAGTTCCACATTCTGGAAGCGGGTGGCGATATCCAGGCTGTTGAGCGGGTCGAAGGGTGTCAGGCTGCCCTTGATGCTGACCGGTGCGTAGCGGTCGACCTTGCCGCTGAGGTCCACGGCTGCGGCCTTCGGGCTCTGGTTGTCCAGCGTGCCGATATGACCGTTCAGTTGCTCGATGCCGGTGGCGAAGTTGGGACGCAGGCTGAAATCGGCGAAGTTGGCCGAGCCATTGGCGATATCGATGCCGCCGATGCGGATGGCCATGGGTTCGCTATCCGTACTGTCACGGGTGTCGGCTGCGGGCTGGGATACCACCAGGTCGCTGAAGTTGGTGGACATGTCGCGGTTGATGATGAAACGCACATAGGGTTGCTGCAGGTTGACCTTGCCGATGCTCAGACTGTCGCCCCGGTAGTCGATCTCGTCCAGTTGCAGGCTCTGCCATTTCAGCAGGTCGCGCTTGGCCGGACCGTCCACCACATGCAGTTGCTGCACTCCGGCCTGGCCGGTTACCTGCAGTTGCAGGGGCTCCAGTTGGCTGAGCTGCACCCGGCTCCGAGTGCCGAGCAGGCCGGATTTGAGCTCCAGGCGCACCAGCGGCTCGATGTACGCCTGGGCCAGTGTCAGATCGATATCCCGGGTCTCGACCTGCAGATCGGCGCTGACCGGGTTGATACCGACCTCACCGGTCATGTTCAGGTGGCCATCGGTATTCAGCGCGGTATCCAGGCTTAGCTGGAAGGGTGTCTCGGCCAGGCTGTCGAACTCGTTCAGGTCCAGGTTCAGCGGACCTATATCCAGCTGTACCGGTTGGCCCGGTTGGTGGTCGGTCAGGTGTAGCTGGTAGTCGCGCAGTTGCGCATCGGTCAGCAGGATGCGCCATGGGGCGCCTTCGGTCTCGGCAGGTTGCTCGGTCGCTGAGTTGCCTGGTTGCAGCAGTTGCAACCAGTCGATCTGCCCATCCGCTTGCCGGGCGGCCCAGGCTTCCAGCCCCTGGCTGCGGATGGAGCCCAGGTGTACCTCGCGCCTGGCCAGGTCCAGCGATGTGTCGCTGATGTCCAGGCTGCTCAGGCGCAGCAGTGGATTGTCTGCCGATGCCAGATCGAGACCGCTGAGTTGCACCCGGACACCGGACAGCAGCAGTTCGGTCCCTGAGGCCAGGCTGAGCTGGTATTCGCTGCTGAGGTCCAATGAGCCCTGGTGCAGGGTCAGCGGCAGTTGCTCCTGCACATAGGGCCAGAAGGTGGCCAAGCGCGCCTCGCTGATCCGCAGCGTTCCGCTGGAGGTCAGCGGGCTGATACCGAGCTGTCCTTGCCAGTCGATGCGGGCACCGTAGGGGCCGCTGGCGCTGACCTGCATCAGCGCATTGTCCTCGGGCAGGGTGCTGAGATTGGTCAGCTCGATATCCACCGCGTCATAGCCGAACTCGACCGGTTCGGCGGGACGCAGGTCGCGAAACTGCAGGCTGTTGTCGATCAGTGCCAGGCGGTCGATGCGTAGCGGGAAGGGTCCGCTATCGCTGTCCTCGGGCTGCTCCGCTGATTCCGGCAGAATGAACAGCTCGGCAAGGTTGAGGCTGCCGTTCTCGGCAAAATGTACCCGTGTGCTGGCCTGTTCCAGTTCCAGGTCACGCAGATGTACGGCGCGGGTCCACAGGCTGTCTATCTGCAGGTTGGCATAGAGCCGGGAGAAAGCCACTTCCGGCTGCTGCGGCTCGCCGATATGCAGGTCGTGGAGAGTCAGCTCCAGGGTGAAGGGGTTGAACTTGATGTCATCCAACTGCGCAGGCACGGTCGCCCGTTGTTCGAGCTGTTTGTTGACCAGGTGCAGGGCGATGGCCGGCAGTAACACAAAGCCCAGCAGGGCATACAAGGTCAGTGCCGCGACCAGGCTGATCAGCAGGGTTTTCGGTTTCATGCGCATGAACATCATCCGGCTCGCTTCAGATAGACCGGAGTATCGCATGCCTGCCGGAAAAACTGGACCAGCAGTGGCGCGTCAGAGCAGCCACTCGATAGGCAATAACGACAGCAGCCGGATACCGCTGCGCTTGAGCAGCCCGGTATTGGGTTCCCGATCGTGCCGGACCTGCCGGTCGCCCAACTGTTCCAACCAGTAGAGCTGGCCGCTTTCATCCAGCCGAACCTGATAGGCGTTGGCGGGGATGCTGCTGTCGAAGGCTGCATGGACTGCCTGGGCCAGGGGCGGGCTGTCGATGACAAAGCCCAGCTCGGTATTCAGGTTGGCCGAGCGCGGATCGAAATTGAACGAGCCGACGAAGACCCGCTCGCCGTCCACGGCAAAGGTTTTCGCATGCAGGCTGGAACCGGAACTGCCAAAGGGCCCGGCGCTTTCATTGCGTTCCAGGTGCGGTGAGAGGCGGCGCATTTCATACAGCTGTATGCCGGCCTGGAGCAGGTCTTTGCGCCGCTTCGCGTAACCGGCATGCACCGCCGCCACATCGGTGGCGTCGAGCGAGTTGGTCAGGATGCGCACATCGATACCCCGCTCGGCCAGGGCGGCAAAGGCGGCGACGCCGGCGGCGGTTGGCACGAAATAGGGTGAGACCAGCACTACCGCCTGGTTCGGCTGCTCCAGGATCTGCGCAAGTTGATAGGTCAGCAGGCCGTTGGCTTCGGCCTGGCCCAGGCCCTTGGCCGGGTCATCAGTGACCATGCGCGTCTGCGCCCATTCCAGAGGCAAGTCACCGCTGAGCAACTGGCGGGTGAAGTCGGACCGGGCAATCGCTGCGACATAGTCGGCCGCGCCGGCATCCTGCTCGATGAGTGCCGCCCGCTGGCTCAGTTGGGCCAGGCTTCTGGCAGAAACCGCAGGCAGGACCTGTTCCACCGGGTAGGAGGAGCCGCTGGCCCAGTAGCGGTCGAAGTCCGTCGACACCTCAGCAACCACCGGGCCGACGGCCAGCACATCCAGGTCGGCGAATAGAATCCCCTCGGTCGCGCCAAAATATTCATCGCCGACATTGCGCCCACCGACAATGGTGGCCTGGTTATCGGCGGTGAAGGACTTGTTGTGCATGCGCCGGTTGGCCCGGGAAAAATCGGTGATGTAACCCAGCCACTTGGGGTTGCGCACCTTGAACGGGTTGAACAGGCGTACTTCGATCTGCGGGTGCAGCGCCAGGGCCGCCAGCTCCGTATCCAGTCCTGCGGTGCCGTTGTCATCCAGCAGCAACCTGACACGCACACCGCGATCCGCGGCGGCATGCAGCTCTTCCAGCAATAAGGTGCCGGTCATGTCGCCGTGCCAGATGTAGTACTGCACATCCAGAGTGCGCTCGGCGGCCCGTGCCAGCAGCGCCCGCGCGGCAAAGGCGGCATGCGGATCGGCCAAGGCATGAATGCCGCTCTTGCCCGGGTGGACAGCCAGGCGCGGGGCCAGCCCTTGCCCGAGGCGGGTGGCCTGGGCGGCCTCGGGAGCCAGCGCGCTGGAGGCAATCATGTTCTGCGCCGGCAGGCTGCAACCGCCCAGCAGGGCGCCAAGCAGAATGACCGGCAGCCATTTGGCTGCCGGTATGGAGAAGAGGCTGATGGGAAGCATGCTCTCATGTTGTCCTGGTACTGGGGGCTGCCATATTCCGGGCAGCCGGGAATGTTGCTGTGCCGGGTACTATTTTGTTGCACCTCATAGCCCTCAATTGATGTCTCCTAATGGCAACGTGTTTAATTCCGTACGGGCTTCCCGCCAAGCAGGGTAGTGCTGATCCAACAAGGCGATGAAACGCTCGCTGTGCGTCGGCTCGATCAGGTGGCTCAACTCGTGCACGATCACATATTCGAGCAAGTCACGAGGCTTCTTGACCAGTTCCGTGTTGAGTCGAATGTGTGCGCGAAAGTGATTGCAACTACCCCATTTAGTTTTCATCCGCTGTAGAAAATACCCTTCCACTTTTACGCCGATACGTCGCTCCCAATACGTAATCAAAGGCGGAATTGCTTCATGCAATAAGGAGCGCTGCCAGCGCTGGTAAATGGCTGCGCGTCTGGCCGCATCAGCTCCAGGCCGGACGCTCATGGTAATACGTTGGTGATCCATCTCCACGCCTGGTGGAGTATCACGTTCCACGACTGTGAGCAGGTAGCGGCGTCCCCAGATGTAATGGCTTTCTCTGGTAACGAACTGGCGGGGCGTTTCGCGTGCTTGTGCCTGCAACTGCGTCTGTTGCTGGCGAATCCAGCGAAGTTTGGAGATGGCATAGGCGCGCGCCACTTCCAGCCGTGTACCTGTTGGTGCCACCAGTGTTACCGTGCCTTCGGGTGGATGTACGGAAAGATGGACATTCTGCACTGCCTTAAAGGTGACAGCGATGTCCAAATCTCCCAAATGTATATGCGCCTGTGTCATCAGTAACCGGGCTGATTTTTCAGCAAGTCGAATAGCTTGAGGGTGGCTTCACGGTCACGGCCTGTCAGGGGATGCAGGAGGTTCTGCACGATACGTTCCTTGGCTTCGTCGCCGCGCCAACCAGCTGGGGCTTCATGATGCATGGTCTGATCGATCTTCAAAGCCAGTTGGCCCAGTTGATCGCCGTATTCAGGAGGGGCTTCGGCCACCACCGAATCCGGTGGCATGTCGCTGGGAAGGATATCGGGCAGATTGCGGTAGATCACCAGTGCGCCGGGGTTGCCACGCAGGATAATGGGCTCATCATTGTCGTGCTGTTGTTCATGCAGCTTCTTTACCAAATCTTCCGCATTACGCAGAAATTGTTCATAGGCTTCGGTGCTTTCACGGCTTTGCTGGATCAGGTCGTCGAGCAGTTTGGACATCTGCTCGTAAAAGCGCGGATCGGTAAGGCGGTCGCGAATGATGGTCTTGCGGACGTTGTTGATGATGGTTTCTGCAATGGCGTTCTTTGACAGCTTGCCCTTTTCATTGAGTTTTTTGGCGAGCGCGTCATGAATGCCGGTTTCGATGATCAGCTCGGTCAATGACAGCTCTGCCAGTTCGCCCAAAGCCTGGGCAGGTTCGGCCTGGATATAGGTGTTGATGAGGTGGCGCATATCCGCCTCGTAGGGCTTGATATCCAGCTCCTCGCCGCTGTAATGCTTGATGGCCGCACGGACCTCGGTATAGAACTCGGTTTCCCGCCGCAAGGTGTCGACTTCATTCTCTGAGTAACCCGCTTCGATCAGGTTCTGGGCGATGGCTGCGAAGGCGCGCAGATAGGCGGCTACGGCCTTGTAGAACGCGATACGCAGTGCCTCACTGTCCAGCAGGGCTTCCGGGTCGCCGGCATGGCCACAGAAATAGTGGATGAATTGTTCCATCTCCCGTGGCTGCGCTACCGGCTCGCACAGGTAGTGCAGGGCCTCACGGGCCTCGTCCAGTTGCTTGCGGCCTTCTTCCAGCCAGTTTTTCAGGTGGACGTTATTGTCACCGCCATTGCCTGCATCGATATCCAGCTCGTCAGAGCTGTATACCGCAATGGCCTGTTGCACATCGCCAAACAGCTCCTTGTAATCCACGATATGACCATAGTCCTTGTCATTACCATCGAGCCGGTTGGTGCGGCAAATGGCCTGGAACAGGTTGTGATCGCGCAGGGCGTTATCCAGGTAGATGTAGGTGCAACTGGGGGCATCGAAGCCGGTGAGCAGCTTGCTGACCACGATCAGCAGCTTCAGGTTCGCGGGTTCTTCGATAAAGCGGCGCTTGGTTTCGTCTTCGTATTGTTTGGTGCTCTGGCCGTCACGCAGGACGTGCTGCCTGTAAGTATCGTATTTGTAGCGCTCGTCGCTGCCGGATGATTCCTTTGAGATAGCAGCGGGATTGGGCTCGAACGAAGTAATGATGCCCACGTAAGGACCAAACTGCGTGTTCCGGAACAGGCGGAAATAATGGCAGGCATCGTAGATCGAGGCCGCCACCAGAATGGCTGTGCCGCGATCATTGTCCAGGCGAGGCTTCAGGCTGAAGTCTTCGATGATATTGGCGACGATGCGCTCCTTACGTTCCTTGGCGCTCATCAGCTCTTCCAGCGTTGCCCAGCGTTTTCGCAGGATGGATTTCTGAAAGTTGTTCAGCCCCTGCGTCTTTCTCTCAAACCAGGTATCAATGGCCTGCTGTGAGGTCAGCTGCTGCGGCACATCACGCGCTTCGTATTTCAGGTCCAGCACCACCTTGTCAGCCACGGCTTCGTGGAATTTGTAAGTATGGATGTAGGTGCCGAATACATCGCGGGTGGTTTGTTTGTCCTTGCGTAGCAGCGGCGTACCGGTGAAGCCGATGAAAATGGCATCAGCCAGCCAGCGCTTCATCTGCTTGTTCATGTTGCCGCCCTGGGTGCGGTGGCATTCATCCACGAACACATAGAAGCGACCGTGAGTGGGCGGGGGTTCGCCCTTGAGGTCGGCAGCGTCGAATTTATGGATCAAGGCGCACAAAAGACGCGGTGTGGTGGCACCGAGCTTTTGCACAAAATCTGCCCGCGAGGTGATGCGCGGAGAAGGGGATTCCGTGCCGATCACCCCGGCGTTTCGCATCACGCCTTCAATCTGTTTATCCAGTTCGTCGCGATCGGTGATGACCAGTACCCGGGCCTGCGGGTCGTGCTCCAGCAGCCACTTGGCCAGCAGCACCATCAGGATGCTCTTGCCGCTGCCCTGGGTGTGCCAGATGACGCCGCCTTCACGTTTGGCAATGCGCGCCTGGGCGGCCTTGATGCCCTGATACTGATGCTGCCGAGGCACCTTCTTGAAACCCGCATCGAAGATCACGAAGTTGCGAACTAGGTCCAGCAGGCGCGCCTTGTCGCACATCTGCGCCAACGGGCGATCCAGCAAGGCCCCGGCGATGATGTCGGCCAGGGGCTGCTCGTCTTTCCATTGCACGAAGAACTGCTCCGGCGTGCCGGTGGTGCCATAACGCAGACCCTGGGCATCACTGCCTGCCAGCAGCAGTTGCACGGTGCTGAAAAAGCCCTGATTGAAGGCTTCCTCCTGATTGCTGCGTAACTGGCGAATGCCGTCGCCCACATCCACCGAGCTGCGTTTGAGTTCAAGCACCGCCACCGCCAGACCGTTGATATACAGCACGATGTCCGGGCGGCGGGTGCTGGCACCTTTCAGTGTCACTTCCTCGGCCAGGGCGAAATGGTTGCGCTCCGGCTGCGCCCAGTCGATCAGTTGTACCGTCTCGTGCGACTGGCCTGCCGCTATCTGCACCGGCACCCCATAGCGCAGCAACTGGTAGGTTCGCAGGTTGGCCTGATAAGGCGTGATGCCGGTGACATCCACCGCGATTTCCAGCTTCTGCACAGCGGCGCTGATATGAGCGGGTGAGTAACCGCGTGTGGCCAGGTTGTCACGCAGCAGTTCAACGTCGATAGCCCGGTTGTTCTCGCGCTTGCTCCAGTTGCCGAGATAGTCGTATCCAAGACCGCCTTCCGTCACGGGTGTCGTGAACTGGCGCACGACGCGATTCTGGGTCTTGCGCTCGGAGCGCGGGACGGACGGGTTCATGGTGTCGGTGGTTCCTTGTGCAGTGATTGCAGCAGTGTGCGTCCTGCGGCGGTCAGTCGGTATTTTTGCAAGCGACTACGGGGTTTGTCGGGGATAGTCATTTCGATCAGCCCCTGTGCAAGTGCCGGGTCAATATAGCGCTCGCGCACATGGGTGCGATCCTTGAGTTGCAGGTGCTCTCGAAGATCAGCATTGCCCAGATCACCCGCCGACGTGAGCAGTTCCAGGAGTGTCACGACTGGTGGGGTGACTGGTGGAGTGACTGGGAGGGTGACTGGTGGGGGCGTGCTTTCCCACTCGGCTTGCGGGCGTGCAATCACCGCGCTGAACTGGTTGCCGCGCACATCGGCGTTGCTGGTGTCACGCTTGAACTGGTGACGGCTGTCTTCGCCTTTGGCCAGTAGCTGGAGGAGGTTGGCTGCGGCCATGGCGTCATTCTCCAACCGGGTTACCCAGTTCCCGCTCGATCTGCTCGATGCTGGGCAGGCTGGTCTGCAATTCGGCAGGCAGGGATTCGACCAGTTGATATTCGGCTACGCCCAGCGGCTGGGTGTTGCTACGCAGCGCATACTCGGCCACCACCTTGTTTTGGGCTTTGCACAGCAACAGGCCGATGGTGGGGCCGTCATCCGGATGTCTCACCTGCTCGTCCACTGCGGTCAGGTAAAAGCTCAGTTGCCCCAGATGTTCGGGCTTGAACTTGCCGGCTTTCAGCTCGATCACCACATAACAGCGCAGCTTGAGGTGGTAGAACAGCAAGTCGATAAAGAACTCGTCACCCCCCACGTCCAGCAACACCTGCCGCCCCACGAAGGCGAAGCCCGCGCCCAGTTCCAGCAGGAAATCGGTGACGTGCTGCACCAGCGCCTTCTCGATCTCGCGTTCCTGCGCTTCCTCGCCCAGGCCGAGGAAGTCGAAACGGTAGGGGTCTTTCAGCGACTCGATGGCCAGGTCGGATTGTGGCGCAGGCAGGCGCTGCTTGAAGTTGGTGATGGCTTTGCCGGTGCGCTCCAGCAAACGGGTTTCGATATGGATGTTCAGCACATTGCGCGACCAGCCATGCTCGATCGCGGCGTGGGCATAGGCCAGGCGCTCCGTCGGTTCCTTCAGCTTGCTGAGTAATACCAGGTTGTGCCCCCAAGGCAATTGTCCAACAGCCTGTTGGACAATTGCGGGGTCTGGCCAAGCCTCGGCAAAAGCACGCATATACATCAGATTGGCGCGCGAAAAACCCTTCATGTCCGGGAAGGCAGTGCGCAGGTCATGGGCCAGCCGCTCGATCACCTTCGCGCCCCAACCTTGCTCGGCCTGTCGTGCCAGAATGTCGCGGCCGATCTGCCAATACAGCTCCACCAGCTCCCGATTGATCGCCAACGTCGCCCGCTGCTGCGCGGTGTGGATGCGTCCCCTCAACTCGGCTAGCCAGTCGGCGTAGCCTTGCGGGGCTGGAGTCAGGGAGGTAGGCTTTTCGGTCATCGGCTTCTGCCTTCTGTGTTATCAGTTGCTTCCTGATTGGACATTCCTGTAGATCACACTTCTAAATGAGTTCTGAATCAGTGTCCATTTTCCACCGGACTCCAGACGGCACATGGGCAGTCCTTTTTTATCCTGATAGCCCGACGACACTTTCAGATCCTCTTCGAAAACGTCATTTTCAGCACTGAATGTTGCCTTGATGGCAACGGTGGAATAAGCAGGCGTTCGGTCTTCCACACCCACGATCTGAAACGAAATGACCTTGTATTTGCCGAAATCCTGCCTTGCTTCCCCGGCTTTCTTTCCCATTGCCATGTCGTATGTGTGGGACAGTACGTCGGCCAGCGGGGCAAATCTTCCTAGTCTCCAGTTTTCCATGAATCCAGCCACCATGTGCTCTGGCGAATTCTCAGGCAACGAGGGCGACAATCCATCGCAGGGGAGGTGCGTAAAATCCTCTTGCGCTCTCGGCTTCCAGCTATCAAGAAGACGTTTGGTTGTCTGTGTTTTCTGGAGCGACTGTAGCAGCTCGCTCCAGGTTGTTTCTTGTTTTGGCGTCGGCTTCTTCTTGCCTTCGGCCAGCGCTACAGCCCAGTCCCTGATTGCGAAGAGCGCCGCCCACGTCTTCGCCGCCACGATACGATTGTCGAATGCCAGTTCCCGCCCGTGAAGAATGCCGTGGCGGTATGGAACTGAAATGGGTTCTTCATTTGTCTTACCCCTGCCTTTGGTCATCAAGGCCACCAGGGTCTGAAGTCCTGATTCGTGCGCCGCTATGCAATCCCATGCCGTCAGGTCAGCATTGTCAGCAAAGAGCCCTACATGCCGGGAAACATCATTGGCCAAACCATCCATCAAGCTCAATAACAGTGGTGTGCAAGCATGGTAACGCTCTGCCAGATAATCTTCTTTTGCGAGTTCGACCAAGCGCAGTCTTTTCCTGAACTCATCATGGCCATTGAATCGTAAAATGCCCCACTTCAAGGTCTCGGCATCGTAGGTGCTGACAAGATAATCTTCTGCCGCTTCCAGGCCATGCGCCTCGAACGTTTCTATCGCCTGCTTCATAACCTCCAGGCTCATGGACTCATAAGCAATCCATCCTGATGAAGCAAAGATTTCGTTGAAGCGATCAGGCAACAGGAGAATCTTGGATTGTTCTTTCAGCTCCGCGAGTTTTTCCGAAAAGTTCGATAGTTGTGGGAACGCTTGCTGAAATAACGGGAAAGCGTGCCAGAGGCTTTCAATGGCGTTGACACCTTGAATTAGCTCAAGCATCTTGGCTACTGACTCGTTATCAGCAATGCGCTTCTTGTCTGTCACGAAACTTCCTCGTCAGTGTCGGCATCGTTCGATATATTTATACCAGCCGCGTCCTGCCCGTTAGCAGTTCCTGCATCATGGCCTGCTTGAGGGCGCGGGTCTTGGTGCGATGGGTTTCGAGAGCGGTGATTTCGGTGTCCATATCGCTGAGGATGGTAGCGATGGCCGTTTGTTCTTGACTGTCAACAGGAACCAAAAGGGTGAACGCTGCGACTTGCTTTGAGTTGGCGGAAGTAAATGTGCTTCCTTGCTCAAGGCTCTGCCACGCAGACTCCGAGTGAACCAGGGCATGGAACAAGAAAGCCGTATCCACTCTCGGTCTAACCGAACAAACGCCTCGCCCCAGACAGCAATCCTCGCTGATTTTTCCTATCGCACCAACAGGAGCACGAACTGTCAGGAGCAAGTCACCCGCAAACCCTTTCTTGGTAACTTGGGTTGTCCAAACACGCGCGATAGTGAGGCGATCTTCTATGTCAGCATTTCCTTGGACCAGCGGTAGGCCGTCACCAGTTCGGTTGTAATTCCTTGAATCAGGAGACTGTCCCATTTCGATCCACGCGATGTCTCCTAGCCGCTTCACCTCCCACTCCCCACTAAACCCCGGCAGGCGGGTTTGGCCGGTGATGAGTTGCTGCATGGCGGCTTGTTTGATGGCGCGCTTTTTGGTGATCAGGCGATCCAGTCCGTCCAGCAGTGCGTCCATATCGCTGAGGGTGGTGGCGATGGCGCGTTGTTCCTCGGGCTTAGGAACAGGTAATGGCACCTCCAAAAGCTTCTCTCTCGGAAGGTGAGCAATGCTAGTTGTAGTGGTCAACTGATTCCGGACACTGTTTTAAGTTTTTCTTCCGCCAGCGCCGGGGCTATTCCGCCGTTGAAGGAATGCGGCCGCTCAGTGTTGTAGTACCCCATCAGATAGCTGCTGATATCCTTCCGGGCTGCGGTC
>WPCG01135455.1_pt1 | contig 21126 bp, 20 predicted proteins | sample 5403311 | NCBI WGS metagenome assembly WPCG01 (sample SAMN12869467, study PRJNA574797) | sludge metagenome | isolation source: wastewater treatment of Control | place: China:Beijing | collected 2019-05-17 | reverse complement strand
CCAGGCCGGCGCCGGCGACTGCGCGCGCGCTGGCGCCGACGCCGCGGCCGGCTGAGCATCCGGCTGCCGATCGCCCCCTGCCGGAGGGCGTGCGCCTGTCCAAGGTGATGGCCGAGCGCGGGCTGTGCTCGCGACGCGAGGCCGACGAGTACATCGAGCGCGGTTGGGTCTTCGTCGAAGGCAAGCGTGTGTCCGAACTCGGTGTGCGTATCGACCCCGATGCCCGTGTCACGCTCGCGCCCGAGGCCACGCGCAGCCAGCAGCAGCGCGTCACCATCCTGCTGCACAAGCCGGTGGGCTATGTTTCCGGCCAACCCGAGCCTGGCTATGCGCCCGCGGTGAGCCTGATCGGTGCCGACAACCAGTTCGACCGCGACACGGCGCAGCGCTTCCACCCCAGCCACCTCAAGCAGCTCGCGCCTGCGGGGCGGCTGGACATCGACTCCACCGGCCTGCTGGTGCTGACCCAGGATGGCCGCATCGCCCGCCAGCTCATCGGTGAGGACTCCAAGGTCGACAAGGAGTACCTGGTACGGGTCGAAGGCCGCATCATCGACGGCGGCCTGGCCTTGCTCAACCATGGCCTCATGCTCGACGACCGTCCGCTGCGCCCCGCCAAGGTCGAGTGGATCAACGACGACCAGTTGCGCTTCGTGCTCAACGAAGGCCGCAAACGCCAGATCCGCCGCATGTGCGAACTTGTGGGCCTGAAGGTCGTTGGTCTCAAGCGCGTGCGTATCGGCCGCGTCAAGCTCGGCGATCTGCCACTCGGGCAGTGGCGTTTTCTGCGCGCGGACGAGGGGTTCTGAGCGCTACCCAGGTCTGCGCTCAGTCTCCATGGCGGGATGCAGAGGCCTGAGCGCGTTCGCGCGCGACGTCGGCGGCGAGCTCGTCGCCCAGCGGCCCGGTCTTCGGGGTCATTCCGGAGCGGTGGGCAGCGCGCGCCATGGCGTGCGCGGCGAGCGGTGCGGTGGCGAGCACGATGACCAGGGCGAACACTGCCGCCAGCGCAAAGGCGCCGCTGGTGGCTGCCGCGACGCCGCCTAGGATGAGCGCGGCGCCGAGCGCGCCCGCCTTGCTCGCAGCGTGCATGCGGGTGTAGCTGTCGGGCAGGCGCAGTACGCCAATGGCGCCGATCAGGCCGATCAGGGCGCCCAGCAACAGCAGGGCAGACGATAGCCAGGCGAGGAATCCGTTGCTCATGGCTTGTCCTCCATCGGTTGCGGGCTGAGCGCGGCGGGTTCGTCCGGCGGCGGGCGGTCTACCCAGGTCACCTTTTCGTCCGCACCGCGGCCGCGGCGGCGGAACATCAGGATGAAGGCCGTGGTGCCGAGGAATGACACCAGCGCCAGCACCACGGCGCCATCGAGCAGCATCGGTTCCGCGGTCGCCAGCGCCAGCAGGGCGATGACGCCGATCCCGAGCAAGGTCAGCGCATCGATCGAGACCACGCGGTCGGTTGCGTGCGGGCCGCGGATCAGGCGCACGAGCACGAGCACCGCGCTGATGCCCTGGAGTGCGAAGGTGAGGGGCAGTACCCAGCTGGCGCCGGCGATTTCGCTGATCATGCCTGTCCTCCATCGGTGGCCTTGGGGGCGGGCGGCTCGCCGCCATCGATCCAGGCAAGCAGCCGGCGCTCGATCTCGCGCACGCCGGACTCCACTGCGTCGGCGTCCCGGGCGTCGATGGCGTGGATGTACAGCAGGCCCGATTCGGGCGCGTAGTCGAGGGCGAGGGTGCCCGGTGTGAGCGTCAGCAGACAGCCGAGCAGGGTGGCGACGCGATCGTCCCGGCGCGCCAGGCGCAGCTTGATCACCGCAGGCTGTGGTCGCACGCTGCGGCCGAGCACGATGCGGGCGACGTCGATGCTGGCCTTGAAGATCTCGGCGGCAAACCAGAACGCGAAGCGCGTGCCGTGTTCGAGCCTGCACACGTAGCGGCGCAGGCCGAGCAGGTCGCTCGCCAGGCGCAGCCCGATGTGGATCACCACAAAGGCGGCCAGCACGCCGAGCGGGCTGAGAACACCGACGAAGGCCGCCAGGCCCACCGCAAGCAGAATATGCAAGCCCAACATGTTCATCGCCCTCCGGCCGCGACCACGGCCTGGATGTAGGCCTGCGGTGCGGCGAGTTGGTCGGCCGCGGCGACCGCGTAGTCCATCACCGGGCCGGCACCAAGGCCGATCGCCACGGTCATCGCAGCCAGCGCGCTCACGGCCCACAGCGCCGGGCGCAGGCCGGCCGCGCTGCGTGCGCTGATACCGCCCGCGGGGTGGGGCTTGAGGAAGGCCTCGTTCCAGATCTTGCTCATCGACAGCAGCGTGAAGATGCCGGTGACCAGGGCCACCGCGGCGGCGATCCAGGCACTCGCATCGAGGCTGGCCTTGACCAGCACGAACTTGGCCCAGAACCCGGACAGCGGCGGGATGCCCGCAAGCGACAGGGCAGGGATGGCGAACAGGATCGCCAGCCAGGGCGCATGGGCGTACAGACCGCCCATTGCGGCCAGGCGCTCCGAGCCCGTCAGGCGGGCGGCGATGCCGCCGATGAAGAACAGGTTTGCCTTCACGACGATGTGGTGGATGAGGTAGAACACGGCGCCGGCGAGCGCGAGCGGCGTGGCCAGCGCCAGGCCCAGGATCATGTAGCCGACCTGGCTGACGATGTGAAAGGACAGGATGCGCCGTACCTCGACCTGGGCCGCGGCGCCGAGCACGCCGATGAGCATGGTCGCGCACGCCACCCACAGCAGCACGTCGTGGGCGATACCCGCGTCCGGCCAGAACAGGGTGACGATGCGGATCAGCGCATACACCCCCACCTTGGTGAGCAGGCCGGCGAACAGTGCGGAGATCGGCGTCCACGCGACGTGGTAGGACGCCGGCAGCCAGCCGAACACCGGGAACAGCGCCGCCTTGATCGAGAACGCGGTGAGCATCAGTACGATCGCCGCATTGGCCGTGGCCGGCACCTCGCCGGCGGCGAAGGCCTGCGCCAGCAAAGCCATGTTGAGGCTACCGCTGGCGCCGTAAAGCATGCCGGCGGCGAGCAGGAACATCATCGTTGCGACCAGGTTGAGCACCACGTACACCACGGTGCCGGACAGCCGGCGCTTGCCGCCACCCAGCACCAGCAGGGCGAACGAGCCCACCAGCAGCACCTCGAACCAGACGTAGAGATTGAACACGTCGCCCGTGATGAAGGCGCCGCACACGCCGACCAGCAGGCCGTGCACCAGTGGGTGGAAGCCGCGGCTGCGCGCCGGGTCGTCGTCGCGCGCCAGCGCGAACACCACGGTTGCAAGGCCGATGATGCCGGTGATCGCCACCATGGCGGCGGAGAGGCGGTCGATCACCACGCTGATGCCGTAGGGTGCCGCCCAGCTGCCGGCCTGGCTGGCGAGGATGCGCCCCTCCGCGGCGAACACCACCAGCGCCAGCCCGACCGCGGCCAGGGCGGTAGCGCCGGCAAGGCTGAAGAAGGTCGCAATGCGGCCGTGGCGACGTGCGAGCAGGGTCAGGACCAGGGTGGCGAGCGGGATCAGGATGGGTGCGATGATGAGGGCGTTCATGCCTTGCCCTCCGTTTCCGCTGCCCTTGCGGGCGTGGCGTGGCCGTCCGCGACGGGCTTGGGCGCCAGGTCCGGTGCCGGCTCCTCGGCCACCGCCGTGATGCGATCGGTCTCGACGTTGTCGTGCAGCTCCCAGCTGCGCTTGAGTACGGCGAGTGCGAACACGAAGAGAGCGAAGCCGATGACGATTGCGGTCAGCACGAGCGCCTGGGGCAGCGGGTTGGCGGCCAGCGCGGGGGCGCCGCTCTCGCCCACGAAGGCGGCGGCGCGGCCATCGAGGCGGCCGGAGACGAACACGGCGAGATTGACCCCGTTGCCAAGCACGATGACGCCGAGCACGACGCGCAGCAGGCCGCGGTCAAGCATCATCCAGATGCCGATGGCGACGAGCAGGCCGACGGTGATGGAGGCGATGATTTCCATGGTTCAGTCCTCGCGCTCGAGCAGTCGGAACAGCATCAGCAGCACGCCGCCCAGCACGGTGAAGAAGACGCCGACATCGAACAGCAGGGGGGTCCCCAGCGGCAGCCCGCCGGGGAACAGCCAGCCGCCGGTGAGGAAGGCCTGGCCCTGCAGCAGGCCGATCACGCCCGCTGATGCAGCCAGGGCGAGGCCGACGGCGAGGACGGTGGTCGGCGGTACGCGCAGCACGGCGCGCGCGCGGTTGACGCCAAAAGCCAGTGCCAGCAGCACCGCCGAGGTCGCCGCCACCAGCCCGCCGATGAAGCCGCCACCGGGCAGGTTGTGGCCGCGCCACAGCAGCATCAGCGAAATGAGCGCGAGCAGCGCAGACAGCGGGCGGATGCCGTGGCGCAGCAGCACCGAGCCGAAGTCCGAACTGCCTTCGGCTGCGACCTTGCCGGGTTTGCCGCTGCCGAGCAGGGGCGCGGCCGCGAGTGCGGCCAGCCCGACGACCAGGATCTCGCCCAGGGTGTCCAGGGCGCGGAAATCGACCAGGATCACGTTCACCACGTTGGCGCCGTGGCCGCCCGGCAGGCTGTTGTCCAGGTACCAGCGCGCGATGTCGCCCGGCAAGGGCTGGCTGACGGTCATCAGCATCATCGCGCTCACGACCAGCCCGATCGCGCCGGCGATGAGGGCATGAAAGCGTTTGGCTGCCGGTTTGCGCGAGCCGACCATCCGCGTTGGCGGCAGGTTGCGCAGCACCAGGGCCAGAAAGATGACGGTCAGCGTCTCCACCATCAGCTGCGTGATGGCCACGTCGGGCGCGCGTGCGGCGAGGAAGAACAGCGCCAGCCCGAGACCGCTCGCACCCAGGGTCGCGATCAGGGCCACGCGGCCCGGCATGACCGCGGCGGCGGCGGCACCGGCAACCGCAAGCACGCAGCCGACCAGGGCGGCGAGATTGACCGGGTTGGTGACTTCGGGCCAGGCCAGGTCTTCTCCGGTGGAGGCGAAGACCCCGATGAGGGCGAAACCGACGATCGCGACCACCAGCGCGCTGATGTGCTGGCGCAGCGAACCATGCTGGAAGCGGTCGGCCACCCCGCCTGCAAACAGGAAGACGCGCTTGAGCAGGCGGTCCCAGATCATGTCGCCGCTGGTGCGCCACAGCACACGCCACAGCGACAGGCGCCGCCGCACGCGGGTCCGCCGCAGGTAGAAGAACACACCCAGGGCAACCGTGAGCAGGCTGGCCACCAGAGCCGGCGTGATTCCGCCCCACAGGTAGAGGTTGACCGGCACGGCGGTGCCGGACACCGCCTGCACGGCGGCGTCGATCAGCCAGACCTCGGCGAGGTTGTTGAAGGCGCCGAACACGAAGCCACCCACGGCCAGCAGCATGGGGCCGATCCACATCGGCAGGCTCACCTCGTGTGGCGTGTGCGGATAGCGGCCTTCCTTGCCGAGGAAGGCGCGCACGAACACGAGACCGGCAGCGGTGAGCAGCAAGGCATTGGTGAGGATCATCACCAGCGTGGTGACCCAGCCCGCCATGCCGAGCTCGATGAGGCCGGCGTACTTGAACTCCTTGGCAATGAAGCCGAAGAACGGTGGCAGGCCGGCGTTGGAGAACGCCGCCAGTGCGACGGCAAAGCCGGTGAGCGGCATGTAGCGCAGCAGGCCGCCGAGCCTGGAGATCTGGCGTGTGCCGGTCGCGTGGTCGATCGAGCCCACCGCCATGAACAGCGCTGCCTTGTAGAAGGCATGCGCGACCAGGTAGATCGCGAAGGCTTGCAGGCCATAGGGGGTATTGGTGCCGAGCAGCATGGTGAGCTGGCCGAGCACGGTGACCGTGGTGTAGGCCAGTACGCGCTTGAGGTCGGTCTGGCGGATTGCCAGTACGGCGCCGACCAGCGCGGTGGTGGCGCCGACAGTGATCAGGATCGTGCTCCAGCTCATCGAGCCGCTGAGCGATGGGTTCAGGCGTGCGAGCAGGTACACGCCCGCCTTGACCATGGTCGCCGAGTGCAGGTAGGCCGACACCGGTGTGGGTGCGGCCATCGCGTTTGGCAGCCAGAGGTGGAAAGGCACCTGGGCCGACTTGGTGAAGGCGCCGAGCAGCACCAGGGCGAGGATGGCGGGGTAGAGTGCGTGATCGGCGATCAGCGCGGGAGAGAGCCCCGAGAACTGCCAGCTGCCGCCGACATTGCCGAGCAGGATCAGGCCGGCGAGCAGGGCCAGGCCGCCACCGCCGGTGATGAGCAGGGCCTGCAGCGCCGAGCGCCGAGACTCCGCCTGGTCGTGCTGGAAGCTGATGAGCAGGAAGGAGGTGACGCTGGTCAGCTCCCAGAACACGAACATTACGATCAGGTCGTCCGCAAGCACCAGGCCGAGCATGGCGGCCATGAAGCCCAGCAGGTAGGCGTAGAAGCGGCCAAGGTGGTGATGGTCGGACAGGTAGGCGCCGGCATACAGCACGATCAGCGTGCCAATGCCGCTGATCAGCAGGGCGAACAGCAACGACAGTCCGTCCAGGCGGAATGCGAGTTCGATGCCGAGCGCGCCGACCCAGGTCACGCTCTGCGTGATGACGCCGCCCTGTGCGACCTCGGGCACCAGCGTGACGAAATAGGCAAACACCGAAAGCGGCGCGAGCGCGAGGATCCAGCCCGCGCGATCGTCCAGCGGACGGGTCAGCAACGGCGCGGCCAGCATCGCCAACGCGATCAGTCCGATGCTGGTCAGCACGCCTTCACCCGCTTCATGCACATGTTCGTGATCTCCCTTCGAGGCTGCCGTCGGCACCATGGCGCGCGGCACATTATCGTTCTATGCGGGAGAAACTGACTATGCGCGTCAGCCCGGGGTTCCTCAATGTCGTCAAAAAGCGAACGGCTGGCGCCTTGTCAGGGCACCAGCCGTCGTTCTCGGGCGTGGAGTCCGGGCGCCAGGTCGGGCGTGCTCGTCGCGTTCGCCGCGACGCTCGGTGCAGGCCGCAGCGCTTGAACTGCGGCGTCAGTGCGCGGCCTTGCGTGAAGTCCTGCGCATGCGCGCATCGAGTTCGGGGTGGGCCTCGTACAGGCCGCTCACCTTGGCAAAGCATCCCTGCAGCGGACACTTGCGCCCTGGCGGGCATTCATGCTCGGCTGCGCATTCCATCTGGGTTTCATCCAGCACTACCATGGTACGGGCGGCTTCGCAGCGGGCGATGGGGGCATCCAGCGTGCACATGATCATCTCCTCGTGTCGTTCTTTTGCGATGACTGAAGTCCATTCGTTGTGCGGCGTGAAATATTTCACGTCACGCTTGATTTCAATCTAGCCGATGTGCGCGGCCGCGCTGCTCGATCTGCCAGGAGTTTGACAAAAATCAAGCACCTGCGGCCTCGTCACCAGGCGTGCTATTCCGCCCGCAGCGCGTCGACGGCGTTCATGCCGGCAGCGCGCCGCGCTGGCAGGACGCCGGCGAGCAGGCCGACCATCATCGCGAGTGCCTGGGCGATGACAACGAAATGCCATGGGGTGCTGACCGGCATCGCCGGCAACAGCAGGCCGATGCCCTGAGCGAGTCCGATGCCGGCGGCCAGGCCGAGCAGGCCGCCCAGGCTTGCCAGCACCACTGCTTCGCCGAGGAAGATTGCGAGGATGGTGCGTCGGCGTGCGCCGAGGGCGACGAGCAGGCCGATCTCGTTGGTGCGCTCGCTGACGGCAATCGTCATGATGGTGACGATACCGACGCCGCCCACCACCAGCGAGATGCCGCCGAGTGCGCCGACCGCGGCGGTAAGGATGGCGAGGATGTTCGACAAGGTGGCGAGCATGTCCTCCTGAGTGATGAGGGTGAAGTCCTCGCGGCCGTGGCGGGCGCTCATCAGCGTGCGTACGCTCTCGGCGACCTGTGCGGCCGGTACCGTGGGCGCATAGGTGAGCGCGATCTCCATCACGCCGTCGCGGCGGAACAAGGCCAGGCCGCGCGCCACCGGGATGTAGGCGGCGTCGTCCAGGTCAACGCCGAGGAACTGGCCCTTTTCCTCCATGATGCCGACGACGCGGAAGCGCTCGTCACCGATCTGCACGCGTTCGCCGAGTGCGTTGCCGACGCCGAAGAGCTCCCGTTTCAGCTTTGCGCCCAGCACGACGAAGGCGCGCGCGCTGCTTGCTTCGTCTGGCGGCAGGAACTGGCCGATGCGCACGCGAATCGAGTACACCTCCTGCATCTGCGGTCCGACACCGAGCACCATCGTGCGTCGCACACGCCCCTGGGCACGGACCTCGGCGTTGCCGCTCACAGAGGCGCTGACCTGGCGCACATGGGGCAGCTGTGCAAGCGCTGCCGCATCGTCAAGGGTGAGGTCGCGCGCGGTGGAGGGCAGGCCGGGGGGGCCGCCGCGCGCGCCTTGGCGGCCAGGCGTGATGCTGAGCACATTGGTGCCGAACTGGCTGAACTCGGCGAGCACGAAGCGGTGCAGGCCCTCGCCGATCGACGTCAGCAAGATCACCGCGGCGATGCCCACGGCGATGCCGAGCAGGGTCAGGAAGCTGCGCAGCCGGTGCGCGGTGAGCGCGCGCAGGGCGAGGTGGAGACTGTCCTGCCAGCGCATGCTGTGTCAGCGCCTGGCCAGGGCTTGTACCGGATCGAGCGCGGCGGCGCGGCGCGCGGGCAGTACGCCGAAGGCGATGCCGGTGCCGAGTGCGGTGCCAAGCGCGGCGATCACCGCCCAGTCGGGCGGCCAGGCAGGCAGCACGGGCCAGGTCAGGCGCACGCCCCAGGCGCCGAGGTGGCCGAGCGCGACGCCGGTGAGCGCGCCCGCGACCGACAGCAGCGCGGCCTCGGTGAGGAAAACGGCACGGATGCTCGCGGTGCTGGCGCCGAGTGCCTTGAGCAGGCCGATCTCGGCCGTGCGCTGGGTGACCGCCACCAGCATCACGTTCATCACCAGGATGCCGGCTACGGTGAGACTGATCGCGGCGATGCCGGCGACGCCCAGTGTGAGTGCGCCGAGGATGCGGTCGAAGGTGCCGAGCACGGCGTCCTGGGTGATCACGGTGACATCGAGTTCGCCGTCGCGGCGTGCGCGCAGCAACTCCTCGAGCTGGCGCTGGGCGGCGGGCAGTGCATCGCGCCGGGTGGTCTCGACCAGGATGCGGAACAGGCCATTGGTGTTGAACATGGCTTGCGCCGTGGCGACCGGCACCAGCACCAGTTCGTCGGTCGTCATGCCCAGGCCCTGGCCGCCCGGAGCGAGCGTACCGATGACGCGCAGCCGGGTGTCGCCGACCCGGATCATGCGGCCGACCGCCGGTTCGTGGCCGAACAGTTCGGCGCGGATGGCGTCGCCGAGTACCGCCAGCGCACTGGCGCGCTCAAAGTCCTCGCGGGGCAGGAAGCTGCCGTGTGCCATGCGCATGCCGCGCAGTTCGAGAAAATCGGTGCTGGTGCCGACCACCATCACCTCGCGCAGCCGGCCAGCGGCTGCAACCTCGGTGTTGCCCACCGTGATCGGTGCCACGCGCTGCACCAGTGGCAGGCGCAACAGGGCTGCGGCGTCGGCATTGGTGAGTTCGCGCGGGGTGCTGGTGACGAAGCTGCCCGGATTGACGCCGCCGGTCTCGGTGCGCCCAGGCAGCACGATCAGCAGCTGTGCGCCGAGCGCAGCGAATTCGCCCACCACATAGCGGCGCGCGCCGTCGCCGAGCGCGGTCAGCACCACGACTGCGGCGACGCCGATCGACATCGCCAGCGTCATCAGCGCGGTGCGCAGCGGGTAGGCGGTGGCGGCGCGGGTGGCGAAGCGCAGGGTGTCGGTCGGGCTCATGCAGGCAGCTCGTGCCGGCGCAGATCCTGGGCGATGGCACCGTCCTCCATGCGCAGCCAGCGATGGGCACGCTCGCCCATCGCTGGGTCATGGGTGACCACGATCAGCGTGGTGCCCGCAGTGTTGAGCGCCTCGAGCAGGGCGGTGACCTCGTGACCGGTGCTGCGGTCAAGGTTGCCCGTGGGTTCGTCGGCCAGCAGGACGGCCGGGCGCATGATGGTGGCGCGGGCGATCGCCACGCGCTGGCGCTGACCACCGGAGAGTTCCTCCGGTCGGTGGTGGGCGCGGCCTTCGAGGCCGAAGTCCCTCAGCGCCTGCGCGATGCGCGCACTACGCTCGGTGGCCGCCAGGCCGGCCAGCATCAGCGGCAAGCCGATGTTCTCCGCTGCCGTCAGCCGTGGCACGAGGTGAAAGCTCTGGAACACGAAGCCGATGCGTGCGCTGCGCACTGCCGCCTGTTCGTCCGCCGACAGCGTCGTGACGTCGCGACCTTCCAGGTGGTAATTGCCGCCGTCGGGGCGGTCGAGCAGGCCGAGCAGGTTGAGCAGGGTGGACTTTCCAGAACCGGAGGGCCCCATCACCGAGACGTAGTCGCCGGCCTCGATGCGCAGGCTCACGTCGCGCAGCGCATGCACCTCGCTGTCACCGAGCCTGAAGATGCGATTTATGCCGTCGAGTTCGATCTGGGCCATGGCCGTGCGTACGTCTCGGCTGTGCTGCATGTGTGCTCAGGGCGCAGCCTGAAGGGTCACCTTCGCGCCCGCAGACACGCCGTCGCGCTCCAGCGAAGTCACGATACGCTCACCTGCGGCCAGTCCGGACAGGACCTCGGTGAACGCCCAGTTCGCCACCCCGGTCTCGAGTTCGCGCTCGATCAGGGTGTCGCCCTCGACGACCAGCACCCGCCTGCCTTCGCGCAGCGCGCTGGTGGGGATGCGCAGCGTGTCGGCGCGGGTGGCGAGCACGATCTCGACGTCGGCGCTGTAGCCCACGAGCATGCCGCGCGCCTCCTCGGGGCGCACGAAGTCCACGTCGACCGCCACGGTGCGGGCCTGGCGCTCGACCGCGGTGATGTAGGGTGCGACGCGCTTGACCCGGCCTTCGAACACGGTGCCGGGCATGGCTTCGAGCGTGATCCGAACCGGCAGCCCAGGCTGGATTCTGGGCGCGTCGATCTCGTCCATCGGTGCCTTCACGTAGAGGCAGGAATCGTCGATGAGGTCGATGGCCGGCGGTGTCGGCACACCGGGGGGAGAGGGCGTGGAGTATTCGCCCAGCTCGCCGCTGATCTTGGCCACCGTGCCGGAGAAGGGCGCGGTGAGCACCAGGCGCTGGCGTTCGGTTTCGGTGGCGGCGAGCTGGGCCTCGGCGGTGGCGATGTCGGCACGGGCGGTGTCGCAGGCGGCGCGGCGTGCGCGCGCCTCGGTGCGCGCACGCTCCTCGACGCTGGCGGAAACAAAACCACGCCGCACCAGCTGCGCCTGGCGTGCCGCCTCGCGCTCGGCGTTGTCGGCCAGGGTGCAGGCTTCGTGCACGCGCTGGCGGGCGGTTGCGAGTTGGGCCCGATTGACCGCCGCGCGCGCATCCAGGTCGCCGTGCCACAGGCGCATCAGCACCTGCCCGGCTTCCACCCGGTCGCCCTCTTCCACCCCCAGCCAGTCGATACGGCCGCCCACTATGGTGGCCAGCCGTGTGCGCTGGCAGGCCTCTATCTCGCCCGCACGGGTATTGGTCAGCGTGGCCTCGACCGTGCCGCGGGCGACCTCATGCACCACCACCTCGACCGGCTTCGGTCTGGTGAGCCACCAGATCCCCGCGCCTAGCAGCGCGGCGAGGAGTGCGAGGAGAAGAAGACGGCGCAGGGCATTCATCGAGCGTGGACGTTCAGAGCTCGTCGAAGAAGTCGGAGTCGAGGCGTTTCAACTCGATCCTGCGCTTCACCGACACGCCGACCTTGTGTTCGACCGCGAGCCGGGCGAACTCCTCGCCATCGATCAGGGGACGAATGAGTTCGTGGTACTTGGGTACCGTCATGGAGATCCCACTGAGCCATTCTTGGCGTTACTCAAAATCGCTTCAGCCCACTCGAGCAGCGCCAGTGTTTCCAATCGGGTGCGTTCCCGGTTCAGGGAAAAGCTTTGATCCAGTCCCGTGTCGTATCGGGCCGCAACTCCGAAGGGGGTAAGCCTCTCGAGGAATATGTCCTGGTCGGGAGGCTGAATTCCGTTCTGCTTTAGCAGAGCGAGCAGCATCGCGATGTTGTGCGTCCTCGGAAAGAGGACGTTCGCATTTGCGAGAACGGCTTTGATACCTTTTTCTGCCGTCTGCTGGGCGTGGAATCCGATGACCCAGTCCGGTGCTGCGGGATCCTGCGCCAAACGGTCGACCACGTAGGCATCGTCCCGCGCCCTGCGCAGCAACCCGAGCGCGGGTTCACCGGGGGAATGCATGGACCCGTCCTTCGCGAGTGGCGCGCCAAGCGAGGGTGTTCGGCTGGGTGCACTCCTGCTCGAACGCTTCATCGCTCATCACGACCACGTCGGCCGGGATCAATTGACGACCGAGCAGGGAGGCGAGGCGGGCCATCTCGTCGAAACGGTTGTGCACCTCCGGCTCCACTACGAGCAGGTCGAGGTCGCTGTCATCGCGAGCCTCCCCGCGTGCTTGTGAACCGAACACGATCACGCGGCTGCCGGGTGGCAGGTGGCCGCGCAGGCAGTCGAGCGAGGCTGCGATTGGGTCGGTCGTTCGGGCTGAGATGGCCATGCTCGCTCTCCTTTGGCTGGGGCTTACTTCCCCTTCGCCCACGAATCCTTCAGCGTCACCGTGCGATTGAAGGCCGGTGCGCCGGGCCTGGAGTCCACCCGGTCGGCCACGAAGTAGCCGTGGCGTTCGAACTGGAAGCGCTCTTCCGGTTGTGCATCCTTGAGCGCGGGCTCCAGGTAGGCGGTGATGATGCGCTTGCTGTCCGGGTTGATGTCGTCGAGGAAGCTGCGCTCGGCGTCGGGCGCGTCGCCCTCGCGGCGCTGGCCGGGATGGGGGTGGGCGAACAGGCGGTCGTAGATGCGCACCTCTGCCTCGTAGCCGTGCGCGACCGACACCCAGTGCAGGTTGCCCTTGACCTTGTAGTTGTCGGCGCCGGGCGTGCCGGACTTGGAGTCGGGCATGTACTCGGCGAGCACGGCGGTGATGTTGCCGGCGGCGTCCTTCTCGCAGCCAATGCACTTGACGACGAAGCCGTAGCGCAGGCGCACCATGTTGCCGGGGTACAGACGGTGGAAGCCCTTGACCGGCTCTTCCATGAAGTCCTCGCGCTCGATCCACAGCTCACGGCCGAAGGGCATGTCACGCTTGCCGAGCTCGGGCTTGAGCGGGTGGTTCGGCGCCTGGCACAGTTCGGAGGCGCCTTCGGCGTAGTTCGTGATGACCAGCTTGAGCGGATCGAGCACGGCGACGCGACGCTCGGCGGCTTCGTTGAGGTCGTCGCGCATGCATTCCTCCAGCACGCTCATGTCGATCCACGAGTCCGCCTTGGACACGCCGATACGCTCTGCGAAGCGGCGGAAGCCCGTAGCGGTGAAGCCGCGGCGGCGGGCGCCGATGAGCGTGGGCAGGCGTGGGTCGTCCCAGCCGTCCACATGGCCTTCATTGACGAGCTGGATCAGCTTGCGCTTGGAGAGCACCACGTAGGTCAGGTTCAGGCGGGCGAACTCGATCTGCTGCGGCAGCGGGCGGGGGAAGTGGCCGCCTTCGGCGAGCGCGTCGAGCAGCCAGTCGTAGAACGGGCGCTGGTCCTCGAATTCGAGCGTGCACACCGAGTGGGTGATGCTCTCGATTGCGTCTTCGATCGGGTGGGCGAAGGTGTACATCGGGTAGATGCACCAGGCGTCGCCCGTGCGGTGGTGTGTGGCATGGCGGATACGGTAGATCGCCGGGTCGCGCAGGTTGATGTTGGGGCTCGCCATGTCGATCTTCGCTCGCAGGATGTGCGTGCCTTCGGCGAACTCACCTGCGCGCATGCGCGCGAACAGCCCGATGTTTTCCTCGATGCTGCGGTTGCGGTACGGACTGTCCTTGCCCGGCTCGGTCAGCGTGCCGCGGTTGGCACGCATCTCCTCGGCTGACTGCGAATCCACATAGGCCTTGCCGGCCCTGATCAGGCTGAGCGCACAGTCGTGCATGCGATCGAAATAGTCGGATGCGAAATACAGATGCTCGCCCCACTCGAAGCCGAGCCACTTCACCGCCTCGATGATGGCGTCGACGTATTCCTGCTCTTCCTTTTCGGGGTTGGTGTCGTCGAAGCGCATGTGGCAGGCTCCGCCATAGGACTCGGCCAGGCCGAAGTTCAGGCAGATCGACTTGGCGTGGCCGTAATGCAGGTAGCCGTTGGGCTCGGGCGGGAAGCGCGTTTCGACGCGGCCGCCCCATTTCCCCGTGCGGATGTCCTCGTCGATGATGTTGCGGATGAAATTGGAAACGACGGGGGCTTCGGTGGCGGAGTTTTTTTCGGGTTTCATCTGTTGAGCGTTCTGGTGAGGGCGCTGCGGCACGGGCCGTGCTTGCCAGGGTGCGATAACCCGCCAATTGTAGCCGATCCGCCCCGCCGGCTCGGATGCTGCACCGCCGCGGTTAGAATCCGCATGTGAGCCTGATGCCTCGGGGCGCGTATGTGCGAACGCTTGACGATGGAGCGGTGGGAATGAATCTTGCGGCATTTGCGGCGGTAGGGGTGGGCGCGGCGTGTGGCGCCTGGCTGCGCTGGGGGCTTGGGCTGTGGCTGAACCCGGTGTTCGCCTTGGTACCGCTCGGCACTCTGGCGGCCAACCTGGTCGGCGGTCTGCTGATGGGCGTGGCGCTGGCTGCGGTGCAGGCCTGGCCGGCGATGTCGTCCGCCCTGAAGTTGCTGCTGACGACGGGGCTGTTGGGTGGCCTGACGACCTTTTCGACCTTCTCGGCCGAGGCATTCCACCTGCTGCAGCGCGGGGCGCTGGGCTGGCTGGGCGTGCATCTGCTGACCCATGTCCTGGGCTCCCTGCTGATGACCTGGGCAGGGTTTGCGCTGTTCAATGCGGTGACGCGGGGGGGGTGAGCGCTCCTGGGGCAGGCGTGTTCGCGAGTCGGATCTTCAGATTCATGACTTTGTGCTTTAATGTAACGAGTCTTGATATGCTGCGCGCTGGTGTGGAGGTCTTCATCATGAAGAGATGGCTCGTTATTGTCGGTTGTGTCGTGCTGGCGTCCTGCGCACAGCCACCGCAACGCGAAACGGTGACGATATGCGATGGCGGCGGTTGCCGCGAGCAGGGCAGGGACGTCGTCACGCAGGAGACGCGGACCTTCAATGAGGCGGATGACGGCCGTGCCGCAGCCCTCGAAGCCATCGCGGAACAGGATCCCCGTGCGGCCTACGATCTGGGTCTGCGTTACTTCCGCGGCGACGGCGTGCGACAGGACAGCTACAAGGCGCTGACATGGATGCGGTCAGCCGCCGAGCGTGGCCACCTGGAGGCGCAGAAGGCGCTCGGACGCTTTTACCTGACCGGACTGGAAGAGATGGGGCCGGACCCCCGTGAAGCCGAGAAATGGCTCTCCATTACCGCGGGGCGTGGCGACGCGGAGGCGCGGACCCTGCTTGCGGAGGCCTCTGCAGCGCGCAAGTCGGAGGAGGCGGAGTGGAAGTGGCGCCAGCGCTGGAGAGGTGTGTTCTACGACTACTGGTACCGGCGCTACACCTATCTGGGTTACTGGCGCGACGGCTACTGGTATTACCGCTGAGCGCATGATCGAACCCCTGCAGCCTGTGCAGGGGTTTTTTGCGAGTGACTCGGCCCCGAGTCACGCCTGCGTCGGCGGACCCCTCGACGCTCAAGGAAAAACTCAACAGGAGGAACGCAGCATGATCCAACACCGGATTTCCAAAATTGCGCTGGCGCTTGCCGCAGCGACTGCACTCACCGGGTGCGTTACGACGGGAACGAATTCGACCGCGGTGTCGGGGGCGGCCGGCGGAGGGGCGAGCGTCGATGCGAACCCCCAACTCGAACGCTGTGACGCGCCGCTCGGTACGCTCGCGGTGGACGATGGACGGGCCGCCGACTGGTATGGCCAATTCGGTAGCGCAACCCAGGTGACGACCATCGAGCCCCTGCTTCGCCTTGCCGTTCAGCAATCCAACTGCTTCGTGATCACGTCGATCGGCAACCTCCGAACGGACAGCCGCCTGTCGCGGATTACCGATATCCAGCGCAACTCGGGCGAGTATCGTGCAGGCTCCAAGCAAGAGAAGGGGCAACGCGTTGCGGCCGACTACTATCTTGAGCCGCAGATCATCATCAATAATGACTCGGTCGGCTCCGTGGGCGGCCTGGTCGGCGGCCTCGTTGGTGGCCGCCTCGGCGCGCTCGCCGGAGGCATCCAGTCCAAGGCGTCGGTCGTGACGCTATCGCTCTTCGATATCCGCTCGGCGGTCCAGATTGCTGCTTCCGAGGGGAGCTCGACGGCAACGAACTTCGGCGCAGCACTGGGTGCCTTCGGTGGCGGTGCCGGAGGCGCTCTGGGCGGCTTCTCGCGTACGCCCGAAGGCAAGGCGACCGTCGCGGCATTCATGGATGCTTACAACAATATGGTCGTGGCGCTTCGCAACTACAAGGCGCAGGATGTAAAAGGTGGTCTCGGGCGTGGCGGTACGCTCAAGGTCAACTGATCGGCCGAACCTGCCCGCCCGCACCTAATCGGAGAACGAGCAACATGAAGATACTTGCGATGAGTGTGTGTGCAACGGCCCTGGTGATGAGCGGCTGCGCGACGATGACCGAAACCCAGCGCGACACTGCGGTGGGTGCAGGTATCGGCGCCGTGACCGGTGCAGTCATCGGCCGTGCTACGGCGGGCGGAAACAAGGGCAGAAGTACCGCGACGGGCGCCGCAGTGGGGGCGGCAGTGGGCGCCGCAGGCGGTTACCTGTGGTCGCAGAACATGCAGCGGCAACGCGCCGAGATGGAGCAGGCTACCGCAGGGACTGGCGTCGGTGTCAGTCAGACCGTGGATAATCAGCTGAAGGTCGATATCCCCGCAGATGTGTCCTTCGACGTCGGCCGCCACGACATCAAGGCCAACATGCGGCCGGTGCTCGATCGACTTGCCGCAACGCTGAACCAGCACCCGGTCACGACTGTCAGCATCGTCGGTCATACCGACAGCACGGGCACGGATGCGATCAACAACCCCTTGTCCGTCAATCGTGCCGCTGCCGTGCGCGACTACTTGGTCATGCGTGGGGTTTCAGCGCAGCGTATCTCGATCGATGGTCGCGGTTCCTATCAGCCGATCGCCGACAATGCGACTGCGGCGGGGCGGGCGATGAACCGCCGCGTCGAGATCTTCATCGCCGAGCAGGTACGCTGACGAGCGCCTCCGTGCCCCAAGATGCCTCAGAGGCGCGCCCCGCGGGACAACGGCACGCGCTTCCAGAGGCCCTTGGGGCACATGTTTCGCACCCTCCGTAGGAGCGGCGCAAGCCGCGAGCCTTTTCGTCGGTTCCGCCCAGCCGTGTCGCCCTCAACCCATCGCGGCTGGCGCCGCCCCCACCGGTCCCGCTTCTCGTCGGTCCTGACCGACTCGCATTGCCTTCAACCCCTTGGTTGGTGCCGCTCCTGCCGGGAGCGCCTCGCCGCCCGGGCTCAACGCCCGGCGGGTGGCAGGGGCGCCAGCAGCGCGGCGATGTCGGCCTCGCCGAACTTGGCGAGCGCGTTGGCGTCTTCAGACAGCACGCCCTCGGCGAGTGCGGCTTTCTTCTCCTGCAGGGCGAGGATCTTCTCCTCGATGCTGCCTGCGCATACCAGCTTGAACACGAACACCGGCTTGTCCTGGCCGATGCGGTGGGCGCGATCGGTGGCCTGGTTCTCGGCTGCAGGGTTCCACCACGGGTCGTAGTGGATCACGGTGTCGGCCGCGGTGAGGTTGAGACCCACGCCGCCCGCCTTCAGGCTGATGAGGAACACGGGCACGCGGCCCTTCTGGAAGTCTTCGACCGGAATGCGGCGGTCGCGGGTGTCGCCGGTCAGCGCCACCCAGCCAATCTTCGCCTTGTCGAGCTCCGCAGCGATCAGGCTGAGCATGGAGGTGAACTGTGAGAACACCAGGATGCGCCGGCCTTCGTCGATCAACTCGGGCAGCATGTCCATGAGCAGGTCGAGCTTGGCGCGCTCCTTGACGCGCGCCGCTGCCGGTGACTTCAGCAGGCGCGGATCGCAGCACACCTGGCGCAGCTTCAACAGAGCATCGAGGATCACGATCTGGCTGCGCGCGAAGCCTTTGCCGGCGATCTCGGCGCGCACCTTCTCGTCCATGGCTGCGCGCACCGTCTCGTAGAGGTCGCGCTGTCCGCCCTCGAGACCGACGCTGCGCACGATGATGGTCTTGGGCGGCAATTCGGTGGCGACGTCTTCCTTGCGCCGGCGCAGGATGAAGGGGCGCAGGCGGGCGGCGAGCAGGTCGCGGCGGTCACTGTCGCCATGCTTCTCGATCGGTGTGCGCCAGGTCTGGGTGAATTGCTTGTGCGTGCCGAGGAAACCCGGCAGCAGGAAGTCGAACTGCGCCCAGAGCTCGCCGAGGTGGTTCTCCAGCGGCGTGCCGGTAAGGCCGAGACGGTGGCGGGCCTTGAGCTGTCGGATCACCTGCGCGCCCTTGCTGGCGGCATTCTTTACCGTCTGCGCTTCGTCCAGGATCAGAAGGCTCCATTGGCGCGCCTGCAGCTGTTCTGCGTCGCGCCACAGCAGCGGATAAGTGGTGAGCGCCACATCGATCTTCACGTCGGCATCGAGCTCGTCGAAGCGCGCATGACGATCCGAGCCGTGCAGGTTGAGCACCTTCAGCTCGGGCGCGAAGCGCTCGGCTTCGGCCTGCCAGTTGAACACCAGCGAGGTAGGCAGGATGACCAGTGCGGGCACATCCAGCCGGCCGGCGTGCTTCTCGGTGAGCAGGTGAGCGAGCGTCTGCGCTGTCTTGCCCAGGCCCATGTCGTCGGCGAGGATGCCGGCGAGGTCGTGCCTTACGAGGTGCTGCAGCCAGGCCAGGCCTTCGAGCTGGTAGGGGCGCAGTTCGGCGCCGAAGCCTTTCGGCGTTTGCACTGCGGCGATGCCGGTGGCGCCGCGCAGGCGGCTGGAGAGTTGTGCGATGAGATCGTGGCCGCGGCCCGGCAGGTCGAGCTCGGCCAGTCGTGTGGCGTCGAGCCTTGAAAGACGCCAGTCGTGGTCGGGGCGGTCGAAGAGGTCGACGAGCGCGCGCACGAGCGGCTTCACGCGGCCGGCGCTGATGCGCAGGCGGCCGAGCTCTTGGTCCTCGAGGATGAGCGCCTCGTGGTCGTCGATGTCGTCCAGCCGTCCCGACAGCCAGCGTGCATCGTGTGCGAACAGCCCCGCCAGCAAAGGTGCAAGTGGCAATGCCTTGCCATCCACTTCGATACCGGGCGACAGGCCCAGCCAGCCGTCCTCATGCTCGTCGATATCGAGCATCAGGTGGTCGATGTCGATGGCGTGGTGGCGGAAGTCGCTCGGGAACTCGACTGTCCAGCCTTCGGCGCGTAGTGCGGCCGCTGTGTCGGCCATGAAGGTCGGCCACTCGGCCTCGCTTGCGAGTCCGAGTGCGTCTGCCGGCAGGGGGCCGAAACTGCCCTGTATCGCACCCGGCGGAATGCGGGTGAAGCCAGCGGTGGCGAGCCGCTGGGCCGCGACCCGCTCGGCTGTCTCGTCACGCGTGAGGCGGGCGCTGCGGCCGTCCGGCAGGGGGAGGAAGAGGCGGCCGTCGCCGGCGTCGATGGTTACCGGGCCGTAGCGGAAGGCCAGCAGCGCGAAGTCGAAGACATAGGTGCCATAGGCCGCATAGCTGCGATAGCGCGCCTGCAGCACCGGCCGAGTCTCCAGGCGCAGTATGGGTACCGGTGTTCCGCTCACTTCGACGGGCGGCTCGCCGCGCAGGGTCGGCGGGGGCAAGGTGGGGGCGACTTCGGCAAGGGTTTCGGCCACCAGTTCCGACTCCGCCTGTGTCAGCGGCGGCAGCCACAGCATGCGTTGCACCAGTTCGGGGGCAAGGTCGAGCGTGATCGGGCCGGCACTCGCGCTGGCCGTGTCGATGTACCAGGGCGGCAGCAGTGGCAGGACCCGGGCAGCGGCGGGGTCGAGCTTGAGCACCGGAGCGCGCAGGCCGTCGGCGGTGAGCGTCCAGTCCGGGGTGCCCGGGCGCGCTTCGCCGGCGCTCAGTACCGGTGTGGCGAGGCTGTCGTAGTGCGCGCGACCGCTGGCGAGCAGGCTCGCCATCAGCGCGTTGCTGTGCCTGCCCTCCAGTGTCACGCCATCGCTCGGGATGGGGCGGCCATGCGGCCTGTGCGCCCACAGCAGACGCAGGATCTCGTGGTCGTCGTCGACAACGAAGGCGGGCGGTGCCTGCAGCGCACGCTCGATGTTGTTCCAGCGTTCATGCTGGCGTATCTGTCCATGCTGGTCCAGGCGCACCTTGTAGCAGGCGACGCGGTGATCGCTGCTGTAGGCATCGTGCTCGATGACGTAGTGCAGTGCGTGGGTCGTCTTGCTGGACTGGGGCTTGCCCGCGGCTCCTGGCTCAAGCGCCCGAGCGGCCTGGCGAAAGCCCTCCACCCACGCCCGCACCTGCTCGCGCGGGCGGTCCGGTCGGCGACGCTGGTGCAGCCATACCAGCATCATCGCGGCGACATGCTTGCAACCGTAACCCATGGGGCAGGTGCATGCGCTGACAAGCGCAGGGCGTCCTTCTTCCTCGATCACGTCAGCGGAAACGTCGTAGGGCGTACGTTGCCTGCCCTTGACCAGGGCTGACACCGAGCAGCCGTCGGCGGAGAGTGCGCTCACCCGGCTCAGATAGCCCAGCCCCTTGGCGACGGTCTCCATGCCGAGTTGGGCGATCAGGTCATCCTGGGTGAAGCGGTCGAGCGGGGTCATGGGCTTGGGGCGCGCCCGAGACGGGCTTGAGCGGAAAACCCCTCAGTTTACACGTCGAACGTGAGGGCTGGCTCGTGTAGCGCGTTGGAAACTGCGGCTTGCAGTTTGCCGGGGCGGTTGCCTTTCGAATTCCGAGCGTGATGTACAAAAAGCCGACGGGCCGCATGTGCGGCCCGTCGAGGCTTACGCTCTGGCGATTGACCTTACACGTTGCGATAGACCTCGGCACCGCTCTTGACGAACTCGATCGACTTCACCTCCATGCCCTTCTTGAGCGCCTCGGCCTCGTCGATGCCCTGCTGTGCGGCGAAGTCGCGCACGTCCTGGGTGATCTTCATGCTGCAGAAGTGCGGCCCGCACATC
>WPCG01176746.1_pt1 | contig 21148 bp, 17 predicted proteins | sample 5403311 | NCBI WGS metagenome assembly WPCG01 (sample SAMN12869467, study PRJNA574797) | sludge metagenome | isolation source: wastewater treatment of Control | place: China:Beijing | collected 2019-05-17 | reverse complement strand
GTCCGTTAAAATCTTTGTAACTTTAAACCCAAAACTTTCATAAAATCTAATGGCCGGTACATTAGTTTTTTTAACTTCGAGAATTAGTTTTTCAATATATTCTTTTTGCGCTAGTTGAATAATTTCATAAAGGAGCGTCCGTCCTAAATGCGCTTTTTGAAAAGTGGGTAGTATTGCAAACGAATAAATCCGCCACACTTTTTTATGTAAAAATAAAATCGCGGCACCAGCGCGTTCATTATTTTTACTAATAACGTAAACACGCTGATTAGGGCTTTGTAAACTATGTTTCAAATTTTGTTTATTGAATTGGTCATTAGGGGCGAATGTTTGTTGTTCAAGTTCGTATAAAAAGGGTAAATCGTCAGTCGTGGCAAGATAAATTTTTACCATAAAGTTCCTCGGGCGTAATGCCACTTTTATTATAAGATATATAAGTAAAATGTAGTCACGAAATCGTTCATTATTTTATTTAATTATCGTTTAAATATTATTCGCTATTTTATACATAATTATTGCTCCAGCAATCGCTACATTTAAGGAGTCAATATTTTGCATCGGGATTGTAATGAATGCGTCAGCAAGATCAGCTATTGCGCTTGAAACACCACGCGCCTCATTCCCTAACACAATAATGTATTTTTCGGCTTTATTTTGGATAAACGGTTTAGTATCACTTACACTTGTAACTAAAAGTTTATAACCATCTTTTTTTAGTTTAACAAGTTCTTCACGCTTTAATGTTTTAATGGGAAGGTGAAAATGCGCCCCTTGCGCCGCTGCTAAAACTTTTGGGTTATAAGCATCAACACTATTCGGACTTAAAAGCACACCACCAAAATCAAACGCAAGCGCAGTCCGAAGTAAAGTCCCCATATTGCCCGGATCACTAACATCATCAAGATAAAGTAAATGCTTAGTACGGTCGGGGTTTAATCCCGGTCTTTTAATGAGCGCAAAATGGCCGTCACTCGTTACTTTGTCACTAAGTTTTCTACTAATTTCCGGTGTAATAAGTGTAGTTTCTACATCAAAACTTATTGGCTTTTCACTAAATAATTCAACAACGAGATCAGCAGCGTATGCCATTTCAATTAAATGTAAACCTTCGATAAGTAAAAGATCATTTGGTTTATTTTTAATTTTAATTAATGCTTTTATTCGCGGATTTTGTTTACTTGTAATGTGCGCCATAGTTGTGCTCCTTTAACATTTTATCAAACCGCTTGTAATTTGGAAAATATTGCTCACATAGTTTATAAAAATTAGCACCGTGGCCACTGACGAAATGGTGCGCTAATTCATGGACGACAAGAGCAGCGATAATTTGCTCATCAAAATGAACGAGCCGTTCATTAAAGGCTAGCGTCAATGTTTGCCGACTGTTTGATGCCCACCGTGTTTTCATCTTACGAATGCGCACTTTATAAATAAGCGGAATATCCATTAATAAACAATATGTTTCAACATGGGCATTTAACACCGCTAAAAGTGATTTTTTCATCTTATGATAAAAGTCTTCAATCGTTGTCGGAACATTGCGTAGCTTGTAAGTTTCTTGGATTTCACTTAACGGCAAAAGCCTGCCAAATACATACGTTTTGTCGGTAAATGGTGGTGTTTTAACTTTATCTTCAAGTTTTACAAGTGACGGCAAGTTTTTCAAAAAGACTTTTTCGATTGCCGAAATGCGCATCCCGTACGGCAAGGAAACGTTAAACGTATTCGCCGTTTCTTCACTCGCGCGAAACACAATATTTTTCATGCGTTTGTAATGTAAAAGCAATGTATAACGCTGCGCTACACCGTTTTGCGTGATGACGACTTCATATTGTTGCATACGTAAATTATCAACTATTTTACATAAAAAGGGTAGAGAAAAGAGTGGTTTGCAATTTTAATTTAAATCATTGTCATAAAATAATGGATACATTAAAAATTAATGAAACTCTTTCGTATATTAATAATCAATATTGACCATAGGTTTTTTTAGCACCATGTTTTCGTTCATAGTGGGTCTGTAAAATGTGATTTGGTAATTCATGATTAGTCCCTGGTATTGTTTCTGTGAGATAAGCAATGCGCGCCACCTCTTCCACTACAGTTGCATGCAAAACCGCATCGCTACTATTTTTTCCAAAGGCGAATACACCATGGCCACGCACGATAATTGCTGGTATTTCTAAAACTTTCGTTGGTATAAGTAGTTCATTTATAACAACACCCGTATTTTTTTCATATGCTTCCATCTCTTGTTTATTTAAATAGCGCGCACAAGGAATATCCCCACTAAAGTAATCAGCATGGGTTGTCCCATAGACAGGGATTGCTCTGCCTTTCTGCGCCCAGGCAGTTGCGTAAGTCGAATGAGTATGGACAATACTATTAATTTCGGGATGGTGACGATATAGTTCGAGGTGGGTTGGTAAGTCAACACTTGGCCGTAAATTCCCCTCGATCGTAAGACCTTCGTAATTTACGACAACAATATCATTGATTTTCATTTTATCATATGGCACACCACTTGGCTTAATAGCAATAACTTTCAAGTTATCATCACGAATAGAAACATTACCCCATGTAAATAAAACAAGTCCAGAGGATTTAACGGTCAAATTAGCTTCATAAGTATCTTGTTTAAGTTTTTTGTACATTATTACCTCCTCAATTGATAATATATTTCGTTTAATTTAAGTGTATCTTTCAATTTATTAATATCAGTATCTTTATGAATGTGAACTAATTCGATATTCAAAATATCAGCAAAGTCACGCATAAAGTCAATTGGAAGATCATAAACAAGTGTTGTGTGATGGGAACCACCAGCAGTTAGCCAACATAATGCACTTGTTTCTAAATTAGGTTCTGGTCGCCACATAACACGCGCAACAGGTAAATTAGGCATTGTTTGTGTCGGTAGAATACATTCGACATCTTGGACAATAAGGCGGAATCGATGACCTAAATCAATGAGTGCTATAGTTTTGGCAAACCCAGTTTTACCAGTAAACACTAACCGGGCGGGATCAGCTTTTCCACCAATACCAAGTGGATGCACCTCAATTCGGGGCAAGTCAGTTGCGATAGTTGGACAGACTTCTAACATATGTGAACCAAGGACATACCCATTTTTCCAATCATATGTGTAGTCTTCCATGAAACTTGCAGTTTTATTAATTGCTTTAAAAATGCGTGTCATCGCCGCTACTTTCCAATCACCTTCTCCACCATACCCATACCCAGCAGCCATTAAGTTTTGAGTTGCTAGACCAGGTAATTGTTCCATTCCATATAAATCTTCAAACGTATTGGTAAAGGCACCTGCCTTCATTTCTCTGAGGATTTTACTAATTGCAATTTCCGCTTTAGCTTGATATTTAATGGCGGGAATATTTTTTGTATGAAATGTATATTTAGTCTGATATTCTTCAAGTTTCGTCGCAACTTCAAGATCGGTTATTTTATTGATTTCTTCGACCAAGTGCCCAACACCAATGGTATTAACTTGCCATCCCAGTTTTTTTTGAGCTTCGAGTTTGTCACCTTCAGTAACAGCTACTTCTCGCATGTTATCGCCAAAACGAATAACTTTTAGGTCACGACTAACACTAACAGCCATCACTACATCTTGCCATAGTGATATTTGTTCCCATGTCGCTTTATTTTTATAATGGCCAACAACAATTTTACGCGCTTGATCAAGCCGCGCGCCAATAAAACCATGTTCACGGTCACCATGTGCAGATTGGTGTAAATTCATATAATCCATATTAATCGCTTCATTCGGGATATCAACATTTAATTGAGTATGAAGGTGCATCCATGGTTTCTGTAAATTTTGTAAAGCATTTACCCACATTTTTGATGGTGAGAATGTATGGCAAAAAGAAATAATACCCAGACAATCTTCATCAAAGTTTGCGTGCCTAACAATATCGTTAGCATCTTCCCATGTCTTAACAATCCCCTTATAGATAATAGGATGTTTTGTTTTCATCGTTTCGATGATATGCTTTGCGTTTTCTTCAACTTTCTTGAGCGTTTCCTCACCATAGAGCAATTGTGAACCAACGACAAACCAAAATGTTTTCATGTTAAATTTCTCCTTCAAATATCTTGTCAATAAACAAAACAAAGTCAAGTGGTTTAGCGGTATTTTGCGCGCAATATTGGGCTAAAATTGCCATTCCCCATGCGCCACCCTCACCTGCATTTTCACGCGTTTTAATAGGCGTTTTTAGCGTTTCACTCATAATCGTTTTCCCAACATCTTTTGACTTAAAATAACCACCATGGCCAACTAAGAAATCAAAAGTTAAACCTTCTTGTTTTTTTAAAATATTAATCCCTTTTTCCAATTCACTAATTGCCAAAACGAGTTTATCTCGCATAAAGGCTCCGAGTGGTGTTTCCGGTTGAAGCGCAATTTCATACATCTTCATAAATAAATCATCACGGTTAACCTCACATCCCAAATATGTTGCGGCACTTCCAAATAAATTAATCCATGGGTCAATCAAGGAGGTGCACTCATTAGAGTGGACCATCGCTACACTATTACCGCCTGGCGTCAAAACAATATCAATTTCGGAGTACCATTTCTTTAGTGGCTTCTCGAGCACTAACATTGCAAAAACTGATGTACCTGCAGAGATATTGCCCGTTTTTGGCCGCAGGGCATTAGTTGCTACCATTCCTGTTTGTGCATCACCCTCAGGCGGGGCAAAGATAGTTCCCACTCGTAACCCTTCGATCCCTAGTAAATTTAAACCTTTTTGCGTAAGAGCACCGGCCTCACCACCAACAGTAACAATCGTTGGGAGAAGCTCCTTTAATTCAATATTTGTTGCCTTGTAAAACTTTTCAAGCATCACTTTTTCATAATCTAATGTTTGTGAATTGACGGGAAACATACCACTTGCGTCGCCAACACCAATAGAGCGTTGTCCCGTTAACATAAAATGTACGTAACTTGCCAAAGTATGAACACTTACTACTTTTTTCATGACCGCTTGATTACTTTCCCACAAATCATAAATGTGGGAAACACTCCAGCGTAATGGAATGTTAAATTCAAAAAGATGGGAAAGTGTTGTAGCTGCAACTTTTGTGTTTACATTTTTCCATGTTCTAAATGGGAGTAGTAATTCATTATTTATATCGCAAGCAATTAGCCCGTGCATCATCGCCGAAATACCAATTGCCTCTATCCTATCGAGGGGAACTGTTCTATTAATTTGTTGTAAAACTGTTCGCATACCTTGCCAAACAAGTGCTAAGTCATAGGACCAGTAACCACCAACAAGTTTTGTTTCCCATAAAAAGTCTTCACTAGCAATAATCTTATTTTCGTGATCAAGCACAATACCCTTGATTCGTGTTGAACCGAATTCAATTCCTAAATACATTTTCTAATTCCCTTCCAAAAGAAAACGATTGCCCCAAAGTGCCGTTCCTTCATTATTTAAGAGTGATAATCCAAGTACACCTTCCCCGAGTTCATAATTAAATTGCGCACTAACGTAACCATAATAAACACTATTGCCTAATTCAAGTTCTAAAAAGCCATCGATTAAGCGATAACGGCCCTCATAATCACCTGTTACTTTAAACCAGTCACCAACTTTCGTCAGTGTTAAGTTTATTTCTTCCGCACGCCGAACAATGGAAATGATATCACCATTAAGGCTCGAATTAACTGCGCTTTGATGTAAAATTTGAATGCGATAAGGCCCGCTAATATTTGCAACTTCTAAATTAATACTACCCGGTCCGGTATAACGGTTTGCTTCAATAACGGGCCAATCATTGACAAAATGCATTTTCCAAATACCGAGAAAGAAACGATGGCGATCCATAAAAGTTCCCCGATAATGAGAAGCAAAAAACCATTGACCATTATCAAAAAAGGCTGTCGAATGTCCTAACCCTGAGTAACCGCGTTTATACAATATATCGTCACTCACATAATTAAATTGGTGAGCAATAGTAACTTTGTTACCATAACCACGGAACGATTGATAAGTTGTAGGGATAAGTGCCGCATTTCCTTTGGCATCAATATATGGTCCAGTTATATTTCGAGCACGAAACACACGTGCATCATAATCATACGTTAAATCAACCCCATTAGTCACAAATAAGTAATAATAGCCATTTTCCTTCATAATATATGGCGCTTCACTCGTCGTAATACTTAATATTCGCGTCCCAAACGCCGGATCGTCACTGCTTGCGGGAACATGTTTAGTAACATTTTCACGTGTGCCAGGCGTAGTGCCATACACATTCAAAACCATTGGCACTAGTGTTTGTGACGTTAACAAATATCCGGTTTCGGGGTTTAATTCCGTAATATAAATGCCGGCTGACCACGATCCATAACTCATCCACATTCTTTCAACACCATTTGTTTCTTCAATAAAAACTGCAGGATCAATCGCATTAGGCGTCCCACCAACAGCTTGGTGTGTGCGTAGTAATTCCCGATCAAAGATGTACGGACCAGTGATATTTCGCGATTTCGCTACCGCCATGATTGACGTTCGTTGATTAGCAATACTTAACGAATAATAAAGCCAAAATTCGTTCCCTCGTTTAACAATATCGGGTGCCCAAAAAGCATCAATTTGCTGACCATTTTCATTGTACCCGATATAATCATATTGAATGTTAACACTAGTTAAATCAAGCGCAGTACCAACGAAATCCCATTTAACAAGATCTGTCGATTTTCGAATATGAATTCCCTTTTGCGCTAAAACCCCATAATTAGCATCGGTTGAAAATGCGTAATAAATGTTTCCTTCTTTAATAATCGAGGGATCGTGGGTATTTGCACTGCCCCAATAGGTTGTGTTATTGCCAGCAATATTATAAAAGGCATACGGATCTTTTGACATAATATGGTCATCATCCGCGTACGGTTTTTGCGGATAAATAATTCCGTAATCCAGTGGCAAGGTCGGTTTACATGACCCTAGCATAACGAGAATGCCACTTAAAAATATTAATGAGTATTTACGCGCCATCTTCTAATATTTAAACCGATAAACATTATATGTTAACGGTTCTAACCTAAGTGTTGTTTCGTTTTTGTCGACAATTGGTACTACTCCTTTTTCAAATTTAACATTTTCAGCATCGAACGTATTTTTAATTTCAAGGTCAGCATGTTTAATAAATTGATAGTCAAACGCTTTAATATTTCCAAAGGAGCGAAGTTCGAGGTCAACTTCCATCAGTTCTGAAGCATAGTTTACGAGAAATAATGCAACTTCCCGTTTTTCTTCATTAACTGTCACTGCTTCTGATACGTAATGAACTTCACCATATTTAGAGGTAAACTGTGGACCTGTTTTAATGGCACGCAATGCAGTTCCTCGCCCATAATTTGAGACGGCGAAAAACGGATAAAATATTGTTTGTTTAAAAACGTTACCATTCTCTTTGGTAAAGATTGGTGCTATCACATTAACTAGTTGTGCAAGCGCAGCAATTTCAACGCGATCAGCATTATTAACTAATGTATTAAGCATGCCAGCAAAAACAAGCGCATCTTTCAAAGAATATTGATCTTCTAAAATATGTGGTGCTTTTTTCCATCCAGCTGGCTTCCATTCATCTAAATACCAAACATTCCACTCATCAAACGAAATTTTCATAACTTTCGAAGAACGCTTCTTTGCTTTCACATAATCAGCGGTCGATTTAATGGTGTGAATAAAATCATCCATATCTTTATACGAACCAAAGAAATTTTCAATTGTATCTTGATACCAGTAATAACGGTGCATCGAAATATAATCAACTTGTTCATAAAGAGTTTCTAACACAACTCGGTCCCATTCGGGATAAGTTTCAATTTCCGCACTTGACGAACCACATGCAATTAATTTAATCGTTGGGTCGACCCAACGCATAATTTTTGCGGTTTCCAGCGCTTTTTTAGCATAATCTTCAGCAGATAAATGGCAAATCTGCCATGGTCCATCCATTTCATTACCGAGGCACCAGTATTTGATGTTATATGGTTCAACCTGGCCATTTTTAATACGTAGGTCACTATAATAAGTCCCGCGCGGAAAGTTACAATATTCAACCAGGTTCCCCGCTTCTTTTGGTGTTCCCGTCCCAAGATTAACTGCCATCATTGGTTCAATACTCGTTTTCTTACACCAGCGCATGAACTCGTCAGTCCCAAACGAATTATCTTCAAGCGTTTGCCACGCAAAGTCTAAGCGTGTCGGACGCTCTTCTTTCGGCCCAATACCATCTTCCCAATTGTAACCAGAAAGAAAGTTCCCCCCTGGATAACGGACGATTGGAACATTTAGTTCTTTAATTAGATCAATCACATCTTGACGAAAACCGTTCTTATCTGCAAGTGGGTGACCAGGCTCAAATATTCCCGTGTAAACAGCTCGACCTAAATGCTCAATAAAACTCCCAAATAAGTACTTACTAATTGGGGCAATTGACAAATTTTTGTCAACAAATAATTTTGTTTTCATATACTACTCCTTTATTCCAGATAAAATAACTGAATTAATAATTTGTTTTTGAAAAATGGCAAATACCGCAAGAACGGGGACCATTGATAAGACACTTGCAGCCATATTAAGATGTACTGGCTCTTGAATCGGAAAATCACTAACTAGTCCACCAATAACTACTGGTATTGTTGGTGACGCTGCCGAGAAAAAGTTTGGCGCTAAGTAATCATTCCAAATACCCATAAACCATAGAACCATTTGAGCGGCAAGCGCTGGCTTCAAAAGCGGTAAAATAATCATCCAAAAAATTTGCAAGTGATTCGCACCATCCACCTTGGCACTTTCGATAAGTGTATCGGGAATATTAGATAAATATTGCCGTAGAAAGAATATCATCATAATGTTCCCAAAAAGTTTGGGAATAATTAGTGGTAAAAGTGTCCCTAACCAATTTAAATCAGAAAAAATATAATATTGGGGAATCATGATAACTGGAAATGGGATCATCATTACTGCAAGCATTAATATAAACAATATACCTTTAAATTTAAATTTGATTTTTGCAAAAGCATAAGCAGCTAGCCCTGACACAAAGGTGCCTATTAAAATTGAAGGGACGGCAACTAATATACTATTTAGGTACCCTTTCCAAAGGGGAATAATCGAAAACACTTCAACGTAATTCTGAAAATTCAGTTCATGGAAAAGTGGTCCATAGAGTGAAAATTGGTCAACTTTTAATGATGCTGAAAGCATCCATACAAAGGGGGCAAGCATAGCAACAGAACCAAGTACTAAAATTATGTAAGTTAAAATATTTGATAACAAAGCAGTTTTTCGCATTGAACTGCGCGCACCACCACGAACATTTAACTGACTCATGCTCTTTCCCTCCGACTATTGAAATAAAATTGAATAGCCGTAACAATTAAGACAAAGATACCTAAAATCCAGGCAATAACTGAGGCTTCACTAATGCGATATGCACCAAAACGTTCAAACAAATAAATTAAAAGGGTTGTGGTTGCCCGACTTGGTCCTCCTCCTAACAACAAATCCGGTTCAACATAAAGTTGCATACCACCGATAACTCCCGTAACAATTAGGTAAAAATGTATCGGTTTTAAAAGGGGTAATGTAATATGGCGAAAAATATGCCACTCATTTGCTCCGTCAATCCGAGCTGCTTCTTTATATGAATTATCAATGCCTTGGAGCCCAGCTAAATAAAGTAAAATCGACGTACCTAATCCTTTCCAAATAAGCATCCCAATAAGCGAGACCCTGGCCCATGCCGGTTCGCCCAAAAAATTAATCGGCTTTATGTTTATAAGCGCTAAAATATTATTAATGGGCCCTTGCGTATTCATCATTGCGCGCCATAATATAACAATTGCCGTGATGGAAGAAACAACAGGCACATAGAAAATAACTCGAAATAGACCTGTTAACCGTAATCCACGATTCAGTAAAAGCGCAACGGCAATCGATAAAATCATTCCAACGGGAATACCAATTAGTGTTATTAAAGTATTTACACAAGCCTGCCAAAACAATTTGTCATTGAGCACCCGTCGATACATTTCAAACCCTACTTTTGGTGCATTTACAAGAGGCACTAATCCATTCCAGTTTCGGAATGTGGAAGTAAGTGAATAAATTAATGGATACAAGACAAAGAAAGCAACCCCAATAAACACAGGCAAAACAAACGCGTATCCCGCGATATTATCTTGCATTTTCATACGATTTCTACGCTTTTCTTTTGATTGTTTATTTGCCATACTGTATCCACAAGAGTAAACGTACGAGATGTTCGAACGCTTTTTTATTTAATATTAAACGCCGGCCTTTTCATCAGCAATAGCAATGTCGAGTTGTGCTTGCATTTTCGGTTGAATATAAGCCACATATTGAGCTGGTGACATTTCGCCGCTCGGATCATTATCAGTTACCTTCCATACCTTTGATAATTCGGCAATAAACGTATCGTACCATAAGGAATTGTAGGCCATTGCCGAAGGGTGAAGTTTACCGTGTCCATTTTGCACAATATCAAGAAAAACCCCTTTATTTTCCGGACGGATCGATTCATCTGCTAGATATTCTGATAATTTTTCTTTATTATTAGGTAATTGAATTGTTTGGTATTTCGTCATGCGATTATATGATTCATCACTTAAACTCATATATAAAGCAAGTTTTACTGCCTCTTGGGGCACGACCGTCCGCGATGAAACAGCATAACCAAGTGTTCCAATATATGAATACCAGTCATTACTTGCGTCATTTTTTCGTGGTGGGGGCATTAAACCATAATCGAGTAAATCTTTTGAAACACCTTCAAAGGCTGCGACGTCCCATACTCCAACATTAAAGAATGCAACTTGACCGGCCATCCACCGATCATAATGCGGTTTGATACCCATTTGTTCGCGAGTTTGTGAAATGCCACGATTATCCATCAAGTCAATAAACTCCGTAAAGCCAGCAATAAATTCCGGGGTATTAACAGTAACCGTTTGCCCATCTGCTGATAGCCAATCACCACCCGCGGCCCAAATCCATGAGTGCATGGCCCATGTATCAATTAAGGCCGTACCAAAGTATTCAATATTTTCATGAGTAAATTTGGTCGCGTAACATGCGTTGGTAAACTCCTCAAATGTATATATAATTTGTTTCCCAGTGCGGTCATCAATTTCCCATGGTAAAGGCATCCCGCCAACTCGTTCTGCCCACACTCCTTTTTTAGTATGTTGTTCCCAGAAACCAAGATCAACCGAAAGCTCAATAATTTTCCGGTTATAACCTAGCGGGTAAGAAGAAACATCTTTAGGGATTCCCCAAATTGCATCTCCAGTTTTTTTCGTTTTAGTAACCGTGTCGTAGCGGTAATAATCGACTACACCATCGAGGAAATTTTCGTAGTTAAGTCCGGTTGCCTTTTCAGCTTCTAAGTATGGTTTTAAATCAAGAATAACTTGGTTTAAGGCGTAACGGCCGATTGCCGCCGGATTAGCATAGAAAACATCGGGGGCATTTTTGGTGCCAAGCGAAGCCGTTAATGTTTCCGCATAACCGTCACCGTTTACGAGTTGGGCATTAACCTTTATCCCTGATTCGTCAGTGAATTTCTCAATGATACGACTATAGATACTTCGTTCATGAGCCTGACCATAAATAAAAATTGTAATCCCCGACGGACGGGTAGGCCCACAACCAGTTAAAAGTAACGCTAAAAGCGTGGTTGAAATAATTTTTTTATTCATTTGTTCCCCTCCTTAAACTGGTTTTGCAACACGTGGGTAATCGTCGGGGTAATCCCAATTACCATCAGTGTGAAGCGCTAAGTATGATGCTGGCAACATATTATGTTGTTCGTAACTGCCAACTGCATGCAAAATATTAATGTAATCAGAAGCCGGGTTTGTAACTCCTAATTGTTCAAAAGGAATATAGATTTCAAAAGACCATCCTTCATCAGTATCAGTATCATTATCTATTGTCCCGTTAATAACATATTTGTACTCTGCATATGGAGCAAATGATGAACCTAAGCCACCTGCTCCGGTTTCATGCCACTGGGGTCCCCATAAGTCAAAGAGCCATTTCAAAGAATAAAGCGGCATTCCATCTTTATTATTGACATGGATCCGCATTTCCATTCCGGCATTTTTGTAAGCTTCACCAGTTCCATAAGGAGCATTTAGATGGGGGTCTTCTACTTCGACACCAAGGTAGAGACCATTTTCACCCCAAATTGCTAACGCCCGATAATCTCCAGCCGTTTCTTCTTCAAATTGCTCTTGGAAGTTTCCGGCATTTGTAATAACTGCGTTTGCCCATGCATCATCATCTAAGAGACCATCAATTTTAATTTCAGGTGCTTTAGCTGGTAAATTTGACCCTTTGCGATCACCTAAATAAACAAGGCGATTATACATTGCGGGCACCAAAATATTAGCGTCAGCATGGACATCAATCCCCATATTACGGTGTTCGATATAATACATTAAATGATTTCGTTCAAGCGCTGCTTCGGCACTTGTACCTAAATGTTCCCAACTGAAGAATATTTCAACAACATAGTACTCATCTGGCACGATGTTAACAGCAATGGTAGGTAAATCTGTACCTTGCAAAATACCACTATAAATACCATTGTCAATATCCACCCATGTGCCGAACTCATCCCCAGTACTATAGGTATAACGACCCATGGTATCAACACGGAAGAGTTTCGTTGTCTCATCAACCCCATCATCACTTTTGGGAATGGCAACAGCATCAACCGCAATGCCAATATAGTCAGAAGCAACAATCCCGCTCGAAGGGGAAACTTGATGATGATTATCATCTACCGTTAAACCAAAGTAAACGCCTTCACTGCTAACAGCGTATTGCACATGAACTTGGCTTTTGATCCCCGTATAGCGTCCTGGGATTAAATTGTAGGCTTCTTCGTTAATAATGCCGTCAACGGTTATTGCTGCATTATCAACGAATTTTTCTTGAGAAGTACTACTGTTTGTTGTGCGGCATCCACTTAAAAGAAGACCCGCACTTAGTACGAATAGTAAATAAGGAATTTTTTTCATATGTTTCTCCTTTTTTAAAATGGTCTTTCGGAACGGATTCTTACCGAAAGACCATGATGATATTTTTAGATTGTAAAAACCGTACCAGAAACCGAAAATTGTTCAATGATAAAGTCATTGTCAATGGAAAATGGTAAGAATCCTGTAATGTTGGCCGCTGCTCCGCCTGGCCCATTATTTTGGCCATTTAAAACTGAAATAGTTTTAAGCGTATACGTAATTCCATCAATAGAGGTGTATAGTCTAAAGGTAACTGTAGAGCTGTCTATTTGGCGAGTAAATTTAATCCATACAGGTCCTGTTTGGAGTGGAATGCCGGTTGCTTCACCATCATCTTGAAATTGGCTATTTTGTTGAGTATCGCCTTGAATACCAATTGCGTTACGATTCGTTAAAACTCGTAAGTAATCGTCACCAAACGCATCATTACCCGTATTGCCGGTCCAAAAACTAAAGAGTAATTTCCAAATCGAATTTAACGTTGTATACTTAAACGATATTGTAAAATTTCCTAATGGATTTCCACCTTCAAAGCGGGACGAAGGGATAAACGCTGACGCAAAGTTTCTACCTGTACTACCAGCGCGATCAAAGACAGTAAAGTTCTTTCCAATAACTACCCACTCATTTAGAGGGGGTTCGCCATTTGGATAGTCTAATTGTGTGGCAATATTATTTGGATAAATTGCACGATTAATTGTATTGTCATTATAATTATATAAAACGTTGACATCACTGGTGCGAACAGCTTTTAGTCCTTGGCTATCAGTAACTGTCAAAGTAAGTGTATAATCACCACCTTGTTGTGACCTGTAGTAATAAACATCGAGTTTTTGTAAATAACTAATCGCTGGGGTATATCCGTAGGCTATTTTATTAGCGATTGTAAACTCTACTTGATTTGTAGGAACAGGTTGCCCGTCTTCGGTAGCGTCGTAATAAAGTGCCACCCCGACATTGATCGCACCTGTCGCTGCAGTTCCGTTAAACGGATCAGCGCCAAAATCAATGTCTGCTACTTGTTCATGCTCAACACAAGAATAAGTAACAACTACTTCACTAATAATGGCATCTTCCGTCGGATCTACTGATTTAAATTTAATGTACGGATGTCTAACGATTTCGTCATAAATATAGTTATCAGTATCAAACTTATAAATTGATTTGTAGTAGCCATCAAGCGAGTATGCACCTAAAAGTTCAACACTCGCAGCGTTAGTAACGCGAACACTAACACCAAGTATTCCATTAATTGGTTCAAGGTTACTTAGCTGTCCGAAATTTGTTTCATCACCGTGCAGTAAAACGTGGGCCCCCGAACTTTTTTTGGCATTTTTATATTCCCATATAACATAGCGACTAGGAGTATCTTCGGTAAGCGCCACCACCGTGTCTTCATTTAAGGCACCTGGTGAGTTTCCTACATCGAGGACTATTTGGTAGTCACTTTGGTTTTCGTTTGATTTAACGAATTGAATTTTATCGCTTGTTACCGACAGAACAATAGTAAACGCCAATAAAATGATAGTCATTATCGTATAAAATGGGAAATGCTTCTTCTTCATTTTTTTTCCTTTCCTGTACTAGTGGTCTTGCGGTAGGAACGTTCACCGCAAGACCAAATACATCCTTAGATTGTAAATACTGTGCTGGAAACAGCAAGGTTTTCAATAATAAAATCGTTATCAATGGAGAATGGTAAAAAACCCGTAATTTTTGCGGCAGTTTGTCCCGCACTATTATCTTGGTTTGTCAAAACTACAGTTGTCTTAAGTGCATAAGTGACATTGTCAGTCGAAGTATAAAGTTTGAATGTAACCTTATTTACATTTTCAACTTGCCGTGTAAACTTAATCCAGACTGGCCCTTCCTTTAATGGAATATCGGTTGCTTCACCTTCATCTTGAAATTCGCTATTTTGTTGAGCATCACCTTGGATACCGATTGCGTTTCGATTTGTCAAGAGGCGTAGGTAATCACCTGCAAAACCATCATTTCCGGCTTCACCAGTCCAAAAACTAAAGAGTAGTTTCCAAACACTATTTAACGTTGTATATTTAAATGAAATAGTAAAGTCAAGTAATGGTTGCGCACCTTCAAATCGGGCAAATGGCACAAAGACTGTCGCATAGTTTCCAGAGTTATCAACGCGTTCAAAAACAGTGAAGTCTTTTCCAACTACTACCCATTCATTGAAAACACCTTCAGATGCACGATAATCAAGCATTGTTGCAATGTTAGTCGGATAGATTTCCCCGATGGCCGCTTTAATCGCTGTTTGATTGCCGGATAAATCACCACTTGATACGGTAACTTCATGGTGACGAACAGCATTAAGCCCGGCGCTATCTTTAACAGTTAGGGTAATTGTATAACCACCAGGTTCAAGTGCCCGATAGTAATAAACGCCAAGTTTTGTTATATAACCAATTTGCGGAGCAAAAAGAACTGCTGCTTTAGGTTCAATTGTAAAGGTTACTCGATCAAGATTAACTGGTACGTCATTCTCGGTTGCATCAAAATAAAGGGCAACACCGACACCAGCAACACCAGTTAGTGATGTCCCTGCGAATGGATCTGCGCCAAATTGAATGGCTGCATCAACGACAGGTGGAACACTTGTTTCCGACGAATCACTAATTTCCTCACTAGCTATAGACGGATCAGTGGTTACTTCGCTAACTACGGATGGATCGGTAGTTGCTTCACTTGTAATACTCGAATCAGTAGTACTTTCACTTGTAATAGGTGGGACACTACTGCCCGGTGATTCACTAGTTGTTGGAGTACAACCAGATAGGGCTAAGACACCAATTAATGGTAAGAATAGCTTCAACTTCATAATAAAATACCTCCTTTTAACTTACCCAAAGGTAATTAAACATGTTCATGTGCCCATAAACTTAAACCACTACGGCTATACGCCGTAATTGCAAGTCCAGGACGATTGCGATCATTATTCCATGCCGGAATAATTAATCCTTCGTAAGTATTAAGACCAATTTTAATTTCAATATAATAGTTGTTAATTGTTTTCCACGTACCAACTAAGTCATTTTCATAATCACTAATATTCCCGTCGGTTTTAAATTGATAAGTTGTTGATTGTGCAAAACTACCACTATCACCTCCTGTATGTATTAAAACATCATAATATTTTGCGGCTTGGGTTGTTGTAATTGTTTGTAATAGCTCTCCCGCAAAATTATGGGGAACTAAAAGTGGCCAACCATTTACATTAAAAACTATTTGGTTCACATACTGATTATGATAACCGGTAACGCCGTCCACCCCTTGGCGATAGCGGGAATGATATACGGCATAGTAACGTCCGTTTTCAACTAACACTGAATTATGACCTAGTGCCGCATAACCACGGGGATAGTTAGTAAACTGGAAATTTCCAGCGAGTTTCAACCCGGCGTCACGGAAGTTTGCAACGTCAAGTCCGCGCGGATCTAAATATGGTCCGTCTGGATTGGTACTACGTGCAACGCGCATATTATAATTAGTAGATAATGATCCGTGCGATGCCATTAAGTAATAATAGTTTGTGTCAGGATTATAGAAAATAAACGGCCCTTCTGGTCCTTGATTGCTACCATTCCAAAGTAGTTTACCGTATCCTATTTCTTTCGGCAAACCAATATTAACACCGTCTGCATATAATTCTTTAATGTAAATACCAGCAAAAAAGGAACCGTAAACAAGCCATAATTTTCCATCTTTATCAAAGAAAAGTTCAGGATCGATTGCATTAGGGCCACCGCGACCGTCCGATTTCACAATTTCTACCGAGTCGTCGTATGGTCCAAGAACATGATCAGCACTTACGCGACCAATATAAGAAACGCTACTTCCAAAAGTCGACAAAGAATAATACATGTAGTACTTGTTACCAAATTTGTGAACAGCCGGTGCCCAGGTACTGTCAGGATTAGCGTTTAAGTGATTAAAGGCTGGGCGTAGCACGTCTTTCCAATTTCGCCCATACAAGTTAGAAGCACTGCCATCATTAGAAACTTGTTGCCAACGAATAAGATTAGTGGACTTTGTAACAGCAAAGTGACTACCAAACGTATAATATGTCCCGTCATCATCTTTAAAAATAGAAGGATCATGTGCTGTGACTGGATTAGAATAACCAGGGTCGGGCGGAAAAACAATAACTGGGTTTATGGGTATGTCATTTGAATTTGATGAACTAGTAGTCTCAGCATTTGACCTTTCGCCAAGACTAATTGAAATATCATCAACACTACTTGAAACATCATTGAAACTAGTTGAAATATCATTCGAACTTGTTGAGTTTTCATCAAGGCTTATTAAACTACTCATTGATTCCATTGAATTATCTCCTTGGCATGCGATGAGTGCGAATAGTAGCAATATGCCAGTCGCAACTTTAGAAAAACGCATAATTATTTCTCCTTTTTTGACAATAAAATGAGTTTGTAATTGTACTTTTGTAGTGACTACATTTGAAATGTAATCCATCTTATGCCTATATTTTAACATTTGTTTAGTAAAAGTAAACTATAATAGTTATTAATAAAAATGTGATATTTGTGTTTACTAGGTATAAATCCGCATAATTATGTGTATTTTTACGTGCTTTAACGAAAAATCGCAGAAAAACATTAGAGAAACTATAATTATTTTACTCTTTGTTTAGTAAATATTATTACTTAATTATAGACTTTTACTTGACTAGATGTTAATATTAATCATAATTACATAAATTTTTGGGAGTTATTATGGCAACAATTCGTGATATCGCACAAAAGGCAAACGTCTCGCCAGGTACCGTCTCTCGCGTGCTTAATGGTGATCCGACAATTAAAGTTTCGCCGAGAACAAAAAAGTTAATTTTTGAAGTTGCAGAGGATTTAGCTTACACTAAACACAAACAACAAAAAAATAATCTTAAACGTTTCCGCATTGCTATTGTTCATTGGTACACTATTGAGCAAGAAATCAACGACCCTTATTTTATTTCGATTCGAACTGGCGTGCAGCGGGCGTGCCGCGATTCAGGCATTCTCTTTGATGTTATATACCGCGAAGAACGCGGTAGTATGTTTATTGATGAAGACATCTATAACGGCGTTATTATGATTGGTACTTTTAATGCTGAAACACAAACATCAATTACAGATAGATTTAATAACGTTGTATTTGTTAATTCCGAAGATTATGAAGGAAAGCATGACTCCGTCCGTGTAGATTTTCGGAAACTTACAAAAGAGGTACTTCATTATCTGATAAGTAAAAATCATCATAAGATTGCTTATATAGGTGGACGTGAACAATTTTCAACCGAGCCGAACAAAACACCTGATCCTCGTGAGTTGGAATATATTGAAGTTATGCATCAAAACAAAATTTATTACAAGCCATATGTAAAAGTTGGTTTCTATAGTTCCAACTCCGGTTATGCCCTTGCCAATGAATTACTGCTCGCAAACAAGGATAATCCACCAACCGCAATCTTCTGTGGAAATGACTCCATTGCTCTTGGCGTTTCCAAGGCTGTCCAAGATAATAACTTTAAAATACCTGAAGATATTGCCATATTTGGCGTTAATGACATTCCAACCCTCCAATATACGACTCCTTCCTTATCGTCGGTAAAAATTCATACGCAGTTTATGGGTGAAATAGCCCTTAAGTTATTACATGAACGGATGCGAAAAGAACGGGTTTTAAAACTGAGTGTTAATGTTCCTTATCTTCTTGTCCATCGAGAGAGTGCTTAATAATAAAATTATTTTTTAATTTTTAAACAAACTAAAATCCCTCAGTGGACACAATAATGAATTAGATGTCTATATAGGAGGGATTTTTTCTAATTTAGAGAATTATCTCTTATTCGTATTTGGAGGCTTTTAGTTTATTTAGTAAGTCCCAATCAACGCCTTTGATGACTTCAACTAATAAGTCAACTGTCGCATCAACGTCATCTGCGTGGACGAGAGAAACGTGGCTATGGAAATAGCGGCACGGAATTGATATTGTCATATTGACAACACCATCAAATGATTTATGGATTTCACCACTATCAGTGCCCCCGGCTGTTAATAAGTCGTATGTATATTTAATACCTTTGGCTTTCGCAACTTTTTCAACATGATCAAAAAGACCACGATGACCAATAACGCTACCGTCCATAATACTTAAGGCCACACCCGCACCAAGTTTTGTATCCATCGCGGGGGACCCGGGTAAGTCATAACTCATCGTGACGTCTAGCGCAAACGCTAAGTCCGGTTTTGCTAAATACGCCGCCGTACGTGCGCCCCGTAAGCCAACTTCTTCTTGCACGGTTGCCGCTAAGCTAACAGTTGCGCCATGGCCTTCGGTTTGAAGCCGTTTTAACACTTCAATGCCGACCGCAACACTAACGCGGTCATCCCACGCTTTACCAAGTAAAGTTTTACCATCATTTAAAACCCGGAAGTTTTGATGTGGAGTGACTGTATCGCCAACTTTAATGCCAAGTTTTTTAATATCTTCTTCACTACTAACACCCATATCAATATAAATGTCTTTAATTTCTAATACTTTGTTGCGTTGTTCCGGTGGCATGCCGTGTGGTGGTTGGGCGCCAGTTACACCAATGTATTCTTTGCCGTCGCGCGTTGTAATTGTCCATTCGTGCGCTAAGACGACGTGGCCCCACCAGCCACCAACGTTATGGACACGTAAGTAGCCACCTTTTTCAATTTGTTTAACGACGAAGCCAACTTCGTCCATGTGGGCGGCAAGTAACACGCGTGGTGCGCCGTCTTTACCGTTACGCGTCGCAATAAGTGACCCTAAGTTATCAAATTCAATCGTGTCGACAACGCCAGTTAATTCTTTTTTGACAAGGCGCGCAACATCGCGTTCGGCGCCGCTGATGCCGTTAACTTCGCTTAAGCGTTTGAGTAAGTCTAATCGTTTTTTATCCATCATATCCTTCTTTCTAATACTTTGTATTTTGTCGTTCATAGTTTACCACTAATTTGGCGCGATACGCCGCCGTAATATCATCACTACTAAACTGTAAAGCGCTACCAAGTGTCAGAAACGTCGTAAGTGCTGAAAAATAGCTTTCACTCGTCTCTTCTTTCATAAAATGAACAATGGTTGTATATACGTTTGCAAAGAGCGTCACGACATCACTTTTACTTGTCCCACTTGCGGGATAACTAACGCTTGTTACATCAATATTAAAGACAAGCGCAAGCGAAAGGAAAAAGTGGAGCCCATCAGCGTATTCATCAAGTAAAATCGCCCGTTCTTCACTTGGCTTTAATGACCAATATTTAAAGGCGCGTGTCGCGTTTGCAAGTTCACCAATTTCGACAAGTAAAGCTAAAAAGCGTTCCGTTTTCGTACTGTGGTGCGTTACTTGGTGTTCGGTGTTAATGCGGGCATCAAGCTTGGCTTGTTCTTGGAGTAAGGGTGCTAGATTAACGTCCATTTTGCGCCTTGTCAATATGCCAAATTTCATTGATATATTGTTCAATCGTCCGGTCACTACTAAAGAAGCCACTTTGCGCAATGTTATAAAGCGCACTTTCAGCCCATTTACTCTTATCGCGGTAGTATGTAATAATTTCGTCCGTCCGTTTAACGTAGGCGGGTAAATCTTTAAGGATTAAGTATTCGTCCCCCTTATTCATTACTTCATCAAAGATTGGGCGGAAGGAATGCGGGTTACCATCACTCCAAGTGCCATCATTTAAACTATCGAGTACACGACGGATTTCTTTATCATTATGGTAAATATCCCATGGCGAATAGCCGTTTTCTTCTTTAAGTTTTTTTACTTCTGGTTCGGTTAAGCCGAAAATAAAGGAATGGTCATCACCGACCCGTTCATGAATCTCGACGTTTGCGCCGTCAAGGGTGCCGAGCGTAATGGCGCCGTTCATCATAAATTTCATATTGCCGGTGCCACTTGCTTCTTTACCCGCTGTACTAATTTGTTCACTAATATCAGCGGCCGGGAAGAGAAGTTCACCTGTTTTTACGCCATAGTTTTCAATAAAGATAACTTTCATG
>WPCG01104128.1_pt1 | contig 21169 bp, 18 predicted proteins | sample 5403311 | NCBI WGS metagenome assembly WPCG01 (sample SAMN12869467, study PRJNA574797) | sludge metagenome | isolation source: wastewater treatment of Control | place: China:Beijing | collected 2019-05-17 | reverse complement strand
CACCGAAGGGATTCCGGACGTAGCGCAAAGCGATGCCAGCGGTGGCGAAATACGCTCGCCTGCACGCGCTATCACCTGCCCTCGAAAGACATCTTCTCCAACAGGACGGACATTTTCCCCGGCAACGAGGGTTTTGGTGACGGTCAACTGTTCTTCGTCATCGGAGAGCGACACATCTTCAAGCATAGCAACTGCATCGAAAGATGCGGGAAGCACACCGCCAGTATTGAGCCGAGCGAACTCACCACGGCGTAAAAAGACAGGGGAAGAGGTCGCCGCATGCGCTGTCGAGGCCGAAGAGAGGGCGAATCCATCCATGGCGGATGCATTGTAATGCGGAACGTTTCGTTGAGAGAAAAGGTCCTCCGCAAGTATGCGTTCATGACAATGCCGTACAGGGCATGACTCGGGAGGGAGTTGTGAGATTGCTTCCCGAAGAAGAGTCCACGCCCGTCGTAGTGTAATATGCATGTTTTCCTTTACCAAAGCCATACTTCTACCTCCTCGCCGGGACGGACGGTTTCACGCGATGAGGAAAGGCGGAGAAGTCCGTCCGCTTTTCCGAGCGCCTTTGCGAACGAAGATTTAACAGGAAGAGGAACAGCCTGTCCGTTTCGGAGGGCGCATGGCAGAAACTCCTCGATCCCGGAATGGCCGAATACTGATTCGGAAACAGGAAGCACGACCGACCTCCAGGGCGATACTATGGCGCCGGTATTCATAGCGTGTGCAAGAGGAAGAAAAACCGTATATGCTGCAAGAAAACAAGAAAAAGGGTGTCCCGGCAGGCCAATTACGAGCTTGTGTTTCTCTTTTATTCCGGCGATGAGGGTGGGTTTCCCCGGCGACATCAAAATGCCCCGGACAAGCAGTCCCGGTGCTTCGAGGGATTCGAGAAGCGTTGAACAATGGTCTCGCGTGCTCACTGAAGAGCCCCCGCTGAGCAGGACGACGTCGCTCTCATCCATTGCTCCGAGCAGCGCCTTCTCAAGAGAATCCTTTGAGTCTTCCACTATCCCCAAATAAGTAGGTTCATATCCGTGACGCCTCGAAAGAGAGGAAAGAATGTAAGCGTTGGCGTCGCGAAACTGGCCTGGATTCAACGAACGGGTTTCACAGGGCACTATTTCGTCTCCTGTGCTGATGATTCCAACTTTTATGTGGTGCACGGGCGCCTTGGAAATACCTGCGGCCGCCAAAACACCGGAAGATTTGAAATCGATCCGGACGCCCTTTTCCAAAAGGACGGCGCCGGCGGTGAATTCTTCACCCCGCGAGACGATATTCTCACCCCTCTGAACAGCCTTCCGTATTTCCAGCCACTTTCCTGTTCGCTCAACGTTTTCTATCATAACGACCGCGTCCGCTCCGGGTGGCAGTACGCCTCCGGTGTGGATCAGCGCGCATTCACCTTCGCTCAGGGAAAACGAAGGAACGGCGCCCATTGGAATCTCTCCGCGGATAGTTAAAAATGCGGGATTTGATTGCGATGCTCCGTAGCTGTCCTCGCTGATGAGTGCATACCCGTCGCGGGTGCTTCTGTCAAAAGGAGGGAAATCTTCCGGGGCAAGTATGTCTTGAGCAAGAATGTTTCCTTCCGCTGCATCGAGCTCTCTTAAACGTTCATTTCCTTGCCAAGGAAATGAAAGCGATTCGGCAGTGTACTCAATGGCGGACATTCTGTCAGTCAGTTCCCGAACAAAACCGGCCAATATCGTATCTCCTTCCAAATGCGTGCACGGAAGCTGCACGAAGCGAATAATTAAGAATTCAGAAACAAGTATTATTGAATCGAAACCACAAAAACAGGAAAACCTGATTTTGCGAGTCTTTGAGAGAGAGATACCGCTTCGGTGCGGGTATTACCGGCCGGAACGGTAACTCTGAAGTACGTCTTCCCGCGTACCTGTCCTGATGTAATCAAAGCGCGGAAGCCTGCTCTTTCCGCCTGTTGACGGACAGTTTCGGCACTTTGTCGTGCTGTGAACGAGCCTATTTGGACCCCCCAGCGACTATTGGAAGGTGCGGGGGGAGGCGCAGGCCGCTTGACTTCCGGCGGGCGGGGTGCTGTCGTCGGTTTTGCTGCGTGAGGCGGGGGCGCAGGAGTTTCAACCCTGACTCGGTCTCCTGTGTTTTGTCCGGGAGAAACGGGAATAGCGAGGACGGCTTCCGCAGCGCCTTCCTTTTCCGGTTGTCCGGTCGGAACCTGCGGAGTTGCAACGGAAGGAGTCGGTGTGGTTTTTTCTTCCTGATGTATAGGGAGCGGCGTATACGGTTTGTATTTGTCTCCTGTAAGAAAAAAGAGTTTTACGCCCACAATAAGGAGGCCGACCGCCACAAGTCCGATGACGGGAAGCATAATATCGCCGAAAGGGATAACGGATCTCCTTTCTTTGTGTCTTCTGCTTTCTCTTATGGACATTTTTTATCCCCCCTTTGCCCGTCTCTGCTTTACTCGGAGAAACAGTTTCCAAAATAGATTGTCTCGGCGCATATTACGGTATATAACACTCGGACCACTTTTGCAAAAGCGCCTTCGATTCTTCCTTTCGAAAGTTTCTGGAATCGTGCTTCCTAAAAAATAAAGCAGGAATCCCTTTCAAGACCCCTGCTTCCTTCAGCCTGCGCTGGACGATTCCGGATCAATCAAATTCAACTCGCTTGAGGAAATGATTTTCGGGATTTTTGACGTTACTTGCCGGCTTTTTTATTTCTTCGAATTATCGAAGGAATATCGTAGGGGTTTTTAGGTACTCCACTGATTGAAAACATATCTTCGTCCTGGATAGGGAGCACCTCGGCTTCTTCCAGAACGACTCCCGGGGCCTTTTGCTTAGGGGCAGGCTGCTTGGCCGCAAAATTCGTTACAGTACGTTTTTCTTTTTCTGAGCTAAAGCCCGTGGCAATCACTGTAATCTGTATTTTTTCCGCCATATCCTCCGCGACGGTATGTCCCCAAATGACGATAGCGTCCTCGTCCGCCGTTTCCGTAATGATCTGAGCCGCCTTGCGGATTTCGTGAATTCCGAGGTCCGAGCCTCCGGTAATGTTAAAGAGAATTCCTTTGGCGCCTTTCATTGGAATGGACATCAGCGGCGATTTTATCGCGCTCTTCGCTGCAATTTCCGCTCTGTTTTCGCCTTCGCCGGCGCCAATTCCCATAATAGCCGATCCGGCATTCTGCATTACGGTCCGAACGTCTGCAAAATCGACATTGATAAGGCTTGGTTTGAGAATAAGATCGGTGACTCCCTGAACTGCCTGACGGAGCACTTCATCGGCAAGTTTATAGGCTTCCGAATGTTTTGTTTTCTCATCGGTCAGTTCAAGAAGCCTGTCGTTTTCCACTACAAGAAGCGCATCCACCTTCTCCTTCAGTGTTGCAATCCCCTCTGCCGCCTGCTTTCGCCTTCTGTTCATCTCGAAGGAAAAGGGAAATGTGACGACTGCGACAACCAGCGCTCCCGCTTCCTTCGCGACTTCGGCAATGACCGGAGAAGCGCCGGTTCCGGTGCCTCCGCCCATTCCCGCTGTAATAAAAACCATGTCGGCTCCGGCGACAACTTCCCGAATCTTATCAATGGATTCCTTCGCGCTGTTCATTCCCACTGACGGATCGGAGCCGGCGCCAAGTCCTTTGGTCAGTTTTTCTCCAAGAGTGACCTTCGAGCTTGCCTGGGAAAGGTGCAATGCACCGACATCCGTATTCGCAGCGATGAAGTGAACCCCTGAAACACCGCTTCGAATTATATGATTCAAGGCGTTGCCGCCGCCGCCCCCCACGCCGATTACTTTGATCTCTTCTCTGTGGGGCCTCGGAGTATCATTAACTTGAAATACGTGCTCCATATTCATTTCCTCCCCGAATGCGGAATGCGGCTTCAAAAAAGCTCTTTAACAGACTTCTTTAAATAATCCATAAAACCACGAATACCTTCTGTCCGGTCTCCTCCGCTCTTACGTGGAAGCTTCCCGGAAATGCCGGAAGCAACCTGTGCCGCACCCGAGCGAAGTTCTGAAATAGGCGTTTCGATGTATCTGTAAGGATTGCGCTCCCTGCTTGTCATATATCGTACCACACCGGCCACCGTTGTATATTCGCAGTCGTTTCTTCCCGGGGGCATCTGATACACATCGAGCGGTTCGGCAATCCGAACCGGCAGATTGAGAGTCTCGGAGACGAAAACATCGATACCGGGTGTTTTTGCGACTCCTCCCGAAAGGACAATGCCTGCCGGGAACATATGGAGACTGAACTCGGAGAGCTGATGACGGACGTGTTCGCCGAAAAGCTCCTCTAATCTGCAATTCACCACCTCGGCCGCTTCACCGATGCTGAACGTCTTCATTCTTCCTCGAACGTCGACGTCAAGATCCTGCTGCTCTATTTCCTCCGGATTGAGAGAGACCATCTTTTTTACCTCTTCCGCCTTGCTGATCGGTATCTTCATCACGTACGCAAGGTCGTTTGTAATATGATCTCCGCCTATCGGGATAATCGATAGCTTTACAGGACGTCCGTCGGTGTAGAGGGCGACTCCTGTGGTTCCGCCTCCGATACACAGTGATATCACCCCTGCGCGCGTCTCTTCGTCGGTTAACGAACCAAGAGCGCTGGCAAGTGATTTGATAACCAGTCCGTTGACCTCGATGCCTGCGCTTTCCACGCAGTTGATGATGTTTTGGACCACTGTTGTCGGCACAATAACTGATTGAAGTTCCATTTCAAGCCGAATGCCCGTCATGCCGAGAGGATCGTCGATGCCGGAATTTCCGTCGATCGAATATTTCACGGGAATGGTATGTAGTGTAACGCGGTTGGGAGGTATTGAGAGCTCGCTTTGAGCGGCTTCAATAACACGTTCCACATCGGAGATGGAAACTTGGCGAGGGGTTCTTCCGAGAGAGATCATTCCTCTTGAAGTAACGGAAGCAACTTCCATACCGCTGAAAGAAACGGTTGCCTCATCTATTTCGAAACCAACCATATTCTCGGCGTCTTTTATTGCCTGACGAACGGAACGAACCGCCTGCTCAAGATTTATAATAAGCCCTTTTCGGATGCCTTGAGATGGCGCGTAACCTACACCTATAATTTGAGCTTCCTGGAAACGGGAATCCCTCTCTGCAATAACGACGGATATTTTACTCGTACCAAGATCCAGCCCAACCAAAATTTCCGGCTCTTTGTACATTTATCTCCCGCTCCCTTCCTGATCGCCGCGCGCCATGCTCCGGACGATAATTCTGTCGGTATATGTGGTATCTATTATAATGTTGTCGCCGAGAAAATGTAACTGTTCCATTATCTGCGAAAGCGCGGATGAAAGTTCTTTCCAGCGGGGCCGCTCCCCCCAGAGAAGAACATGCGCTCCTCCTTTATTGAAGACAAGTTGTAATAAAAATTTCCCCTCTCTCCTCGAAACATTTATTTGTTCAATTCGAGCGACCCATCTGTTTTCTGCCAAACCGTCCAGCCATCCCTGGAGAAGATCCAAGGGGAAAACAGCTCTGGAAACAAGAGCAGAAGAATTTCCCAAAGCGGGAGATGGAAAGTCCTCGGAAAAAGTTATCAAAGGAGCCTTGGGCCGGACAATGCCCTTTATCTTTTCGTTCAGCTCATTCGCGGTTTCCCAAGCGAAACCGTCTCTAGAAACATAATACTCTCGTCCGTCCCAATGAGCTACGATCCAAGGTTGCAAAGGTTGAATCAGAACTTCAGCACCTGCAATTCCTGTCCAGTGAATCGAACAAAAAAGAGGCGCCTCCGCTTCGACCGTCTTTCGCAAAACGTCTTTTTCTAAGAAAAACGCGGGCCAGAAACGCAACGCTCGCGAACTGATGTTCTTCCAGAAAAACAACTCCGCGACAGGATCGTCAGATCGAATCCTAATATTTCGTAACGAAAACGGCTGAAAAAAATCTTCGCCGCCAAACAGCATTCCTGTAAAGAAGGCGATAAGAAAAAACAAACCACGCCATTTACCCATTATACATCACAAAAAAGCCTCGAGTAAAAAGCAGGAAGAAATGGATAACACACTTCACTTTTCCTCGAACCAGTGAACGAAAGTTTTGAAAATTTACACACGCACTAAATGTGTTTTTGCCTTCGCAAGCAAATTTTCTCCGATAAGCGACACATCTCCCGCGCCGATGGTCAATACGATGTCCCCTTCTTCGCAAAGATCCTCTAAAAGCAAGACGGCGTCGTCAAGAGTGCCGGACATAAGGCATGCTTGCTTTCTACCGGCCGGAAGATGGTCGGCGATAAGAAACGATGTTATCCCGGAAATCGGCTCTTCGTCAGCCTGGTATATCGGAAGAAGTACCAGTGTGTCAGCGACCGCGAGGACGGAAGCGAAGTCTTTGAACAAAGCCTGTGTTCTTGTATATCTATGCGGTTGAAAGACAACCCTGAGAGGTCTTTGCGGAAACATGTGTTCCAATGTCCCCAAGGTGGCTGCGATCTCTCGAGGATGATGGCCATAGTCGTCGTAGACGTCTATTCCCTCGAAGCTGCCGATATGCTGAAGACGCCGTTTGGCTCCTTTGAAATCGCGCAGAGTTCTCTTGATGACTGGAACGGGGATGCCGAGGCGATGTGCTACAGCACAAGATGCGAGCGTATTGAGTATGTTGTGTTCGCCCGATATTGCAAGCTCGACCTCGGCTACCCGTGTCCCCTTGTGCAAAAGGGTAAAACTGACGCCGCCGCCAGGTTTGTGGTAGACATTGGTTGCACCCCAAGTCCAGGAGGCGCCCCAGCCGTATGATACCGCTCCTTCAGGAATTAGGCCGAGAGCGAGCAAGCGAGCAAGACCCGCATCCTCACCGCAAAAAACAAGGAGACCATTGGGTTTTAAATTGGAGATAAAACGAGAAAAAGCTTCAAGGACGCTTTCAAATGTTGGGTAATAATTTACGTGATCCCAGTCAACATTTGTGATGACGGAAATTTCGGGATGAAACTTTTCAAACGAGCCGTCGCTTTCATCGAGTTCGGCGACCATGAATCGGCCTTCTCCCAGCTTTGCGTTTACGCCGATATCGCACAACTCTCCCCCGATCGCCAGTGTAGGATGGAAACCAGCCTGTTCGAGAATGAGGGAAATCATGGAAGACGTCGTGGTTTTTCCGTGGGTTCCAGCCACACCTATTCCGCAACGTGAATCAAAAATCCAGCTCAGCACTTCTCCTCTTTTGGCCACGGCGATTCCTCGTGCCCGGGCGGCGAGAATTTCTTCATTGTCTTCCGGGATTGCGCTGCTGTATATCAAAAGATCCGGAAGGAACTTTTCCATATGAGCATGTCCGTGTCCAAGGACAACTGCTACTTCCTCTTTGAGCACTTTATCTATATATGAAGTATGGATCATGTCGCAGCCGCTCACTTCAAAACCCAATTCTGCAAGCAAAAGGGCCAATCCGCTCATACCTGCGCCACCGATTCCCATGAGATGAATTCTGTGAATGCCATCAAAATGCGATATAGTCGTATCCACTTATATAATCTCCCTTCCAATACTGGACGAGATCAGCCGCCATAAAGATTCAGACTCATCTCTCTCCGAAACACCCCGAGATTTTCTCTGTGCATTTCGAAGGATTCTCAGTATGCATTCTTGCAACACTTTCGGGGAATCATTCTCCTGCCAGATCACGCCATCATTCTGCTCAACAAAACAGCGAGCGTTTTTCTCCTGATGGTTGTCAGCAGCTTCTTGCCATGGAACAACAACCGCAGGAATACCCAGGGAGGCTACTTCGGAAAGTGTAGAAGCACCTCCGCGAGTCACTACGGCGTCAACAACTGAGTAGAAATTTGTCATGTCCCATTGCTTACCGATAACAGAAATATTTCCCAGGCTGCCTAGAAATTCTCTTGCCGTCTCGGCAAGCTGAGAATCGCCGAGGAATAAAAAGAAAAAATCTTTCAGTTCTTGTGCCCGAAGCATAGGACACATTAATTGTATCAGTCGTTGGCTCATAAGTGAACCTCCGAGAACTCCGATTATTTTTTTCTCCGGAAGTTTTTCTCCTAAGCCCATTTTTCCCCAAGCTTCTTGCGGTTCTTCCAAAGAGAATCTGCGAATCGGAACACCGGTCCAATAGAACGCGTCCGAAGAGAGCGGAGAACAGATTTTCCAGCCCGACGCCACCTTTTTGCCAAGACGTGAAGAAAGACGTGTCACTTTCCCTGCTACGCTGTTTTGCTCGTGGATAAAAGTAGGAATGCCATTATAATGACACATCATTAATGGTACGAACGATACATACCCTCCGAACAGAACGCATGCATCCACGTGCTTGTTCCTTAAAAATTTTTTAAATAAATTAAAAGACGCTCCAAATTCCTTCAACCGGCGCATCTTACCGGAAAGAGAGCGTATTCCGAAAGGTGAGCCGCTTGTCGGAAGATAAAGCGGAGTGATTTGATATGTCTCAAAGATTTCCTGTTCTAGAGGACGAGAGCCGCATACAAAAGAAACTTCCACCTCCTTTTGATGTATTTTTATCCAATTACCGAAAGCGATCGCCGGGAAAATATGTCCGCCCGTGCCTCCTGCGACAAGACAAATGCTTTTCATGAGAGGCTCGCCTCCTTGCACACTCTCATAATCAATCCGACACGTATCCACATAAAGAGAAGCGAACTCCCTCCGTAGCTGATAAAAGGAAGAGGGATGCCGGTAAGCGGCATCAGCTTTAAAACTCCTCCGAGGTTTATGAAAAAAGGAATGAGCATCGACGCCGAAATGGCCCAGATAAGCGCGGCGTGAAACGGATCTTCAGACTTTCGGTATGTCGAATACGCGCGAAAGGTCCATAAAAAGAAAAGAAAAACGACCATGAAAGAGCCGACGAAACCGAATTCCTCTCCTATTGTGGCGAAAATATAATCCGTATGCGCAGCGGGAAGATAGTTCAGTTTTTGGAGTCCCTTCCCTACGCCGACACCAAGGAGGCCCCCATTAGCAAAGGCCACCATTCCTTGGATAACCTGAAAACCACTGTCAAGCGGCTCTTCCCACGGATCGAGAAACGCCATATACCGTCGCAACCGATAACCGGCCTGAATAATGATGAAGAAAAAGAAAGCGAACCCTGTGCCTCCAAAAAGGATAGGCCAGCTCCACCCTCTGGTTTCTACGTGGATCGCCATTGTCAGGGCGAAAATGAGTATTGTACCTCCCATGTTCGGTTGAAAGATAAGAGGGAGTGCGGAAAAACCGAGAATGGGCGCCGTCAATGAAAAGAAAGCGTGCAACCCTTGTTTAGATGATTTTGTCATAAGCTTGGAGAGGTGAACGGCGACAGCGAGAGAGAGCAGTTCGATCGGCTGAAATCGAAGAGTGCCGAAGCCTATCCACCTTCTTGCTCCGCCCGCCTTGATTCCGATTCCGGGTATCAAAGTCAGGATAAGAAAAAAAATCGCGAGAATCCAAAGAACACCGCTGAACTCCTTCCATATTGCAATGGGTATCAGATAGACGAGTACCATGAACAGAAGAGAAACAAGCAGCCATTGAACCTGTCGTATCCCGAGAGCGAATGGAGAACCGAACTCCTCGAGAGCCGTGTGGGAGGTCAAAGAGAAGATCATGAGAATTCCGAAGGCATTGAGCACAAGCGGAATAATCCATAGAAAGGGGTCTCCGCCTGCATGAAGTTCCGGTTTTTCATATCGGAATTCGATCGTCTGTTCGCCGCCGACTTTCATCGTTACCTCTCTTCCTTAAGAGCCAGCACGAGCTGCTGAAAGTGCTCTCCTCGTTTCTTGTAGTTCGGGTACATGTCCCAGCTGGTACATGCCGGTGAAAGAAGCACCGTACTTTGAGGAACCGCAAGCGTTGAAGCCGTTCGAACAGCGTCCTCCATCGAGGAGGCTTCGTGAATATGAGGAAATTCCGCTCTTTTTAAAGCCTCGACAATCCGGTCCTTCTCGGAGCCGAGAACAACAGCGGCCATAGCCTCGTTTTTTACCGCTTCCGCGAGAGGAGCATACTCTTCTCCCTTTCCCTGACCCCCGAGTATCACGATTTTAGGGCCTGTCAAGGATCTGAGAGCAGTCGCGCTGGCAGCTACGTTTGTTCCTTTGGAATCATCGACATAGGTGACGCCGCGAATAGTCGCCACGAACTCGCACCGATGAGCCAAACCTTTAAAACCGGAGAAAAGCGGACCGCGCATCACCCCTTCTCCGGTGAGCATCCGTACAGCTCCTGCTGCAAAGGCTGCATTTTCCAAGTTATGTTTCCCGATCAGAGGAACGTCGTCGAAGGAGAAAAGAAGTTCTTCCGCGCCCGTTTCCTCTCGGAGAACGACGCGACGTGCGTTTTCGTCAGCAAGAAGCCTCCTTCCATGAGACGAGCGGCTTCCATCCCATGAGAAGGTAAGGACTTCCGGCCCCGGTTTTTCGTGATCTCCGAAAAGGACGCTGCGTTCCGTTTCCTGGACGATAGCATAGCTTCCTGGAATTTGTGTCGAGAGAATCTTCGCCTTTGCCCGTATGTACTCTTCATAACTGCCGTGCCAATCGATATGATCAGGAGCCAGGTTCGTCACCATGGCAAGATCGCATGCAAAACCGGTGTTCCAGTGGAGCTGAAAACTGCTCAACTCAACTACGAGAAAGTCTCGTTGTTCGAAGGCGAAGTCGGCAAGCGACTTTCCGATATTTCCGCCGACTTCCGCAGAAAAGCCCGCTTTCTGGAGGAGAAAGCCGATAAGGGCCGTAGTCGTGCTTTTCCCGTTGCTTCCCGTCACACCGATAATTTTGCTATTAAGAAACGGAGCGACGAAATCCAACTCCCCGATTACGGGGATAGTCCTCCGAGTACTCTCTACTACAGTAGATGCGTTGGGAGAAATGCCCGAGCCAACCAAAACATAATCCGCTTCAAAAAGACGGGGGGTGTGTCCCCCTTCCTCCCATTCGATTCCGTGAGACTGAAAATTAGCGACGAAGGAGCGATCCTGGAGTATTTTCTCATCCGAGACAAAAACTCGAGCTCCAAGACGACGAGCCAAACGAGCCAGGCCGGCCCCGCTGATTCCTCCCCCGATGACGGAGACTCTTTTTCCTGAAAAACTGTCGACGTTCAACGGCATCATCTCACACCGCCTTCTGAAGAATGTTCTGTGCAAAAAGAGCGAGGAGCGCGAGTCCCGCTCCATGGATTATCCAAAAACGAGTGACTATCTGAGTTTCGCCCCATCCCAGAAGTTCAAAATGATGATGAAGCGGGCTCATCCGAAATACTTTTCTTTTAAAAAAATGAATGGCGATCAGCTGGATTGCAACCGAGGCTATTTCCAGGCCGAAGAGAAAACCGAGAGGGATAACAGCAATGAAATATTCGCTGTGCGCACTGAGTGCGACAAGCATCCCCGCTAGAAAATGGGAGCCGACATCTCCCATGAACACCTTGGCCGGGTGAGCATTATGCCAGAGAAATCCCGCACAGATCGCGGACCCTGCCAGAGCCGGATAGAGCAAGGCGTTCTCAAGAGGCAGCAACACCATCGCTCCAATGAACGAAAAAAGCGCCGCACCGGCGGCCAGTCCGTCCAGACCGTCGGTGACATTGACCGCATTCAGCATCCCTATCGAAATGATCGTCAGAAGCGGGACGGCGAAAAGGGCCGGAAGAACAACGCCTGGCCAAAGTGAAAGACCTTGCGAAAAGACTACCCAAAATGCCCAAGGTGCTGAAAGCAGTATTTGGGCGGCGAGTTTATAAAGACTAGGAAAGCCTTCACTGGATTTTTTTGTGAGTTTGATCCAATCGTCGATAAAGCCAATGCCGGCGGATCCAAGGGGCAAGATCCAGAAGAGCGCTGCGTCGGACAAGCGCGTTTCCGAAAAAAGCAGTATCGGCAAAAGGCTCGCCGCTCCGATAAAAAGAAAAACGATCCCTCCCATAGAAGGAGTCGTTGATTTCGTTGCAATATGACTTTGGAGTCCGTAGCTTTTTTGAATCTGAACAACGCGCCATTCATTGAGTCTTGCGATCCAGAACTTCGAGCAGTAGATCTGCAGTAGAAAAAGGAAACCCCAGGAGAGAGCGTATTTCATAGTATGCTCTCCTCGACAAGCGCATCGACCAGACAATCCAGCCTGTTGCCATGAGAGCCCTTTACAACAACGAGATCTCCTTCTCCTAGCTCTCTCTTCATCTCGGTTCCGAGAGAGGTGGGGCTTTCGAAGAAGACAGTGTTTTCAGGAAGCGGTGAACTTCGGAACAGTGTCCGCCAGAGCGTACCCATAATAAACACCTTAGAAAACATGTTGAAGAACGGAAGCAGTTCTTGATGATAGTTAAGAGCGTCTTCCCCAAGCTCTCTCATTTCCCCCAGCACGGCGATACGACGATTCGCCGGGATATGAAACGATTCGGAGAGAGACGCTTTCATTGAAGCCGGATTTGCGTTGTAGGAGTCGTCAAGCAAGAGAGCTCCCGATGGTAGAAGGAAAAAACGACCCCTTCCGCAGGGAGGCTGAAGCGCTTGAATAGAATGAAGCGCTCGTTCTATGGAGGCTCCTAAGTAGAGCGCCAGTGCGATTCCGAAGCCTGCCGCCAGCGCCGAATGCCGTCCGAAAAGAGAAGATGATGCGTGAAAAGTCTCTCCTTTGCAGACTACTTCGAAAGAAAGACTGGGAAGTCCGTTGGCGAGAATGAATTCTGCATCACGGATTGAAAAGTCGTTCTCTCCGAAGCCTACACTGAGAGAGCGCACATGAGAAGGAAGACGAGCTGCTCCCGAAACAAGCAACGGGTTATCTCCGAAATAGAAGAAGGTCTTAAGGAACGGAGACCTGGTAATCTCAAATTTCGCTTGCGCCACACCTTCTACATTGCCCAGTCCTTCAAGATGGGCGGGGGCGACCTCGGTTATCAAAGAAATCGTAGGGGGGAAGAAATCGACCATCTCCCCGATCTCCCCTGGATGATTTGTTCCCATTTCCAGGATCAGTATTTCGGCGTCCGCCGGCATCGCGAGAATTGAGAGCGCGCACCCTATAAGAGTGTTATAACTGTGTTCAGCCGAATGTACTTTAAACGAGGGTGCCAGGCATGTACGGATCATTTCCCGCGTCGTCGTTTTCCCGACACTCCCGGTGACGGCAATCACCTCGAGTGATTCACGGTGAATTTCGAGATACCTGCGCGCCATTCGAGGTATCGCCGAAAAACAGTTGTCGACTATGATGGATGCGACATGATCCGGTATACCTTGATTCTCTTCGCAGATGATAAGAGTTGCCCCGCGTGAAACTGCGTCGTGAATATACTCGTGTCCGTTGACCTGTTCGCCGCGAAAAGCGACAAACGCGTCGCCGGGAACGACCAGCCTGCTGTCGGCAACAAAACGCCGAGGAATCGGACCGTCGGGTCCGTTGAGAGGCGTATCGGCAAGCGCGGCGATGCAAGAAAGCCGAAGATCGGATTTCATCGCCACTCCACCCCTCTTTCAACCGCCCATCGGCGAAGAGTTTCACCGTCGGAGTACGGAATGGATTCAGAGCCGATGCGCAAGAATTTCTCAGGTCCTTTCCCTGAAACTACCACGACATCTCCTGGTTTCGCAGAATCCATAGCTTCGTACACTGCGGCGGATCTGTCGAGAATCGTTTTCAAGGGAACCCTTCTATCGGAGGATTCGACGCCTTCCACTATCTGGGCGGCTATCTGCTCCGGAGGTTCGTTCCGCGGGTTGTCCATCGTGACGATGACTTCATCCGCAAGCGTGGCGGCGATATTTCCCAACGAAAATCTATTCGGCTGGAAACGTTCTCCACCGTGTCCGAAAACGGAAATTATCTTTCCTCCGCAAAGACGACGCACTTCCGTCAGTACGTTTTTTAACGCAAAAGGAGTATGTGCGAAGTCGATGATACAACTCACTCCACTGTCGAAGCAATACCGTTCCATTCTTCCCGGGACCTGGATCATCGAATGTAAAGAATCGACAAGGGCAGGCTTGTCCGCGGCGTATGGAAGCGTCGCGGAGAGTGCCGCTAATGCGTTGTAGACGTTGAAAATGCCCGGAAGGGGCAGGAAAACCGGCACCGAATCATTGGTTCTCGGAAGAGAAAGAGAAAAACGCGTTCCTTCAAGAAAACTCCGGATATTAGTTCCTAGAAGGAGAGCGCCGCGTGCGTTCTCTAAACCGAAAGGGACAATCTTATCGGAATAGAAGTCCAAAAGACGGCGGCCAAATACATCGTCGCAGTTCGCGCCTCCCGACCAACTTTGCTTCATAAAGTCGGAAAAAAGGCGACTCTTCGCCGAAAAATACTTCTCAAGCGTGCCGTGGTAATCAAGATGTTCCTCGCTCAGATTTGTAAATACTGCCGAGTCGAAGGAACATCCCTCAATTCTTCCAAAAGAGAGGCCATGCGAGGATGTCTCCATAACGCACGCTCCGCACCCGTTCTTCACCATTTTTGCAAGCATTCGCTGAATATCGCAGCTTTCCGGTGTTGTCCTTCCAGCGTCTTCTTCTCCGATACCGTCATTGTAGACTATCGTCCCTATGAGGCCAGTCCGTATCCCCATTGATTGCAGAAGGTGACGAATAATCCATGTGGTCGTGCTCTTCCCGTTTGTTCCGGTAACTGCGAACATCTTCAGGGTTTTGGCCGGCTCTCCGTAGACTATGGAAGATATACGCCCCATGTCCCTTCGTACGTCGGAGGACAGAATCTGAGGTATTTCCAGCGGAAGCGGACGCTCCACCAAGAGGGCCGAAGCTCCCTTACGGAAAGCTTCTCCGGCAAATGAATGGCCGTCCTTATGTTCGCCGGGGATGCAGCAAAAAATCCCGTTTTTCTCTATGTCGAGGCTGTTGCAACCGACATGCGATATCAAGACATACGCACCTCCGTCGATCACCCGGTTGTGCAGCCGTAACGGAGGTGTGTAACGTGCGGCATATTCTTCAAGTACCTTCGAGAGAATCATCCAGGCATCATCCTTCCGTTTTCAATGCGGCCAACAATCCGATCTGTTCCATCTCCTCGACAATACGACGAAACACCGGCGCTGCAACATCTCCGCCATAATACTTCCCTTTTGATGGTTCTCCGATCACAACAAGCACAACGTAGCGGGCATCCCCGGAAGGCCAAAACCCCGCGAAGGAGGAAACCCACCTGCCCTTGGCATATTCTCCTTTTTCAGCGATCTGAGCGGTACCGGTCTTGGCAGCGATCGATATTCCCGGAATAGCAGCGTTGCGGCCTGTTCCTTTAATAACTGTATCAACCATTGCTCTCTGAAGCCAAAGAGCGATCTGCGGAGACAGCACGGTCCGAAGAAAATGCCCCTCTTCATTGTATACGATATTCCCCGAAGAATCTACTACCTTGGAAACGATATGCGGACGCATGAGAGTTCCTCCGTTCGCTATCGCCGAGATCGCAGATGCCAGGTGAAGCGGCGTTATAGCGAGCCCCTGACCTATTGCGATGTTCGAAGGCACGACGCCCCGCCACTGTTCGGGGGATGCCAGAAGACCTTCTTCTGCTCCGGGTAGTTCTATCCCTGTCGGTTTGCCGAAGCCCCACTCTCGAACTGAATGGTACATGTTGAATGGTTTGACGCGTATCCCGATTTGCGCCATTCCCGTATTTGATGATTTCGCGAGAATCTCGGGGACGGTGAGCTTTCCAAAACCACTTTTCCCCGCTTCGGAAATATGGCCGTCGGCGATTTTTATTCTGTAAGGGCAGTTGAAAGATTCATTTGGATGAACAGAGCCTCTTTCCATACTTATTCCGAGAATAACGGGTTTAAACGTCGAGCCGGGTTCATAAGTGCGACCAATTGAATTGTTCAATAGGTTCTGCGTTTTCGATAGGTCCGCTCGTACGTTCGGGTTAAAAGTCGGCCAACTCGCCATAGAAAGAATTGCTCCAGTATGAGGATCCATACAGATAACACTCCCCCATCGAGCGTTATGTTCGAGAATACCCTCTTCAAGACGCCGCTCCACGATAAACTGGATCCTGGAGTCTATTGTAAGGGAGACATTTCCGCCTTCCGTAGGGGTATGATTATGGTCGTTTCTGCTGATATCAAGAGTTCGTCCCGACGATTCTTTTGCAAGAACCCGAAGGCCGGGGGGAGAGAACAAAGCTTTATCCCACATGAGTTCTATGCCTGAAAGCCCTTTATCGTCGATATCACAGAAACCGAGGACATGCGAGAGGAGAGAGCCGCTCGGGTACAGTCTTTTTTTTTCTTCGATCTCGAAGATGCCTTTGATTTTAAGTGAGCGGATTTTCTCAGCCGTTTCGGTATCAACTTTTCTCGCCAACCATAGAAAACGGCCTGTGAGTGGCTTTGAGAGCGTATTGACTAAGCTGTCGGGAAGTATCCCTTTAAGGTGCACTGCATCTGAAGGATTCCAAAAGGCGGGATCAAGAAAAAAACTGGACGAAGGAACCGATACGGCGAGGGCGTTTCCGTTTCTGTCATAAATAAAGCCTCTATTCGTACTGACAGGAACATGGATCCAGTACTGGCGACGTGACTGATTCTCTACCCTTGGGTCAGGGAAGAGCTGAAGAAATGTCAGCCTCCAGATTACAATGCCGAAAAAGACAAAAATAAGAAACCAGGGAGATCCAAAACGTCGCGTCACAAGTTCACCCTCCGTTCAGGATACACGGGAATTATTCTCCGGCCATCGCGCCTTCAAGAAAGAAATAGAGCCAGCCCTCGTTCTCCTGCCTGGATGCGAATGCAGGAGATGTCTCGGAAGAAACGTCGGCTAAAAGATGCTCTTCTACTCGGAGGATACGGATATTCGATGCGTATGTCATGCCCATCTCTTTTTTTGAAAAACCGTAGATACGCGCCGGAGAAACAAGCGATGACAATTCATGTTTGAGTACGATACGATTCGCTTTGTATGATTCTATTTGTCTGTTAACGGAATTCAATTTGCATTCAAGACGGAAAGAATAAAGACGAAGGACTCCGAGTCCCATAAAAAGGCCAAACGCACAGAGCGTAAAAACAATGATATACGGAGAAATTTTTCGGAAGGAAGCAGAAACGCTTTCATTTTCAACATCTTCGCGAAATCGCATGCCTTTTTACACCTCCTTTCTTTTCGTTTTGAATGAAAAAACCCTCATCTTAGCGCTTCGTGATTTGTAGTTCGCTTCGATCTCATCATCGGAGGGGACGAGGGGGCGCTTTGTCAAAATATCTCCTTTTTCTTCCTCACGCCATTGTTTAAACAGATTTTTTACGATCCGGTCTTCTAAAGAGTGGTAGCTTACTACGATAAGAAGCGAGCCCGGCGCCGCGATCACGGGGACACTTCGCAACCCGGATTCGAGAACTGAGATTTCATCGTTCACAGCTATACGAAGGGCTTGAAAAATCCTTCTCGCCGGATGACCTCCCATTTTTCGTTGGACAGGCGCGGGTAAGGTTTTTCGAACGATCTCAACAAGCGTGGATGTACGGTCGATTCTGCCGGATTCTTCTCTGTATCGAACTATCCCTCTTGCAAGTTGTCTCGAAAAGCGTTCCTCTCCATATTTCCAGAAGACCTCGGCAAGCTCTCTATCGGAAAAAGTGTTCACAAGATCAGCGGCGGAAAAGGAAGACTCGCGGTCCATCCGCATATCCAAAGGACCGTCCGACTGAAACGAGAATCCTCTTTCTTCATCGACAAGCTGGAGGTTCGATACTCCAAGATCGAACAAAAATGCATCGAAAGGTGCTTTGCAGATAATTGCAGGAGGAAGGCATGCAAAATTTCCCTTTTCTGGATGGAATCGAGCGGCAAAAGGAAGAAGTCGTTGTTCCGTCAGTGCCAGGGCCTGACTGTCCTGATCTACACCATACACTTCCGGTGATTCGAAAGAGCGAAGTACGGCCTCGGAGTAACCTCCAAGACCAAGGGTACAATCAAGAACAGAGCGAAGAGAGGGGTGTTCCCGAAGAAAAGCAAGTATTTCTTTTAAGAGAACGGGAACATGCTCCATCAAAATCCCTCCACTCCTTCTGCAATCTCGGGGAGATCGTCAAGGACCTGTTTTCTGTAATCATTCCATTTTTCTTTGTCCCACATCTCCACATGATCGCTGACGCCTACGAATACGACCTCCTGGATAAACTCGGCATATTCACGCAATACGGGAGGAAGTAAAATCCGCCCTGCGCCGTCAAGGGGAAGCTCGTGTGCGCTGGAGAGCATAAGGCGAAGCAATCCTCTGCTCTTACTTTTTGAAAAAGAAAGTTCCTGAAGACGCTCCATCATTTTTCTCCACTCTTCGGGAGAGTAAAGGGAGACACACTTGTCAATGCCGATGGTTGCGAAGACGCTTTCCCCGAGCTCTTCTCTGAACTTCGACGGAAGTACAATTCTTGCCTTGCTGTCGATTTTATGTTCATACGTTCCCACCAGCATGCCAGTGCCTCCCACTTTGTTACACTCTCTCCCACTGGAACCCACAGTATCATCATTTGCAAAAGATACGTAGGCCTCAGGACCCTTTTCAAACAAAAAGCACATGGGTCCTGAGGCCTATTTTTTGTGGAGAAAAAAGTGGAACGGGAGCATCCTGTAAGCCGGGTTCTGTCATGGGTGACCATTTATCTGAAGAAGACCTTGCGGTATTCTTTTCGCGACCGTACCCGAGGGTCGGCGGGCAGCGTCATCCCCTCCTATTCGGTCTTGCTCCGGACGGGGTTTTCCTGGCATGGAAATTACTTTCCATCCGGTGGGCTCTTACCCCACCTTTTCAACCTTACCCAAAAAGGGCGGTATTTTTCTGTGGCACTTTCCTTTGGTTTGCACCAACTGGGTGTTACCCAGCGTCCTGCCCTGTGGAGCCCGGACTTTCCTCTCTTCAAAAAAGAAGAGCGGCCACCAAGGATACTCCCGGAGGCACATTATATCATCTTTTACGAAAGAGGAGGGAATGGTTTTTCGAGCATGAAATGCGATACAATAGAGCACGAAACGCGAAGACGGTGTGCATTATCGAGCGAAGGAGCCAGAGAGTGATGATAGAGAAAACAAGTTACGATTCCCCGGAATACGATGTGTTCAAGAGTAATGTTAAAAAATTAACAGGGTTGGACCTCAATTCCTACAAGAATCAGATTCATCGCCGGGTGCACATGCTGATGCAGCGGTGGAATGTGTCTTCCTACGACGTTTTTTTCAAGACGATCAAAGAGAATGATCAGAAACTGCGTGAATTCCTTGATTATCTAACAATAAACGTTTCGGAGTTTTTTCGGAATCCGAACAAATGGACCGAATTACAGGATGTAATAATCCCAAGGCTGATCCAATCGAGAGGGAAGAAGCAACTCAAGCTTTGGAGCGCAGGATCGGCAACAGGCGAAGAACCCTATTCGCTTGCTATTCTCTCTATGGAGGCAAAGCTCGCTCCCCAAACTCCTGTTCTTGCGAGCGATATCGACCAGGGGGCGATCGCAATAGCCAAACGCGGCCATTATCTCAAACGGCAGCTTATCAACATTCCTAAAGAGCTTGTCGGCCGATATTTTACAACTAATGACGGCGGCGAGACGTACCTGGTGAATTCCGAGGTGAAGTCAAGGGTTTCCTTTCAGCGGTTGAATCTGATAGAAGACACGTTTGCAGATGATTTAGATCTCATCCTTTGTAGGAATGTCGTTATTTATTTCTGTGCCGATACGAAAACAGCGTTGTACCATAAATTCTTCAAAGCGCTTCGACCGGGAGGCTATCTCTTGGTGGGATCCACGGAACAGATTTTCGATTACAGAAAAATTGGTTTTGAATCTGCGGGAGCGTTCCTCTATCAAAAGCCCGCGTGAAAAATAAAAAGAAGAGAGCGGGCCGCCGCTCTCTTCTTTTTTTGCTTGAGATTATTTTTGCCGATCAGTGAGACCTGACAATTTCCTTGATTTTCATCAGTCGGCTTAACGTTGAGCGCTCCTGTTCGTCGAGCTTCATCGTAATATAGCGGATGGTCTCGATGAAACCCGGAATCAGAACGTGCTCCAGGGCGTTTACGCGTCTTCGCGTTTTCTCTATCTCCACAGCCATCAAACGAATGGCTTTTTCTTTGGCTGCAAGCTCAATGAGTTTCGGGATCAGTTTCGCGAAACGCTCCAGCGCCACGTCAAGGCTGCCAAGCGAAGTTGCGAGGCCGTAGTTCATCGGGGAACCGCCCTGCTCCACCCGATACTGGGGGACAAGCACGCTCATGACGTTTTGAAACCCAACATGCAGGTCGCACTTGGCGCCTGATATCATGAGAGCTTGCTCCAGCATTGCGGGCAATGTCTGCGCACGCGCCAGAAGAAAGCTTTTGTAGCATGCGGCAAGCTCCGCCTCCAGCTCCTCGCGCAAGACTTTTCCCTGTCTGGCTCTTTCGAGGAACGCCTTGATCAGAGCGTCCTGCTTGTCTTTCAGGAGCTTATGGCCTCTTTTGGCCACAACGAGGCGTTTCTTCAGTCTCGAAAGCTCCATTCTGTTGGGGTTGACATTCATACGGGCCATTATGACCCCCCCTTATGCTTTCCCGGAGACGACTTCGGCCTTTTCCTCGCTCTTCAACCTCGGCTGGAGGTACTTCGCGATGTACGCATCCCGGACTCGTTTCAATTCCTTTACCGGAATGACCGTCAGAAGATCCCAGCCAAGTTCAAGGGTTTCTTCGTAGGTTCGGTTCCGGTACTCGCCCTGACGGACATACTGGTCCTCGAACATGTCCGCAAATTTTGCGAATGCTTTGTCCTCTTCCGTCAGAGCGCCTTCGCCGAGGATGACCGCAAGCTCCTTTGCCTCTTTGCCGCGTGCATACGCAGCGAAGAGCTGGTTCATGAGGTCGGCGTGATCCTCTCTCGTCTTACCTGCGCCGATACCCTTGTCCTTCAAACGGGAGAGAGAAGGCATAACGTCCACAGGGGGGTAAATACCTTTTCTGTGAAGCGTACGGCTGAGGATGATCTGCCCTTCTGTGATATACCCGGTCAGGTCGGGGATCGGGTGCGTTTTGTCATCCTCGGGCATCGTGAGAATGGGAATCTGCGTAATGGAGCCTTTTTTTCCCTTAAGCCTTCCGGCGCGTTCGTACATCGTCGCGAGGTCGGTGTAGAGGTATCCAGGATAGCCGCGGCGTCCCGGGACTTCC
>WPCG01031798.1_pt1 | contig 21181 bp, 21 predicted proteins | sample 5403311 | NCBI WGS metagenome assembly WPCG01 (sample SAMN12869467, study PRJNA574797) | sludge metagenome | isolation source: wastewater treatment of Control | place: China:Beijing | collected 2019-05-17 | reverse complement strand
CGGTATGCTCCCTTAGCAGGGGAGTGCCTTCGACCTCTCGGCCACGTCTCCGTCAGGAAGGCGCGATCATAGCGACTTCGCGCCTGCCGGTCAAACGCTGTCAGGCCGTTGCATCGAGGCCGAAGGCCTTGTGCAGGGCGCGCACGGCGAGTTCGAGGTACTTGTCCTCGATGGCCACCGAGATCTTGATCTCCGAGGTCGAGATCATCTGGATGTTGATGCCTTCCTCGGCCAGGGTGCGGAACATCAGCGAGGCCACACCCGGGTGCGAGCGCATGCCCACGCCGACGATGGAGACCTTGCACATCGTGCTGTCGCTCTCGATGGCCTTGGCGCCGATGTGCGCCTTGACCCCGTCGAGCACCTTCTGCGCCTTGGCGAGGTCGCCGCGGGCCACGGTGAAGGAGAAATCGGTCGTACCGTCATGGCCGATGTTCTGGATGATCATGTCCACATCGATGTTGGCATCGGCGATCGGACCGAGGATCTGGTAGGCGATGCCGGGCTTGTCGGGCGCGCCGACGACGGTGAGCTTGGCTTCATCGCGGGCAAAAGCGATGCCGGAGATGACGGGTTGTTCCATGTTCTTGTCTTCCTCAACAGTGATGAGCGTGCCCGCGCCGCCTTCCTCGAAACTGGACAGGACGCGGAGCTTGACCTTGTACTTGCCGGCGAACTCGACCGAGCGGATCTGCAGCACCTTGGAGCCGAGACTGGCCAGTTCGAGCATCTCCTCAAAGGTGATGGTGTCGAGCTTGCGCGCTTCGGGGACGATGCGCGGGTCGGTGGTGTAGACGCCATCGACGTCGGTATAGATCTGGCATTCGTCGGCCTTCAGCGCCGCAGCCAGCGCCACCCCGGTGGTATCGGAGCCGCCGCGGCCCAGGGTGGTGATGTTGCCGTGCTCATCGACCCCCTGGAAACCGGCCACCACCACCACGTTGCCCTCGTCGAGGTCGCGACGGATGGGCGCTTCGTCGATGTTGAGGATGCGCGCCTTGGTGTGTGCCGAATCGGTGAGGATGCGCACCTGGCCGCCAGTGTAGCTCTTGGCCTTCTGGCCAATGTCCTGCAGGGCCATGCACAGCAGGCCGATGGTGACCTGCTCGCCGGTCGACACCACCACGTCGAGTTCGCGCGGATCGGGGTTGGCAGCCACTTCCTTGGTGAGGGCGATGAGGCGGTTGGTCTCACCGCTCATGGCCGACACCACGACGACCACCTGGTGGCCTTCGGCACGGAATTTCGCCACTTTGCGGGCAACGTTCCTGATGCGCTCCGGGCTGCCAACCGAGGTACCGCCGTACTTCTGAACTATCAGTGCCATCGTCGTATCCAAGTGCCTGTGGATAAAAGACGCAATTCTAGCGAAAGCCGGGAAACTTTGGCAGTCGCCCGCACTCCATGAAGGCAATGAACGAAAAATAGCTGTTGCGGTTAACCACAATTATCCGATTATCCTTCTTGTATGTTTCGGGCATCTTGTTCTATACTACGTGTATCCTACCACTTAAGTTGTAGGACCCCACCAACGTCAGTCGTTGCTGTCTGCCACGCCTGACCCAACTCGACAGGAAGATGCAATGAAGAGCACTGACAAACTCGATGTTCGCGAAATCCGCCGCAAGCTCGGCATGAACCAGTCCCAGTTCTGGTCCAAGATCGGCGTCACCCAGAGCGGCGGCTCCCGTTACGAAAGCGGTCGCAACATCCCGCGCCCGGTCCAGGCCCTCCTCCGCCTGGTGCATGTCGAGCAGATCGACATCAACAAGGTCCGCAAGGAAGACGTGGAAGTGGCCGAGTTCCTCAAGGCCAGCAATCCCGACCTGTTCAAGACCCTGAAGAAGGAAGCGCGCGCCAAGCGCAAGGACCGCGCCTGAATCCCGGGCCGCCCTGCGCGGCCCGCTTCCGGCTCAAGGGCTGACCGTTACGGTCAGCCCTTTTTTTCTGATCTGCGCGGCCACCGCCTCCAGTTCCGCGCCGCTCAGCGCGCTGATGCGCAAAGCTTCCGGCTGCATCGACGGCCGTGCCACGCCGTACAGCAACACGCCGCGCAACAACCCGATGCCAGCCCCTTCCAGGAGCGCCAGGTAGGCATCCACAAAGGCCTGGTCCGGGGCCTCGCCGTCCCAGCGGAAGAAACAGGTCTGCACCCAGGTCGGACAGCGCCGCGCACATTCGGCAAGATTGCGCATCACCCGCTGAGGCTGCAGACGCACGCCATTGACGCGGGCGAAATCCTCACTGCGCCCGCCATCGACCTTGAACCACACTTCACCGCCGATTTCGCCGAAGCGGGTAATTGCATCCCGCACGCCCGCGCGGCCGAGCAGGCTGCCGTTGGTGATCAGCCGCAAGGGCACGGCGGCAAGCCCGTGACGCACCCGCAGGCGGTGCACGCAGTCGATGATTTCACCCAGCCCCGCTGCGCTGGTCGGCTCGCCATTGCCCGAAAAGGCGATGTCGCGCACCGTGCGCAGACCTTCCGGCACGTGGCGGACAAGGTAGTCGCCACTGACCAGGGCGGTGAGAAAACCGTCCAGTTCGGCCTCCAGCGCGGCGATGTCGATGCGCGGGGCGGCGCCACGGACAAGGTCCGGCACCTGACAGTAGGCGCAATGCCAGTTGCAGGCATTGTTGGGATTGAGGTTGATCCCCACCGAGACCCCCCCGGCACGGCGCGACAGCACCGGATAGACGTAGCGCATGCCCGCAAAGTCGCGGTCATGGTCATCCACGCGCAGCAGAGGAGAGGCGGAAGTCATTGTCGGGGAAGGAAAAACAGCTTCGGCGCGAACAGCCGCGGTGATATAATCCGCGCCCTTTGACGCCGAGATTGATCATGCGCATCACCCGCCGCCTGGAATTCGATGCCGGACACCGGATTCCCGACCACGCCAGCCAGTGCCGCCATCTGCACGGCCACCGCTACGCGCTGGAGGTGACGCTCTCTGGCGACATCATCGACGCCGCCGGAGAAGCGGTCAACGGCATGGTGATGGATTTTGCCGACGTCAAGGCCATCGCCAGCCGGCATGTGGTGGATGTGTGGGATCACGCCTTCCTGGTCTATCGCGGTGACACCGTGGTGGTCGATCTGCTCGCCCGCATCCCGGACCACAAGACCGTCGTACTCGACGTCGTACCGACGGCGGAGAACCTCGCCCGCCTCGCCTTCCGCATTCTCGACCCCCTCTACCGCGACAGCTACGGCAACCAGCTGCGCCTGGAGCGCGTACGCCTGTACGAAACCCCCAACTGCTGGGCCGACGCGTTGCGCGAGGATCACAGCCCGGCGCCGTAAACGGCAACGCGGGCGACAGGCCGCTGTGGCCCGCCGCCCGCGCATTGACCGTGCGTCAGTTGCTGCCCGAGAGCAGCGCCTTCCAGCCCGCTACGGCATAGATCAGGATGGTGGTCACGGCCAGGCCGACACCGAACACCAGCGCGATCAGGAACCAGTCGGCCGGACCACCGGCATCGGTGAAGCCGGACGACGACACCTTGGCCATCAGCACCAGCGCCAGCGCGCCGCCAACCAGACCGGCGAGCTCGGCGCGCACCAGACGGCGGCTGACGATCTTGCGCTCCTTGACCAGCACCGCGACAAAAGCCGCGATACCGAGCACGGCGGCAAGAATCAGCACCCACAGCAGCGGCCCCAGCATTTCGTGGAAGACCGCGAGGAAGATCCACGGATCGAGTTCTTTCATGTCGTTCTCCGGTCAGGCACGGCCACGCAGCATGGCCAGGTAGGTCGGTTTCAGGGCCATGGTCTTCATCACCCAGCTCACCCACAGCTCCTCGAGCGGGGCGACGATGCCGGGGAAGGATGGGGTGAGATTGTCCTGATAGTCGAACTCGACCAGCATGGCGCGGCCCAGGCGGGTGATCAGCGGGCAGGAGGTGTAGCCGTTGTACACCGAATCCGAAGTCTTGCCTTCGATGCTGGCGACCAGGTGATCGACGGCCACCGGCACCTGCCACTTCACGCTCGCCGCGGTCTTGCCTTTCGGCACCCCGGCGATGTCGCCGACGCCGAAGACGTTGGGGTAGCGCTTGTGCCGCATCGTGCCGCGATCGACGTCCATCCAGCCATCGGCGGCCCAGGGGCCTTCCTGCCACGGCAGCGGGCTGTTGCGCACGGCTTGCGGCGCGCGCATCGGCGGAATGACGTTGATGAAGTCGTAGGGCTGCTCGACGGGACCGTCGGGCGTGCGGAAGGTGGCAACGCGCCGACCAAGGTCGATCTCCTGCAGCACACGGTCGTAATTGACCTTGATGCCACGCTCCTGGAACAGCATGCGCACCTTCTCATGGACGATGGGCACGCTGAACAGCGCCTTGTTGTGGGCGTTGTAGATGATCTCCGCCTTGCCGCGGTTGCCGCGGCGACGCAGATGGTCGTCGGAGATGAAGGTGTACTTGAGCGGCGCACCGGCACACTTCATTTCGGTCGCCGGGCGGCTGAACACGCCGACCCCGCCACGGTCGGCGAAGTTCGACAGCGCCTCCCAGGTTGCCGCCGCGGCGGCCGGGCTGTGGTAGATGCTGCCCATGCCGTTCTTGCCGATCTGGGCGACATCCATGCCGGGGATGGAATCGTAGTCGAGGATCAGGCCGGTGGCGACGATCAGGTAATCGTAGTCGAAGGCCTTGCCGCTGTCGGTAACGACGCGGTTGCCTTCGGGATCGAACTCGGCGACCCGCTCCTCGACCAGTTCGACACCTGCCGGAAGGTACTCGCGGGTGGTGCTGACTACGTAGGACGAGGGCTTGATGCCCGCGGCGACGAGGGTGAAGCCGGGCTGGTAGAGGTGTTCCTTGCGCGCGTCGATGACGATGATCCTGGCACCGTCGAGCTGGTCGGCCAGACGCGACGCAGCCGCCAGACCGGCGGCACCGGCGCCGGCAACGACGATGCGTGCCGAGGTCTTGACCTTCGCGGCAGCATGCGCACTCTGCGGGCGCAGCAGCACCGCGCCGGCGCCCGCAGCGCCGAGCATAAGGAATGTACGCCGATCTACGGGGATCTGCCCCACGTCTTCCGGCAGGGCCGGGGTTCCTCGCTTACGGATCATGCTCGCCTCCTCCTGGCTATGGTCAGGGCGCGTGCGCAACGGTGGCGCTTACCCTTTTGAACAAATCACATACGTAACTGATCATATCATAATAGGCTTATATGTTGATTATTGCACGCAGTCAACGCCTTCCACCCCGCTCAGGCTACGCCCTGCGGGGTGCGGATTCAATAACGGGCGGTGTCAGCCGGCGTCGCCGCGGTACAGTTCGTCCCGTCCCAGCGCAGCATCGAAGCGCGGCCGCACCAGACGTCTGAAAGCCATCTCGGTGACAAAGGACTCGCGCGAACGCGCAGCCAGCTGCGCGTGGCGCCAGCGCTCCTCGGCCACCGTCGATACCGTCCGCCCCTTGATACGGTGGCCGGGGAAGATCAGCGTCTCGCCGGGCAGCGGAAAGATGCGCTGGGTGAGGCTGTCGTAAAGACGTGCGGGGTCGGACTCGCTGTTGCCCACCGCACAGCCGCCGACGTCAAAGACATCGCCACAGAACAAGCGGTCACGCCACAAGTAGCTCACACAGGAAGGCGTGTGACCCGGCGTGGCGAGCACGCGCAGGACCTCGTTGCCGAACACCAGTTGCTCCCCATGGGCCAGCATGCGGGCCTCGCCAGCACAGTGGCGACCGCCGCCGGCCACCCATTCGGCCGCGGTCAGGCGGGCCAGTTCAGCGCATTCGGCCGCCACCGTGGCGTCCTGGTGAATGTGGGTACGGGCGACGAAGCGCAGTGCCAGACCACGCTCGTCGAGCAGGGCACGCACCAGCGCCCCCTGCCCGGCGGGCGGATCGATGACCACCGCCTGCTGGGCGAGCAGATCGCCGACGAGGTAGCCCAGCGCGGTGCTTGCGGTGTCTTCAAGGACGCGGAAGTACATCGCCTTCACCCCTGCAGGATACCCAGCCGCCACACCGCGAGGGCCACCGCGAGGATGCAGGCGGTGGCCGAGAACAGCAGACGGAAAGGCCAATACACCGGTCGATAGCCAACACCACTGACATAGCCGGCGCTCATTGCCCAGAACATCAGCATCGCCGCGCCGTGGTCGGCGCTGCCGTCGGCTGCAGCCAGCGCCTGCGGATAAACGGTGACACCAAAGGTGATCACCAGCGCCACCAGCAGGGCCAGCGGATTGCTGCGCGTCTGCGGCGCGGTGCGTTCAAGCGCCCGGCTGCCCATCGCCCGGCCCTCCGCCCTCACCGCGACCGGCCAGCGCGGCTCGGGCCTCTTCGTTGTCTATCCAAAGGGCGTTGAGGATGGCCAGCAGCACGGCAAACCCCACACCCAGAACCCAGGCGAAATACCACATCGTTCGTTCTCCCTCAGTAAGCGGCGTGTTCGTTCTCGCGGATGTAGGCCGCGGTGACCTTGCCGGACATGACCTTGTAGGCCCAGCTGGTATAGACAACGATGATCGGCATGAAAATCATCGTCGCCCAGAACATGATGGTCAGGGTGAGATGGCTGGACACCGCGTCCCACACCGTGAGGCTGGCATTGGGAACGGTGGAGGACGGCATCACGAAGGGGAACATCGACACGCCGGCGGTACCGATGATGCCGACGATGGCCAGCGACGAAGCGACGAAGGCGGTCAGCGTCCGCCCGCGCATGGCCAGCAGCAGCGCAGCGATCGCGCCCAGGTAGGCCAGCGCCGGCACCAGCAAGGTGAGCGGCATGCTGCGATAGTTGGCCATCCACGCCCCGGCCTCGCGCACCACTTCCTTGGCAAGCGGATTGGGCAGCGCCGCGACATCGACCACGCTGGCATAGGCATAGCCGGGGATGAACTGCACCCACAGGCCGGCCGCGGTGAAGGTGGCGAGCAGCACCATGCCGGCAAGCATCATCGCCATGCGGCTGCGCTGGTACACCTCGCCCTCGGTGCGGTGCATCAGGTAGATCGCGCCGTGGAAGATGATCATCGCACTCGACACCACCCCGCACAGCAGCGCGAAGGGATTCAGCAGTCCCCAGAAAGAGCCGGTGTAGTAAGGCACCAGGGTGTCGTCGAAGTGGAAGGGCACCCCCTGCAGCAGGTTGCCGAAGGCCACGCCAAAAATCACCGGCGGCACGAATCCGCCCACGAACAGCCCCCAGTCCCAGGTGCTGCGCCAGGTGGCATTGTTGATCTTGCTGCGGTAGTCGAAACCGACCGGGCGGAAGAAGAGCGCCCACAGCACCGCCAGCATGGCCCAGTAGAAGCCCGAGAAAGCGGTGGCATAGACGATCGGCCAGGCAGCGAAGATGGCACCACCACCGGTGATGAACCACACCTGATTGCCGTCCCAGTGCGGGCCGACGGTGTTGATGACGATGCGGCGCTCGACATCGCCCTTGCCGACGAAGGGCAGCAACGAGCCCACCCCCATGTCGTGACCGTCCATGATGGCGAAGCCGACCAGCAGTACGCCGACCAGCAGCCACCAGATGATTTTCAGCGTTGGATAATCGATGATCATGATCTGCTTTCCCCTCAGGCCTTGGCGCCGGCGTGCCCGCCGTTGCCGTGACCGACTTCATTGAGATAGCGCCCGGTACCGAGACTGCCCGGCCCCTGTCGGGCGAAGCGCACCATCAGGTACATCTCCACCACCAGCAAAAGGGTGTAGAAGCCGACGAAGCCTGCCAGCGAACCGTAGAGGCTCTCCACGCTCAGCGTGGACACAGACAGGTGGGTAGGCAGCACGCCGTAGATGGTCCACGGCTGGCGACCGTACTCGGCGACGAACCAGCCCAGTTCGGAAGCGATCCACGGCATCGGCAGGAACCACAGCGCCCAGCGCAGCAGGCCACGCCGTTCGGCGAAATCACCCTTCACCGAATGCCACAGCGCCAGGCCGAAGAGCACCAGCATGGCAAAGCCGAGCGCCACCATGATGCGGAAGCTCCAGAACAGCGGCGCCACCTTGGGAATGGTGTCGCGCGCGGCGCGATCCATCAGCTCGGGGGTTACCTCGTCCATCGACGAGACGTACTTCTTCAGCAGCAGACCGAAGCCGAGGTCATCCTTGACGCGCTCGAAACGCTCGCGCAGATCGGCATTACCCGGGTCCGCACGCAGCGCTTCGAGCAGGCGCACGGCCTCTACCCCGACCTCGACGCGCTCGCGGTTGCGCACCACGATGTCGCGGATGCCGGGCATCTCCTGGTCAAACGAGCGCGTGCCGATGATGCCCATCACCCATGGAATGTGCAGGGCGTAGTCGTTCTTCATCTGCGCCTCGTTGGGGATGGCAATGACGTTGAAGCTCGCCGGCGCCGGTTCGGTCTCCCACATCGCCTCCATCGCCGCGAGCTTGGTCTGCTGGGCCTCGCTGACGACGTAGCCGGACTCGTCGCCGAGCACGATCACCGAGCACACCGACGCAAAGCCGAAGGCCGCGGCAATGGAGAAGGAGCGCCGCGCGAACTCCAGGTCACGCCCCTTGAGCAGGTACCAGGCGGAGATCGACAGGACGAACATCGCGCCGGTGACATAGCCCGCCGATACCGTATGGACGAACTTGGCCTGCGCGTCGGGATTGAACAGCACCGCCCAGAAGTCCACCAGCTCCATGCGCATGGTCTCGTAGCTGAACTCCGCCCCCACCGGATGCTGCATCCAGCCGTTGGCGACAAGAATCCACAGCGCAGAGAGATTGGTACCCACCGCCATCAGGATGGTCACCATCAGATGCTGCTTGCGCGACAGGCGGTCCCAGCCGAAGAAGAACAGGCCGATGAAGGTCGACTCGAGGAAGAACGCCATCAGCCCCTCGATCGCCAGCGGCGCCCCGAAGATGTCGCCGACGTAGTGCGAGTAGTAGGCCCAGTTGGTACCGAACTGGAACTCCAGGGTGATGCCGGTGGTGACGCCAAGGGCGAAGTTGATGCCGAACAGCTTGCCCCAGAAGCGGGTCATGTCCTTGTAGACGACCTTGCCGGTCATCACGTAGGCGCTCTCCATGATCACCAGCAGCCAGACCATGCCGAGGGTGAGTGGAACAAACAGGAAGTGGTACATCGCGGTGGCTGCGAACTGCAGCCGCGACAGGTCAACGAGTTCTTCTGTGACCATCGGTCTCTCCGTCAGGGATGGGGGTGCCCCCGGCCTCACCCGCCGAGGCGTGCGCGGCCATGGCATGCCCATCCACGCTGACCTTGTGGTCACGGATGAAGGCCCACCACAGGCCGGTGAGCAGCACCAGCTTGATGAGGATGACCACCACGATTTCGCGCAGCAGTCTGTGGTCCGTCGGACTCATTGTTGGCTCCGGGGTTGATGCTTGTAACGCACGGCCATGCTCGACGCCGAATCACCAGCGCATGCCAGCCGTGCCACACCCCCTATTCAATTGCCGTGCCAGTTCCCCCACGGCACTGCCAAACCCATGTATTGCTGCATGTTTCAGGGGCGAAACGGTAATAAGGTTTGACTGCCGCACTGCCACGGCGACAGAATGTGGCAGCACCACTGCCATCGACTGCCAGAGGCGACAGCCATGTCCACCGACACCCGCCCCCTGCCGGAGCTCATCTCCTTTCTCGAGACCCTCGCCGAGCCGCACATCCTGTGCGACCGCCACTACCGCATCATCGCCGCCAACCACGCCTACCGCAGCACCTGCGCAACCGGGCGCAGCGTCGTCGGACGCACCTGCTACGAGGTCTCCCACCACTACAACCTGCCCTGCGACCAGGCCGGCGAATCCTGCCCGCTGGCGCGCAGCCTGAAGTCCGGCCAGCGCGAGCGCGTGCTCCACCTGCACCACACCCCGCGCGGTGAGGAATACGTGAACATCGAGCTCTCGCCGATCCGCGACGCCAGCGGCGAGGTGGCCTGGTTCATCGAAAAGATGGAACCGCTCAACGTCGCCCGCGGCATCTCCGACAACCGTGGACTGGTCGGTCGCGCCCCGGCCTTCCAGCGCATGCTCGAACTGGTCGCCCGCGCCGCCCCCTCCGACGCCAGCATCCTGCTGCAGGGTGAATCGGGCACCGGCAAGGAACTGGTCGCCAATGCCATCCACGAAGCCAGCCTGCGCGCCGAACACCCTTTCGTCGCCGTGGACTGCTCGGGACTGCCGGAAACCCTTTTCGAAAGCGAAGTCTTCGGCCACGAGCGCGGCGCCTTCACCGGCGCCAGCGCACGCAAGCCCGGCCTCATCGAGGCGGCCAGCGGTGGCACCCTGTTCCTCGACGAACTCGGCGACATCCCCCTCGGCATGCAGGTCAAGCTGCTGCGCCTGCTGGAAACCGGCACCTACCGCCGGGTCGGCTCCACGGAACTGCGCCGTGCCGACATCCGCCTCGTCTCGGCCACCCACCGCCCGCTGCAGGAGATGATCGCGCGCGGCACCTTCCGCCAGGATCTCTACTACCGCATCAACACCTTCCCGATCACCGTCCCGGCCCTGCGCGAGCGTCCGAGCGACATCCCCCTGCTGGTTGACTCCCTCCTCGGCCGCGTCGCCCCGACACGCAAGCTGCGCATCTCCGCCGCCGCGATGCGGGTATTGATGACCTATGCCTTTCCGGGCAACGTGCGCGAACTGCGCAACGTCCTCGAACGCGCCAGCCTGATGTGCGACGGCGACGAGATCGGCCCCGAGCACCTCGCCGAGGAACTCCACGTCCCGCCCCCCGCGGCGACCCTGCCGGCACCTGCCACCACCGGCAACTGGCAGGACATCGAGCGCGACAGCTTCCTGCACGCCGTGCGCACCCACCGCGGCAGCCGGCGCGATCTCGCCGCCCGCCTCGGCCTCAGCGAACGCACCCTGTACCGCAAGCTGAAGCAGTTCGGCATCGGCTGAGTGACCCGGGCAAGGGCCATGCACGCAGCAAGCACTGCCATGAACCGCCAGTTTTTCTGCCACCGCCCTGCCTCATCTGGCAGCAACGGCAGATCAGCGACAATCCGCCAAGGCCTCAACCTTCCGTATTAGTCCTTTTGTTTCAGCGTCTTGCAGAAACAACCGGGCATCCGCACAAAGCTGGCACGCTCCTTGAGTACACCTGTGTCAGAAGCGGGAGTCGCAAAGCCCTGCGGTTGCTGTAACGTCGCCTCGACGTTCCCCCCAACCCCACAGCAACCGTTACCGGTATCTCCTCCCTCCAGACTCCCGCTTCATTTTTCAGGGCGGGCATCCCGGATGCCCGTTTTTTTTCGAATTCCTCCTGGAGGAGGGTGCCGTGTCCGACCATGCCTGCGAACGCCGTCGTCTGCTGCTCGCCACCTCCGGAGCCGGCGTCGTTGCCGCCGCGGCCACCGCCGTACCCTTCGTCGCCAGCCTCACCCCTTCCGCACGCGCGCGCGCTGCCGGCGCCCCCGTGGAAGCGGACGTCGGCAAGCTGCAGCCCGGCGAGATGATGACCATCGAGTGGCGCGGCAAGCCGGTGTGGGTGCTGCGCCGCACGGCCGAGATGCTCGCCGCCCTCGAAGGCCACGAAGACCGCCTCGCCGACCCGGCCTCGCGTGATTCGCTGCAGCCCGACTACACCATCAACCGTGCCCGTGCGATCAACCCCGAATACCTCGTGGTGATCGGCATCTGCACGCACCTCGGGTGCTCGCCCACCGAACGCATCCGCCCAGGCGCCAGCAGCGGCCTCGGCGAGGACTGGCCAGGCGGCTTCCTGTGCCCCTGCCACGGCTCCATCTTCGATCTTGCCGGCCGCGTCTTCAAGAGCCAGCCGGCCCCGACCAATCTGGAAATACCCCCGCACACCTGGCTCAGTGCCACCAGCCTGCTGATCGGCGACGACGGCAGCGGCACCGGCTGACCAAGGGGGAGGCGACGCAGCACTTCATCAGGAAGAAAAGGAGGAGGAAAACCATGACCACCGTCATCCGGCAAGCCGCAAGGCTGGTGCTGGGCGTAGCGCTGTGCGTGCTGGGCAGCACAGCGGCACTGGCAGCCACTGCCGACCACACCAAGTTCAAGGAGTTGCAGGGTCCCTTCAGCTCCGGCGAGGAGGTCACCCGCGCCTGTCTGTCCTGTCACACCGAAGCCGCCAAGCAGGTCATGGCCACGCGCCACTGGACCTGGGAGTACGAAAACCCGCTCGACGGCACGCGCCTGGGCAAACGCACGATGATCAACGCCTTCTGCATCGGCGACCGTCCCAATCAGGCCTTCTGCCAGTCCTGTCACGTCGGCTACGGCTGGCGGGACGACAGCTTCGACTTCACCGCCGAGGAGAAGGTCGATTGCCTGGCCTGCCACAACACCGGCGGCTACCGCAAGCTCGCCGGCCTCGCCGGCCACCCCGCCTACGAACGCATGGAGTATCCGCCCAAGTCGGGCAAGTTCGTCGACGCCACCGACCTCGAGTGGGTAGCCCAGCACGTCGGTGCGACCTCGCGCGAGACCTGCGGCAGTTGCCACTACGCCGGTGGTGGCGGTGACGGCGTCAAGCACGGCGACCTCGATTCATCGCTCAACGCGCCACCGCGCGAACTCGACGTGCACATGGCCGCCGACGGACTCAACTTCGCCTGCAGCGAATGCCACAAGCCCACCGAGCACGTCGTTCCCGGCAGCCGCATCGCGATGACCGCCGCCGACCCCCACGGCCCCATCCGCCGCGGCCAGCACAGCGACCGCAACCCCGCCACCTGCCAGTCCTGCCACGGCGACAAGCCGCACAAGCAGAGCTTCCTGCACGCCGAACGCCTCAACGCGCACACCGACACGCTGGCCTGCCAGACCTGCCACATCCCGGCCTTCTCGCGTGGCGGCGTACCCACCAAGATGGCCTGGGACTGGTCGGAGGCCGGGCGCATGAACGCCGATGGCAAACCCTTCCAGCTCAAGGACGATGACGGCCACGTCATCTACGACAGCAAGAAGGGCAGCTTCATCCTCGGCGAAAACGTGGTCCCGCACTATCAGTGGTTCAACGGCGAGATCACCTATTCCACCCTCGATACGGTGATCGACCCCAGCGCGCCGGTGGCCATCAACACCTTCCATGGCGACGCCCGCGATCCGCGTGCGCGCATCTGGCCGTTCAAGCTCTTCCACGGCCGCCAGCCCTACGATGTCGAGCACCGCCAACTCCTCGTGCCGCACGTCGCCACCCACGCTCTGGAAGGCAGCGACACCGCCTTCTGGCTCAACTTCGACTGGCCGAAGGCCCTGCAGGCCGGCGCCGAAGCCAACCACCGCCAGTTCAGCGGCAACTTCGATTTCGTCGACACCCGCATGCTGTGGCCGATCACCCACATGGTGGCGCCCGCCGAGCAGGCCGTGGCCTGCCAGGAATGCCACAGCGCCAACGGCCGCCTCGCCGGCGTGCCGGGGATCTACGTGCCGGGCCAGGACGGCAACCGGCTGGTACGCACCCTCGGCTGGCTGGCCGTCATCGGCGCCCTCCTCGGCGTGCTGGCGCATGCCACCATCCGCATCCTCACCCACAAGCGGGGGAACTGAACATGAGCGAACAGCACACCGTCCATCGCTTCTACGTATACAAGCGCTATGAGCGTTTCTGGCACTGGTCGCAGGCCGCGCTGGTGATCTTCATGATGCTCACCGGCTTCGAGATCGCCGGCACCTACGAGATCTTCGGCTTCCAGCGCGCCGTCGAGCTGCACACCCTGGCGGCGTGGTCGCTGCTCATCCTGTGGGCATTCACCATCTTCTGGCAGTTCACTACCGGAGAATGGCGGCAGTACATCCCCACCCTGCAGAAGGTGGACGCGATGATCCGCTACTACGCCTGGGGGATTTTCCGCGGCGCACCCCACCCCTACCGCAAGACCCCGCAGAAAAAGCACAACCCGCTGCAGCGCCTGGCCTATCTCGCCCTGCTGTCGATGGTTTCGCCGATCATCTGGGGTTCGGGACTGTTCTACCTGTTCTACGCCTACTGGAAGGACTTCGGCATCGATCGCTGGCTGACCCTGGAGATCGTCGCCACCGTGCACACCATCGGCGCCTTCATGATGCTGGTGTTCTTCATCGCCCACGTCTATCTGACCACCACCGGCCACACCATCTTCGCCCACATCAAGGCGATGATCACCGGCTGGGAGGAAGAGCACGAGGCCCCCGCTGCCGCGCAGGGCGAGCGCAAGGCCCCCTGAGGCACCCCACACGGCAGCACCGGCCCGCTCAGGCGGGCCGGTCGCGGTCGGGCATGTCGTAACGGTCGGCGACGTAGGCCGGCCCCTTCATCACCATCACCACAAAGCACACCAGGGCGACGGTCAGTGCCGCCGTCCACCACAGCACCACCGTCGCCGCCGACCAGATGTCGGCCATCTGCAGGGCGCGCAAGGCTTCCGCAGAAAGATCGCCCCCCCAGCGCCAGCGCCCGATGAGCGCCGGCAGCACGCACAGCGCGGTGCCCGCCAGGGTCACCAGAGGCAGGCGACGCAGCACCACGCGTTCAAGTCCGGCGGGCTCGCGCCGCGAGCCCGGCAAGGTCTTCCAGGGTTTGTGCATGGTCGTTCTCCAGCGCTCCGGCGCCACCACGACGCCGCTCACACTCTGACCATAGCGCGTCGGCGCGGTTTCCGCAGCACACGCAGTGGGAGTCGACACCCGGCAAGCGCCTCGTCTAGCCCGCATTTCTCACACTGGTACGTCACGAGGGGGCCGAGGCGCCGTCGTGGTGCGTCGCACGGAGCGAGCGGCGCCGAAGGCGTAGCTGACACTACGTCGAGGCGGCGCGAGCGAGTACGGCGTGCCACGACGGCGTATCGGCACCCGCAGTAGGGACGGTGTGAGAAACGCGGGCTAGTGGCGCGCCGGCGCGCGCGCCGCTGGGGTAGAATGCCGGCCATTCCCCTTGCTGCCGCAGCGCCGTGCCGATGAGTACCGAAGAAACCTCCGACCACAGCGCTGCCAATGCAGCGCCCGCCATCGAGCCGCGCGAGCTGCTGAAGCGCCTGCAGGCGGCCTCGCCGACCTTCCGGGACTGCCGGCCGCTGGCGATCCGCATCGATGCGGCGATACACGAACGCTTCCCGGAGTTCAGCCGCAAGGCGCTGCGCGCTGCGCTGCGCCTGCATACTGCGTCCACGCGCTATCTGAAGGCGGTGGAGAAGGGTGAGCAGCGTTTCGATCTCGACGGCAATCCTGCCGGCGAGGTCAGCGCCGAGCAGCGCAGCCATGCCGCCACCCTGCTCAAGGAACGCTTCGCCAAGGTCGCCCAGCAGCAGCGCGCCAAGCGCGAGGCGGAAGAGGCCGAGCGCCGCAAGCAGGAGAAGCTCGCCCAGCTGGTGGGCAAGTTCTCGCGCTGAGCGTGCGGCCGCGCACGGCGTCATGGGTATCCGCCTGAAGCGGCTGTATCAGCCGCGCAATCCCTTGTTCTGGCTGATGGTGGCCTTCAACCTGCTGTCTTCGGTGCTGGCCTGGGTGCTCCATGGCTGGCCGCTGACCTTCCCCGCGCGTCTGCTGCTCACCGTGCTGGCCCTGGCCAATGCCGGACTGGGCATGGCCATGGCGCTGCGCCTGCTGCGCGAGCCGCCGGCGCAGTCGCGCTGACCCTGCCTGCAGTCGCAGCGTTCAGCCCGCGCTGGCCTTGCTGCGCCAGCATTTCTCCCAGTATTCGGCTGGCTGGGGGCGGCCGAGGAGGTAGCCCTGCAGTTTGTCGCAGCGATGGCTGGCGAGAAATGCGCGCTGCGCTTCGGTTTCCACCCCCTCGGCGACCACTTCCAGGCCCAGACTGTGGGCGAGGGTGAAGGTGGCCGCACAGATCTGTGCATCGCTGGGGTCGCTTTCGATGTCGCCGACGAATTCGCGGTCGAGCTTCAGGACCTGGATGGGCAGGCGCTTCAGGTAGGCCAGCGAGGAGTAGCCGGTGCCGAAGTCGTCGATCGCCAGGGTGACGCCGAGGGCGCGCAGGCGCTCCAGGGTCTCCACCGCGGCAGCGGGGTCGGCCATCGCCACCGACTCGGTGATCTCCAGTTCCAGTTCGCCGGCGCCCAGTCCGTGGCGCTCCATGAGGGTGCCGACCCGTTCTGGCAGGGTAGGGTTGCGCAACTGATGGGCGGACAGATTGACGGCGACCCGCGCGGGGTTGATACCCGCGCTCTTCCATGCGGCAAAACAGCGGCAGGCCTCGTTGAGGGCCCAGTCGCCGATTGCCTCGATGAGGCCGCACTCCTCGGCAACCGGAATGAAGCGTGCCGGGGCGATCAGTCCGCGCTGCGGGTGGTGCCAGCGGATCAGCGCCTCGACCCCGCAGGGGTGGGCGGTGGCGCCTGCGGCGGTGGCGAACTGGGGCTGGTAGTGGAGTTCGAACTGGCTGTCGTCGAGTGCCAGGCGCAGTTCGCGTTCCATCGCCAGACGTTCTTCCGCGGCGGCATTGAGGGCCGCGGTGAAGTACTGCATGTTGTTGCGACCCTGTTCCTTGGCGTGGTACATCGCCGTGTCGGCATTCTTCATCAGCGTGCCGCTGTCGGCGCCGTCGTCGGGGAAGATGCTGATGCCGATGCTGGGGCTGGTGTGCAGGCGTTCGCCGTCCAGTTCGTAAGGGGTGGCGAGGCGTTCGAGGATCTTTGCCGCCACCGGCGAAGCGTCCTGCGGCAGGGCGAGACCGGTCAGCACGACGACGAACTCGTCGCCGCCCTGGCGGGCGACGATGTCCGCCTCGCGCACGCAGGTGCGCAGGCGGTGGGCGACCTCGACCAGCAGACGGTCACCGGTCTGGTGGCCGAGGGTGTCGTTGATGAGCTTGAAGCGGTCGAGGTCGATGAACAGTACCGCCAGATAGCTGCCTTCACGGCGCGCTGCCAGCACCGCCTGGGAGAGGCGGATCTCCAGGTTGTAGCGGTTGAACAGGCCGGTCAGGCTGTCATGGTGGGCGAGGTGCTCGATGCGCGCCTCGGCGGCCTTGCGCTCGCTGATGTCGGTGAAGCTGGCAATGTGATGGGTGGGTTGGCCGTCGGCGTCGCGGATGACGGAGATGGCTGCCCACTTGGGGTAGATCTCGCCGGAGCGGTTGCGGTCCCACAGTTCGCCCTGCCAGTAGCCGGTGTCGCTGAGCGCCTCCCACATGCGTTCGTAGGTCTCCTGCGGTGTGCGCCCGGAAGCCAGCAGGCTGGGGTTGCGGCCGCGAATCTCTTCGATGGTGTAGCCGGTCTGGCGGGTGAATGCCGGGTTGGCCTCGATGATGTTGTTGTCGCGGTCGGTAACGAGGATGGCTTCGCCGCTGTGGTGGAAGATGTTGGCGTAGAGTTGCAGAGCCTCCTGGGCATGGTGCAGTTCGCTGATGTCCTGTGCCGTGCCGCGTGCGAACAGTGCGCTGCCCTCGCTGTCGCGGACGATCTCGCCGCGTTCGTGGATGTGGCGGATGCGACCGTCGGCAAAGCGCAGGCGGTGGGTGATTTCGTACGCGGTGCCGTCGCGCAGCGCGGCGCTGAAGGCGGTGTCGACGCGTGTGCGGTCGTCGGGGTGGATGGCGTCGAGAAAGGCCTGGTAGCTTGCACCGAAGCGCTGCCGGTCGATCTCGAAGATGCGGTAGAGCTCTTCCGACCATTCGAGTCTGCCGCTGCGCAGGTCGAGCGTCCAGTGCCCGATGCGTGCCAGCCGCTGGGCCTCGCGCAGGTTGCGCAGCGATTCGCCAAGGGCGTCCTCGGCACGCTTGCGGGCGGTGACGTCCTTGAACACGGAGAGGATCTCGCCTTCCGGCAGGCGGATCACGTCGTTTTCCACCCACAGCTGCAGTGTGCCGTCGTTGTAGGCGGTCAGGCTGACCGCCTCGCTGCCGCCGCGGCGATGAACGCGCTGGAAGGCGGCAAAGATGCCGGCGCCCTCGAGCCCGGGAAAGGCCTCCCGCGAGCGCTTGCCGACGACGTCGCGGCGGTTGACGCAGGCGATGCGTTCGCCGGCGGGGTTGATGTCGATGACGATGAACTCACTGCCGCCGGCGGTCGGACGGTACAGCGCGACGCCGTCGTTCATGCTGCGGAACATGGCCCGGTAACGGGCCTCCTGCGCGGCGATGATGGCCTCGTTGCGCACGAAGCGCCGGCCCAGCAGCAAGGCCGCCGCCGCGGCGGCGGAAAGGAAGACGGCAAAGGCCAGCACGGTGGCACGCTGCTTGGCATACAGCGGCGCCAGAGCTTCGGCGACATCGATCTTGACCACCATGCCCCAGTTCAGTGCGGGCAGGTAATGCCAGGCGGCGGCAACCGGCACCTCGGCGTAATCAGCCACCAGCCCGCGCCCGTGGCGCCCGGCGAGGGCTTCGCGCATCGGCCACGCGGCATTATCGTGTGGCACCACCACGGAGAACGGCGCCCCTGGCCGGCGGCTGAGCTCGACGGTGTAGCGCACGCTGGTGCCGTCACGGAAGGCGAGTACGGTTTCACCGCTGTCGCCAAGGCCGGTTGGGTCGCTGACCACGGGCAACAGGGTGTCCAGGTTGACCTGCAGCGCCAGCGCGCCCAGCGGCTGGCCACCTTTCATCACCGGTGCCACGGCAAAGGCAGCGATGGCATCCGCAGAGGGCGCATACGGCGAGAATGCGCTCAGATCGGTGTACAGAAAGGTCATTGCCTGGCGGAAGCCGTCGGCCAGCGGCGTGTCGCTGTAGGGCCCGTGCAGCAGGTTTGTGCCCAGGTCGGCTTCCCCGCGCAGGGAAAAAGCGATGTTGCCGGCGCGGTCGATGAGCAGGATGTCGTGATACTGCCCGTGTTCGCCGAGCGCGAGGAGTGCGTCGTGCAGCTGAGCCGCATCCAGCGCCGTGCCGTCCCTGAGCAGGGCCTCCACGGCGTCGCGGACGAACTGCTGGTGGGCATAGATGTGGGCGTCGGCGAGACGTTCGTTGATGTACTGGTCGATCTGGTCGGCTTTCTTGTCCGCCACCGAGGCGACGTTCTGCAGCACGGCGCTGCGCAGGGCGCTCTCGAAACTGTTCAGGTAGTACCAGGCGAGGCCGGCGAGTGGCAGCAGGGCGACGAGCAGAAAGCCGATGACCAGTCGTGCGGCGAGGCTGAACGCTTTCACCGCGGAGCTCCGCCGTGTTCGCCGAGGTGCAGCCATTCCTCGCGGCTGCGGTAGGGCGGGAAGGGCGCCGGGCGCACCGGCGTGGCGGACAGTTCCTCAATGTCGAACTGGCCGTCGCGGCGCGCGTGGCCGACGTATACCCGCCGCCACAGATGGCGGGTGGCAGCGTCGAGGATGACCACGCCGTCGGCTCCGTCCACACTGACACGGCCGATCGCACTGAGGACCCGCCGGGGCTCGGCACCGCCCTGCGCCCGCACGGCGGCCGCCCACAGGCGCACCGCATCGTAGCTGCTGCGCATCGGGTCGCTGACCACGCGTTCGGCACCATAGCGCGCCCGGAAGGACTCTACGAAGGTCGCGTTGGCGCGGCCGGGCACACTCTGGAAGTAATTCCACACTGCGTGGTGGCGGGGATGGTAGGGCAGCTCGCGCAGTTGCAGCAGCTCGGGTTCGCCCAGGCTGAAGGACAGCACGGGTACATCGAGCGCGCCGTGGCGGGCGAGGGCAGCGAAGAGATGGACATTGGCCTCGCCGTTGATGGTATTGAGGACGACATCCGGTGAGAGGCGGCGGATCTCGGCAACGGCGGCATCGACATCGGCGGCGCTGGCCTGCAGGGGGAGATAGCGTTCGCCTGCAACCGTGCCGCCGGCCGCGTCGAGCAGGTCGCGGACGAGCTGGTTGGCGGTGCGCGGGAAGACGTAGTCGGAGCCGAGCAGGTAGATACGCGGGCCGAAGCGCTCGAAGGCCCAGCGCGCACCGGGGATGATCTGCTGGTTGGGCGCGGCGCCCATATAGACGATATGGCTGGAGTTCTCCAGACCCTCGTACTGGAGGGGGTAGAAAAGCAGGTGGTGATGGCGTTCGACCACCGGCAGGAGCGCCTTGCGGCAGCTCGACGTCCAGCAGCCGAAGAGGGCTTCGACGCCTTCCGCGGTGATCAGGTGTTCTGCGCCGGCTGCCGCCTGCGACCAGTCCGAGGCACTGTCGGCGATCACCAGTTCCACCTTGCGGCCGAGGAGCCCGCCAGTGCCATTGATCTCGTCCACCGCCATGTGCAGGGCGTCGACGAGGCCGCGTTCGCTGCCGGCCATCACTCCGCTGAGCGCGTGCACGGCGCCGATGCGCAGCGGCGGGGGCGTGTCGGCGCCGGGCAGGGCGAGGGCGGCGGCAACAAGCGCGGCGACAGCGAGGAGTGCCAGAGGAAGGCGGGTTGCGGCCATGGATCTCAGTGCACGGCAGAGCGGACGGTGTAACTACTATGCCATCGAAGGCAGCGCCGCGCACGGTGTCGCGCGGGCCTTGCGCGGGCCCCGGTGAAACGGATCAGATCAGCAGCAGGCGGTCGCGCACTTCGCGCAGATGGGCGACCGCCTGGCGGGCCTCGCTGCAGGCGATGCGCACCGGGATGACGACATGACGGCGGCGGTCGCGCGCGCACAGCTCCATGAATGACAGCGCGTCGGCGGGGCTGGCGCTGCCGTCGGCGACGATGGCGCCGTCGCGGTCGACGCGCACGTCCATGGCCTGCAGGCTGAGGGCCTGTCCGGCGTTGGCGAGGAAGTCGGCGAGGGTGTCCACCAGCCTTCCCGGGAGCTGGCCGTCGGCACTGGCGCGCAGGCGCTCGTCGAGTTCGGCGAGGCGGCGGCCATGGCGCAGCGCCCACTCCGGTTCGCTGGCGTGGGCGCCATACTGGCGGGCGCGCTCCAGTTCACGGGCGATGTGGAGCTGCTGATGGGCCTCGCGGGCGGCTTCGAGGTGGCTCGCAAAGGTGCGCAGCAGGCTGTCGAAGGCGGCTGCGCGCAGACGTTCGCGGGCAGCGGCGGCGTCGATCGCGGGCAGCACCACGGTGTGGTCGGAGAAGTACAGCAGCCGCCGCGGTACGTCGGTGGCGATCACTTCGCCCTGGCGGGCGACGCCCAGCACCTGTTTTTCCTGCGGCCGTGCGGCCATCAGCGCATGGCAGTAGTCGTCGCTCCAGGCGTCCGGGGTGGTCAGGAACTCGCGCAGTTCGGCGCTGTAGCCGAGGGTGAGCTCAATGTCGTCGGCGGTGGCGAACAGCGCGTGGATCATCGGATCGCTGGCAAAGGCGCTGCGCTGCAGGTCGATTGCCGGCGGCAGCGCTTCGACGAGGGCGTCACAGTGCGCCAGC
>WPCG01154935.1_pt1 | contig 21288 bp, 29 predicted proteins | sample 5403311 | NCBI WGS metagenome assembly WPCG01 (sample SAMN12869467, study PRJNA574797) | sludge metagenome | isolation source: wastewater treatment of Control | place: China:Beijing | collected 2019-05-17 | reverse complement strand
AAAAAAAAAAAAAAAAAGATCTTGACAGCTGCTCCCAAATGTGTTATAATATAGGGTTGCGAAGCAACACTTGTGAATGTGAATGTGAAATTATTCACATGTGAACCTTTTCACTGCTCCTATTGTGAAATAATTCACAAGTTTGTCTTAGACTACACCTTGTGAAAAAATGAACGTGTTTGACTATGTGTAGTCTAAGTTAGACTACAATATAATAACAGTAAAAGAGGGCTAGGCCCTCTTATTTACTATTGATACCCCACCTCGGTGAGGGATCATATGAATTTCTTTTGGTATCCACTCAAGTTTATGACCGAGTGGGTGGTGGTGGATATGATGACCCTTTTGAAGTGCGGCCCAATCATAGCCCATTTCTTCAACGGTTTCTCTTGCAAGTCTGCGATCTTTGTTTCTATCCCCTGTTGAGATAAACGGAATAGAGAAGGTCGCAAACCTTGAGAAGATATAGGCTTTGAGGTGTTCTGTTGAAAGTTCTTTATAGTAGTAGAGACGAGCAGGCGATCCGCCCATCTCTACAATATCGTATTTAAGTTTCATCTTACACGCCCCAATTCTCTTCTAAGCGTTTCGATCGCTCTAAGGACTGCAACAGTGGCGTCTGTGATGTTTTCTACTTGGTCATCAGGGAATGCTTCTTCTGCGATGACCAGCGTTTCAATCACGTTGTCCATTTGCTCGTTAAGTTTCATAACCTCTTTGTAAAATTTTACTTGTAGTGGTGTCATAGGGCGTCCCTCTCTTTCTATATATAGTATACCACAGAACCCCTATTCCGTCAAGCATGAAAGTCATTTTCATTTATGAAAGTTTTTACATTTTCATAAGTTAATTTTTTCACAAGCAAAGTTAGACTACAGCAGCTCACATTGTGAAACAATTCACATATTCTTTCCAAGTTAGACTACACCTGTGAAAATTTTCACAAGTATTCACATGTAGTCTAAGTTAGACTACATATTAAAAAAGAAGAAGTCTATTCTTTGACTTCTCCCCAAGTGTTCAACACTTCTATTTTTTTCTTTGTATACGGATCATAAACATAAATATCAACCTCACTTGTATAATAGCCATTTTGATAAGAGTAACAATTAATATGATAGCCATTCAGTAAGAAGCCGTATTCAGTAGCCTCAAACGTCAACTGCTGGAATTTAAAATCTTCAAATGGTGTGTCTTTTATGGATAAGAAGTCCGCAAAGTTGTGCTCGCAGCACTCACCCATGTGATCATAAGAAATTACATATCCATTAGTTAAATAAATTTCTTCTTCTGTAATCGCTGCAATTTTTGCAACATCATCTAAATGCAATTTAGTTTTAAGTTTTCTCAAGTCATATCGTCCCATAATTAGTACCTCTTTCTTTACAAACATATTATACCACATGGAAGAAATTTTGTAAAGGATGTAGTCTAAGTTAGACTACATATAAGAAGTAGACAAAGTCTACGTCTTATTCATAACTTCTTCGTCAAACTTAATTATAAATTCTTCAATAGTCATTTCTTTTAGATTTTGGTTATGAAAGAAACTTAGAATTGCGGGCATATTTATACCATAAGTATACATTTGGTATTGTCTGAAACATTTTACATCTGTTCCTTTTTTAGTTTCATATGTTACGGCAATTTCAGTTGTGTATTGAGAACCATAATCACAAGTTTCACAACCATCAACATGGTCAAAGTAAGTTTTTACATTTAGAATAACGGCATCTTTTAGTTGAATGTTTAACATGGCTTACTCCTTTTCTTTATAGACATATTATAACACATAGACCAAGGTTTGTAAACCTCGTAGTCTAAGTTAGACTACATATAAGAGAAGAAGTTTTCTTCTTTAAACTCCTCTCATTCTTCTACTTCCTCCATAACGATCTCTCCATCAGGGAACCGAATAAAACGAATATATTCTTTCATTACGTTAGAGTATATAATAAAAGCGTATCCTCCGCCAACGATCAAACCTTTTTCTTTAATAGACAAGTCCCCACTCATTCTTACTAAAGTTTCCACCAATTTTCTAAAATCTTCCATATTTTTACCTCTTTCTTTGTAAATAAATTATACTATATAAGTATAATTTTGTCAAATATTGTAGTCTAAGTTAGACTACAACCCTAAAGAAAAAAGGCTCATCTCTGAGCCTTACTCCATGATTTATAGTGAAGTCCGAAAGTGATTTCCCCTTTATAATTCTTTAGAATATGTTGAAGAATTTCAATCTCGATTTCAACATCTGATAGTGCAGTGTGTTCTTCAATGAAATCATGGTTTTCTTTAATGAACCGGTATGCTACTTCGGCATTAGTATGAACGTTGCCCGCCGCAGTCTTCCATTCTTTTGTTTCGGCTAACTCATGGTAGGCGTCTTCTTGAAAGATAGTTTCACAAGCCAAGTTCCAAATGCAGAGTAGTTTTTTGTTCTTCTCGCCGACCAACTTTGAGAAGTGGAAGTTCTCGAACTTTTCAAAGTCGCAAACCCTCATTGTAGCGTTGATTGCCCCAACATCGAATGCTAGGTTATACGCCGCAATCACGCCGACCTTGTGCTTTCTGATATCTTTTATGAATTGCTTGTAAATCTTTTTCCAAGACATCATTGGCAAATCTCCACTTGCTATCTTTTGACGATATGCAGGAATTTTTTTCGCATAGAAGGAATTAACCATAAGGCTTTTAGTATCGAAAATTTCAGATACAACAGCATTAAACCTTGCTAGTTCCTCACCACTAGGAGAAACAATTTTGTAGCCAAAGTCATAAATCATGGGATTGCTGATTTCTCCGGCAGTTTCGGTATCTAATACTAGAATATTTTTGTAGTTTGTTTTTGTTAACATTTTAAGTTCTCTCTTTCCTTGATTACAAACATATTATACCATGAATGGTATAATGTGTCAATAGTGTAGTCTAAGTTAGACTACATATATAAAAAGAAAAGGCTATTTTTTAGCCTTTTCCCTTTTTGCCTCTGCTTCAGCTCGCTTTCTTGCGGTTTCTTTCGCTTTTGCCTCTGCTTTGGCTCGTTTGGTTTCAATCTCTTCAAGGTACTCTTCTTCAAGAGCCTCTAAATCCTCTACGGTCATAATCAAATCTTTGGTATGACGTTTTACGCTAATCGCATAAGGTATCATGCCCCAATCCTCATGTTCAACTGCCAAGTAAATGCCCTCTTTGGTTAAATAAGTTTGGTCATAAACTGCTTTTAATTGCCCGTATAAGATGTTCCTAACTTCGTTTGTGAAATTATTAGCATCTGTTTGCTGCATCTTTCCGTTCTCGTTCTCACGAATTTCTACATTTTTTAAGCCTTGTAATTTTTCTAACATTTTGGGTTCCTCTTTCTTTCTCTTTATGGGTATATTATACCACACAACCCTTATATCGTCAATAGTGTAGTCTAAGTTAGACTACATATAAGAAAAGAAACCCATTAAAATGGGTCGAACTCTTCTACCTGCTCGTCAGTTTTCGCCTTGGCTTTTGTGGCTTTAGGCTTTTCTTCCGCAGGGTTGATATCGGTAAACACCGCATCAAGCCGCAGGTAAATCGTCTTTCCTGTTACTTGGTCTTGGAACATTTCCACATAAGGAACGCCCTTTTCCGTAACCTTAACTTCTAAGCCTTGAGTAGCAAGACCTGCTACCAGTTTCTCGTTTGCCTTTGCTTTCGCACTTGCACGATTTTTCGGAGAAACTCCGCCTTTTTCTGTAAACCATGTTTTAATTTTTAGTGACATTTTGTTGTCCTCTCTTTCTTTACAAACATATTATACCATACCCTCGAAATAAAAGCAATAGTGTAGTCTAAGTTAGACTACACCTAAAAAGAAAAGAGGGGTTTTACCCTCTTGTCCAACTCACTTTACCTTTATAAAGCAAACCGGATAATGCAACAGTTTTCACTTCTGTTTCAGAAACAATCAACTCACCATTTACAAAATCAAATTTTGTCGGCTCAATAGCAGTGGCAATTAAATCTTTATATACACTGTATTTTACATTGTATTTTCTTCTAACTTTTGCTTTCCTTGAACGCCAACCTGTAAATGAGAAATTGTTAGCCAAAACGTTTAAATCATTTCGGAAATAACGTAATACTACTGGAATACCCATCTCAAATAAATCGCCAACCTCAATAAAGATGTTTTCTTTTGTTTCCAAATCCGCTACGATAATACCCTCACTACCTATACCTTTTACTACTAATGTTTTGAACGGCTTTTCTTTATAGTGTGCGGCGAAAGACGTGTTTTTATCTTTTTCTTCACTTGCCATTTGATATGATAAACTAATAATGTTTCCTACTTCCAAATTCTCAACTTTGTTCATTTTTCTTTTTGATACTTGCATTTGTAAATTTCCTCTTTCTTTCTTTACAAACATATTATACCATACCCCACCCAATACGTCAAACATGTAGTCTAAGTTAGACTACATAAGGGAAGGAAGTTTAAACTTCCGACCATGTATTGTAAATTTTTCCATTTTCTCTGTAAATTTGGTAACGATTTTCAGAAATCATACAATTTTCATCAACCATAACGGACGCCGCACCATTATATTTTTCAATGAACTTTTGTAACTCTTCATCTTGTGAAAATTTGTGATTTTCAATCCAATTATTGATTTCTTCGTTATCACCCTTTTGTAAATATTTTATAGTGATTTGTTCAAATGATTTGGGATTTGCATGTTCTAAGTCTAATAGACCGCTTAACAATAATGTCAATCTTTTGATTTTACCTTTTGGGACTTTTAACTGTTCCGCAATTCTTAATTGTCTTACACTATCAACAGAGAATGAATATACATCAATATTATTCTCAACCATTATTCTATCCAATGTTAGAGGATTGAAGTTTTTTGTTTGAATTTCTACATTAATTTTAGGGTTGTATTTTTTTGCCACTCTTGCAACTTTTTTAACCCATTCAATATTCAAGGTTGGCTCGGTATCACCAGTAATCACTAGGTTTGAGTAGGTTTTCACAAGTGCGGCGAACTGCTCCCAATATTTTCTTTCCGTAGTCTTATTTTCAAATTTAGTCATGACTGCTGGATTATTTGCAATGCAGAAGGGGCATTTGAATGGGCAAGTTTGGTATGGTACTGTAATTTGTAAAGATTTTATCATGGAGTAATCTCTCTTTCTTTGTAAACAAATTATACCATATCCGATAGGATATGTCAAACATGTAGTCTAAGTTAGACTACAAAAAAACGAGAATTATTTTTCCCGTCTTTTTAACATTAGCTCCAACAGCTTCACAATAAGAGCAACTCCCTCAACTCCAATTGTAATAACCCACAACCAAAGTGGAACTTGCAACTCCAATGCAAACGCTAACCAAATTATCCAAATCATTGTCATATTAACTACCTCTCTCTTTCTTTGTACCCCCATTATACCATATCTGATAAGATATGTCAACAATGTAGTCTAAGTTAGACTACATAATTAAAGAAAAGGAACTACATAAATAGTTCCCAAACCTGTGTATTAGAAGTTGCAACTTTGCGGCCCTCGCTCCCACTTTTGCCGTTGTTCCCATTAAGGAACTTAACACCAACTCCGCCTTGCTCATTCCACTGTTTGATGTTTCCACTGTAATCATCAACCAGAACTCTGTCGGCTCTTGCGTATGCGGCTTTTTTGTCCCCGCCTCTTACGAGAATGATGTTTTGCGGTTTCATGTTTGGAAGGTGTTTTTCCAACCAAGCCAGTTTCGCCGCATCTGCTTTCGAGTTTGGGCTTGCAGATAGAATATAGGTGTTGTCTTGTACTGCTTGACTTAGGAGTGCTCTGTTTAAAGTCTTAACAAATGGTAGCGGCTTTAATTTTTTAAAGAAGTTTTTTTCTATCATGAACCGAGCTAGTGCGTTTGGTTGCCCATCAAAATCCGCCAATACTCCGTCCATGTCAATAAATAGTTTTTTCATATGTAATCTCTCTCTTTCTTTGGTACCCAAATTATACCACACCACACCCCAAACTGTCAAGTATGTAGTCTAAGTTAGACTACATAAAAAAAGACCGACAGCCTCTGGCTGCCTCTTGTTTCTGTTCACGGTCTCGGTGAACCCACTAGGTTCTATCGCAGGACTAATGGGTCTCGTTAGTTGCACGGTCAACTAAAACCACCTAACGTTTCGGCTTAGGTTTCCTATCAGAAGTATTGACTAGTATCTCTCTGACAAAGATATTATACCATACCCCATGGGTATTGTCAAATTGTAGTCTAAGTTAGACTACATATAGACCGATAACCCCACAGAGAGAGGGGTGGGGCACCGACCAAGAGAGAGTAACATGAGTGTAAACTAAAGAGGAATTTTTCCAGTCTTAATTCCGAAGACTATTTCTAAAAACACCACGTAAGAGAAATAACCACAGAATATAATTGTTAAGAACATGAACGCTTTCATCATCATATCGAGAATAAATAACATTTTAACTTCCTCCTTGTTTACAATAGTATTATACCATAATACTATTGAAACTGTCAAATGAGTAGTCTAAGTTAGACTACATAAGAAAAGGCCTATTGGCCTAAACAAACAATAACCATTCTTTGTCCTTTTGGACCTATAAGAGTGAAATCGGCTCCCAAGTAGAAATCATATTCTTCCACTTTCCACCCCTTTTCAATATAGTGAGCCATAATTTCGATCGCTTGTTCTAGTGGGCAACTTAGTTCCATTTTATTTTCCCTCTCTTTCTAAAACACTTACATAGGCTACGGTTCCTAGCTCATCATCTAGAACCTCAAATGATAGCTCACTGCCGTATAGGTCATCAAACTGAATTCTGCGGTTCTTTTGAACCTGGCTATTTAAATATAGAATAACATCTTCGATTTCGGCTTTAAAAATTGCTGGCATATTTTTACCTCTTTCTTTTATCTCTTTGCTACGCAAATTATACCATATAATTCCTATCTTGTCAAATACGTAGTCTAAGTTAGACTACACAAGGGTCGGATCAAAAGGAAACCTTTTTATCCCTAGAACGCTTGTAAGCCTTACGATTTTCGCTTACTCTGGCGGACCCCTTAACTTGCTCATAGTATTTTCTCAACTCCTCCTCATTCATTGGTGTGCGGGTTTGACGGGCTTTAATTTTGAGTTTCATTTTAGAAACCTCCTTTCAAGAAGCGGCGTGTGCGAGAAGCGTAAACACCTTTACGCTCGGCACGAGAGCGACGATTTGCAACCTTTTTCCAAAATGCACCTTTCATGTGAATACCTCTTTCTTTCTTTGTACCCAAATTATACCATGTAAATGGTATAAAGTCAACAACTATTTTAATTATTTCTAGCTGCTCCCATTTCGGACCAAAATTATTTATGCTTTAGACTACACTGTTAGACTACATTTGTGTTAGACTACCGATTTTTTCACAAGTTCGTTTGTGAAAAAATTCACAAACAGTTAGACTACATTTGTTAAAAGTACGTGAAAAAATTCACAAACAGTTAGACTACACAAAAAAAATACGTGAAAAAATTCACAAACCCAAAAGTTAGACTACATTTGTGAAAAAATTCACAAACCGTGTAGTCTAACTCGGTTGTGAAAAAATTCACAAGTCGGATCGCGGATCCGCCGCAAGTTTGTGAATTATTTAACAAACACTTTAGTCAAAAAAAGCGAGGTTTCCCTCGCTTATCTATTTTCAATGATGTAGTCTATGCAATCTTGGATTTCTGCATAGTTGTCCTCGATTGCTTGATTGTCCTTGTCAATCATATCTTGCAAGACTTGAGCGATGAACCCGAGGTTCGAGGCGTATTCAACGGGATATTCAACGTGAGCAACTCGGTTGTCGTTGTGGTCGAATACCATTGAGATAAAGATGTCCAACTCCTCGCTTGGAGCATCTAGTAGTTGGAAATCGCCGATTGAAACATAAGTTTCAACTCGGTATTTTGGGAAATAGGCTTGTCTCAATGCTATTGAGATATTTTGTGCTTGTCTAATTAAGTTCATGTTTTTTCTCTCTTTCCGCCCTTGAGGGCTTGTGCCTCGCTTGTGCGAGGGATAGGGCTTGTGCCCTATCCAAATATTGACAGTCTACCGAGTTGCCCGAGAGTGCCCTCGAACAGAGGGATTTCCTCAACCTCTGCTTGTCCGCCCTCGTTGGGCAGAGTTTCCAACTCATCGTTGGAAACTTCTACCAAATACTTCTTCTCTTCTATAATCTCATCAATATCCCGAGCCGCTTGTTTTGCCTCGTATGCCAACTCATGGAGTGCGAACCCTTGGGCCTCGAGGTCATTGTTCGCCATTGCCTCGGCTAGTTGTCTAGCGTATTCTAGGATTAAATCTTGTCTACTCATGTTTTTTCTCGCTTTCTTGCCTATTGGCTATTTTAGGTTGGTTGCTCGGCTTAAAAGCCGAACAACCTATTCACATCTTTGAGCACCTTGCCCAATTTGATAGCATCTTCTTTAAGTCTTACAACGCCCTCGCTATCTGTCTTGACGTATGTATGAGTTGCAACTTTATCCGAGAATTCGTCATATAGTTTTTGGATAGTCGCTTTATCAATGAGGTAGCAACCTTTGCGAGTGATAAATATCGTATCCTCGATTTTACGGATAGGTGAGCATAGGTGAGTGCTCGAGGTTGTCAATTTGATTTCGTATACATGACCCTTGAACTCGAAATCATTCGAGCCGGCTTTGGCATTTGCTACATGACGCTCTTTGAATACTCGTGAGTTTACGTGGCATTCAACGATTTCGCCAACGTTGAACCCTTTTTTTGTATCGCGTGCATAATATACAGCGTCTTCAAACATATTCTCGATAACTCTTAACAAAATCTCGGCTCGCTCTTTATCGCCTCTTTTATTGTCTGCTACAATCTTGTGGTACTCATTAATGAGGTCGGCTTTGGTGTATGGTGTTTTTTTGCCTTGCTTATTTATCATTTTATCTCTCTCTCTTTCTTTGCATAGTAAAAATTCTCAGCTGATCCCGTCTTGGCAGTGCTTAATATCGTGAGACACGCTCGGGGTAAAATTTTGGTGTTTTTTGTAGTGATTAAGTTTTCAAAGAGCATACCCGACAATCTCCTCGGCTTGTCCTTGTGTATATATTACTAAAATAAAAAACATTTGTCAACGATTATTTGCAATATTTTAAAAGTTTTTTTTGCACCCGTCCTCACCCTCATCTGCACCCTCATCTGCACCCGTCCTCACCCTCATCATAAGACTACAAAGGAGGGGGGGTATGAGAAAAAATTCACAACCGGCAAAATATTAAACCCCGCCCAGTGCTTGAAATAACGTCTGACCCAAAAAACAAAAAAGAGGATCAATAACCCTCTTCTTGCCTCTTATAATTTATCTTATTCTTTTCCATATAAGCCTCAAACAACTCTTCCTCACTATACCCCAATTCCTCCGCAAGCCCAAGAAACAAACTAGCCAAATTCTCACCGTTCCCCTCAAACTCATTCACAACCCGATATAGTGCCTTAAACTGTCCAACCATATCCCCTACGTAGTACCCTCTAGCCACAACATGCTCACCTTTCGCATTAAACAAACTCAACACGAAATGCAGCACATCAACTAACTCTTCCAGCACCTTTTCAGATCTACCCTTATTACTCCAAAACTTAAAAAACCTGATTTCATTAGCAACCTCACCAAGTTCAACAAGGGCCGCAATCTTTCTTCGCTCAAACGTACTATTGTAATCTAAACCTCTGGGCTCCATTATAGCGAAGTCCAATTCTCTTTGTATTTCCTGTAATACTTTAAAATCCATTAGTTCCTCCTAAAATTGTTGCGCACACCACAACAACAATAAAACTACAAAAGCAACAAGCAAACTATATTCAAGCAATCCCTTTTGGAATTTCCCAAACACTTTCACTCCTGCCCAATAAATACTAAAAACCCCTACCCCAAATACCAAACTTAGAGCCAAAAGTTTAATAATTTCGCTCATAGTACACCCCCTTTTTAATTAAAGCAACTCCTCAATCCAAGGTTCAACTCTAACTATCTCATTTTTCATCATCTCAACTAAATTCCCAATCTCCGCTTGAGAGTGCGTGCCTGGCTTGCGCAAACCATATAGGTTCATAAAACTGCGCAAGTTGATTGTCATTATTATATTTGTGGCAGCCTGATTAGGTAATATCATGCGCGCATCTTCTGCCTTAAAGCCACTTGCCAATAGTGCATCATATAGTTCCTCTACTCTTTTCAAGTGATCTTGTACCATTGGATGTTTTTCAACTTCACTGACTCCTTCTGCCCAGTTTACCCCTTTAATGTAGCGCTGACTGCGCACACTGTAGCTGGCTAGTCGGTGGCGTGTTAGCTGCGCTAAACACGCCCGACTAACCCCTTCCAACGAGAACGTGAAGGTTATATGTTCTAGTGTGGAAGAGTTTCCCGAAACCATGGGTATTCCCTTGCGGCGAGTGGCAATAAATCGACCAGGTGTTTCTACAGAATAGATGGTTAGTTGTTCTTCTGTTTTAATTAAACGATCACTTTTATGTCTAGCGTCTTTGACAAAAGGTAAACTATTTGATTTTACAATTGTAAAACGGTAATGTTTGTTTTCTTTATATGAGTCTGCATTTGATAGTCTAAAATTAACTCCATGAATGGTTAACAGCAAAGAAAGCATAGCCTCTAAGCTTTTAGATTTTGTATCATATAATACTGTATTAGTTTTAGAAATATGTCCATCTGAGTTAATCATTCCATCTAACAAATACTCAATATTTTCTGAAAACAAAACATGTGGTATAGTTTTTTCTTTATCATCAGTATAAAATAAATCTGGATGAATTCCTTGATTACCAACTGAACAATAAAAAGTACCATCTCCTTTTGGTCTAATATGTAAATCTTCAAATCCCAAACTTTTTAAATAATCTATTTTTCGTTCTTTAGAAATATGGAATAAAAATTTTGAATTATCTTTATCTCTAAAGCCATCTCCTATGAAAAAACCAAATAGTTTTAATTGATTAGGAGTAAATTTATCAGTATAATCAATAGGTTGTTGAGAAACCGCAGGTATTCTAAATTCCTTTCTATCATATAAATTCTTTATTGTGTCAACTCTCATTCCTGCCGCATTTCTTGTCCCAAAAATAAATTTATGATCTTCCGTAACTTTAAAATTAACAGTTTGAGATTCAGAAGTATAAACTGGACCACTATATTCTTGTTTAATAAAATTGTAGTCACTGGTGAAACCTGTAAATATCCCTTCGTTATTAAATTGAGCAATTAAATCACTAATAAGCAATTCTTTAAACAAAACATAGCCTCTATTGGTTAATACTTCCGTGTTTTCATCGTGACAATGGCCATGGTTGACTATGTGTTTGACCAACCGAATATGGTCGTTGTTTTTATCGACATATTTTTGCCACTCAACACTCCATATTTCATCAAAGTTTTTATTGCTATAACATGTTCTAATCGCCGCAAAAGCAACTTGAAGAGCGTTGGGAGTAGAGGCAATTATTGCGGCCTTCATTATTCCATTCCAAACAACTTTCTAAGGTCTTTTCTTAGTTGTTCTTCAGAAGTTGCGCTTGTGTTTGTTGTTCTTGTTGTTTGTGCTTTTGGTTGTTTAACAAAAGGATCGCGGTGTCCAGTAAAAGTATACTCTGGGGCCGCAGGACCTTGTGGAGGAAATCTTAGACTTCCAATCTCTTTTTCAAGAGATTCAATTCTGTTTTCTTGATCACTCACAACATTAGCAAGAAGAGCAACAGCATCAACCAATTGACTTACACTACCATTGACTCTATCAATGCGGTGTTCAAGATCTCCGATTTCTTTAAATAAGACCTCAATAGCACCATCACCAAAGATTTGCTCTTCTGCTTCTTGTTTGTCTGTTGCTTTAACGACAATGCGGCCGTTATTCTCATCCATTCCTTCAAAAAAATCAATTATTTCTTTCATCGTTAACATAACTATTCTCCTTCCTTTCTTGGTTCTTCAATTTCTAAATTTGTTTCTTCTGGCTTCACATATTCCACTTGAAACTTCAATCCATCAATAGCTCTGAAGCTGACGGTGTTAAAGTCCAAATTGAAAACAATATTGGCCAAGTTGTCAATAAAATCTTCTTGCGGCCCTGGCATTGTTGCGGCGATCAGTAGTCTAACCATAAGAAGAGTCAAACTATTCTCGCTCTCTACTCTAAACCGAGTATCAACATACTCTCTTTTAAATGTTCTTTCATCAACCGCTTTACCGTTGATATAATACTTCATATAACCTTCTGACATTATTTTTCCTCCTGTTTATAAATCTCTTCCATACCTTCAAAACTAAAACCTGCGGCCTCCATCTTTTCTTTTATTTCTGGAATTGGAGCCTGGTTTCTTTGTTTAGCAACCCAATAGAACATACCATAGACGCCATGTTTCATATAAAGCTTGTAAATCTCTACAAGTTCTTTTATATCTTTTACATCTTCTGAATCACCAGCGGAATAATAGAATACATCATTAACATTTAAAGAAAACTCTAAATTTCTTCCAAGAAAAGCGTATCTGCGAGATAACAAAAATAAAGCTATGTTGTCTTCAAAATATGATTCTTCGCCGTCTTCATGAATGTAAAACGTTAATTGGTCTTTAATCTTTTCAAATCGACTATTCTGTTCTGTAAACATTCTATTCTCCTTTCTATTTAACGCTAAATCCTCGTTCTTTTGCTTTGTAAAACTCCTGCCAATACTTTTCTCTAGCTGGCATATCTTTTTCGTTTTCAACTACCTCCACAACCTCAAAGCTAAAGTTGTGAATTCCGTCTTTTCTCATTGCAGGGTATAACAAGTTTTGAGTTCCTGTTTCCACTCCTGCGGCCCTCTTAAAGTGGGTTATCCATCTCTGCCTAAAGTCTACGCTGCGGCCGATATATAGCCTACCATCAACCTTGCTAGTAATACGATATATACCTCCTGCCTTAGCAGGATATTCTGCAAGTACCCGGGCCGCAAGTTGCTTAACCTCGGGGGCGTAGTAAATTTCGTAGATAGATTTAAGTAGTATAGGTCGAATGCGGGGGTACCTTTCTGCGATACTGTGAATGTCTTTAATTTCTAATAAATCATCGGTCGATAAGTTTAGGTTATATTTGTTATCCTCAACTGCCTTTCTTAACCAGGTTTGTTGGACGGCTTCTTCTGAACTTCTCAATTCTTCTATAACTTTTTCTAATTCGATGATTTTTTGTTTGTACTGTGCCGCAATTTCTTCGCTCTTCTCGATATCAAGTTTAATGTCTACTAACATTTTTTCTTTAGTTTCGAGTACCTCTAGAATAATAAGTTCTAACTTAGACGCTTTTATTTTTTCTAAATCTTCTTCTGCTTGTTTGCGGCGTTCCTCAAGTGATTCATTCAATAAATCAATTTGAGCCTTTTGTTCTTGTAGGATTTGTTCCCTAATTTCACTCTTTTGTTTTTCTAATTCTTGTTTTTCTTTCTCTATTTCCTCTGACAGATTTTTCTTCTGTTTTAAAAATAAAGAAAGCTCCCTTTCGAGAGCTCGTTTGTCCTTTAAGACACGACTAATATAAAGGACAAGAGCAAGAATCAAAGAGGTAGCTAGGAAAATAACCCAAATGTCTATGTGCATCTGCTTTAGCCTCCTGTGTATAAACTAAGGACCTCTGATTTAAAATTTTGACATTCTCGATTTTCTCGGTTTGCGCTGTTTCTCTTTTTTGATGCAAACTCTCTTTCGATTCCCTTTCCTTTCCTTTACATATATATTATATCATTTTTCTGCGTAAAAGTCAATTTCTCGGTTCTCACCCTGTGGTCTCTATAACACAGAATTAAAAATTTTGCAAATTTTCGCACCAGAATTTTGACTTTCAGAGCCAGGTATGGTATAATAATATAGAAGGTAGAGATATTAAAAAGAGAGGTGTAAAACATGAAATGTGAAATATCCCGTTGCTACAAATGCAACAAAGAAGGATATATTATCCCTAGTAATAACCCTCTAGTGCCTGGAATATGTCAAAATTGTTTAAATAAAAGTTTGGATGTGTCTAGAGTAGAGCACTTTACGTTCTTCTGCCGCACTTTCAATTTACCATTTAATCCAACCCTATATATTAACATCTACAACAGACAAAAAACAAATACGTTTAGAACCTATGTAGAAGAACTTGTTGAAACTAAAGAGTTTTCTTTTGAAGATAGAGTTTCTGATAAATGGGTAGAGGTAGAAAAAGAATGGAGTAAGGTTAAAACTTATCAAGATATGCTTCTGAAAATTAGACCAATACGTGAATCTTTTGAAGAGCGAGGACGTTTAAAATGGGGAGCAGATAAAACTTTTGCTGAACTTGTGCAACTGGAAAACTTATTTATTAATACAATTAAGATGTACAATATTACGGACCCTATGAGGTTAGATGCTATTAAAAAAGCCTGTAAGGTGTCTATTGCTATTGACGAACTAATAGAATCGGGTGAAGCAAAATCTATTAAAGAATATACTGGATCTTACCAATCTTTCTTGAAGATTGCGCAGATTGACGAACTTGGTCAAGTTGCTTCTGAAGGAGCAATTAAAACGGTTGCAGATCTATATAAATATATGGAGAAGAACGGTTTTGTATTTACTTTCTATGACAAAGAAGAAAGAGATATTGTTGATCGAACTATAAATGATATTAAACAATCAATTAAACAAGAAATTTTAAACGCTACAGGATTAACAACACAGTTTGAAGAAATGGTGGATAAATTCCGTAAAAAAGAAGAAGAAGAAATAGAATCTAGTGCATATGCTGAAACACCGCTCCATGAGTTGCTTGGTGCTGATGACGCGTATGATGTTATAGAGGCCGAAACAGACGATGTTTTGGCTAATGAGGATTTCGACTTCAGTGAGTTTGATTACGATGATGACTAACATTGACCTATTCATTGAGGACGAAATCGCAGAATATATTGATTTCCTTAACGATGCTGATGCAATAGGAGATAGTATATTAACCCCTCAACGAATAGATAAAAATTTTAACAAGGTAGGCGAGGCTTTAAACATGTTGTTGGCTTACCCAGATTTACTAATTGATATAATTAGTCCACCAGAATCTGATTTTAGATTGTATTTTTATCAAAGATTGTTCTTGCGCTCGATGTCGAGACATAGACAGTCCTATACAGTAGCAACTCGTGGTGCTTCCAAAACCTTCAACGCGTTTACTTCGCGTTGGATTATGGCAATGTCGGTACCAAGACATAAAACGTTTGTATGTACGGAAATTAAGAACCAAGCCGTTGCGCTTGCGACCCAAACAATTGATGATTTGTGGACAAAGTTTCCACTATTTAAAAACGAAATGGTCAAAATTCCTCAACCAGGAAAAGCCCCAACTTCTCCGTTTAAGAGCGGTCAGGGCTATCTAGAGTATCACTTCTCAAGTGGCTCTCAATTCGATGTTATCTCAGTAGATACTGCTCGTGGTAAGCGTCGACACTCTGGTATTATTGAGGAACTTATAGAACAAGATGTTATAAAAATTAATGAAAAGGTTATACCGGTTATGAACATCGGTCGCCGCAGTTTGACTGGTAAGTTCGTTGCTACTGAACCCCATGCTCAAAAAATATTTGTTACAACCGCAGGATATCATGGGACGTTCGCCTATGAAAAATTTATTGAAACATTACTAAGAACAGCAATAGATCCAGACAATAATATGGTAATCTCTATGACATATAGAGTACCTATGATGCATGGTTTATTAGAGCAGTCAACAATTAGAGACTTAAAGTCGTCTCCAACCTTCTCTAAAGAATCATTTAATAGAGAATACGGTAGTCAGTGGTCGGGCCAAATGAAAGGTGCGGCGTTTGACTACGATACAATGGTGAGAGCAAGAAAGGTTTTTAGAGCAGAATATAAAGCCGCTTCTAATTTTAGAAGCACTGGTGATTTCTACGTTATGTCTGCGGATATGGCGAAAGATGGTTCTGCCAATACTGCTGTTGTAATATTAAGAATAAGCCCAAGAGAATATAATTTCCTATATAAAGTTGTTAATGCGTTTAAAATCGAGAGCACAGACTATGAAAAAGTTGCTCAAGAGTTGAAACAGGCTGCGGCGATGTATGATGTTGATTATATGGTTTACGATGCTACTGGTATCGGGGCTTCAATTCGAGACTGGTTAAATAAAGATTCTAGACTTCCTAGTGGGGAGATATTACCTGGTTTAGGTATTATAAATCCTCCTGAAAAGGCTAGAAAAGACTTAATACAAAGAAACAAAAAACAAACAATATGTTATGAACTAAAAGTTAGTGGTCCTTTGAACAGTGAAATTAATTCCTTGTTCTTCGGACGATTAAAGTCTGGTTCTGTAAAACTATTGGTTCCTCTTGTCCAAGTATTAAGAAGATTGGAGAATAATAAAGATTTTATTAATTCCTCAGTACACAAAAAACAAAAAATAGTTCGACCCTATCAAATAACAGATATCTTACAAGAAGAGTTATTAAACTTAGATATTCTTGAAGTATCTGACCATGGTGGAGCAACTCTTAAGGTAAAGCGAAGAAACGATAAAATTCAAAAAGACTTCTTCTCCGCATTATCGTATGGAATATATGTTGCCCACGTAGAGAGAGAACTTGAATATTATAAACGCAAAAGAGCAAAAAAACGAAAAGTTTCCAACTTGTTCAGATTTAGCGGATAAGAGAGGTGCTCATGGAAGAAAAGAAACAACAGGCTGAAAACAAGCCTATTGCAGAAGAAAAAGGGAAAAATTTAGGTTATTTTAGAAATCTTCGTGGAAAATTAGATTCTTTCTTCGGTGGAGACAAAAAATTAACGACAGCTTTAGGAGGCAGGCCGACTGGTTATGCAGCTCAAAGGTTGGCGGATAAGCAGTCTGTTGAGGCCGACCTAAGAAATTCTTTAGACGATCCTAGAAGAGCCTACGAAATATCAAGGCGATTAATGGATGTGAGTTCTGTTTATTCAGATATAATTGGATATTACTCTAACTTGCCAATTTATCGTTACACTGTAATTCCTAATTTACTAAAAGAAAAAGGTGATTTATCACCAGAAAAATACTCAAAAGTTTACCAAGAAATGCTTTCAGTGGTTGATGGATTGTCGATAGAAATCACTTTTCCTAAACTATTGGAGTTGGGTATGATTGAGGGCGCTATTTTTATATACGCCACACGAAACACTTCTGCAAAAACAGTAAGTACATTTGTATTGCCGCGAGAGTATTGCCGTATAGGTTTTACTACAAACTTCGGAACAGAGTCAGTAATTTTCAATTTTGCTTTCTTAGAAGAATTATTGAGAAAACTAAGCGGCTCCGGAAGTGGTTATCAATTTGAATCAGAGGATGACTTCTTCGCACTGTTCCCACCAGAATTAGTCGAAGGATATAAGGCCTATAAAGCTAAAACCGGTCCTCAATGGGGAGAGCTAGATACATCAGTATCAGCAGCAATCTCCTTCAGCTTCAATACACTACCACCGAAAGTCTTGTCTCTATTATCTATCTTAGACTACGATACGATAAAAGAGAATAGAGTAAGTCGTTCAACGAACGAATTACAAAAAATCTTAGTTCATGAAATTCCAAAAAACGGAGACGGAGATTTAATCTTTGAACTTGAAGAAGTTATGGATCTACACGATACTATGGCGGCTTCATTAAATCAAATTAAAGGATTGAAATTTCTAACCTCGTTTGGTAAAATGGATTTAATTGAACTACAAAAGTCAGAATCAAGAGAAAATAATTCTGTCGAACAAAGTTATCGCAGTATCTTCCAAGGAGTTGGGCTTAATCCTGAACTCTTTAGTGGAGATGGAAAAGAAGCAATTCTTGCGGCGATACAGAAAGATGAAGCATATGTATTTAAAAAAGTTAATGCAATTGTTAATTTCTATAATCTGGCAATTAACAATTTGTATAGTTTCAATCCTTACCAGCTATCATTTAGCGTCCTACCCATCTCTGTATATAATGAAGATCGCAAAGTCACATTCTATAGAGAGAACGCATCATTTGGTATTGGTAAACTTGAAGCAGTAGTCGCGGCGGGTGTAAAACAAAAAGATCTAGTAGACCGCCACAGACTTGAAGAATTCTTACAACTAGATGAAATTCTAAAACCTCTACAATCAGCGCACACAGTATCCCGCACTGAAAACGGTCCAGAGCCTAAAGACAATGAACCGAAAAAAACTGAAGTAGAAGTTGAAGAAGAGGTGAAGACAAATGACGAGACATAAAGTTTCCTTGTCTGTGCCTGCTACAATTTATGATTTTGGAGAATCAAAAGAAAGTTCAAATTCTAAATTGGTTACTGATGCTAAACTAAAAGTTTTCTATGTCGGTACAACTGAAGACAAGAGAGTTTTTAATAAAAAGTTTGCGGACAAGTTATTAAAAACACTACCAGGAACTCCTGTTGTTGCCTTCTATGACAAAGAAAAAGAAGACTTTGTGGGACATCACCATACACAATATGTATTTGGGTATGTTCCACATGATGCAGAGATCGGATATGAAGACGAAGACGGCCGCAAATTTGCGGTTACTGATGTCAAACTCTTCACCGGTAGAAAGGATAACATCGGAGAGATTGCTAGTAAAATTATTGGCAAACAACACTCCCTTGAATTAGACCCAGATAGTGTTCAATATAACATTATGAGTGCTGGTGGTAAAATTCGTTCAATCGAATTTATCGAAGGTGCTTTCTGCGGCTTGAGTGTTCTAGGGGACGATGAAAAACCTGCATTTAAAGGGTCTGAATTTTTTACCGAAACAGACGAAACTGCTATTGAGGCATTTGTAAATTCTTTCAGAGAATTCGTGAAAGAAGTTACCGAAATAGAAAAGAATGGAGGAGATGTAATGGATAAAGACAATTTACAAAATCTTCCGATTACAAATTATGAGCAATTCATGAAAAGAGTGCTAAACGAAAGAGCAGAAATATTAGAGCAAGCAGTAGCAAATGCTTACCCTAATAACTACTCATTTCTTGTTGAAGTAGTTGATAATGATAATTTCATTTTCAGAAGCTACTCATATGGAGAAGAAGCACTTGAATCAGGGTTCTATCGTGTTAATTTTGCAAATGATGTAATTAACTCATTTGAAAGAGTTTACCCACGTTATCTGACAGAATCAGAATTGAATAGTATGGACGGCTCTACCGCTACCTTCACAGAGGGCGAATCGGAAGAAGAAGCGACTCAAACAGAGGAAAGCTTTGAAGAATCAACAGAAATTGTTGAGGATGTTGTAGAAGAAGCGCCTGTTGTTGAAGATCACACAGAAGAAACAACTGAAAATGTTGAAGACACTGTTGAGGAAGAAACAAAACCAGAAGAAGTTGTAGACCACACAGACGCAACTGAAGGAATGGAAGAAAATGACAACAGCAACGAATCAGAAGAAAAAGAAAAAGGTGAAGAGAGTTCCTACACCGCCGCACTTAATGACGCGGAAAGACAAGAACTTAACGAATATAGAAAGAAAGCCAAACTCGAATTAATTGAAAGCTTTGCTGACCTTTCTGAAGAAACAAAAGAAGAATTCCGAACAAAGATTGATGAATTTACATTCAATGAGATCGAAGACAAATTGCATATTGCTTTCTCTAAGGAAATGAGAAAAGCAGCAGCACCAAGACGTCAGGTTTCGGTATTTAATATTAATAGCGGTAATATTGGAGAAGACTCTCCATCAGATGACTCAATTGAAGCTCTGATCCGCAAATACAAATAAGAGGTGAAATAGATGAATTTCCTAAATGCTTTCAGCAAACATAAAATTGTTGAAATTAACAAATCATTCGGTCTATTGGCTGGTCATATGTTGGCTCAAACTCCGTATATCGCGGAAGTAGGAGAAACTTTCCTAGACAATGGACACATTTTATTCCTTTCAGAGGAAAACACATTAGTTAAGAACCCTGCAGATGGGGCTGGCCCACGTCCATTCCTACACTTCACTGAAGAACTAATGACAATCGGTATCGTTTCTGGGTATGAATACTTTACCCTTGATATCGAAAATGGGAAAGCTTTCCCGCGCGCGATCGCTCTTTACGAAGGGGATGAGTTTACAACTAATAACTACGCATTAAATACCGGTGTTGTGCCAGTTAAAGGTACTAAATATTACGCTCAAGCTAACGAAGCCGGAGTTCTTGTTGTTTATGACGCGCCACCAATAACTCCTGGCCCATTATTCCTAGCTGAACTAGACAGATTACCAGCTGGACAAGTAGCAATGCACTTCACTGTATTGCGTGTAGCGTAAGAGGTGAATCAATATGAATAAAGAAACTCTAAAGAAATTAATTGGGGCTGCTGCTCGCCCTCAAGCTGGAATTAACTTTTCAGACGCACAAAGCGCAGCTAGAAAAGCACTTATTGAACATTTTGGTCTAGAAGATGTATCAGTTCGTGAATTAAAACGCCATCAATCAGACATCTTTGCAATTATCGAAGAAGTTCTTGATGAGATCGTTCCTAAAACACTAGAAGAAAGAATTGGTGTTTTCGCAGAAATCAGATCTTTCGCTCGTGATGAAGAAGTAAAATTCACCATCCGTTCAGTTGGTAAACGTCGTGTTATGACTGTTATTACTGAAGGTGCTCGTGGTGGTTTATACCGTGCTCGTAGATTAGATGACAAAGACTTCCGTCTTAACACAAAAGTCGAATCAGCAGCTTACCAAATCACTCTTGAAGAATTATTAACTGGTCGTCGTACAATCGCTGAACTAGTAGAAATTATTGCTCAAGGATTTGTTGAAAATGTTTATATTAACGTTATTAAAGCTATGCGCGCTGCTTATGTTAATGCTCCTGCAAATAACAAAGCAAGTGCAAATGGTATTGATAAAGAAAAACTAGACGGAGTTATTCGTGTAGTTGGTGCTTATGGTACCCCAATGCTTATTGGATTTGAGGCTTTTGCTCAAGCTATGGACAATGCTGTTACATACGGCACTAGCGAAATTGCTCTTCCAGAAAGCGATCTAGAAGATATTAAGAATACTGGTATGGTCGGTAAATATAAAGGCCGCACAATCGTTATTCTTCCTAACTATCTAGTAGATGAATCAAACACAGAATGGATGTTCAAAGAAAGCGATCTATTCATCTACTAGATAGTTAGGAAGAATAACGATTGTGCGGCCTTTATATTTACCGACCATACCAGTATTCTTAATATCT
>WPCG01173173.1_pt1 | contig 21358 bp, 22 predicted proteins | sample 5403311 | NCBI WGS metagenome assembly WPCG01 (sample SAMN12869467, study PRJNA574797) | sludge metagenome | isolation source: wastewater treatment of Control | place: China:Beijing | collected 2019-05-17 | reverse complement strand
ATATGGTTTATATATGACGATCTACCTCGAAATGGCTCTGATTGAAGTATATTGTTGAATAAATAATTTATTTATTTTCCTGGATCCGGGGTGTGGGGGGTGAAGATGCAGATGCCTGGTTGGGGTTCGCATTACATCGGGTTGTATCGGGGGCTTGTAGTCGAACCCGTTTTCCTCACCATTGGGGATGTTTCATTCATCCCTGGATGTTGGCTTTTGACTGGTTCCTCTCTGGCTGGATGCTCTCTGAGATCTGCTGATCGATGTAGAATGTCAATGGCTTCGTTAAATTTGCGCTTCATATTGCTCAGGTGTGGCGATCGAAAAGTGCTCCACTGCTCTCCTGTCTTTGTAACTGCTCACTCTCTGTTAGTCTTGGGCGGGGGGTATTTCATGGCAGGCATGGTCTGATGTTGCTTGAGTATGGCGGTAAACATCGTCCAGACTGTAACCGGGCTCTGGCTCTTGGTTGATGAAGGGGCAAACGCAGTATCGTAAAAGTTTGGATTTGTGTATTGTTGGCTTGGGTTTGCAGGCTATGTGTTAGGGGTTACAGATTGGTTTTCTGATCAAAGGGTGGCTCCTGGACTGGGTCTCCTGGTTATCCCTGCTCTTTTTATTGATGGCAAAGCATGCTCTCACATTATGATGCAGAGAAATGTCTGATATGTTCTCCTCTGAAAAGAGGCGGTCCTCTTCCAATCTCTATAACGGGCATCTGATCTGTCGCTGTTTGGATCTATGGTGTATAGATCGATTATTGATCAGATCGGTGGGTTTCTTGATCGGGATCAGATCTCTTCTCTCTCTTTCTCCCTTTCAATCCATCTTCTCTCTTCTCTCTCCACTATCTGAATCGATCGTCTGTTATTCTGGATTGACCTCTATCACCGCCAGTTTGATTTTGTGCACTTTCGGCGGTGTAACAATGGGCACGTTCCGAAGTCCTTCCGGGTTGTACCCGAGTGTTGTGGCAACTAATCAATTGCTGGATGGCGTTTTTTCCAGGGAATCTGATCTCCGATCTTCCTGTTCTTATGGTGTGTGATTGGTGTGTGGCCTCTGGCAGGTGTGGGGTGGGACTGGTTATCTAAAAGGCAGTTGGTTTCCAAACCCTCCTCTCTTAATTCCTGCCATCTATCTCCCCGCATTTGGTTCAATCAATATTTCAATTGCGTCCAAAAATAACGTCCTCATATTGGCATTATCATCGACTTTTATCTATTATCATAATGTCTCATATTAAAAATGTGAAAAGATCGATGAAATCGACGATATGGAGTTTCTTTATATGCACCTTTCAGCCGGGGTGGCTGTACTCGCTGTCTGTCCGGATGGTCGGGGGTTCTGTTCCTCTGGAAAATTATGGTTTGAAGCTGGCCAATGCCTCTTGTCTCAAAAATCGTTAAATTTTAGTCCATTATCCTTTTAAGTCCTATATTGGAGTTATTTTTGGGATATGTGAGAACGGCATTTTTTGCGCAGAATAGGTATTCTGCGCAATTATGGTGTGCAGCGGCCTGTTTTTGACATCATGCGGTGCAATCTGAATCATCAGACTCGAATGAATAGATCATGAGAGTTCTGTAATTATGATCGGCAATATTCATCTGTGCTTCTCCCGCTGATAGGACTGGCCCTTGGCATCTGGGTCGTTGGGGGGATCTCTTCATTGTGTGTAGTTCACTCTTCAGCATATTCTCAACGTCCCTCTATGTGAGGGATGGTTGTGATGATAATGTTGGGCCAGTAATTGATCCTGCTCTCTCCAACCCGATTTCCTATTATCTGTGTTTTTGCGAAAATGAAGTGGTGGAAGGAAATGCGGAAAATCATCGAATGCGTGTCTTAAAATGTGGGCTGGGCTATGAATTGGGTGGGTCTTGCTGAAAAAAGTCTCCTGGCTGTCAAAGATCTGTTTTTTTTATGGTGGGGGCGTGGGTGTTCTTATGGTATTATGGTGGCGGGTTGATCTGCTATTATTATTTGAACATATTTATATTCGAAATCCCTGAATTTTGTTCTAACTTACTAGAACAATGCCTTCTATAAACCATATGATGCTATATGGATACGAGCTCATATTCTGCAACTTTTATACAGACAAAACCATCATCTCAGATCAGATATCGATCATAATTTTTGATCCACAAAGCCGGGTAGTCGAATCACGTATCTGATCGAATGTGGCCAAACTATTCTGCGCAAAGGTAATAACTCCGGAAAACCATGGTATATCATGGCTCCCCGTCAGCGGACGTTCTCTGTCTGGATTCCCCGGTATATGAATCACCTGACGATGCGGAATTATTCTGTGAAAACAATAGATACCTACCGCCGGGTGCTGCACGATTTCTCCTCCTATTCTGCCGGAGTACAGGCCTCGGATGATCCGGATGTTGAGACTGATGGCTATGAAGTCACCAATTTTATGGCGCAGGCATCAGTTGAACGGGGCCTCTCCGCAACAACCATGAACCGTTATCTCTCAACGCTCAGCTCATTCTACACATTTCTCGTTGGCCAGCAGGTCATTGATACGAATCCGGTTCTCGGCGTGGATCGTCCTAAAATCAAGGATCGGGAACTCTTATACCTGAAACATGCGGATGTCATCACTCTTCTGGAGAAGATCGGGGATTCAAGGGATCGCCTCCTTATCAGGACAATCTATGCAACCGGGGTACGTGTGTCTGAACTCTGTGGAATTATGATTGAGCATATCGATTTTGATGAGGAGACGATTCGTATCCGTGGAAAAGGGGGCAAGATCCGGATGGTCTTCATCGATCCCGATACGCTGACCGCGATCAGGGGGTTTACCGGCGGAAGGAAGGATGGCCCGCTCTTCCAGGGCCGTTCTGGCGCTCCACTCTCTTCCCGTTCAGTCCAGCATATATTCCAGAAATATGCCCCTGCCGGAATCACTCCCCACAAGATCCGCCACAGTTATGCAAGTGAACTCTACCGGCGTTCACGAAACCTCAGGGTGGTGCAGGAGAACCTGGGCCACTCGTCGATCCAGACGACTGAAGTGTACCTGCATACGGATCTCGAAGAGAGACGTAAGGTCTACCAGGAGCATTTCCCGCTCTCAAATGAGTAATCTCTGAAAAAAAGATACAATCCTCTCAATCCGAGAGGAGTTTTCCGCTTTTTGCGATATTTTCGCGTGGCAACTCGTTGAAGATGACAATAACTGCTGCCGGGTCGACTCCGAATGTTTCGGCAATGGTCCGGGTGATCTCACCGGCAACTTTCCGCTTCTGATCTGCAGTTTTTCCTTCTGACATCTGAATTGTTATGACAGGCATGGAATAGACATCAGCATGTAATCATAAATGCATTGCCGTTTCGTCTGGCTCTTCACCACTTTCTGCTCTTCTTACCGTCTATGACCCATTTGCTCGTTGCTGACTGGATATAGATACCAATAAGTGCACAGAGAAGGCCGGCGACTGTGAAGATGATGATTGATTGCACTCCGCTACCCGCGGAGACCGGGAATTCGGGCACATTGCTGATTGAAAGCAGGTAGCTGCTCGCCCCGTATATTATTGTTCCAATCGCTCCGATAAAAAAGGGGATGATCACAATTCTGCTGAGCATCTCCTGTTCATTGAGGATGCAATCGATGATCTTTCCCGCCAATGCAACAAGCCCTGCGCCCACAAACCACCAGATCGATCCATAAATAAATGCAGCGAAAAAGAGCAGAACTCCGGCATCCTGTGGATAATAAACGAGAAGGCTCGTTAAACCCATGATTACAGCAACAATTGAGATCAAGGCTGCCGTTATGTATGCAACAAAACTGAAACTCCCCTTTTGGAAAGACTGTTGAAGTCCCGAGACGAGATAACTGAAGAATTCATCAATTCCGAATCCTTTGAAGAGGAGATAAATTCCAACGGCTCCGACTACAAAGAAGGTTGCAAGATCCGGTCTTCCCCAGAGGTATGCTGCTGAATAGAGCAGCATTGCAAGGCCGATTGGGACGAGAACAACACGGGCAATCTTTGGATCATCGAGCAGTTTCTTGATGATATAGTAGGTTCCCTCAAGGTTTGGCATCTGTGCAACGATGACCCGTTTAACGCTCTCAACAGGGATCCTTGACTGGACGATCGGGAGGATGAAATCATCCTCAGCGCCATCAGATACAAGGATGCATGCGGTTACCTTCGTTTGATTGATTAATTGTGAGAGCGAATCGGCGATTTTACGATCTCCATCGAGCATGTTCATATGGCTTCCGCCAATGACAGAAACTATCACATCCTCTCCTCGTGCAGTCAGCTCGTCATATGTCTTGACTGCCTGGAATATCGCATTCACATCGGAATCTTCGGGATCGACAAGCCCGAGGCGTTTCGCTGCCTCAAGGCACGCCTCTCTTCCGATAACGGGACTTTCTATCCTCGCTTTATATCCGATATCGTCATCGCGATCGACGCTCAGCACGAGCGTCTTCCTCTTCTCCATTACAGAATACATGAACGTATTAGGATAATAATGTTGTTTTCTCAGAATGATGAATGAAATCTGGTTTTCCAGAGTGAAATCGTCAGAAAAGATCTCCTGAAAAATCGCCCTGCCGGAGAAGACCTGCCGGTCCTATTCAGTCATATCGTGCGTTCTGCAAAAAAATTAAATGAGTTTGGATCTCTGGAGGAGAAGAAGATCGTCGGTGGTAAGCTTTTCTCCACTCTTGAATGAGTTGAAGATCTTTTCTGCTTCCATTCTGACTGTTTTATTCTCTTTAACGGTTTTAACCTTCTTGGTTTTTGTCCGCATGCCGCTGATGACCTTGTCGTAGTCACGGAGTTCTTTCTGGCATTCGATGAAAGATTTGTGTTCGGCATCTGCTGCTTCCTGTGCCTCGACAAATGCACGGTGCCTGGCATCTGCCTCTTCACGGGACTTGTCGGCTTTCCTGTAGCACTCCACCATAAGATCGTGATGAGTCTGTGCAAGCTCTGCACTCTCGGTCACCTTGATGTGGAGATCGGATGCCTGTTTCCGGAGGTCACGTGCCTCCTGTAGCTTTGACCGGATCTCTTTATTCTGTTCAAGTTCAGCTTCCTGTTCGCGAACCTGGCTTTTCATCTGTTTGATCTTCTCAACGAGCTCACGTTCCTTGTCAGAACTCATTGCTTCGGTCTGCTGTTTGAACTCGAGAAACTCAATCTGACGCTGGATGTCTTTAACCTGGCCCTTTTTTATATTGCCATGTTCTTTTTTATATTCTTCAAGCTCCTCAAAGAGTACATTTGCCTGTTCATTCAGGACATTTCTCTGATCTTTCAGATCGGAGACATCTTTGTTGCTTGAGTCGCGAAGCTCCTTGTGCTTCTGGGCTTCTTCGACATACTGGCGCGTCTGGTTGTTCAGCTCATTCCGCTCGCGGGCACATTTGCTTGCGAGGGCATTGAGTTCATTTCTTCTGTTCTTGTGCTGTTCAGATTCAGCAAGAATAGTTTTTCTCTTGTCTACGAGATCATTCAACATGCTCAACAATCCTCAAATGTCGATACGTTTGCCTCTGGGTTGCAGGTTGGAGTATAAGCGCCCCGTTTGTACAGAGTATCCCCTGTTCCGGGTAGTAGATAAAAAACAGACAGCACTTCACGTGAGTGCTGATGCGCGTAAACCATCCTGTTCAACCTCCGATACGAAAAGCGATCAATTGCTCAATTCCGGTGGCAGAAACTGTTCCCGGTTCCAGAGGCATTGATACGACTTTCTATAAGTAAAGGTTAAGGTTGCTATTAAATGTATCGAATTCTCGGAATAGAGTGTAATTCTGGCCTGATGGCAGAATGTAGAAAAGAAAAAGTTTTTTGGATTACATTACCCAGTCAAGCAGGCTACCGGAGCGGGCATCTGCTGTTCCCCGGCCGATACTCCGTCCCGGGACAACCGCTTCACTTCGTGAACGTGTTGACTGCATCGAGAGGCTTGGGAGTCCACCGAGTATCTGCGGGCTCTGGACGCCTGTCATAATTGCCATTACCCTGACTTTCCCTTCATAGTCGCTTCTGACGCGCGCACCCCAGATCACATCTGCATGCGGATCGAGCTCATATGTGAGCTGGCTTGCAATCTCTTCTGCATCGTGGAGTGTAAGATCGCTGCCACCGGTGATATGAATGAGACATCCTGTTGCGCCACGATAGTCGATATCAAGGAGCGGGTGGTCAAGGCACTCGCGAACAACACTTTCCGCTTTGTTCTGCTGCTTGCTTTCTCCGACAAGCATTACGGCAAGCCCGCCTTTGCTCATGGTAGCACGAACATCGGCATAGTCGATGTTGATGAGTGATGGTTCAGTGATTGTTTCGCTGATCCCTTTGACTGTTTCTGAGATGAGCTGATCCATAACTGAAAATGCCTGTCCGAGTGGGAGGTTTGGAACGAAATTCTTCAGCCGGTTGTTGTCAAGAACAATGACGGAATCTGCTGCATTGCGGATCGCTTCAAGCCCCTCTTCTGCTTTGAGCATGCGTGCCTTCTCAACCTGGAAGGGGTAACTCACCATGGCGACGACGATTGCACCCTGCTCTTTTGCGATCTGAGCCACAACAGGGGCCGATCCGGTTCCGGTCCCTCCACCCATTCCTGCGGTGACGAATACGAGATCTGCTGATTCAAGGAGGCTCTCAAGGGTCGGCCTGGCCATCTCGGCTGCGCGTCTGCCAACATCCGGGAATCCGCCGGCTCCAAGGCCTTTGGTCAGGGATTTGCCGATCAGGACTCTTTTGTCGGACTGAACCATATCAAGGTGCTGTTTATCGGTGTTGATTGCGATCGTCTCAGCACCATTCACCTGCATATGGTGAAGCCGGTTTACTGTGTTGTTTCCTGCGCCGCCACACCCGATGATGACAATGCGTGGATTGCCAAGCATCTCATCATCATCGATGATCGATGATTTAACGCGGTCTTTCTCAATCTCTGCGTGTTTTAGAGCTTCATTTATAATTGTCTGCATACTACAACCCCTCATTTAAATTTTTAAAGACGTGACCTGATCGCTTTCGCGCATTACCCGATCTCCGTGCTTGGATAGGAGTTCCCGTACTGCATATCGAACCGCTTCAGATACGGTTGGGAATTCTCCGGCCGCTACCAGTTTCTCCAGCATTTCGACCTGTTGCCTGGGTAATCGGATGGTGATCCTGTCCATTTCTCACTCCAGTCAGACAATTGTCATACATTAATAAGCTAATTGTCAGACATTAAGCGCACAATCGTCTGATCTTACTAATCAGATAAATGTAGATGTATCGTTAATGTATATATAGTTTACGAAAAACTACGGAAGCGCCCCTGAACAGCCTTTTCAGAACCCTTTTAATCAGAACAATGCAAATTAATTTGAGTATGATTCAACCCGCTTTCTTTGAGAATTGTTTTCATCAGATCCTTTCCTGGTGGCCTGCCCTATGAGGATCAAACACATGCCAAAAAGGCAGATACATGGTGGTATTATCAGGAATCTTCGCAGAGAAGGGCTGAAAAAAGATCTGCTGGACTTCAGTGCAAGCATGAACCCATTCCCTCCTGCTGTTGCATGGGAGCCAGGAGCATGTGATCTGGGCGATTATCCCGATGACACCTATCTTGATCTGAAGGAGGCGATTGGATCTGTATTTTCACGAAAAATCGAAGAGATCACCGTTGGCAATGGATCGGTCGAGCTGATCAGGATCTTTGCGCAGGTGATGGCACCCGCAGGGTCGCGGGCATTTATTGAGAGATCGACATTTGGGGAGTACGCCCAGTCTGTTCGTCTCGCCGGTGGTACAATTACCCATAATCCTGAAGACAGAGTTGGTCTGCGGTATATCTGTAATCCAAACAATCCAACCGGCATGCTCCTTTCAAAAGATGCGATCAAACAAAGGCTGAAGGAGTGCCGGGATGAGGGCTCCGTCCTCTTTCTGGATGAGGCGTTCATTGATCTCTCGGATCCCGATCAGAGCATGGTGGATGAGAGGGATTCTGACCTCTTCATCCTCCGATCACTTACAAAGGCATTTTCTGTACCGGGCATCAGGTTTGGTTTTGGCTTTGGTGATCCGGATCTGATCGAAGCGATCGAAAGCACCCGTCCTCCATGGACTGTGAACAGATTTGCTGAGATATACGCAACCGAGGCTATCCGACATCTCCCGGATCTGGCAGAATCACGAAGAATGATAGCAATTGAGCGTGATTATCTCAACCAATCACTCTGCGCCATCGGTTACACTCCACATCAGTCATCTGCGAACTATATCCTCGTTGATGTGGGGATCTCCGCATCAGATCTGGTCCGGCGTCTTCTTCGTGAAGGGGTTCTGGTGAGGGACTGCACATCATTTGGTCTCCCGGAATCGATCAGGGTTGCAATACGAGGGCATGAGGAGAATCAGATTCTCATTGAGGCATTATCTGCATGCGCGCCTTAATCATGGCAGGAGGAGTTGGATCGCGCCTTGACATGGGGGAAAAACCCCTTGTCAGAATAGCAGGCCGTCCGATGATTCGTTTTGTTATTGATGCATTTTTAGCAGCAGGTGTAACTCCGATTATCGTAACATCCATAAAAACGCCCTACACAAAAAACTGGTGCCGGGCACATGATATCCTGTTTGTCTCTACTGATGGCACGGGTTATATCGAAGATCTCGCTCAGGCAGTCTCAATTCTTGAAGAGAATGGTCCTTTTTTTGTAGCTGTCTCGGACATCCCCTGTCTCCGGCCGGATATTATCTCTTACATATGGGAGGAGTATGCGATTTCAGGGATGCAGGCCTGCTCAACCTGGATCCCTCTCACTCTCTGCAGCCGTTTTGAAACCACGCCCCGCTACCAGATGGAGATTAATGGTGTCCCGGCAAGCCCGGCGGGCATCAATATCCTTGATGGTTCATGTATTCATGTGGAGCAGGAGGAACTCCGGCTCCTTCTCCATGATCCGGGGCTTGTATTCAATGTAAATACCCGGTTTGAGCTTGAACTTCTTGAAAAGCACTTTCAGTCACTCATGAAACGATGAGAAATGATCTCTTTTACAAGGAACGATTCGTCAGAATGCATATAACGAAAACTGCTGACTAGTATATATGAACCATTCGCGGGAGATCGAGGTCGAGGGTCATATCATTGATTCGGGCATTATGACACGGGTTTTTGACCGTATCATGGATATGGGGGGAGACTTTGAGATCATCACGTTTGATGTCGGAAAGAAGAAAGTTGATCCAAGCTTTGCCCGGCTCCGTGTCTTTGCCGAAACTGAGGAGAAACTCGACTTAATAACAAGCGAGCTTCATCGGTATGGTATACGCCTCATTGATGCTGATAATGTCAGGCTTCTTCCTGCGGAGGCTGACCGGGTTATTCCATCCGGCTTTTATTCAACAACCAATCATCCGACATCAATCAGGTATAATGATGATTGGATTCTGGTTGAGAACATTGAGATGGATTGCATAATCAAAGTAGATCCAAACAATTCGCGTGCTTTCTGTATCCCTCTCTCAAAGCTGCGAAAAGGTGACTATGTCGTCCTGGGTGAAGCGGGTGTCAGGGTTATCTATCCTGAACGGCCCCGGGAAACCGGCATGTTTGAGTTCATGCACGGTCAGGTCTCTTCTGAACGGCCAAGCGAGACCATCGTCAGAAAGATCGCAGAGGAGCTGCTGAAAGTAAAGGCAAAAGGGCAGAAGGTTGCTCTCGTCGGCGGACCGGCAATTGTTCATACCGGCGCAGGAGAAGCACTTGCGACCCTGATCCGGAAAGGATACATCGATATCCTCTTCAGCGGCAATGCCCTTGCCACTCATGATATTGAGAGCAATTTGTTTGGAACTTCCCTTGGAATGAATCTCAAAACAGGTGATCTTGTAACCGGCGGTCATAAGCACCATATTATCGCAATCAGCGAGGTGATGCGTGCCGGATCAATAGCAGCTGCCGTTGAATCCGGGGTGATCACTCAGGGGATTATGTATGAGTGCGTGAAAGCAGGTATACCCTATCTGCTCGCAGGCTCGATCCGGGATGACGGTCCTCTTCCTGATGTAATAACCGATGTTGTGGTGGCACAGGATGCAATCAGGGCCAATCTTGGTGATTGCGGGATGGTTCTCATGATCGGAACACTTCTCCACTCGATTGCTGTTGGCAACTGCCTGCCTTCCTATGTTAAGACGATCTGTGTGGATATCAACCCGGCATCAGTCACAAAACTGATGGATCGTGGAACCAGTCAGGCGATAGGTGTTGTCTCGGATGCAGGGACATTCATTCCGGCTCTCCTTGCTGCACTCCAGCACCAGAAAGAGACGTCAAAATAAAAAAAAATTACCGGGTAAGGGGCATGCACCAGGGCATCTCATTGCCAAGGACATACTCCCACTCCTCTTTACAATCACAGCCTGTATCACATACGGCCTGGAGAAGGCTGCGATCAAAGCTCAGCGAATAAAGATTAATCGCATTTTTTATCTCCCGATCACATTCACCGCAGTTATGGGGTCCACGGGCAAACCCGCCCCCAACAGGATCGCAACTGACTTTTTCATCGGTTGAGAGAAGGACATCAAGGGCACTCCAGAGGTATGGAGGCCGGTATGCTCCGCGTTTCCAATAGTACTCAACATCAGTTCGCTTCTGAACAGTGCAGAGATTCATTGACATCAAATCCGAATACGGTGCCGCCTCACGGATAGAGGTCTTCATATCTGCTATCGCTTCTTTTTCAGTCATGAAGAGGGGTTTCATCATAAGATATGACTTGACGCCGACACCGGCTTCTTCTGCCTCTTTGGCTGCCCGGATAAAGTCGGCAAATGCCATTCCCTTGTCAATGCATTTCTCTCTGATTCGATCGTCTGTTGTCTCAAGCCCGATTGCAACATAGAGGGGCATCGTATGATCGCCGCAATCAATCTGGTCGAGGAATGAAGCAATTGCCGTCTGGGAAGTATATTCGGCACGGGATTCGGCAATCGCAATTTTTCCCCTGATGAGCCTCCCAAGTTCCTCTCTCGCTTCCAGCGGAACTTCGTCAGGGTCAAAGAAACTCCCTGAGGTGAAGATCTTGATCACCTCGTAGTCATCGGAGCGATAATTCTCTTCGATCCACCGGATCTGGGCAATCATCCGCTCTTTTAATTCGCTCGTTTCTAATGAATGGTACCGTTCAAACCGGTATCCGCACATCCTGCACCTGTTCCAGCGGCAACCGCCGGATTTCAGAATAATGGTGAGTGTTTTTTTAATCTCGCCATCTATCAGGTCTTCCCCCATCCATGAGGCAAGGGGCTTCTCAACTGTTCGGGATACCATTAAAACCATATAAATATGATATCTCGATCATGAAAAAGATCGCACTTGCTGCCATTCTCCTCCTTCTCTGTATCTCAGCAGTGGGGGCATATAACTTCCAGTTTATCGGGCCGCCACGAGACTCAGGCAGTATTAACGGGAATGTCGGAGATATCATTACCCTTAGTGGGATCTCCCAGAACATACCTCCGGGCGTTACAATGACACTCTCTGTCACCGGTCCGGACAGTTACTATTCCAGCAGGAGTATGGTGATCCAGGATGGAGGGGTATTCTCAACGGAATTTGATACAACCGGGCTGAAAGAGGGTGATTACCGGTTTCAGATTCAGGCACCAAAATACTACGAGGTTTCACAATCAAGAAACTGGGTTATCTATCACTTAACTGACCGGAGCCTTCTCCTGACGATGATATCTCCTGTTCGCCAGGATTATGATGGCTGGCTCTCTGTCAGTGGGATGGTCGACGGCCTTGGAGCTGATGGGGTTGAATTGACAGTATATGGTCCATCAGGCAACTATTTCGGCCCCCAATGGGTATCGAGCGATCAGAGCGGCAGGTTCTATCAGGAGATATCAATAGACAGAGCGGGGTTTTATTCCGCTCGTATTGCCGATAGGAGAGGATTGATTGGAATGGTACAGATTCAGGTGATCCAGGAGATAGTATCCACCCCGGTCATCCCGACACGAACCCCTGAGCCTTCGATCATCTCTGCAAGCGCGACTGCCTCACGTGAAAATCCGGCATATTTTGTGATGCAGACGAGATCCGGGCCGGCAACAATCAGCACTTCGCTTGGAATTGACTGGGTGATCGAGTATATCGATGAATCAGGGAATCACCATATCATCAATGAGTATGGGGCAGACAGGGCAGAGACATTTACCCTTGAAGGGAATGGCGGCATGATTCATATCAGGGCATACCCTGATGGAGAGGGAACCGGCACAGTCCATCTCTATGGCCAGAACATCGTCTCTTTAACCACAAGCACGACGGCTTCAGATAAGTTCGGAGATCTTGTGGATCCGGGGCATACGCCTGCTGAAGAGTCTCCGGCGTTTATCCTTATGCCCCTGGTTGCACTGGCAATTCTCGTCATTTGTCTGGTGAAGAAACCATAATCTCTTATTTCTAAAGAGCATATATGTGTACGGGCCGGGGTAGTCTAGTCCGGAAAGGCGGTGGCCTTGAAAGCCACTGGTGTTGCACCTCGGGAGTTCAAATCTCTCCCCCGGCGTTTTTATGACTCTTTTCTCTTATCTGACTCATTCATCCATCAGCCACATTCGTTCTCTTTATCACTTTGAGAAGACAAGAGGATCTTGAGGAATGGTTCATGTGTATTGCAGTGCCTGCAGAAGTAATTGAGATCAGGGATGGAAACATCGGACTTGTCGACTTCGGCGATCTTCAGCATGAAGTCAGGCTTGATCTCGTTGATGTAAAAGTTGGTGAGTTTGTTCTGGTTCATGTCGGTTTTGCTATCCAGCGGCTTTCCCGTGAGGAAGGACTTGAGACACGGGAGATATTCCGTCAGGTCTATGAGGCCATGGGTGCCTGATGCACGAATATGGCATAGCATATGATATCTATGCAACGGCACGCAGAACGGCACTGGATCATAATGCCAGTCATGTAACGAAGATCACCGTGAATTTCGGTAAGATGGCTATGATAAATCCGGAGCAGGTCTCCTTTCTTTTTGAGACCCTCACAGCAGATGATCCGGTAATGAACGGAGCAGAGATCGTCTGTGAGACCATCCCCCCCAGAACCCGCTGTACATGCGGATATGAGGGTGAAGAGATCTATGTCTGCCCGGATTGTGGAAAACTCCCAACACTTGTTGCCGGAAAAGAGATTGTAGTGAAAAATATTGAGATAGATACAGGTGAAGAATGAAAGTCAATCTGATGCATGGTGCCGGTGGAGAGGTGATGGGGGAACTCCTCAGGACTCTGACAGCTTTCTCCCACAACAATGCTGGTGGTGTTGGTCTTGAAGCCCTTGACGATGGAGCAATTATTCCCATTAATGGCAGCAATATTATACTCACCACCGATTCCCATGTGGTCCGCCCCCTCTTTTTCCCGGGAGGAGATATCGGAAGGCTATCTGTCTGTGGCACGGTGAACGATCTTGCAGTTATGGGGGCACGGCCGATTGCCCTCACCTCTGCAATGATCATCGAAGAGGGTTTCTCTGTTGAGGATCTTGCCCGTATTGTTGCCTCGATGGATCTGGCACTCGGCGAAGCCGGTGCCAGTATAGTTACTGGTGATACAAAGGTTGTGGAACGGGGATCCCTCGATGGTATCATCATCAATACCGCAGGAATAGGGATAGCTGATCGCCCTGTGCGTGACAGCACCCTGCAGGAAGGGGATCTCATCATCTCCTCGGGCACACTTGGTGATCATGGCATATCCATTCTCTCATACCGCGAGGGCTTTGAATTTGGTGAGACGCTCAGATCAGATGTTGCCCCGGTCTGGCCGATAGTTGAACGTGCGCTCGCTGCCGGTGACATTCATGCAATGAAGGATCCGACCAGAGGTGGTTTTGCAGCTGCTATCAACGAGATGGCCCGGAAGAGCGGGTTTGGAATCCTGCTGGATGAAGAGAAGGTTCCTATTCGCAGGAGCATCAGGTCTGCGGCTGATATCCTTGGAATCGATCCCCTTCAGGTTGCAAACGAAGGTAAAGTGGTGATGGGGGTTGCAGCAGATGATGCAGAAGTCATCCTCTCGGCAATCCGCTCCCACCCGACCGGCGCTGATGCTGCAATCATCGGCGAGGTTGTCTCAGGTTCAAGGGTTGTGATGCAGACCAGCATCGGAGGCGAGCGCTTTATCGAACCGCCTCTTGGAGATCCGGTGCCAAGGGTATGCTAGATCTTGTCCTGAGAAACGCCTCCCTCCCTGATGGCAGGGTGGCTGATCTCGCCTTCCGGGATGGTGAACTCCTCCATATCGGAAGCGCAGGAAGGGCAGATGAGGAGATTCAGTGCCGTGGTCTCCTCTGTGTACCGGCTGCCACCGATATGCATGTCCATATGCGTGGCGGGATTCAGTCTTCAAAGGAAGACTGGAGGACAGGAACTATGGCCGCCCTCGCAGGCGGGGTTACCATGGTTGTCGATCAGCCAAATACCATCCCTCCACTCTTTTCACGCGAACAGTTCCAGAATCGTATCAGGGAAGCATCTGCGGGTGCCCTTTGCTCATTCGGAGTAAACGGGGGTGTATCCACGGATTCAGATCCATTGCCTCTCTGGAACGCGGGGGCTATGGCATTTGGCGAGATCTTCGCTGCCCCTTCAAGTTATGGTGATGCCCTCACCCTTGAAGAGCTGCGAGATGCGCTTCCTGCTATCCACTCACTCGGCGCCCCCGCCACCATCCACTGTGAACAGGTGCTTCCCGGATCGCCGGATACTCTTATAGATCACAATACCCTCAGATCCGCTGAGGGAGAAGCAGAATCATTTCAGCAGATACGATCGGCCATCCCGAAAGGAATGAAACCACATATCTGTCACATCAGCTCATCACAATCCCTTGCGGTTGCACCGGGATCAAAGGAGGTGACTCCTCACCATCTCTTCCTCTCGATTGAACAGTTTGAACCTGAAGATACGTTTGGGCGGGTAAATCCCCCTTTGAGACCGGAAGCTGAGCGGAAAGCGCTTTTTGCATCATGGGATGCTATTGATCTGATCGCCTCCGATCATGCCCCCCATACACGTCAGGAAAAGCAGGTTCCTTTTGCAGAAGCCCCCTCCGGGCTCCCTGGTGTTGAGACGATGCTCCCGCTCCTGATGAACGAGGTGGTCAAAGGTACATTCACCCTTCAATCTGTCATCGAGAAGACAGCAATAACTCCATGCAGGGTGCTTGGAATACCACCTTCCGGATATGGAGCAGGAGAACGATCGGATTTTGCCCTCTATGCGATGAAACCAGAAAAAATACAAACAGAAAAACTCCATTCCCGGTGTGGGTGGACTCCATATGAGGGTATGATGGGAGTTTTCCCTTCTGTTGTTGTTCGTTTCGGCAGGATTGCTTATCGCGAGGGAGAGTATACTCATGAGCCTGGAACATGGATGCCGGGAAGGGGTTATCATCCCGGGGAACAAATAGAATAATGTGCCAACACATTCGCATTCATAGGTCCCCAGGTGATCTATATGCCGTATGTCATGAGATGATCCATGGGACAACCCGTCTGCGAGACAGGCACCACCCGGTGACGGGTTTGATGCGGGAGGAACGGCAGCAGCCACCGATGACCGAGATCAGTTTTCACCGGGTGACATTAACCCATAGTTAGTATGGCTTCTTTTGAAGATGCATTTCGGATATCCAATGAAGGATTGTTGATCGCTCTTGATGTACATCCTGGATCTGGAAGAAATGCCTTTCCCGATGGATATAATGCCTGGCGAAAGTCAATCGGCATTGCAATAACCGCCCCTCCCGTTGATGGACGTGCCAACACGGCGATCATCGATCTCGTCTCAAAGGTTATGGGTATTTCAAAATCGGAAATTTGTATTGTATCCGGGCACCAGTCATCGCGAAAAGTGATCCAGATTGCCGGGATGACTCCTCTCCAGTGTAAAGAACTGCTTGCCACACTTTTCTAAATATACCATTTACTGAATGGAATGACTCTTTTCCATACTCTCACATGCCAGGATCGCCTGATGTTCTGAAACGGTATTTCCACCATGGGTTACTTTAAGTAATCGCAAATCCTTATGACATAATGCCTATGATCAAGCGCAGACACAATTGCATGATCGATGGAGGTGCGTTTACATGTATTCACCAGATACGACAAAGTATCTTATTCAGATTCATCTCGAAACAGAGGGGGTGGTTGAAAAACCCGACGTAGTCGGTGCCATATTTGGCCAGACAGAAGGGTTACTTGGCGAAGATCTCGATCTTCGTGATCTCCAGAGAACCGGAAGGGTTGGACGTATTGATGTTCAGATCGTCAGCAAACGTGGAGAGACCGCAGGTGAAATATTCATTGCCTCGTCTCTGGATCGGGCAGAGACAGCTATACTTGCTGCATCACTTGAGACAATAGATCGGGTTGGTCCCTGCGTTGCACGCGTTCGTGTGGAATGTATTGAGGATATCAGAGTAGCGAAACGGAAAAAGATCATCGAACGGGCAAAAGAGCTCCTTCTGGATGCTTTTGAAGAGGACACAATCGACTCACAGGATCTTCTTGATGAGGTGCGTGAATCGATCAGAATTGAAAAGATCAGGTTGCTCGGGGAAGAGCGTATTCCAGCCGGCCCGAATGTCGAAGAATCTGATGCTATCATCATTGTTGAGGGGAGAGCGGATGTTCTGAATCTCCTCCGTTATGGGATAAAAAACAGTGTGGCGGTAGAAGGAACCAATGTCCCCGATATCATCGTCAGTCTCTGCGAAAAGAAGACTGCAACCGTCTTTCTCGATGGGGATCGTGGTGGGGAACTGATACTGCGTGAGCTTCTCCAGATTGCGGATATTGATTTTGTTGCATATCCGCCACGAGGCAAGAGTGTTGAGGATCTCAGCCGGAAGGAGATCGTCAAAGCCCTGAGAAACAAGGTGCCGATTGAATATGTCCGTGATCAGGTGAATCGTGATATCAGAAAGGTTCCATCAGATCATGGAATCCAGCCAACCCTGTATCCGTATTCACCGGATATCAGTGAAGAGAAAATTCCGGGGAATTCTGTTGGGGAGGGGAGTTCAACCCACCCCTTACCCACACCAGTTCCAGGTGAAAGTTCCCTTCAGGTGAAGAGATCTGATGATGGCTCCAATGAGCCGGCTCTTATCCAGCCCTCTGAGGAGAAAGGAGGAAATGCGACACTGGGCAGGCACATGAAGGCAGTGTATGGAAGCGGTCTTGGACGTTTTCTCTCTCCTGATCTCTCGACACTTCATGATTTTTCCCCTCAAGAATTTGAGGCTCTCCTTGAAGAGTATGGTTCCGAGAGTGCAGGTGTTCTTCTTGATATAAATGTGGATCAGAAGATTTTGGATGTAGCTGCCGAAAAGGGGCTGGAATTTATTGCTGCGCGTGACTTTCAGGGTATTGTGAAAAGACCAATATCTTTACGTATGGTGAATATGCAATAGTATTTTAGTTTTTCTTTTTAATCCATACTCTTTTATTCCCAGCCATCACGATCGTACTTGCGGGTGATCCGATGCATAAAGATGAGTTGATCGCACTCCACCAGATGTTAGCAGATATCAAGGGTTACTTTGAAGAAAAGAGTCCTGATATTTCATTTCCTCAGTACCAAGCCCTGAAGATCAACCCTTCCCAGGTACATAAAAGCAAACTTGAGCATAAGTATGCAATTTTCATTCTTGCAACAGAACTTGCAAATGTTATGAAGGATGCAGAACTTGGATCATCGGGAAGGATAAGCTCCAGAATGAGGGAGCTTGCAGAGAAGACGCTAAAAGAGATCGAATGTGCCCAGTAGATATTTTATTTTAATTTTTTTAGACTCTCTTCTTCTCTGACCAGGTATTCTGCCATCAGACGGGGTATTGGTGCAGACATGCAATGCCAGTTTGGTGTACCATTCACTTCAAGGACGGTATATCCATCATCTGTCCTGAGAAGATCAACACCACAATAATCTATTCCGACAGCTTTCGCTGCCGCTTCAGTTATCTCCCTCATTGCAGGATCGATCTCAACCGGTGTGCCGACCCCTCCCTTATGGATATTATGGGTCAGGTGGGGTGACTGGCGATATATCGCCCCAACGGCATTATATCCGATGACAAAAACCCTGAAATCGCGATCATTTCTGACATACTCCTGAATATAATATGGGGGCTCAGCGAGATCAGAGATATCTGAGAAGAGGAAAATGCCATCTCCGTCAAATCCATAGACTGGCTTATACACAGCTTTCCCATGTTTTATGAGGAACTCTTCAACTGCTTCATGTGAAGCGGTAAAGAGTGTCTCTGGTGTTGGTACGCCATGGTGGCAGAGAAGTGCGGACGTCATCACCTTGCTTGCACAGGTGGCGATAGCATCCGGGGTATTGACAAGTCGGTTTGTTAACGAGAGGGCTTTGATCTGTTCAAATTCAACACCGTTCTGGCGAATGCCACAGACCCAGATAAGGTCACCCTTGCAGGGAACCCTGAAAGGATTTATTTCATTGAGATGAAGCAGTTCGTATTGTGCATTCAGCGTATCAAGTGCATCAAGCACCATTTGTGTTGAATTATCCTCGGGTGTATCGGTTGGTTTTGGAATGATTCTGATCATCTGAAAACCACATCACTATCAAAACGATTGAGTCTCTTCATCGAGTGCGTGTTTTTTCCAGACTTCCTCACGCCTCATCGGTCCACTATTATAACTGCAGAATGGGATGATCTGGCCATCTGGTGTTGCATAGTGGATACAGCACCGGTTCACCCGGTTGATATCATAGTTATAATTATCCATAAAATGCATGGTTCCGATGAAGAGTGCATTCCAGTGGAATTTTCTGAGAGCATCAAAATTATGGTGAATCAGGGCATTTGTAATGAGCCCCCAGAAATCAATCTTATCCGGCCGATCATTCTTCATGGTGGTGCGGAGATGATTGACACCCTCAAGGAGGGTCCGGTATTTATTGATCGTTCCTTTCTTCTTCAAACCCTCTGAAATGGTATCAATCGACTTAAAAAAGTCATCAACATCTACCATTCTGTTCACCGGAACAAGCCCGTTTTCTGTGACGAAGAGGTAGGTGGCTGCTCCACAGTGTGGGTTTGCGGTAAACTGTATCTGGGGACGTCCGGTGTATGATTCTACCAGATCGATGATCGGCTCGACACATGGGATCGGATAAAAGTCTGCTGCTTGTAGCACTCCCTCTGTCTGCTCTTCTATTCCCTTGAGAAGATCGGGGATGGTGATCCGTTCCTTTGCGATATCGTCGTTGCTTGCGGCCCCGGTGAATGCAACCGGCTGGAAATTGACCCCTCGTATCACATCGATATTCTCAGCTGCAAATTTGATGATGGAACCTGCCTCATGATGGTTCTTTCCACCAATTATGGTAGGTACGAGGACGATTCCCACTTTCATTTCGCGGCAGTTTTCTATGGCTTTCTTACTGATCTCAAGAAGGGGATTTGTTGCTTTGGTGACACCATCAAAATGGAGGTATATAGTGGAAACGCCAGCATCTTTCAGGTCTGAAACAAGCTGTTTATCCTGTGCAAGCCTGATACCGTTTGTTGCAATCTGTACCTGGCTGAATCCATATTCCTTGGCTTTTCTGACGATCTCGGGAAGGTCTTTTCGCATCGTCGGTTCACCGCCGGAAAGCTGAACTGCCGGGGGTGGAACCGGTTTCTGGGATCGGAGGAGCAGAAACATCTCTTCTATCTGCTCCATCGTTGGCTCATAGATAAAACCACATGCGCGGGCATTTGCAAAACAGAATTCACAATTCAGATTGCAGCGATTTGTGACATCAACATTTGCTAGCAGGGTTCCTGATTTATGTTCCGAACAGAGGCCACAATCATATGGGCATCCACTCCGGATTTCAGGCTTATTTGAGTTTTGAACACCGTTCCCTATGGCATTATACGCATCAAACCTGTGGTACATTGCAGAATCAGACCAGTAGAGCGATCTGTTTGGGCCATGATCCGGACATTCACGGCAGATCCAAACGGCATTATCTTCTTCGATAATATCGGCATCAAGGACCTTTCTACAAACCGGGCAGATACTTTTCGTCTTTTTGATCAGCATTCTTGATTCACCCGCGAAAACCTTCAGAGTAAGTATGTGATACAGTATTTTTTAAACCTTCCACCATAGTACATAGGATATGGGTGGTATCGATATCAATTCACTCATCATTATCGGCATATCCGCGCTCTGGGTGATGCTTCCGGCTTATCTTCCAAACCCGGTTGCAGCTGCACTTGGTGGCGGGAAACCGATTGACGGTGGAAGATGCTGGCGTGATGGCAGAAGGATATTTGGTGATGGCAAGACGGTGAGAGGGCTCATTGCCGGGATCACCGGAGGTGTTGCCATAGGGCTCCTCCAGATCCTTGTCCATTCCCATGCGGAGATCGTCTGGTTGCCAGAGCATACGCTCGTCTCGATCACCCTCCTTGCTGTCGGGGCACTCCTCGGCGATCTGGCAAAGAGTTTTCTGAAGAGGCGAAGGGGGGTTGAAAGGGGTGAGAAATGGCCGGTTGCCGATCAGTTCGATCTTGTTATTGGCGCCTTTATCCTGCTTCTCATCTTTGATCCCGGTTGGTTGTTTTCTACGATCACAATTCCAATTGCAATTGCAATTTTGATCCTCACCCCGGTTCTTCATCGTGGAACAAATATTATCGGCTATATACTAGGAATAAAGGATGTACCATGGTAGACGATATTTCATCACTCCTGATTCAGTATCATGCAATTGAATTTGGTGAGTTTATACTGGCTTCCGGCCAGAAGAGCTCGTATTATGTCGATATCAAGCAGGCAGTGACGCATCCTGACCTGCTTTGTGCAATCGGCCGTATTGTATCTGATGCATATGATTTCGAACTGGTTGCCGGTGTTGCAGTCGGAGGTGTTCCGCTTGCAGTTGCAGTATCACTTGTGTCGGGGAAACCCTATGCAATCATCCGTGCGACTGAGAAAGATCATGGTAAAGCTGCGCGGATTATCGGAGATGTAGCCGGAAGGAGGGTGCTTCTCATCGAAGATGTCACCACATCCGGTGGCTCCGCCATCTATGGAGTCGAAGAGTTGCGGCGGGCTGGTGCCTGTGTCGATACGGTGGTGACCATTGTGGATCGTGAGCAGGGTGCAGCGTCACGGATGGAGAAGGAAGGCATCTCTCTCTGCCCGCTGGCACGGGTAAGCGATCTTTTGAAAAAGTGATAGTATAATAGGAGAAGGGTTCAAATACATGAGCATGAATTACCTGGTTGTGGGT
>WPCG01149840.1_pt1 | contig 21444 bp, 20 predicted proteins | sample 5403311 | NCBI WGS metagenome assembly WPCG01 (sample SAMN12869467, study PRJNA574797) | sludge metagenome | isolation source: wastewater treatment of Control | place: China:Beijing | collected 2019-05-17 | reverse complement strand
CAGTTACGGTTGATTCGTGGATGAGGAAGACAAAAAGGTTCATTCACTCCAATTTTGATGCCATTAACACGATGGTTTTACGGCATAATTGGGCAGTTACATGAAATATTGATGGGAAAATCGTCAACTGTCAAATACAGTATCTCGATGAAATTCTGGAAAAATTAGATCACAGTAGTGGATGCTGTGACCGGTGAATGAAGCCAAAGTGGCAAACTTAGGCTACTATGATACTGTAGCTAATTTGGCATATATGGTAACCATCTCGATAGATGCAGGAATTCTATCCCTTTCACCGTCTATGATTTCTGGATATCCAGCGCCTGAGTGAACAGATCCCAATTGCATTATTCAAACACCAAATAGCCAGATTATGATGTGTTCGCTGATTAAAATCCGCACGGATAAGAGATGATCCATAAAAGAGGAGTTAATTGGCGAGTAACCGGAGATCATCCATACCCGGTGATCTCATAATCAATAACAGTCGATTGACCGGCACATTCCTTTGCATTCTTCAATCCTTCCTCAATCATTTTTTTGATGAGTGCCGGATAGACAGAACCGACCAGCTGTGCAACCGATCGCCCATGGCAGAATACCGCAATTGTAGGTGTGCTCATAATGCCATAACGCTCGGCAATCCAGGGATTCTGTGTGACATCAATCCTGGCAAAGGCGACTGCACCCTTGAATTCATCTGCATATTCCTCATAATAGGGCATGATCGAGTGGCAGTGGGGGCAGGTTGGAGAATAGAAGAGGAGCGTTATTGGATCATATGTTTTCTCAACCGTCTTCTCCCAGTTCATGGTATCAAGTTCAATGACAGATGACATAGGAACACTATCTCCGGATATTGCTCCACCACTACTTGAACTTACTCCTCGCCAATGCAGTGGTTGATGACGATCTCTGAAATATCACTTGAGTACTCCCCAATACGGGCGATGCTGTTGGCTATATATCCAAAATAGATGCTGGCGGGGCTTCTCTTTTGTATGCTCAGGGCTTTAAGTTCTTTATATAGTACTGTTAGGTCACGGAGAGAGACGATACCGGCATTTGCCTCATAGATATTCCGATCGTAAAAAGAACGCATGCTTCGCTTAAAAATTGTGAGAGCCAGTTCATCTGCTTTTCTGAAAACCTGAATCGTTTCAGTATCGATTAGAGCGCTATCGCCAGTCTCTGATTCAAGGAGAAGAAGGTTCTGGACATAGGTTGCAATCGTCACTGCATGATCGGCGATCCGCTCGATTGTACGGGATATCTGGAAAAATGTCATGGCAGCACCAGCTGTGATATTCATCTTCCGTGAAAGCGCCGGATCATGGGTGATCAGGTGATACTGCCTGTTTATCAGCCAGTGGAGGCGATCGATGTCGTTATCGCGCGATATGACATCCTGGCAGAGTGAAGCGTTCTTCTCCTCAAGAGCGGTGATGGCATCCTCATGCATCGACTTCACAATCGTATACATCCGTTTGATCGTGTTGTCAAGCGGCATCTCTGAAGGATTTAAGATATCCTTTAAGGTAATGGAAGTGTCATTCTCTTCAGCAACCTCCTGGCCGATTGTCATCTGGGTATAGAGCCTCACCATCTGCCTTACTTCAGGGGGAATTCTCACCTTTGATGTAATCCTGATCGCAGTATAGCCAGTGATATATGCGCTGATCAAGCATCGGAAGAGGCAGTCAGGATCGGCATAATCCTTCAGGAAAAACTCCTTCTCCCTCTGGGAGGTAATCCCTTTGATATCCGCTGTGATCAGCAGGTTGCCATCCGCCTGGGTGATAATCCCGATCGGATCGTTCTTCTGTATATGGTGTTTTGTTGCCCAGCTTTTTGGGAGAGAGAGGACAAAAGATGAGCCCCCGGTCACCTGGATCTTCCGGATATCCATAGTATCTATCACTACCTGAAGAGAAGATATACTCCTATTTAGAATTTATATTACTATATAGACAAATATACTTTCTGATATACCAATACTCTCTATCAGGATTTATCATAGTATTTTCTACCATACAGATGATCGATGACTCGTTCATTCAGCATTAGATCATCTCCGGCATTCCTCGCCGGAGCAGTAGTTCTCCTGCTTGCAGCAGCCCTTGTAAGCGGTTGTGTCGGCAGCGACCCATCAGTTGAACAACGCTCGATCTCAGTCACCGGATCGACAACCGTCCTGCCTATTGCACAGATAGCAGCAGACGCCTATATGGATAAACACCAAAATGATGAGATTCTCGTCTCAGGGGGAGGATCCAGTGTAGGTATCAAGGCAGTCGGTGAAAGAACCGCAGATATCGGAATGGCATCCCGTGACATCAAATCATCTGAGATGGAGCAGTATCCGGGAGTTGTAGAGCATGTTATTGCAGTTGATGGGATTGCACTCATTGTAAACCCTCAGAATCCGGTCTCCTGGCTCACGATGGCTGAGATAAAAGCAATCTATAAGGGAGAGATTACCAACTGGAAGGATGTTGGTGGCAGTGATCGCCAGATCGTTGTGGTTGGCAGAGATAGTGCATCGGGAACTCGTGAGTTCTTCTATGACGAGGTCATGAAGAAGGAAGAGTTCGTCAGAACCCAGCAGGAACTGAACTCCAATGGTGCGGTTAAACAGACGGTTGCCCAGACACCTGATGCAATCGGCTATGTCGGGCTTGGCTATATCGACACAACCGTCAAAGCAATCAGCATCAACAAGGATGGCACGCTCGTTGCACCCACGATTGATAATGTGAAGAATAAAACCTACCCGATCGCCCGTGGTCTTCACATGTATACAAATGGCCCCGAAACCGGTCTGATCAAAGACTATCTTGACTTCCTGGTGAGTGCAGAAGGACAGCAGATCGTCTCGAAAGAAGGCTTTGTGCCAATTAATTAATCTCTCTTTTTCTGATCATCATGCAGAAGAACAGATTTGAATCACAGATAACTGATCTCTTTACCAGGCAGAATAAAGAAAAAGCAATCAGTGGTATCTGGCTTGGAACTGCACTTGTGGCAGTTATTACGATCATTCTGATCATCGGCTTTCTGCTAAAAGAAGGTCTTCCTGCGATCCTTGAGATAGGTATTCCTGCATTCATCTTCAATGAGATCTGGACTCCAACCAGTGAGTTCCCCCAATATGGTATCTACTCCCTGATCGTCGGAACAATTCTTGTAACAATCGGAGCTGTTCTCATTGCTGTTCCTCTTGGGATCGGATCGGCAATCTTCATTGCAGAAGTTGCACCTCCACAGTTCCGTGAGGCAGTAAAGCCCGCAATCGAACTTCTGGCAGGTATTCCATCTGTTGTGTATGGTTTTTTTGGTCTTGTTGTCCTGACAAACTGGCTCAGGATCTCTTTTGATCTCTCATCCGGTGCCACCTGGCTTGCAGGATCGATTATCCTCGGGATCATGGCCCTGCCAACGATTGTATCTGTCTCTGAGGATGCAATCAGCAGTGTTCCAAAAGACTATCGATCTGCGTCTCTTGCCCTTGGAGCAACACGCTGGCAGACGATCACCGGCGTTCTGATCCCTTCTGCCCTATCAGGCATCACAGCGGCAATAATCCTTGGCCTCGGCAGGGCAATCGGCGAGACGATGGCTGTTCTGATGGTCACCGGCAACGCTGCCGTTATCCCGGAACCTCTCTGGAACATCCTGTCACCCATACGGACACTCACTGCCACACTGGGTATTGAGATGGGGGAGGTTGCAATAGGGAGCACCCATTACCACGCACTCTTTGGAATGGCTCTTGTACTCCTTCTGATCACATTGATCATCAACATCTCTGCTACATTCATAATGTCGAAGATACGGGATGGGCAGACGGGTTGCTCAGAAGCGCCTTTATTCTCTTACAATCAGAGAAACCAGATCAAATCAATCATTATTCTGAGTATCCTTGTCGTTTCTGGCTGGATAGCATACCTGATCGTCGGATTACCGGGCATAGCCATTCTTGCAGCGATACTTGCACTTTCGTATGCCGGATCAAAGCTCCTCTCACGACAGTCAAAGGAGATAATTGCCTTCGGCATCGTCACCTCTGCAACAGCTCTCGTCCTCTTTGCATTGGTTGCAATCATCTTCGACATCGTCTCAAACGGGCTGCCAGCGATCACATGGGAATTCCTGACCGAAGGTCCACGAAATCTTGGCAGGGAAGGGGGGATCTTCCCTGCGATCATCGGTACCCTCTATCTTGTTGCAGGAGCTGTAGCGATCGCACTCCCGATCGGTGTTGGAGCTGCAATCTACCTGAATGAATATACCCTTGAAGGACGCCTCACAAAGATCATACGTGCCGGAAACGACCTCCTGAATGGTACGCCCTCGATCGTCTTCGGTCTCTTTGGATTTGCATTCCTCGTCCTCTTTGTCGGTCTTGGCGTTTCGCTAATAGCCGGACAGATTACCCTTGCCCTGATGATACTCCCAACGATCATCAGGACAAGCGAAGAGGCGCTGAAGTCTGTTCCCGACTCTCTCAGGCATGGAAGTCTTGCGCTTGGAGCAACCAGATGGCATACCATCTCACGGGTTGTACTCCCTGCTGCTGCTCCCGGCATTCTGACCGGAACAATCCTTGGTATCGGAAGAGCCGCAGGAGAGACCGCACCGCTCCTCTTCACAGCCGTCGTCTTCTCAAAACGATATCTCCCGACATCGGTATTTGAGCCGGTGATGGCTCTTCCCTATCATCTTTTTATCCTGGCAACTAATGTACCCGGTGCTGACACGCAGAAATATGGTACCGCACTTGTCCTCCTCGCCCTGGTCACCGGCATTTACACCATTGCCATCATCCTGAGAAGGCATGCAAGAAAGACCGTTACGTGGTGAGATATGAAAGAAATTGCTCTTGAAACAAGAAACCTTGACCTGTATTATGGTGATGCACAGGCACTCATTGATGTAAACATCAAAATCCCAAAACACAAAGTCACGGCACTGATCGGTCCGTCGGGGTGCGGTAAATCCACATTACTCCGGTGTTTCAACAGGATGAACGATCTCATACCCGGGTGTACTATAAACGGCTTGATCCTCTATCACGGCGGAGAGATTACCGGGAGATCAACTGATGTTGTGGATCTGCGGAAAAAGATTGGAATGGTCTTCCAGCAACCAAATCCTTTTCCAAAATCCATCTTTGAGAATGTCATCTATGGACCGAGGGTTCATGGGGTTCGGGATAGAAAAATGCTTGATGATATTGCAGAGAAGAGCCTGAAAGGTGCTGCCCTCTGGGATGAAGTAAAGGAGAGGCTGCATGATCCTGCCAGGGGCCTCTCCGGCGGCCAGCAGCAGCGCCTCTGCATCGCACGGACACTCTCTGTGGATCCCGATATCATTCTGATGGATGAGCCCTGTTCAGCCCTGGATCCGATTGCAACAGCCAAGATCGAGAACCTTATCTCCGAACTCAAAGAAAAGTATACTGTCATAATCGTCACTCATAATATGCAACAGGCAGCACGCGTATCTGATTACACCGGATTTATGTATATGGGGAGATTAATCGAGTTCGATAACACCTCGGTTATCTTTGAACGTCCAAAGGAAGAGCTGACTGAGAACTATATTACCGGGAGATTCGGGTGATAATGATGAAAGACCACTTCCACATAGAACTTGAGGAATACCAGAGATCGGTTGAGAAGTACAGTATATTCGCCCTCACAATGCTCCGTGATTCCTTTGATGCGTTCCGATCGCTTGATCGGGAGCAGGCATGTGAGATTGCCGGCGGCATGGAGAGCCACTGCATATCCTGCGGCACCTCAAACGGGCAGCCTGAGATGCATCAACAGATAATGGTTCCAAGAAAGGTGTTCCTAGGCCTGAAGAGCGATCAGCTTGAAGAGGAGGGGCTCAAGCTGATAGGGCTTAACCAGCCTGTGGCACGGGATCTCCGGACCATCTCATGCTGTATGAACCTCATCAGCTCATCAGAGAGGATCGGAAGATATGGAAAGGATATCTGCCATTGCACCTACAAGCTCCCTGAGGGCATTCATGTTCATGATATGGTCGGGCTCCCGGAGATGGCTGCGCTTTCTATCTCGATGCTCGAAGATGCAATCACCGCCTTCAGGACATATGATCTCGGGATGATCAGAGGCTTCTCTGAGCGGGATGATGTCATTGATCGACTGCGTTATTCCATCTATGAGGACTGTATCGGGATCATGGAAGAGGATCCCAGGACCATTCCCTACTGCGCAACATACCTCCTCATCGACCGCTATCTTGAGCGGTGTGCGGATCATGCATGCAAGACTGCCGAAAAGATCCATTACATGGTCACCGGCGAGCGGGTCGATATCCGGTAATCCCCTCTTTTTATCTCCATCTGTGCCAAAAGTATGCATAATGGAGAGGAGTACCCACATCCCTGAGCTTCTGGCACCTGCCGGTTCCCGCGAGGCATTTGAGGCTGCCGTTGCAGCAGGAGCAGACGCGATCTACCTCTCAGGCAGCCGTTTCGGCGCACGGGCATATGCTGCAAACTTCGATGATGATGCACTGGTACAGGCCATACAGGATGCCCATGCCCGTTCCATAAAGGTCTATGTTACCGTCAATACCCTCGTATCTGATGATGAAATGCCTGCTGTAGCCGAATACCTCCTCTTCCTCTACAGGATCGGAGCCGATGCCATCCTCATCCAGGATCACGGGGTCCTCTCGATTGCACGCCGGATTGTGCCAAAGCTCACGCTCCATGCCTCAACCCAGATGACGATCCATTCCATCGAAGGGCTCAGATATGCCGCAGCAGATGGGATCAGCCGTGTCGTCCTTGCGCGTGAGCTCTCAATCGATGAAGTCAGGAGTCTCCAGCATGAGGCAGAGACGCTTGGCATAGGACTGGAACTCTTTGCACATGGAGCCCTCTGTATGGGGTACTCGGGGCAATGCCTTCTCTCTTCTGTCATCGGCGGGCGAAGCGGAAACCGTGGCACCTGCGCCCAGCCATGCCGCCGGAAGTACATTCCGATCATCGGATCAGGAGATCGATTTGGGAGAATAATTCCGGATGGGGAGGAGAGGGACGGGGGGTACCTCCTCTCACCCCAGGATCTCGCTACATATCCCCGGTTACCTGAGATGATGGATGTCGCGGCACTCAAGATTGAAGGGAGGATGAAATCCCCTGAATATGTGGCAACCGTCATCTCGCTCTACCGAAAGGCACTCGATCAGATTCAATCCGGAACATTCTCACCCGATCCGGTGGAACTGCTCTCAGCACAGTTTGCATTTAATCGCGGATTTACTGAGGGACACCTCTTTGGCGCAATTGGATCAGCATTTGTCTCAGAAGATCGCCCTGACAACCGCGGTGTCAGATTTGGAACCGTCCAGTGGTATGATCGTGAGCGCGGTGAGGCAGTCGTCGGGGATCTGACGGCACCATACCCGGAGAGAGGGGATGGGATCGTCTTCTCAAAAGATGGAGAGGAAGATATCGGCTGTGAGATCCGGACCAATCTTCGAATTGAAAGCGGACGGATGCGGGTGAAAGTCCCGGTTCCCGTGAAGAGGGGGATGGAGGTTGCGATCAACAGGCGTGCCTCTGTGGAGCAGGCAGCCGCTGCAATTATCGCAACCTTTGGACGTGGAGGCGGCAGGAGGGTCAGGATATCGCTCTTCATTGGGATGGATAAGGGGCATCTCTCTGTGTCTGGACATCTCAGGGGGATGAAGGGGGAGGATCTTATCGTCACCGCACGGTCTGCCTCCCCGATGGCAGAGGCGAGGACAAGGCCGCTGACTGCGGAAACTATCTCAGATCTCTTAACCCGCACAGGTGAGACACACTTTGAGGCTGTTATCGAAGAGCTGCACTATGATGGCGGGCTCTTCCTTCCTATACAGGAGATAACCGCACTCAGGAGAGAGCTTCTTTCCGAAGCAGAAAAAGCCCTGATCCAATCTGCTGAGCCCGCTCCCGGGGAAGTGGAAGAATCAAGGAAGCGACTCGGGCTCTTCAGACAAGAGAGAAGAAACCCCGCTGTCAGGCGATCCGATCCCCCGGTGATCGCCGCCTATGCCGACTCAATCGATCAGGTGAAGGGTGCGCTTGCAGGCGGATGCAGACGGATCTGCTATGAACCAGCAGCCGCGCTCTCCTCATGCGGAAGAAGACAGAAGCTTGATCTTTCAGAATGGCAGGCGGCCGTCCTTAGTGAGCTTTGTGTCGTAAAGGAACTTTGCCATCAGCATGAAGCAGCCTGTTTCTGGAAGTTCCCGGATATCACACGCCGGAGATTCCTTGATGCTGCCCTGCCCCTTCTGGGTGATCTGTACGCTGCCGGAATTGATGGAGTGATGGTCGGGGGTGTGGGTGTCTCCGAGGCAGTACGGGCACATGTTCCGGAGATGGCGGTTGGTGGATCTTCAGCACTGAATATCACCAATCACTTTGCGCTCGAAGCACTCAAACCAGCACACAACTCAGTTGCCCTCTCAAGAGAGATCTCACTGGCAGAACTTCAAAGCCTCTGCATCGGGGATGATGAACTGGTTGAGTTCTTTGTACAGGGATCGGTTCCGGCGATGATCACCGAACATTGTATTGCATATGGGAGATATCCCTGTCCGTCACATACCGGATTGCATCTTGCAGCTATAATGGATCAGACCGGACGATCATTTCCGCTCAGGGTTGATAGCGAGTGCAGGACAATTATAGGAAATGCCGTTGAGACCTGCCTCATCGATCATCTGGATCTCATCCTTGATGCCGGAATTGCAATTCTCGGGATTGAGCTCCGGTCCAGAACTGAAGAGTATGCCGCTGCTATATGCCGGGCTTATTCCTCAGCTCTCTCAGGTGGCACTATCGATCAGCTCAAAGATGATATCCGCATAATCTCATGGGGCGGAATCACAACAGGCCCCTTCCTTGGCGGTGGTTTCAGATGAAGTATATCATATCAATCAATGACCTCTCACAATTTGATGGTGCAGCAGCCGAGGATCCATGGGCAATCGAGCTTCGGCTTGACCTGATGGAGACCTGTACGCCGGCAGACCTTCAGGCGATCAGATCAAAATGGACAGGACTGCTGCTCCTTACGATCAGGAGTGTACATGAAGGAGGACGGTTTGCCGGGGATGCGGCGGAATGGAAACGCCGCATTGAGATCCTTCTTCCCTATGCAGATATGGTCGATATCGAGCGTCGGTTCTCTCATCATGCAGACTGGGTGCGGACGCAGCAGAAGACGATCATAGCCTCGTATCATACCGAAGAGATGCCGGACTCTGATCAGCTCTCACTCTGCGAAAAAGAGCTCCGGTCATATGGTGATATCCCAAAGATTGTCGTCTCCCCGAAAAAGAACGAAGATGCAGTTACACTCCTTGGATATACCATTGGAGCGGAAAAACCGATCTGCATCTCGATTATGGGATCCGGGTATGCATGGCTCAGGCCCCTGCTCCTTGTTATGGGATCAGGATATGCCTATTGCCATGCCGGGAATGCGACTGCTGCCGGACAGTACCATATCAGGGAGATGAGAGAGATTATCAGGCTCCTGCTCAAAAGCCAGTGAACCTCTTCTGCATCAGAACTGCATCTATAAGCACGAGTGCAAGCATGCATTCGGCAACGACAAGGACCCTTGGCACAATACAGGGGTCATGACGCCCCCTTATTGATATCTCGACCTCCTCACCCTCCGAATTGATCGTCTGTTGCGGAAGCGAGATCGAGGGTGTCGGCTTGACAGCACACCTGATAACGATCGGATCTCCATTGCTGATGCCACCAAGGATACCCCCTGCATGGTTTGTGGCAAAGCCGCTCTTTCTGATCGGATCATTGTGCTCGCTCCCAGACATCCGTGCAGCAGCAAACCCTTCCCCGATCTCAACTCCCTTGATCGAGCCGATCCCCATCATCGCACCGGCAATGGCAGCATCCAGTTTTCCAAAGACCGGATCCCCAAGCCCTGTTGGGCAACCCTCAGCAAAAAGCTCGATGATGCCACCGACTGAATCGCCGCGCTCCTTTGCCAAAAGGATCTCCTCTTCGAACTGATCGGGATTGGAATTGCCATGAATCTCCAGTATGCGGGATCGAATCGAGATCCCCTGATTGAAAAGGCACTGGAATGCAACGGCACCCGCAGCCACACGTGCCGCAGTCTCCCGCCCTGAGCTCCGCCCGCCACCCCGGTGATCGCGGTGCCCGTACTTCAGATGGTACGTGTAATCCGCATGTCCCGGACGGAATACCGATCTGAGAGAGTCGTAATCACCGCTTCTCTGTGCAACTGATGGGATCAGTATCGCTATCGGCATCCCGGTGGTTCTGCCTTCAAAAACTCCGGAGAGGATCTCCACATGATCGGGTTCTGCCCGAGGCGACATGGTCGGATCCCGGCCCGGACGCCGTCGATCCATGTATGGCTGGATTAGATCTTCAGTGAGCAGTATGCCCGGGGGACAGCCATCCACCACCACCCCGAGTCCGGGACCATGGCTCTCGCCGAATGTGGTGCAGCAGAAGAGGCGGCCGAAGATATTCATGAGAGCACCTCCCTGATCCGATCGATTCCGGGATCGATACCGGTGAGGATGGTAAACTGGGCCCGCGCCTGATGGATGAACATCTCTGTGCCCTGTATGATCCGGCATCCCGCTGCTTCGGCCTCCCTGAGGAGAGAAGTCATCGGGGGGGTGTAGACAAGATCAAAGATGGTTGTATCCGGTTTCAATAATTCGGATGGAACCGGAGAGTTGTCACGCTCCTTCATCCCGACAGGGGTCGCATTGACGATTAGATCGGCGTTTATCGAAGAGGAGAGCAGGGCACTCCTGCATCCAAAACGCTCTGCAAGCACCTCACCACGCTTTTCTGTTCTGTTTGAGATGGTAACATCCATCTCAAGCGATTGAAGGGCATAGACTGCGGCTGCCGCTGCTCCCCCTGCACCCACCACAAGAGCATCCCCTCCGCGAAGATCGCGGATGGGCTCACGGATTCCGATCCAGTCAGTATTGTGTCCATAGAGCCGCCCATCACAGGATAAAACAGTATTTACTGCTCCGATTGCCAGGGCATCCTCATCCGGCTCATCGATACAGGAGATCATCATCTCTTTGAATGGAATCGTGACAGATAGCCCTTTCGCTCCAAGGCCACGCATTATCCGGATTGCATCCTCTGCCGTTTTCGCGGGGAGGTAGAGGTACCTTCCGGGTATGGCATATTCAGTAAAGAGTGCATTATAGAGGTGAGGGCTCCGGCTATGGGAGACAGGGTTTCCTGTGATCCCAAAGATAAGCGGGCAGTTGATGAGATTATCCGGGGTATCCTGGTTGATTGCTGCCAGGGTTTCAGCAAAGAGTTCCGGATTCCGTCTTCGCATCCCATTCAGATGAATGATCCTGGCTGCGGCTTCATCAACCCTGAGCGAGCCGGTGTCAATGCAGAGATCGGCCAGACCGCGAAATTCCGGCATTCTCACCCCGGCAAGATGGCGGATCTCATCCAGATCCGACAGATGGGTGAGTGCCGGACGGCTGCTCCCCTGTATCCGGGAGTGAAGGGTTTTTTCATCTGCTGTCAGGAGGATGATGTGTGCTTTTCGACGGAGTGTTTGTGCATTCTGCGCATCCATCACCGCGCCGCCGCCGGTTGCAATGACGGCCGGTCCATCAGGAAGAGAGGCGATCACCTCCCGCTCCATCTGCCTGAATATCTCTTCTCCAAAACCAGAGAAGATCTCCGGGATGCTCTGTCCTGCCCTCTTCTCAATCAAGGCATCGGTATCATACAGGGGGATCTGGAGCTTTTCTGCCATCCTCCTGCCAATAGCAGATTTACCGGATCCCCGAAGCCCGATTAAGACATACCGTTCCATAAGCCTGCTCCTTTCAGGATATCCCAGAATTCCGGATAGGATTTATCGACACATCCTGCATCACGGATTGATACGCCTCCAATCCCAAGGCCAAGAACTGCCCCGCTCATTGCGGTCCGGTGATCATTTGCCGGATCGATCATACCCCCGTGCAGTTCCCCGGGAGTAATTGAAAGGGAATCCCCGGTTGTAGCTACAACGGCCCCAAAACCAGACAATACCTGTTCGATTGCCGCTATCCTGTCACTCTCCTTATGCCTGAGATGTGAAATCCCCCGGATCACCGTCGTGCCGCTGGCAAACGGTGCCACTGCTGCTAATGTCTGGACGGTGTCTGGCATCCCGGACATGTCACAGGTGATCCCGGTGAGCGGTCCATCCCGGATGAGTTGGTATCCATTCTCATGAGAGAGTACCTGGCATCCTATCTCCCTCAGGAGAGAGAGGAACTGTCGGTCTCCCTGAGGAGATGTTGGTTTCAGGTTTGTTACCGCAGCCTCCCCCCCGCAGACCACTGCGATCGCAAAGAAGTAGGACGCAGACGAGTAGTCGCCTTCAACCTCATAGCTTCTTCCTGCAAATGGCTTCCCGCATCCAACCTGGAACGTTTTCCCGGCATCGGAGTTGACAGATATGCCAAATGAAGCCATAAGGTCAAGGGTAATATCGAGGTAGCTGGCAGATACGGACTCGCCTCTGAGCGATATGATGAGATCTTCCTCTGCATAGGGTGCTGCCATTAATAGCGAGGTGACGAACTGGCTGCTTATCTCAGGAGATATCTCAACGTTCCCACCAAGAATCCGCCCCGATACTTCGATCGGAGGATAGCCGGTTCTGCCAAGATACCTGACCTGCCCCCCGATTGCATTCAATGCAGAGACGAGATCACCAATCGGCCGCTCACACATCCTCTCACTCCCGGTGAGTACGACAGGCTGATCTGCAAGCAATGCAACGGATGCGAGGAGGCGCATGCTTGTCCCCGAATTCTTCAGATCAATGGTAACTCTTCCACCCGGGGAGAGGACTCCCCCAGTACCATGGATCAGGAGTCCATTCTCACGCTCTTCAATGGCAACACCCAGTTGCCTGAGGGCAGAGAGGGTGAGGAGGGTGTCCTCTGCTACCAATGGCTCAATGATCATTGAATCGCCCTCTGCCAGTGCGGCAGCAATGAGTGCCCGGTGCGTATAGCTCTTGGATGGCGGAGCCCTCACCCGCAGATCAACCGGCGTAGTCCTCTTCTCAAGTCTTACGATCATAACTGCACCACGAGCTTCGGGTAACACCCAAATTCTCTGACAGGAACGGTCTTCTTCAGCTCATTCAGAGCTTCCTGTGCTGTTTCTCCTGCCTCAAAATCAAGGAAGAACCGGTAACTGCCGATTCCGCGTCCGGATGGTCGTGATTCAATCCGTGAGAGATTGATATTACGTTTGGCAAAGGGGCTCAGGAGTGCATGAAGAAGACCCGGAACATCATGCTCTGGATCTATCAGGATACTGCATTTGATGATACCTTCCCCTGAGTATCCGCTCTTTTCAATCCTGATGAACCGGGTGGTGTTTGAGGCGTTGTTCTCAAGTCCCCTGAGGATGATCGGGATGCCATAATACTCTGCTGCCGCATCAGAGATGGCAGCAGCACCCTGCCTGTTCTCCAGTGCCTTGAGAGCACTGGCTGCATTACTGCTTGTATGGATCACCGGCAGGCCAAGGCGATCAAATGCCTCGCTGCATTGCTCATGTGTCTGGGGATGTGCATAAATTTCTGTTATCTCTTCCATCAAAGCAGATGAGGCAAGGGTATGGTGGATAGGGAGATAGCATTCTCCTGTGATCTTCACATCGTACCGGCAGAGCCCGTCAAGGGTCGGCCCGACACCTCCTGCCTCGCTATTCTCTATGGGAACAATACCAATAGCCTCTCCCTTCTCCGCGAGTGCAAAGACCGCAGATATCGTAGGGAGGAGGAGCGGCTCAGCCCCGCTCAGCCGGACAGCAACCTCATGGCTGAATGTCCCGGCAGGTCCAAGGACTGCTATTACCACTCGCTCACCACCTGATCAAGGAGTCGATCGGTGAGAGCAATTGCCTCTTTTTGAAATGAGGCGGAGTGTGCAGCGTCCTTATCAAATTCCTCCCTGAATACCTCAGGATCGTGCTGAAGAATCATCTCCCCTACCTCTCTGACAGCCTTCAGATAGGCGGATATCGCCTCTTCAACTGACTGATTTCCCTGGAGGATGCCCCCATACAGGCTGCTGTCCTGTGAGAGTGTCCGTGCCATGAAGGCAAATGTGGCATGGGCATTTGGGGTGGCAAATGGGAGGAGATCATCTAGTGAACAATTCATGCTCCTGAGCATCTGCGCCATTGCAATGCTCTGAAGATGGATGATCCCCTGTGTCACCGCTACCGCCCTGTCATGTACCTCTGGTGTCGATTGATGAACCAGCATACCTGCCGCTTCGAATATCCCCTGTAGCCAGAGTTGCGTCTCCGGATCTGCCCTCGCAGGTGTCATGATCAGCTTTTGATTCTCTATTGTTGCCATATTCGGGCCAAAGAGCGGATGAAGGCCGATCACCTGTGCATCAGATTCAAGCATTGCTGCAACCGGCTTCTCCTTGATGGAGGTGAGATCTGTAATCAGCTGATCCTTCTCAAGAAAAGGTGCAACTGATCTGATCACCTCTTCTGTCACAGAAATGGGAACGGTAACAAGTATCACACTGCATCGCCTGGCAAGCTCGCGGTACTCAGAAGCCAAAGCTCTGCCGATCACCTCCACTGAACAGCCTGCATCTTCGAATATCTGCCTGAAGAGGGTTCCCATCCGGCCTGTTCCGCCAATGATCCCGATGGTGCGGCCATCATCTCTCAAGGATGGTCTCATCGATGGCAACCCCAAAGTGCCGTCCTCCGGTCATCAGGTGTCCAAGGACCCGATCTCCCTCTTTCAGCTCAACGACGCTTCGCGGAACACCATCTTCCCCGACAAGCCTGACCGTCTCGGCATTCTGGATGACCGCACTTGCAACCCGCCCCTCATGCTCCGCTTCAACGAGAAGAAGGGGGCGGCGCTCGATCTTTACTCTCCCGACAGAGACCGTACGGCTCTGTCCTTCCCCGGTTACGGCACATCCTGTATCTCCGGAGCCTATCTCGGAGAGGTAGCGGGTTTTGCCATCAGGGGAAAGGATGTACATATGCACAGCACCAGCATTCACCCGGAATGGACGGGGGGAGACATAGGGGTTCTCCAGAGTCTCGGCGGCAACAAGGAACAGGGCAGATGATGTATTCCCCACAAGCATCCCTTCACCTTCATCAAAGAGGGAGCAGGTATCGATGCAGACCCTGTCACCGATCCCGGCAGGCGTGATCCGGGTAATGGTCAGGGGGAGGAGTGGCAGAGTGCCGCCATCCGCTTCAAGCAGAGCGGCAACGGACCGGATCTCTTCAGAATCCTGTGAGTTGAGCAGAATCCCGCCAACACCCTTCTCAAGGATGCCCAGAGCCAGTGCTGCCTCATGGGCATCAGAGACTTCTGCAATGATCCTATCGGATACCGCAACAAGGTTTTCAAGGGGAATAACGGTCCAGTCGGTTGTACGTACAATAACATGGCCAACCCTGGCATAGTCTGCCGCCTGCTCTTCGGTTGCCTTGTCGATGATCTCAATCCGGTGGAAATCCCTTCCCTCGATGAGATCGCCATCGGGCGCAATGATGGGAATCCTTGCAAGAGATTTTGCCTCTTCACTACTGTTGAGGAGAAGGGCTGTTGCTCCACCCTCGATTGCGGCAAGTGCAGCCTCTTTGTTCCATGGGCGGATATCAACCCAGAACTCCTTCATGAGAGCCTCCCAAGAGCTTTATCCGGTTTTTCGCGTCCATGTACTACCCGGCAGATTGTATGGACAAACTCGGTGGTGTTCTTCCTCTGGAATGCGTTTCTCCCCATGCAGACCCCGGCACCTCCGGCAGTGATTGCATCATCGATCATCATCAGCGACTCGAGATCGCCTCCCTTCTCACCACCGGCAACGAGCACGGGAACCGAGCATGCAGTGGTGATCTGCCTGAATGCCTTCTCATCCTGCGGGTAGTTTGTCTTTATCAGATCCGCACCCAACTCTTCTGCCACCCTGACACAGTGGGCAACAGCACGTGGATCATTTGGATCGATTCCCTCTCCACGGGGGTAGATCATGATCAGGAGAGGAATCCCCCATCGGCTGCATTCCCGTGAGACAACACCTGCCGCCTCGATCATCTTTGACTCCTGTGGCGCCCCGAGATTAATATGGATAGATACCCCGTCCGCTCCAAGGGTGATCGCCTCCTCAACAGTACAGATCAGGACCTTGTCATTTGGATCGGGATTCATCGAGGTGCTGGCGGAAAGGTGGACGATCAGGCCGATATCACGGCCATGCCTCCTGTGCCCTCCTTTTACCATTCCCTTATGGAGTATGATGGCATTTGCCCCTCCTGCACTCACCTCATTGACGACAGTCTGCATATCAAGCAGCCCCTCTATCTGGCCGAGAGTAAACCCATGATCCATCGGGATAATAACCGCCCGCCCGGTATTTCTGTCCATAATCCGCTCAAGACGTATCTCTTTTCCGATCATTTTCAACTCCCCCTGAGTATCTCAAGGGCCTCTTCAGCCGTCCTCTTCTCCATCATCACTGCCCGTGCCGCATGCAGGAATGCTCTTGGATTTTTGTGCTGGAAGACATTCCTCCCGATTGAGATCCCGGCTGCTCCTCCAAGCATCGACCCTTCTATCACCTGAAGCATCTCGGGATCATTCATCTTGGAGCCACCGGCAACAACCACCGGCACGCTGCACCCCTCTGTCACCTCGCGGAAGGAATCCGGATCTCCCGTGTAGACAGTCTTGACGATATCAGCCCCAAGCTCAGATGCCACCCGTGCGGCAAGCTTCACGTATTCGCATCCGTTTTCGTCAGTTATCTTCCTGCCTCTCGGGTACATCATTGCAAGGAGGGGCATCCCCCATTCCATACATTCAATTGAGATCCTTCCGAGATCGGAAAGCATCGATGCCTCGGAATCCGCACCGATATTTACATGCACCGAGACGGCGTCTGCCCCCATCTTCAGTGCCTGGGTGACGGTATTCACGATCACCTTGTTATTGGGATCCGGTCCAAGCGAGGTGCTGGCGGAGAGGTGCAGGATCAACCCGATATCCTCTCCTGATCGACGGTGCCCGTGAAGGGCGAGGCCGACATGCCCAAGGACTGCGGTTGCCCCGCCTTCTGCGACTGCGTCAACAGTTCCACAAAGATCAATCAAACCCGTTATCGGGCCCTGCGATACCCCATGGTCGAGCGGGACGATGATCATCTTCCCCGACTTTCGATCCATGATCCGTTCCATGCGAATATCTTTTCCATGCATAGTATAACCACAACACACATACTGCCTTCTGACACCAGATTAAACATTGGTGTCTTCAGGCGTAGCTAAAAAAGCGATAAAAACCAAAGAAAGCCTCCGCTTGGGAGTCAACCTTCAGAAGAATGTCTGCGAAAAGAACAGATGCCAAGCTACCGGAGATAAAAGCATTCACCGGCGAAAAAACATCCACCACGCATTATAGTATTGTTATCGTGAACAATATAAAAAGGTGTGGGTGAGCAGGATACCCCATGGCTTAATCGGGTGCGAATTCAAACACCTATTCGATTTATGTTGGAACAATCCGATAATCGATCGTGGCTTCGGTTGATACTGATTATATCGACGCTTGGATCATTCCTGACACCGTTCATCGGCTCAATGGTCAATCTCGCCCTGCCCCAGATTGCAGCAGAATTTTCAGCTGATGCAATCCAGCTCGGATGGGTTCCAACTATCTTTTTATTGTGTTCGGCGATGTTTCTCATACCTGTTGGAAAACTGAGCGATATCTATGGGAGAAAAAAAGTCTTCCTCATAGGAATCATCATCACCGGACTCACATCATTTCTCATTCCCTTTTCACCGACATTTCCGGTACTCATAGCGCTTCGTGGCCTTCAGGGGATAGGGAGCGCATGTATCTTCGGAACATCCGTTGCAATCGTTTCATCAGTCTTTCCAAAAGAGCAGCGCGGCAAGGCACTTGGGATTAATGTAACCGGCGTCTATGCCGGCCTCTCGCTAGGTCCGGTCATCGGCGGGCTGCTCACCCATTACCTCGGGTGGAGGAGCCTCTTCTTCATTCTCGTGCCATTATGTATCTTCATAATATTCGCTGTGACACGCTGGATTACAGTGGACTGGGCAGCTGCTGATGTCCCTTCATTCGATCTGGTGGGAGCCCTCCTCTATGCATCAGTGGTCTTCTGCGGGATATTTGGGATCACCTCGATCACATCCAAGGAGGGAGTGGTAGCGCTCATCCTCTTCTTCCTCCTCCTCCCCATCTTCCTTTCCCATGAAACAAAGGTACACAATCCGATCTTTGATATGCGGATATTCAAAAACAACCGTGTTTTTACGTTCTCAAATATTGCAGCCCTGATCAACTATAGTGCGACCTTTGCAATCGGATACCTTCTCAGCCTGTACCTCCAGATCATCAAAGGTCTTGATCCAAAATCTGCTGGACTTGTTCTTGTGAGCCAGCCCCTGATGCAGGTGCTCTTCTCCCCGTGGGCAGGGAGGCTCTCCGATCGGATAGAACCCCGTTATATCGCATCTGCCGGGATGGGGCTGAATGCCATCGGGCTCTTTATTCTCGCAGGAGTCTCCGAAGAAACAACGCTTCCCATCATAATACTGGCTCTCCTCTTCCTGGGATTTGGGTTTGCCCTCTTCTCATCCCCAAATACCAATGCGGTGATGGGATCGGTACAAAAGACAGATTATGGGATCGCCTCCGGCACTATTGCGACGATGAGGCAGTTTGGCATGGTACTCTCAATGGGAATTACCCTCTTTCTTTTCACCATCTTCATCGGTGCGGTTGAGATTGGAGCCGAGCAGGCATCCGGCTTTATTATCACCCAGAGATATGCATTTATAATCTTTGCATTGCTCTGCATTGTCGGATTTGTCATCTCGCTTGCACGAGGCCGGAAAGGGTGAGCAGCCTCACCCTATCTAAAGATTTTTCTTGCGAAAACGGAGAGGGAGAAGGCAGTTCCCATCATCCATACAGAAAGGAAATCTCTTGCAACAAAGAAGAGTGATTTATCCGGATACTGGTCATCCCGAACATTTCTGACTGAGAAATATGCAAGGAGGAACCATATTGATGCAACAGTGGTCTGGCCAATGACCGATATCCAGAGGCCAAGAGATGCGAAGACCACACAGAGGATATATGCAAGAAAGCTGGTAAAGCTTGCAGTAAAGAAGTTCATCACCGCCCCACGGTACAGGACATCCTGAAGCTGGGGGAGGAGCATGACTGCAAGAAGGAATGTGATGATCGTAATAGCAATATCCTGCCAGCTCATATGCTCTCCTGAAGTGCCGGTTCGTAACCCTTCAAACTCTATCTACCAGATTGTTTGATCGTGCTGGCATATGAGAGGATCAGAATCATCATTCCCAAACAAGAAGAAGTTCATGGAAAAGCGATTGCCTATGGAGATCATCACTGCACATAATCTTGAAAAATACTTTGGCACCCTTGCAGCAGTTGATGGCATCAGCTTTTCTGTTCAGAAAGGTGAGATCTTTGGTTTTCTCGGGCCAAACGGTGCCGGGAAGACGACTGTAATGAAGATGATCCACTGCGTATCAAAACGAACCCGGGGAGATCTATTGGTATTTGGGATGGATACCGACAGAGATCCCCGTACAATCAAGCAGCGGCTTGGGGTGGTGCCACAGGAGAATAATCCCGATCCGGATTTTACTGTATTTCAAAATCTCACCATCTATGCTCGTTATTTTGGCATTCCGACAATAGAGGCAGAAGAAAGGGCTGAAGAGCTCCTTGAATTCATGCAGCTTTCTGAGAAACGTGACGCGCCGATAGAGACACTCTCTGGCGGGATGAAACGGCGGCTGATCATTGCACGTGCATTGATGAACGAGCCGGAACTTTTGATCCTTGATGAGCCCACAATCGGCCTTGATCCCCAGGCACGCCATCTCATCTGGGAGAAACTCCGTCATCTGCGATCGCTTGGCTGTACGCTTCTGATGACCACGCATTACCTCGATGAGGCTGAGCGGCTCTGTGATCGGCTCGTTATCATGGATACAGGAAAGATCCTTGTTGAAGGGAGCCCTGCTGAGCTGGTCAGAAAATATGCCGGTGAGGAGATCGTTGAGGCGGCAGCAAGCCCGGAGATCATCGCCTGCCTGAAGGAGGAGAGGGTCCGGTTTGAAGTATTTGGCGACATCATTCAGGTGCAGACAGATGACCCGCAGATCGTTGCCCGGATCCTGATGGAGAGATGCCGCAGGGAGCGGATCACGGTCAGGAGGGCAACCCTTGAGGATGTCTTCCTGAAGCTGACCGGAAGGACATTGAGGGAGTAAACTATGGCATACGGTGGATTGAGCGGGATTTCTAGGGGGTCGCTGGCGGTCTGGCGGCGGAACCTGGATGCATTTATCAAGACGTACCGGGTTAATTTTATTCCCCCGTTTGTTGAGCCGGTGCTCTATCTTCTTGCCCTTGGATATGGTGTCGGCGCCCTGATCCAGGATGTGGATGGCATACCCTATCCGGTCTTCATTGCACCAGCTCTTGTCTCGATATCAGTGATGTACTCGGCATTCTTTGAATGCACCTACTCGAGTTATGTACGGATGTATTACCAGAAGACATTTGATGCGATGATTGCCACACCCCTTTCGATTGAAGATGTGATCACCGGGGAGATCCTCTGGGGAGCAACACGGGGAACAATTTATGCGGCCCTGATGATTCCGGTACTCTTCCTCTTCGGGGTGATCGATATGCCGACATCGCTGCTGCTGATTCCTTTTGCATTCCCTGCCGGATTTTTATTTTCAGCCATTGGGATCTGCTTCACAGCAGTCACTCCGGGGATTGACGCACTCAATTACCCGGCATTCCTCTTCATCACCCCGATGTTCCTCTTTTCAGGCACATTTTTCCCGATAAGCATCCTTCCGCAGACGCTCCAGTACTTTGCATTTGCCTTTCTGCCGCTTGCAAATATTGTCAATGTCAACAGGGCGATAACGATGGCTGAGTTCTCCCCGATGCTCCTCTACAACATCGTCTGGGTGCTTCTGGTTGCCCTGTTATTCTTTATTATCGGGCTCAACCTGATGAAGCGGAGGCTTGTGAACTGATCTGAAGAAAAACACTCATTCATCTTCTTTTGATTCTGAAAACCTGAGGTAATAACAGGCTCCCCATTCCTTCCTTTCTCCAGGCTTGAGGCTCTGGAGATGTGCATCCGCATGCAGAAGGCAGACATATGATCCGCAGCAGCCATATACCTGGCACCCAACTGCCTTCTCTCCACAGATTGAACAGCGATGATCCAACACTCCATCCACTTCCCGAATAGATA
>WPCG01015471.1_pt1 | contig 21466 bp, 19 predicted proteins | sample 5403311 | NCBI WGS metagenome assembly WPCG01 (sample SAMN12869467, study PRJNA574797) | sludge metagenome | isolation source: wastewater treatment of Control | place: China:Beijing | collected 2019-05-17 | reverse complement strand
ATCGCGTTGGCCCCGGGGATGTGCTCAGCATCATCGTCTATGACCATCCCGAACTGACCAACCCCGGCGGCACCGACCGCAGTGCCGCGGAAGTGGGTAATCGGGTGCAGGCGGACGGCACCTTTTTCTACCCTTACATCGGCCGAGTGAGCGCCGAGGGCAAGACGGTCGATGAGATTCGCCGCGAACTGACCCGGCGGCTTGCCGCCTTTATCACCGAGCCTCAGATCGAGGTCGGCGTGGCGGCCTATAACGCCAAGAAGGTCTATCTCAGCGGCGAGGTCAGCGAGCCCAAGACGCTGCCGATCACCAGTGTGCCTCTGACCCTGGTGGATGCCATCAGCCAGGTAGGCAGTGCCAATCCGGGGGCCAACTGGCACTCCATCTACCTGAACCGCAACGGGCGTCAGGAGCAGATTTCGCTCTATGAGCTGATGCGCAACGGCGACATGCGCCAGAATCGCCTGCTGCAGCCGGGTGATATCCTGCACGTGCCAAGCGCCGAGAATCAGGCGGTGGCCGTCATGGGTCAGGTCATTCGTCCCGGCAATATTCCGCTGGGCAATGAGCGGCTTACCCTCACCGACGCGCTGGCCCGCAGCGGTGGCATCAACGAGATCAGCGCCAACGCCTCGGGCATCTTCGTGGTGCGCGGCAACGACCCGTCAAGCGACAAGCTGGCCACGGTCTATCAGCTGGATGTGCGCAATGCCGCCTCCTTCACGCTGGGCAGTCGCTTCGTGCTCGAGCCTCAGGACGTGGTGTATGTGACCACCGCACCCATCGCGCGCTGGAACCGCGTGATCAGCCTGCTGCTGCCGTCGATTCGCCTGCCGGGCGTCGCCTCCGACAGCATCACCGACACCCGCGACCTCTAGGCCATGTTTCAGCGAATTCTGGTGGTCTGCGTCGGCAATATCTGCCGAAGCCCGGTGGCCGAAGCGATGCTGCGCCGGGCCCTGCCCCACAAGTCGCTCAGCTCGGCAGGGCTCGGCGCGCTGGTGGGGCAGGGCGTTGACCCGCTGGCGCGGGAGCTTGCCGAAGCCGACGGTCTGGATGTGGCGGGCCACAGCGCCCGCCAGCTCAGCCGCGCGATGCTCGCGGAGGCCGACCTGGTGCTGGTGATGAGCGACGGCCAGCGCCGTGCCGTCGGCGAGCTTTCGCCTGAAGCGCTGGGCAAGACCATGACCCTGGGCAGGTGGCTCCCCGAGTCACCCGCTATCCCCGACCCCTACCGCAAGAGCCGCGACGCCTTCCTGCATGTGCACGGGCTATTGAGGGAAGCCACCGGCGCCTGGGCGGCTCGCCTCTAGGCGCCGCGAAGCTTTCTCTCGCCTAGCATTTATACACCACGGACTCCCTTTTTATCATGACAGATACACCCCAGACCTCTTCCCGTGTCAGCGCGTCACCTGCAGAAGACGAAATTGACCTGGGTCGCCTCTTTGGCCTGCTGCTGGACCACAAGTGGCTGATTATTGTCATCACCTTTGTGTTTGCTCTGGCCGGCGTGGTGTATGCCATGCTCGCGACACCCATCTATCAGGGCGACGCCCTGGTGCAGGTGGAGCGCCGCTCGTCCATCAGCCCCCTGGGGGATCTTGGCGATGTGTTCGGCACCGAGAGCGAGGCCTCCACCTCCGCTGAGGTCCAGATTCTGCAGTCGCGCATGGTGCTGGGTCAGGTGGTGGACCGCGTCGAGCTCGATACCGTGGTGCAGCCGCGCACTATGCCGGTGGTCGGTGATTTCGTGCTGCGCCGCCAGATTCCGCGCCCCGCCTTCATGCAGGGTCAGGCCTATATCTGGGGTGGCGAGTCGATTCAGGTAGGGCGTTTCGAGGTGGCCGACCACCTGCGTAATCAGCCTATCACCCTGAGGTCCCTGGGAGATGGGCGGTATGAGCTGCGCACCGAAGAGCGCGTGCTGGGGGTTGGCGAAGTGGGGCAGCTGGCGCGTACAGACGATGATGCGGTGCTGCTGCGTGTGGCCGAGCTGCAGGCGCCCGAGGGTGCCGAGTTCATCTTGACCAAGCGCTCCCGCGCCGCCGCCATTCGCTCCTTGGCGGGCAGGCTGAGCGTAAGCGAGGTGGGCGGCGGCCGTAACGCCAGCACCGGCATGCTGCGCCTCACCCTGACCGGGCCGGATCGCGAAGAGATTCGCCACTCCCTGGATGCCGTGGCCGCGACCTTCCTGCGCCAGAACGTGGAGCGCCAGGCGGCCCAGGCCGAGCAGAGCCTCGATTTTCTCGAGGAGCAGGCGCCTGAGCTGCGTGCCCAGCTGGCCGCTGCCGAGGATAATCTCAACCAGTATCGGGTGGAGCAGGACAGCGTAGACCTCTCCAGCGAATCCCAGGCGGTCATCCAGCAGTTCATCGAGGTGGAGCGCCAGCTCAACGAGCTGGAGTTCCAGGAGGCGGAGCTGGCCCAGCGCTTCACGGCCAACCACCCGAGCTATCAGTCGCTGCTGCGCCAGAAGCGTCAGCTGCAGCAGCAGCGCGCCGAGCTCAACGAGCGGGTCAGCCAGCTGCCGGCGGCCCAGCAGGAGATCGTTCGCCGCACCCGGGACGTGGAGGTCACTCAGGCGATCTACGTCAACGTGCTCAACAAGATGCAGGAGATGCAGATTGCGCGAGCCGGCACCGTGGGCAATGTGCGCATCATCGATGAGGCCCTGGTGGGGGGTGGTCCCATCGAGCCCAGAAAGCCCCTGATCGTGGTGCTGGCTACCCTGCTTGGAGGGATGCTCAGCGTGGGGCTGGTGCTGCTGCGCGGGTTGCTGCGCCGCGGCGTCGAGAACCCCGAGCAGATCGAGGGTGCCGGCCTGCCGGTTTACGCTACGGTGCCGCGCTCCGATGAGCAGGACAAGCTGATCAAGCGCGTCAAGCACAAGCGCGACAGGTTTGCCAGCGGCGTGGCGACGGCGCTGCTGGCGGAGCGCCACCCGGCCGATAACGCCGTGGAGGCCCTGCGCGGCCTGCGTACCAGTCTGCACTTCGCCATGCTGGAGGCCAACGACAATCGCCTGGTGATCACTGGGGCCAGCCCGGCCGTCGGCAAGAGCTTCGTCTCCGTTAACCTGGCGGCAGTCTGTGCCCAGGCGGGGCAGCGGGTGCTGGTAGTCGATGCCGACATGCGCAAGGGGCACATTCACCACGCCTTCGGCGGGCGTAGCCAGAATGGCCTCTCCGAGCTCCTGGCCGGCAAGATCGAGCTTGACGAAGCGGTGCGTCAAGGCAAGGTGGAAGGGCTGGACTACCTCGCCCGCGGCGAAGCGCCGCCCAACCCCTCCGAGCTGTTGATGAACGCCCGTTTCAGCGCCTTCCTCGAGCAGGTAAGCGAGCGCTACGATCTGGTGGTCATCGATACGCCGCCGGTGCTGGCGGTGACCGATGCCGCCATTGTGGGGCGTCAGTGCGGCACCACCCTGATGGTGGCGCGCTTCCAGGTCAATCCGGTCAAGGAGCTGCAGGCCGCGGCCAGGCGCCTGGAGACCGGCGGTGTGGTCGTCAAGGGCGCCATTCTCAACGCCATGGAGCGCAAGGCCGCTACCTACTACGGCTACGGCTACTACTACAACTACTCGTACAAATAGCGGGGCCAGGGCGCCGGGCCATAAGTCGTAATCGGCTGGTCCAGGCGCCTCCTGGCTGCTACTATTGCACTGCACCACCAGCACGATCAGCGTCTGTTATCACGTTATGGAACAACAAGATAGCAGGCCGCTGTCGCCGTGTACTGCACTGCGGCACACGTACAATTTGCAGCTCGACAACGGCCTCAGGGAAATGCCATGGACATCCTGGGGCGGTAGCGTGTCCGGAAGCGCTGGTGTCGCCTTAATACAGCTGATTCAGCACGGCCTGATACACCGGAAACGCTTCTTCAACGCCAGCATAGAAATCCCCGGCATGGCCTTCGAACGCATCGGTGCGGCGGATATAGCGCTCGAAGGTGCGCTGGTCGCGGTGACCGCTGACCCGCTTGATATCCACCGCCGCCTTGCCGCGACGATGCGCCTCGGTGATAAAGCCGGCCCGAAAGCTGTGCGGCGAGAAGCCCTGATCGGCCATGCCGGCGGCCTCCAGGTGCAGAGCCAGGCGCTGGGCCACCACGCTGCCGGTGAGGCGCCCGGCCCCTAGCCTGTCGCCCAGACTAATGCTGCGAAACACCGCCCCGCGCCGAATGCCCGAGGCCGCCAGCCAGGCCTCCAGCAGGCGAACGGGGCAGTAGGGGAAGCCGTCAGGTGCACGCAGGATCGCCTTGGTCTCTTCGGCTCCCTCCTGATTGGTCTTGCTGCGCCGCAGGCCCACCAGGATGCCGCGAGGCTCCCACTGAATATCCGCCAGGTAGAGCGCCACTACCTCGCTGCGCCGAAAGGCACCGTGAAAGGAGAGGGCAAAAAGCGCACTATCGCGCATGCCGCGCAGGCTGGAGCGGTCGATGTGATCGAGCAGGCGGTGCAGATCCTCGAGCAGCAGCGGCGGCGCCTCCTTCTGGCGCGTACCGGCCGAGCGGCGAATGCCGCGCATCACCGTCCGCACCGGCATGCTCCTCACCGGAGAGGGCAGGTTCATGTAGCGGTGCCACATATGCAGGGAGTTGAGATAGCGCTCGAGCGTCGCGGGCTTCTTGCCCAGGGCGCGCTGGTCGGCGATAAAGTTGGCGATATCGAACTCATCCGCGGGCAGCAGGCCGCCCGCACGCTGGTAGACGCGCAGATCGGCCCGCATGCCTCGAATGGTGTTCTTCGATACGCTGTTGGCGATATGCCGGCGCGCCCGGGCCGACAAGCGCTTCACCACCTGGGGAAGGCGTTCGAACTCCACCACCGCCTCATCGGGCTCGATCAGCTGCCCGTTCCGAATATCACGGCTCATGGCACCCCCGGTCCTCTCAGGCTGGACTGTGCTGGATAGATAGCCAGTATAGACGCCGAGAGGGTAGCCGCCATGTCCTACCTTGTCGGTATGAACCACCATGCGACTGAACCAGCACGAAATTGATGTCATCAAGGCGGCCGCTGCCGACATCTTCGGTAAGGAGGCTGAGGTCCGGCTCTTCGGCTCCCGCGTTGACGACGCTGCCAGGGGCGGCGACATCGACCTGATGGTCACGGTTACCCAGCCTGTCGAGAACCCTGCCTGGGACTGTGCCCGCCTCGAAGGGGCGATCATCATGAAGCTCGGCGAGCAGAAGATCGATGTTTTGCTGGAGGCACCGGGGCTGAAGCGTTTTCCTATCCACGATATTGCCCGGGAGCAGGGCATCCGGCTGTGAGGTGCAAGTAATGACGCTATCGCCGGAAACTACGGAAAGACTGTCCTTTCTCGTGAGGGTCGTCGGCAAGGAAATTGCTCACCTCGAGTATGCTGATGAACAGGCATTCACCCCGCCTCTGACCCGTGAAGCAGTTGAAGGCCTGGATAACAATCCCGCACTTGCCTTGAGAATTGAAGCCTTCACCAGTCGTTTCTGTCGTCTACAGGATACGGTCGGCGATAAATTGCTCCCGGCCCTTCTCAAGGCATTGGGAGAGCCTGCCAGCGCGCTGCTGATCAACCTCAACAAGGCGGAAAAGTACGGTTGGCTTGACTCAGCTGATCAATGGGTCAATTTGCGACAGCTTCGTAATAAGATGATCCACGAATATATCGAGGATTCAGACGTTCTATATGTTTCATTGATGACGGCGCATGAAAATCTCTCGGTTTTGAAACGATTTGCCAGTAGCCTTGTTTCGCAAGTTGAACAGTTGAAAACATCTTGATCCTTTGACCATGCGCCTATCCCCGTCTGACATTGATGCCATCAAGGCAGTGGTTAGCGAAAACTGTGGCGAAAGGGCCGTCGTCCGGCTCTTCGGCTCCCGCCTCGATGACGCCGCCAGGGGCGGCGATATCGACCTCATGGTGGAGCTCGATGAAGCGGTTGAGCATCCAGCGCGACTCTCGGCCTGGCTCAGTGTCAAGATCATGCGCGCCACGCAGGGCCGTAAGGTAGATGTGATACTGGCAGCACCCAACCTCGAAGAGTTGCCGATTCACCGTATTGCTCGAGAACAGGGGGTAATGCTGTCTCATGAGTAAATTCTTGATGAGCAGCCTGCTTATCTGCAGAACTCCGTCAGTCAGGAGACTGCGCTAGGTGACGGTTGAAATCATTGAGGTTATGCGTCGATCCACTCAAGGCATGACCCGTCCCTATATTTGCCGTGGTGATGATGGTCATGTCTACTTCGTGAAAGGACTTGGCGCGGGACGGCGTAGCCAGCTATGTGAGTGGATCGCCGGCTCGCTTGCGCTGGAGATAGGTCTTCCGGTGGCACCTTTCGAGATCGTGCATGTCCCCGAAGAGCTGATAGAGCTAGAGGCTGGTCTGGATCTTGGCGACCTGGGGATCGGCCCCGCATTTGCCTCACGGGAATGCGGTGTTTCTGAGCTGAGCTTCAGCCGAGTGGAGGATGTGCCGAGCGAGCTGCAGCAGCAGGTGCTAGTCTTCGACTGGTGGGTTCGCAACGCAGACCGCATACTGACAGCCAGGGGCGGTAATCCGAACCTGTTCTGGGATGAAGAGATGGGAAAACTGGTCGTGATCGACCACAATCAAGCTTTTGATCCGGCTTTCGACCCTGCTGAGTTTGTGCAACATCACGTGTTCCGTGCCCAGCTAGCTGCGATTCAACAGGATTTGCTGCGCCGTCATGAACTGGCCCATGCCATGAGTGTATCGCTGGAGCGGTGGGATAGAATTCTCGAGCAGGTACCGGAAGAGTGGTGGTATCTGGACAACGAGATGATCACTGCAGTCGCCTTCGATACGAACACGATTCGCGACAGCCTTGATCGGGTAAATCATGACGCTTTTTGGAGGTGGCTATGAAGCGCATAGCTTGCCAATACGTAATCCTCCGTTTCATGCCCTATGTGGAAACTGGTGAGTTCGCCAACGTCGGTGTGGTGATGATCTCTCCGCGCGATCGCTATTTCGGATTCAAGTTGGAAACCCGGCGCTATGCAAGGCTCACAAGCTTTTTCAAGGATCTGGAGGGGCGGCTGTATCGTTCCGCCATTCACGCCGCTAAGCAAGAACTGGAGCGCGCTCATACCCTACTCAAGGAAACTGGGTTTGATCAGCGCTACAAGCACAACGATGAGACATTCGCCAAGCAATTTTTTACTGAGCTCACTCGCCCTCGTGAAACGATGCTGCGTTTCAGCGAACCGCGGGTAGTGTTGGCTGAAGAGCCTCAAAAGAAACTGGATGAGCTGTTTGGTTATTATGTCGAGCATAGCTTCGCAACTAAGAAATATCGCGAAACCGTGTTGGAAAGCCAGCTTCGTCGACTACTGTGCCAGGCAAAGCTCGATGAGCGCTTTAATCCTGAGAAATTGGGGGATGATGAGTATCATGTTAACTTCCCCTTCGTTAAAAAGCAGCAGTCTGAGGTAATGTGCGCCATCAAGCCGCTCAATCTAGGGCAACAGGATTCCAGCCACATTGTCGAACACGGTGGCAAGTGGCAGTTTCGGATCAATGAGCTTAAGCGACGTCACCGTCTGCCGCGGCGTGTGCTCCTTGCCGTAGAAGGTCCTGATAATGACAGCCTGCGTGGTGAAGCTTATCACCATGCTATAACATTGCTGCAGCAGACCGGGGTCAGTGTCCTGCCCCTGGCAAATAAGGATGCTGTGCTAGAGTTTGCCAAGGCAGAGTAAATGCGTTGTTTGGCATCGGCAGCCTCCCATTATCGCTAATCTCTCGTGGAATCAATAGGTTAGAGATGGCGCCAAAAGCGTGAAATCGCGTTTCCGGCACTTTTGCCGCGGATTCCGTAAAACGCGATTTCCGGAAAAAATGCCGTTTTTCTATAGCGTCCTAACGATTTTTGCGCATCAGAAACCACCGACATTGCACCGCGCCGGGTCAGACTCCCGGCGGTGAGCACGACTTAAGCCAATAATCACGGCATCAATATATCGAAATGGTAGGGGGCTGACCCAAGCGGTCCACCAACGCTGGCCCGAGTCCCCCTCGAACCTCGAACCTGGTCCCTCATGTTCCAACGCCTCAAAAAACTCTACTCCCTGCTCTCCGCCGAGCAGCGCCGCAAGCTGATCGCCCTCCAGGGCCTTGTCATCATCATGGCCTTTGCCGAAGTTGCCGGCGTCGCCGCCATCGGCCCTTTCATGGCAGTAGTCGGGGACATCAGTCGCCTGGAAGGCGAGGGCATCCTCGCCCAGCTCTACCAGGCCAGCGGCATCGAAACCCCGCGCCAGTTTCTGTTTTGGCTAGGCATCGGTGTACTGGGTGCGCTCACCGTGGCGGCACTGATTTCCATGTACGTCACCTGGCGCCTGGCGCTCTACGCCCAGCAGATCGGCGCCGAGCTATCCACGCGGCTCTACCAGCACTATATGCAGCAGCCTTGGCTGTTTCACGCCAGCGGCAGCAGCAGCCAGCTCACCAACCGCATTGCCCAGGAAGCCACACGCGTCACCGATCAAGTCATCCGCCCACTGATGCAGATGAATGCCAAGGGGGTGATGGCGCTGGTGATGGCCACGGCAATCTTTCTGTTCAACCCGCTGGTCGCGATCGCCGGTATTGCCCTGTTCGCTATCGCCTATCTGGTACTGTTTCGCACCGTGCGCCAGACTTTGGCCCGCAACGGAAAAGTCATTACCCGCAATAACCAGCTGCGCTTCAAGCTGATGAATGAAGGCTTCGGTGGCATAAAGGATACCCTGCTGCTGGGCCGCCAGTCCGACTTCAATCAGCGCTTTGCCGCCACCAGTCAGGCCTTTGGCCGCGCCAAGGGGGTGACCCAGGGGCTATCCCAGGTGCCACGCTACGCCATGGAGCTGCTCGCCTTCGGCGCCGTCATCTTCCTGGTGCTCTATCTGCTGGCCACCTACGATGGAAACCTGGGGGAGATTCTCCCGGTGCTCTCTGTCTATGCGCTGGCCGGCTTCAAGCTGCTGCCCGCCTTTCAGCAGATTTATATCAGCCTGGCTCAGGTCAAGGGCAACATTGCCTCGTTCGATAGCCTGGAAGAGGACCTGGCTGCCAGCCAGGACGCGAGCGCAGGCAAGCCCGCCGCCGCTGCCGGCAAGCGCCCACCGCAGCAAGGCATCTCGCTGGAGAACATTCACTTCCGCTACCCGGGCAAGGAAGAGAAGGCCCTGGACGGCCTGACCCTGCAGATTCCGCGTAACCAGGTGATTGGCCTGGTAGGCGCCTCTGGCTCGGGCAAGTCCACCGCCATCGATATCCTGCTTGGCCTGATGGAGCCTCAGCAGGGAGCACTCAAGGTCGATGATAAGGCGCTAAGTGGCGACGCCCTGCGTGCCTGGCAGAACTGTGTCGGTTTTGTGCCCCAGGCCATTTTCCTGGCGGACGCCAGTATTCGCGAGAACATCGCCTTTGGCCTGTCGCCTGATCAGATTGACGAGGAGCGTGTCATCCGCGCGGCTCAGATGGCACACCTCGATGAACTCCTTGAGCGCCTGCCGGAAGGTCTCAATACCCGAGTCGGCGAGCGCGGCATCCAGCTCTCCGGCGGTCAGCGTCAGCGCATTGGCATTGCCCGGGCGCTTTATGACGACGCCGAGGTGCTAGTGCTGGACGAAGCCACCAGCGCTTTGGATGGCATCACCGAAAAGCTAGTGATGGATGCTATCCACGACTTCGCTGGCAAGAAAACCATCATCATGATTGCTCACCGCCTGGCCACGGTAAAACAGTGCGACACCATTTACATGCTGGCCGACGGTCAGGTCTTGGACCAAGGCAGCTACGAAGAACTGGCCGAGCGTAATGATGTATTCCGCCGCATGGCAGAACACGCTTGATACTCAGACCGCTCTGAAGAGTTGAAAGGAAACACTCGAATGTTTAACGACGCATCCATCCTGGTCACCGGCGGCACCGGCTCCTTTGGCCACACCTTCATTCCCATGCTGCTGGAGCGCTACAACCCCAAGCGGGTGATCATCTTCTCTCGCGATGAGATGAAGCAGTGGGATATGGCCAAGAAGTTTGAGGGCGACTCTCGCGTACGCTTCTTCATCGGTGACGTGCGCGACCGCGAGCGTGTCTACCGGGCGCTGGATGGCGTCGACTATGTGGTTCACGCGGCGGCCACCAAGATCGTACCCACCGCGGAGTACAACCCCTTCGAGTGCGTCAAGACCAACGTGATGGGTGCCATGAACCTGATCGACGCCTGTATCGACAAGGGTGTGAAGAAGGTGGTGGCGCTATCCACCGATAAGGCCAGCAGCCCCATCAACCTGTACGGCGCGACCAAGCTCACCTCCGACAAGCTGTTCGTGGCCGGCAACTCCTACGCGGGTGGCCACGAGACCCGTTTTGCCGTGGTGCGCTATGGCAACGTCATGGGCTCCCGCGGTTCGGTGATTCCGTTCTTCACCTCGATCCGCGACAAGGGCGTACTGCCGATCACCGACGACCGTATGACCCGCTTCATGATCAGCCTGGAGGAGGGCGTGGAGCTGGTCTGGCACGCATTCGAGGACATGGAAGGCGGCGAGATCTATGTCAAGAAGATCCCCTCCATGAAGGTCACCGACCTGGCTCGGGTCATCGCCCCGGAGGCGAGGCAAGAGGTGGTGGGCATTCGTCCCGGCGAGAAGCTGCACGAGCAGATGATCGGCGCCGAAGACGCCTACTACACCTATGAGTACTCCGAACACTACAAGATCCTGCCGGCCATCAACAGCTGGGACAAGGACGCCAACCGCATCAAGGACGGCAAGAAGGTGCCTGAGGGCTTCGTCTACGCCAGCGACAACAACGGCGAATGGATGTCGGATGCCGACCTGCGCGCCTGGATCGACGCCAACTGGGAAAAGATCGGAGCCATCTGATGATCCCCTACGGACGCCAGGATATTCAGCAGCGCGATATCGACGCGGTGCTCGAGGTACTGCAGTCGAACTTCCTGACGCAGGGACCCATGGTGCCGCGTTTCGAGCAGGCGGTGGCGGCCAAGGTCGGCGCGCGGCATGCGCTGGCGGTCAACAGCGCCACCTCGGCGCTGCATATCGCCTGCCTGGCGCTGGGCCTAGGGGAGGGTGACTGGCTATGGACCTCGCCGATCACCTTCGTCGCCTCGGCCAACTGCGGCCTGTATTGCGGTGCCCAGGTCGATTTCGTGGATATCGACCCGCGCACCTATAACCTCTGCCCCAAGGCGCTTGAGAAAAAGCTCCAACAGGCCGAGCGGGAAGGGTGCCTGCCCAAGGTGGTGGTCGCGGTTCACCTGTGCGGCCAGCCCTGCGACATGCAGGCGATCCACGCCCTTGGCCAGCGTTACGGCTTCCGGATCATCGAGGACGCCTCCCATGCCATCGGCGGCAAGTATCAGAACGCGTATATCGGCAGCGGCCGCTACAGCGATATCACTGTGTTCAGCTTCCACCCGGTGAAGATCATCACCACCGCCGAAGGCGGCATGGCGCTGACCAACGACGATGATCTTGCCCAGCGCATGGACCTGCTGCGCAGCCATGGCATCACCCGCGATCCGGCGCTGATGACTCATGAGGCCGATGGCCCCTGGTACTACCAGCAGATCGAACTGGGCTACAACTACCGCATGACCGAGCTGCAGGCGGCGCTGGGAGTGTCTCAGCTCGAGCGCCTGGATGACTACGTCGCGAAGCGCAACGCCCTGGCCGACCGCTACGATGTCCTGCTGGACAGCTTGCCGGTCACCACTCCCTGGCAACATCCCGACAGCTATTCCGGCCGTCACCTCTACGTCATCCGCCTCAAGCGCGACCAGATCACCCCGACCCATCGCCAGGTGTTCGAGCGCCTGCGTGAGCAGGGCATCGGCGTGAACCTGCACTACATCCCGGTGCACACCCAGCCCTACTACCGGGAGCTCGGCTTCAAGGGAGGCGACTTCCCCGCCTCGGAAGCCTACTACGCCGAAGCGATCAGTCTGCCGATGTATCCCACCATGACGGATGCCCAGCAGGATGAAGTCGTTGCGGCGCTCAAGTTGGGATTGGCATGAAGGCAATTCTTTTGTTGCAGGCCAGAACCAACTCTTCACGGCTACCCGGGAAGGTGTTGCTGCCAGTAGCGGGAGTGCCGCTAATAGTATTGGCTGCACAGCGTGCGGCTAATACTGGACATCGTGTTGTTGTGTTGACTTCCAGTGAATCTACAGACGACGTTTTGTGTGATGTTCTGGAGAAGTGGGAAGTTGACTTTTTTCGGGGCGGGCTAAATGACGTTCTGAAACGTTTTGTCGATGCTCTTGAGGATGAGTCCGAAGATAGAGTGGTCGTTAGGCTGACAGGTGATAATGTTTTCCCTGATGGAGCTTTCATCGACAGCCTTCTCGATGACTTCGAAAGAAAAGATATTGCCTATCTTTGTTGCGGTGGAGAGGCTTCTGGCCTGCCTTATGGCGTTAGTGCCGAAGTAACACGAGTTAAGTTTCTTCGTGAGGCACATGCTAACACAGCGTCGGCATTTGATCGCGAGCACGTTACCCCTTGGCTTATTTCGAAATATGGAAAAATCTATTTCGATTGTTACCGTGATGTTAATATGGCTCAGTATCGATGCACAGTCGATACTTTTGATGACTACTGCTTAATATCAAACATTTTTTCTAACATAGAGAAAGCTGCTTGCGTAAGGCTAGAAGTGCTTCTGGAGAAACTGAAAGAGGTTTCGTTAGATGTGGTTTCAGTGGCGTCTGCTAGTCGGTTGGTGCTGGGAGCAGCGCAATTTGGCATGGACTATGGTATTGCCAATAGTTTAGGGAAGCCACAGCAGACGCTTGTAAATAAGCTAGTTCATGTTGCTGTTTCTAATGGTGTCAGGTACATCGATACCGCACGCGCTTATGGCGAAAGCGAACAAGCCGTTGGGAAAGCGTTGCGTGGAGGCTGGAGCTCTCGAGTAGTAACGATTACCAAGCTTTCGCCCCTTGGCGAATGCCCTGAAGATGCTAGTGAAGATGTGGTAAAGGCTTATGTTGAGCGTAGTGTTTTTCAGTCTTGTCACGCACTGAGTGTCTCTAAGCTTGATGTCCTTATGCTACATCGTGCTGAGCACCTCGCTGCATGGAATGGTGTCGTCTGGAAAACAGTCTGTAACTTGAAGCAGCAAGGTATTGTTGGGCAGCTAGGGGTTTCCTTGCAAACGCCAAGTGATGCGTTGGAGGCTCTTGACGTTAGCGAAGTTTCGTTCATTCAGTTGCCATATAATATCCTTGATGATCGATGGGATTCAGTAGCAGAAAAAATTTCCGAGGTTCGCCAATCAAGATCGCTGGTCGTTCATGCACGCAGCTCTCTACTTCAGGGGTTATTGACTAGTGAAAAAGAGGAGCTGTGGCAGAGGGCAAGATGCCCAAATTTTTCTCAAGTGGTAAGCTGGTTAAGGAAAAAGGCTCAACACTATGCCAACGGTGATGTGGTTGAGCTATGCCTTCGTTATGCTCTATCACAGAGCTGGATAGATGGAGTCGTAGTTGGTGTCGACACCAAGGAGCAGCTTATTGAAAACATCATTAAGGCTAGCGAGAAACATTGGAATTTCGAGCAACTTCAGGCAATCGCTGAAGAGCGCCCAGAAGTTCCAAGAGAAACGCTAAATCCAGCTGCTTGGAAGCATGAAGATGAGTAACAGTCTACAGCAACGTTTTTCACTTCAGCGCAAACAAGTTTTGGTCACAGGTGCAACAGGCTATCTTGGCCGATCCATGGCTTCTGGGCTGGCTGAGCTAGGTGCACATGTTTTGGTGAATGGCCGTAGCCATGAGCGCGTGTTAGAAAGGGTAGCGAAGCTTCGAGAACTAGGGTTTACAGCTAGTCCTGCTGTTTTTGATGTCAATGATGAGGCTGCAGTCAAGCAGTGGTTTTTTGAACGCGACGCTCAGCCTCTTCATGGGATCGTCAATAATGCCTATGCCGGTGGTGCTGGGTCGATCGAGACAGCGACAGAAGCCGACTACAGAAATAGCTATGAAGTATCCTTGATTTCAGCTCATCGGATTCTTCAGTACGGCCTTCCCTGCTTGCGTGCTGCCGTAAGAGTGTGTGGTTTTGCCTCAGTAGTTAACATTGGATCCATGTATGGAATCGTAAGTCCAGACCAAGGTGTTTATGATAACAAGGAGGTTGGCAACCCCCCTTTCTACGGGGCAGCCAAGGCGGCATTGCTTCAGTGGACGCGCTATGCTGCTTGCGAGTTTGGCAGCGAAGGCATCCGTGTAAATGCTATCTCACCCGGTCCTTTCCCGAATGAGAGCGTACAGGAATCTAACTCGCAGTTTGTTGCCAAGTTGGCGGCGAAGGTTCCGATGGGGCGAATTGGCCAGCAAGAGGAGATCCAAGGGCCATTGGCCTTTTTAATTTCTGATGCTTCTAGTTTCATGAATGGAGCCAACATCGTTGTGGATGGAGGCTGGACGTGCTGGTAGCCTTTCGCGCCGACGCCTCGCTGGAGATCGGCAGCGGCCACGTCATGCGCTGCCTGACCCTTGCCGATGCCCTGCAGGCTCAGGGGGCCGAGTGCCATTTCCTGTGCCGAGAGCATCCGGGTCACCTGTGTGAGGTGATCGAGGCGCGTGGCTTTGCCGTACATCGTCTACCGCTGGAAGACAGCGCCGAATCTGGCGACCAAGCCAGCAGGGGAACTGACCTCGTCCACGCCCACTGGCTGGGAGCGAGCTGGGACCAGGACGCCGCTGCCTGTGGGAGGATCTTGACCGAACTGGCACCGGCCTGGCTGGTGGTGGATCACTACGCCCTGGATCAGCGGTGGGAAACGGCAGTTCTGACGCAGTTGAATGCATGCCCCCGCCTGCTGGTGATCGACGACCTGACTGACCGGGAACATATCGCCGACCTGTTGCTGGATCAGAACCTCGGTCGAGAGGCGGAGCACTACCGTGGCCTGGTGCCTGAGACCTGCAATGTGCTGGCCGGTCCGCGCTATGCCCTGTTGCGCCCGGAGTTTGCCGAGTGGCGCGAGGTTAGCCTGGCGCGCCGTGCCCAGCAGCCAGTGCTCAAGCGGCTGCTGATCAACCTTGGTGGCGTCGACAAGGACAACGTCACCGGCAAGGTGCTGGAGGCACTGAGCGCCTGCAACCTCCCGAACGACCTGGAGATCAGCGTGGTGATGGGGGCTTCCGCCCCCTGGCGCGAGTCAGTCACCGCCCAGGCCCGAGAGATGCCCTGGCCCACCGAGGTGGTGATCAACGTCAGCGATATGGCTCGCCGCATGGCCGAGGCGGACCTCTCCATTGGCGCCGCCGGCAGCACCTCCTGGGAGCGCTGCTGCCTGGGGCTGCCCACCCTGATGGTGGTGCTAGCCGATAATCAGCGCGGTATCGCTCAGTCACTGGAGAAGAAGGGCGTCTCGTTGACACTCGACCTCACCGACCTGCCGGCGTCACTGGCGAGACACATGGCGGCGATAGCAGAACCTGACGCCCTGCCGTTGATGAGCCTGCACGCCGCCGGCTTGGTGGATGGGGCCGGCGACACTCGCTTGCTTGAGAAGATGCAGAATGTCACCCCTGGCACGGACAGGCTGCGGCCCATGCAAGCCCATGACCTCGAACGCGTGTTGACCTGGCGTAATCATCCCGACGTGCGTCGTTACATGTATACCCAGCGAATCATCACCAGCGACGAGCACCAGGCCTGGTTCGAGCGTGCCCGGCAGGCCCCACAGCGCCATCTGCTGATCTATGAACAAGGTGGAGAGCCGCTGGGCTTCGTCAACCTCCACGTGGTGGATGCCCAGTCCGGGCGTGCCGACTGGGGCTTCTATCTTGCCCCGCAAGCCCCCCGCGGCAGCGGGCAAGGCTTGGGGCAGTGCACTCTGGCCTACGCTTTTACGGCCTTGGGCCTGCACAAGCTGTGCGGCGAGGTCCTCGCCGACAATTCACGCTCGCTGCGTTTCCACGAGCGTCTCGGGTTTCGCCGTGAAGCGACCCTGCGCGACCACTTTCATGACGGCAACACCTACCAAGACGTCATCGGTTTCGGTCTGCTGGCCGAAGAATGGCGCGACGCACAAGGAGTCGATACCCCATGACATCGCCCTGGATCGAGATCGACGGCCGCCGCATTGGCGATGGCCACTCGCCCTACATCATTGCCGAGTTGTCGGCCAACCATAACGGCAAGCTCGAAACGGCCCTGCGTATCATCGAAGAGGCCGCCAAGGCCGGCGCTGATGCCGTGAAGCTGCAGACCTATCGCCCCGACACCATTACCCTGGATTGCGACAGCGACGACTTCAAGATCAAGGGTGGGCTCTGGGACGGGCGTACCCTCTACGAGCTCTACGAAGAAGCGCACATGCCCTGGGAGTGGCATCAGCCGCTCTTCGAGCACGCCCGCAAACTCGGCATCACCATCTTCAGCTCCCCCTTTGACACCACCGCGGTGGATCTGCTCGAAGAGCTCGGCGCCCCGGCCTACAAGATCGCCTCCTTCGAAGCGGTCGACCTGCCACTGATCGAGTACGTGGCCAGGACCGGCAAGCCGATGATCATCTCCACCGGCATGGCCGACGCCGAAGAGATCCAGGAAGCCATCGACGCCGCTCGCGGCGCTGGCTGCGAACAGCTGGCCATCCTGCACTGCGTCAGCGGCTATCCGGCACCGCCGGAAGACTACAATCTGCGCACCATCCCCGACATGATCGAGCGCTTCGGGCTGGTCACGGGCCTTTCCGATCACACCATCGACAATACCACGGCCATCACCAGCGTCGCGCTGGGCGCCAGCCTGATCGAGAAACACTTCACCCTCGACCGTAACGGCGGCGGCCCGGACGATAGCTTCTCGCTGGAGCCGGAGGAGCTCACGGCCCTCTGCCGCGACGCCAAGACCGCCTGGCAGGCACTGGGCAAGGTGGACTACGGAAGGAAATCCAGCGAGCAGGGCAATGCCCAGTTCCGCCGTTCGCTCTATTTCGTGAAGGACCTGAAAGCGGGGGAGATGATTACCGAGGATGCGGTGAGGAGTGTAAGACCTGGGTATGGTCTTAAGCCGAAAAGCTTTAGCTCTATCGTTGGGAAAAGAGTGTCTGTAAATATATCAGGGTGTTCTCCTGTCCGTGAAGAATTAATTGAGGTTGACTAATATATGGAGGCTGTGAAGTTTTGTAGATCTTTTTTTAATTCGGAAAAAGTCCTTATGGATCCGGGTGTTTTGCCAGTTGAGAAGCTTGCAAAAATCATAAATAGATCCAATACAGAAATTGAAATAATTTTAGAAAATAGAAAAAAAAATCTCTCGCGAAAGAAGCAGTATGAGGAACTGCTTGGCGAGAATAATGTTAGTTTTTATACAGGCTTTGATGATTCACAAAAAGACAGGAAAGCTGAGTTTTCAGCAGCAGCGTTACCAATCTGGTTTGAAGTTATTAATGACCATCAGACTTTTTTTCTTTACGATAGAACATATACAGGCCTGATTTCTTCGCAGTTAAAGTCAGCAAAAGTTCTTGAAAAGATCGAAAGTTGTCTAAGATATTTAAAAGAAAAAAAACCTGCAGCAGTTTTTTTTATGGCAACTCCGCACAACATTGATACTTTTATTTTTGCTAAAGTTGCAGAGTTTATTGATGTTGATGTTTTTTATTTCCAGTCTTCTATATTTCCGTGGAGAAGCCATCTATACAAGGGCGTTACTCGTATGCCTGAACTTGTAAGGTTTGAAGGCTTTTTAGAAGAAAGAAATGATGCTGGTTGCGTGAATGAGTACATTTCTTCTAAGAGAAAAGGAGTGAATGATGCCCTTCCAAAGTATGAAAAAGATCGACTGATTAAAAACAAAGGGAAAGTTTATAACTTTTTTAATGACTTGAAGTCTTGGTGGAACAAGCCTCACTTTGTAATAAACAAGCTGCTTTGCTATAAAAAATATTGTCGTGTATCAAGCAAAGATTTTCTACACTGCAATCAGGTTCAATACGTCGTTTTCTTTCTTCACTATCAGCCAGAAAGAACATCATTGCCTGAGGGGTATGGATTTTCTCAACAGTTGATTGCAATTAGAGCACTTGAGGCTGCTTTGCCTGAGGAAGTAAAAGTTGTTGTTAAAGAGCATCCGTCAATATTTACAAACCAGTGCTCTTGGAAGGAGCGGTTGCCGTCGTGGTATGGTAAAGTGGTTTCTGATAAGACCATTATCGCAGATATGGAGATTGATGCATATGAGTTAATTGACAAAAGTGTTTGCGTGGCTTCAATAACAGGCACTGTCGTGAGCGAGGCTTTTTTTAGGGGGAAGCCAGGTATTGTATTTGGCGCAGGTCCTAATGTGGCGGTGAAGAGCAATATGTTACACGTTTATTCAAGTTTGAGTGAGCTAAGGACCTTTTTGGAAAAGGTTGTGACTGATGGCGTGTGCTCAGATCAAGATAAGGAAATTGAATTTGTATTGAGTAATGTTTATTGCTCCTCGGTTACAGGCCTGACTGACTGCGCTACATTTGCTGAGTGGAGAAATGGTGGGAATAATGCCTATAGACTTAAGTCTATAATAAATTATTGTAATTTTATTTTTGTCGATGAATGAATGCATGGGTGTAAGGTCCCAGATAATATTTTTCATGCGTTTTCCCTGGATCATCTGGTTGGCAGGGAATACAAGAGGCCCGAGTTTGTCGAGTTAAGCTCAAGTCTGGTGTATGGGAGGATGTAGGAAGGATGGCGTACCCTTTTGATTGATCACGACCAAGATCTCAACCAACAGGGTGGATACGCCATGATCGACTCTAACCTCCGGGCTCTTTCATAACCAGAACCCCAAGTCGCTGACCCGCTGCACGGGCTGCTGCGCCAAGGCGCCCGTGACCGGATTGCCAAGGCTGTCGATGCCGAGCTGGCCACCTTCCTGGCGCAGTATGCCGATCAGCGGCTCGACGATGGCCGCCAGGCTGTGGTCCGCAACGGCTACCTGCCGTGCACGATACAGACTAGAATCGGGGATGTCAGCGTGCGGGTGCCCAAGGTGCGTGACCTCTGTGTGACCGCGCTGAGCGCATTAGTTGCTCAGTGACCAATTGCTTAGCGGTTCCTGAATCACGTCCTGGAGGATGCTGGCGTCGCCATTTGCCGCAATATCGTGGCTGTCAGCTTCTGCCAACAGAAACTGTAGGCGAAAGCCATTTTGATAGGCGTAGATATTTATGGCTGATTATCATGATAAAAAATTGGTGATTGTTACGCCAAGCTTCAAAGGTGGTGGAGCTGAGAAGGTGGCAGTTAACTTAGCTAATCAGTACGCAAATGAAGGGTTTGACGTTGTACTTATAGCTGTCAGCCAAGAGGGACCTTATCGTGAGCTGGTGTCGAATAAGGTTGATGTGGTGGATGTGAAATCCAGAACTTTTATTCGGTCTCTTTATTTGGTTTTTTTAGAATTGAATAAGCATAAAGGCTGCAGAGTCCTGAGTGTTATAAGAGATACAAATATCATTGTTGGGCTTTCTAGATTCTTAGTAAATGTTGATTCGATGGTTTTCAGGGAGGCGAATACTTACAATCATATTGCTTCTACGGTGTGGTATAAAAAACTGGCTTGGATGATTTTGCTGCGCATTTCATATTCAAAAGCCAATTTTGTTATTGCAAACTCGTTAGACACTAAAAAAGATTTGCTTGATTTCAAGATAGTAAAAGATAGCAAAATAAAAGTTATTAATAACCCAGTGCTGCCAGTTAATGTTGATGAGCTTTTAGAAGAAGAATTGAATCACCGCTGGTTCTCTGATCCCAAATACAAGGTTGTGCTAAACGTTGGAAGGCTTCATAAGCAAAAAAATCAGAGTTTATTGCTAGTTGCCTTTTCTAAAGTGGTGAAGAAAAAACCATTTGCTAGATTGGTTATTCTTGGCGAAGGGCCCGAAGAAGAAGGTTTATATAGTTTGGCTGAAGAGCTTGATATTTCGGATAAGTTTGAAATTATATCATTTAAAAAAAATCCATTCCCATACTATAAGGGGGCTGAAGTTTTTGTGCTCTCTTCAGCATATGAAGGGTTTGGGAATGTGGTTGTTGAGGCCCTGTCTAGTGGCAACCCTGTAATAAGCACAGATTGCGCTGGAGGGCCGAAAAGCATATTGGATAACGGGGGTTACGGAGCTATAGTCCGAGATAGAGATGAAAAAGCCCTATCTGACGCAATTTTTAAAATACTGTCAGGTGAATTGTCGTTTAGGCCCAGTGAGCTAAAAGAAAGGAGTGAAAAATATTCAATAAAAAAAATATCCAGTGAATACAAGAGCGTTATCTTTAATCTGAATTCGTGAGGCTGGCCACAAGGAAAACGCATGAAAAATTGCTCTACGACGGGCCTCGTAGCGCTTTATCAGTAGGCGCTAATTTGGTCATCCAGCGTTTTTTTTGGGTTCTTCGTCACTTCATGTGGATTTGGCCTGATCGGACAGGCGGAGTCTGTCAACATAGATGACACATGGAATGGTTCTGGCTTTTTAAAACCCTGCTGCCTGCGGCACCGGATCCCGCTCAGGATTCAGGTGCACTATCTCCGGTAGGTCGAGTTTTCGTATGTCCCCCGACCAGCGCTCTGGGTGACGTTGCTTCGCCGCCTCGAAAACTTCCCGGCGCTGCACTAGGATGCCTTTGGCCTCGCCGTTATGGCGCTGGTTCGGCGTGACGTAGCGAAGTGCGCTGTGCCGGTGCTCATGGTTGTACCACTCTGCAAATTGCTGAACCCAGTCCTGAGCCTCTGCCAGGGTCGCGAACCCTTCAGTCGGGAAGCCCGGCCGGTACTTCAGCGTCTTGAAGGCCGACTCGGCGAAGGCGTTGTCATTACTGACCCTCGGTCGGCTGTACGACGGGGTGATGCCCAAGTCGTAGAGTTTCTCCAGGAAGGTCGCCGCAGGGAAAACGCACGACAAACCGCTCTACGACGGGGCTTGTAGGGCAATCGAATTCCGTCTACCGTGAAACTCTAATGCATTTTTTCACGGATGGCCTTCATGCTGACGCCTTCATTGATACACCATTTATCGGTCATTCCTGACTTCCGTCAGGCCTGGAAAATCCGCCATCAGCTGTCAGATATTCTTTTTTTGACGGTCTGTGCGGTGATCTGTGGTGCAGAGGGTTGGGAGGAGATAGAGGATTTTGGCCACGCGAAGCTCGATTTTCTGCGTCAGTACGGCGATTTTTCTGATGGCATACCCAGTCACGATACCCTGGCGCGCGTGATGTCACTGATCAATGCCACGCAGCTTCAGAAGGCGTTTGCCGACTGGATGAAAGCCTGCCATGAGGCCACCGATGGGGGCTCTTCGTCGTTGGGTGTGGAATTCGCCCCCTGAGCTGGGCCAGGATATGACCTCCACGACGACAGGAGGTATGGCATGGACGGCCCCCAGATTCTGACCCTCGGCCTGGGCCTGCAAGCGCCCTGGATTCTCAAGG